>Ga0207665_10000135_pt1 | contig 49000 bp, 42 predicted proteins | sample LARL112metaG_FD_184351 | JGI IMG/M metagenome (GOLD analysis project Ga0207665, IMG submission 184351) | Corn, switchgrass and miscanthus rhizosphere microbial communities from Kellogg Biological Station, Michigan, USA - LAR L11-2 metaG... | ecosystem: Host-associated > Plants > Roots >... | reverse complement strand
AGCGGGAAGTTCGGCGTGAAGTCGCGCTTCAGGATGAATGGCGCTTTGTACTCCACGACGCCGGACTTGACCATCGAGGCCTGGATGAGCGGCAGCAATTTATCGACGTTGACTCCCAGCTTGGTGGCCAGCGTCAGCGCCTCGGCGAATCCTTCGTAGATAAGCGCGATCTGCAGATTCATCACCAGTTTTGCCGCCTGCCCTTTGCTGGTCTCTCCCATGCGGAAGACTTGCTTGCCCATGGCGCTGAACAGGGGTTCGAGCTTCGCCAGCACGGCTTCGTCGCCGCCCGCCATGAAAATCAGGCTTCCGGCTTCGGCCGCGACCTTTGATCCCGTAACCGGCGCGTCCACGTAGTCGACGCCCTTGGCCTTCAGTCGTTGCGCAAACTGGTACTCAGCCGAGGGAGAGATTGTGCTCGAGTCCACAACGATCGCGCCCGACGCGATGGACGCTTCGACACCTTGCGGCCCGAAGAGGACGGCTTCCACGGCGCTCGTGTCCGAGACGCACATCCAGACGACCTCGGCTCCGTTGGCGGCGTCAGCGGGAGACTCCGCTGTGCGTGCTCCTTCGACCGTCTTGCCGGGGGTGCGGTTCCAGACAGCAACCTCGTTCCCGGCTTTTGCCAGGTTCGCCGCCATCGGTCGTCCCATAATGCCAAGTCCTAAAAACGCAACGCGCATCGCGATCTCCCATTGTTCGGTTATGGACCCGGCACGGGAACGCCCGGTCGCAAGGCAGAAAAAACAAGACGGGCCGCGCCCGTCTATCCGTAGGTACAGTACCCGAATTAAATATGACGATCGTAACGACGGTCAAGCAATCTGCCGTGAACTTGCCGTAAAATACGGGTACTGTTTCCCGTATCCAGTGTTCCGCCGAGCCGGCCCAGAAATGAGGTCGTTCGTGTCCCCTCGGCATCCAATGAAGTGTAGGGATCAGGGGTCTGGTCCCTGGGTTTATTGGGCTCGATGATCAAAGCGACCTTACGAAATCCAGCCCTGCGCAAGCGGGCACAACAATTCGGAAGACTGGTTCGCCACTCGGCGGTCACTCCCCGCACAGGCAGCACCTACAAGCCCAGGCTCGTCAGCAACGGCGAGTTGGGCGTGACCTTCATCGGGCACGCGGCATTTTTCGTGCAGATGGGCGGGCAGAGCATTCTGATCGATCCGAATTTTGCGCGCTGGCTGTTTCTGCTGAAACGCGTACGCAAGCCCGGCCTGCGCATTGACGACCTGCCGCCGATCGATATGGTGCTGGTCACGCATGCCCATTTCGATCATCTGCACCGGCCGTCGCTGCGCGCCATCGTGCAACACAACCGCCGGCTGACCGGCCGCGCGCCGATCCTGGTTGTGCCGCACCACGTATTCGATCTGGTGTCGGACCTTGGATTTGACGAAATCATCGAGCTCGACTGGTGGAATCTCTATCGCCATGACGGGATCACGGTCACGCACGTGCCCTCACGGCATTGGGGCGCACGCATTCTGAAAGATTCGCATCGCGGATACGGTGGCTACGTTCTGCAATCGGAAAAGCACTCCGTTTATCACGCGGGCGATACGGCGTATTTCAATGGCTTCCGTGAAATCGGGGAGCGACTGTCGCCTGAGGTCGCACTTTTGCCGATCGGTGCTTATAATCCCGAACAATTCCGCACCGTGCATACCAGTCCGGAAGACGCCACCCGTGCCTTCCTTGACCTCAACGCCCGCTGGATGGTTCCGATGCACTACGGCTCTTTCCGCCTGTCGCACGAACCCATCGACGAACCCTTGCAGCTGCTCGATTCGGAAGCAAAAAAGGCCGGCGTGAAAGATCGCGTAATCGTGCTCGAGGAAGGGCTAACGAAGTTTTTTTAGTCAGCTGGTAGCGCGTGGTCGTTAGCTAATAGCGGTTTCGTTCTCCTGGTAGAACCGCATTCATTTAAAGACGCGACATCACCAAAGAAGATCAACAAGGAGTTGATGGTTTTCTGTAGTCTCTGTGTTTCCGTGGTGAACAATCATTGCTTGTGAAACGACTCGCGACATTCTCTTCGCCCTCTCTTCCTCTTGAAGCGTTTTTGCGCCGGGCGTAGACTTTTTTAATCAGTTCCTGCCTTGAATTAACCGAACTTTTCTCTCAGGAGGTTCCATGCCCGATAAAGTAAAACCCATTCCTGAAGGCTTCCACACACTAACTCCTCACATCACTGTACGCGACGCCGCCGGCGCCATCGAGTTCTACAAGAAAGCCCTGAATGCACAGGTGATAAATCGCAGTGACATGCCGAACGGCAAGGTCATGCACGCCTCACTCAAAATCGGCGATTCGATCCTCATGTTGAACGACGAATTTCCGGAGTGGGGAGGCGCGTCCGCGCCACGCGGAGAAGCGTCCGGTTTTGCCATTCACGTGTACGTTGACAATGTCGACAAACTGTTTGCGCAGGCAGTCGCCTCCGGGGCGATTGTAAAAATGCCGCTGATGGATCAATTCTGGGGCGACCGCTACGGCCACATTGTGGATCCCTACGGCTTTCGGTGGGCACTCGCCACGCACGTGCGCGACGTTTCTGCCGAAGAGATAAAGCGCGCAGAAGCCGACATGGCAAAACAAATGCCTCAGAAAAAGACCGCGTAACATCGACGCGGGAAAGTGAACGACATGGCGGGCCTTCGCGTCCGCCATTTTTATTGAGGCCTCTCATCGCTCCCCAGAGCAAGCCCCCGCCCGCACCTGATACCCTCAATCGAGCATGCTCTCAATGCGTGACACAGCCCGCGGCATTTTCGAGTACGCCCTCACCGAATCGTCCATTTCCAAAGCGTTCGCCCGACATGTGAACTGCGAGCGCGGCATTCTGCGTGTTCGCGAAGACCTCTACGACCTGAATGCCTGCGCGCGCGTCTTCGTTGTTTCGATCGGCAAGGCCGGGCACACCTTGGTCAAGGCGCTTGAGGCGCAGGTGGGCAGCCAGCTCGAAGGTATCGTTGCCACTTCGGTCGACCCCGCTTCTCAAGTCCACGGTTTCCGCTACTTTCGCGGCGGTCATCCCACACCGAATGCTGACTCGGTGCGAGCCGCCGAGGCGATCTTGAAGTCTCTGAGTGCGCAGACGGCCTCGTCTCTTGTCATCTTTATGCTGAGCGGAGGCGGTTCCGCAATCGCCGAAAAGCCGATCGACGACGAGATCTCCCTCGATGACTTGATCGCCACGTACCGCGCCCTCGTGCTTTCCGGCGCACCGATCGCGGAGATCAACGCGGTGCGCAAGCACCTGTCCGCGGTGAAGGGCGGTCGTCTGGCCCAGGCGGCCTATCCCGCGAAGCAGGTTTCGCTGATGATATCCGACGTGCCCGATCACACGCTCGATGCGCTGGCCTCGGGACCCACCATGCCCGACTCAACCAGCATCGCCGACTGCAATGCCGTCGTTGAGAAGTACAAGCTGATGGAACAGTTTCCGGGATCGGTGCGCGAACTATTCCAGCGGCATGCGCTCGAAGAAACGCCGAAGTCCGATGACCCTGCATTCGTGAACGCCCGCTGGTGGCCGGTGCTTTCCAACAAAACGGCAGTGGACGAGGCCGGCGTGGCCGCGACCCGCGAGGGATTTGCCGTCGAAGTCGACAACAGCTGCGATGACTGGGACTACGAGCGTGCCGCCGACTATCTGCTGGGCCGTCTGCGCGAGTTGCGCAAGAATGTCTCGCGCGTCTGCCTGATTTCGGGCGGGGAGGTCACGGTGAAAGTGACGAACGGCGGCGCCGGCGGCCGCAATCAGCAATTCGCGCTTGATTGCGCGACGAAGATTGCCGGGGAGAACATCGCCGTGCTGAGCGCAGGCACTGACGGCATCGACGGCAACAGTCCCGCTGCCGGCGCGGTTGTCGATGGCACGACTCGAGAGAGAGCGAAGCAGGCGGGCCTGGATCCTGCCAGCGCGCTCCAGACCTTCAACGCTTTTCCGCTATTCGATTCGCTCGGTGATGCCATCATGACCGGACCGACCGGGAACAACGTGCGCGATCTGCGGATATTGCTGGCTTACTGACGGAAGCGCCAGTCATTTTTCCAGGTAGTACTCCACCGACGTAACCACTCTCACGGTCTTCATCAAACTCGCATCAGCCCCGAAGCCGCCTTCCGCGCCATCGCCCGCCTGGTCAGCGGGCAAAATCGAGAACACTCCCTGGTTCGCGGTGCGGATGGATCCGACCTTGCTGCCGGAGTCGGCGGCAAAGCGGTCCGCGGCGGCGCGCGCATTGCGGGTTGCTTCCGTGATCATGTCAGGCTTAATCGCGTTTAATCCGGTGAATTTATAGGCGAGACCCTGGCCTGGATTCCCACCCAGCACGATCCCTTTCTGCAGCAACTGCAACGTCTTCTGCGCAGCCGCCGCCACCTGGTCGACCCGCGAAGTGTGCACGGTAATTTGCTGCTCAACAATGTAGCGATGGGGTGCGCGCGTGCTGCCGCCGTATTCATTGGCTTGCGTATCGACCACGCGAATGATCCCGAGTTCGATTTCTGACGACTGGATGCCCTGATCGCTGAGAAATTGCAGAACCGTTTTCTTGTCGCCCTCGGTCTTCGCGTACAGCGTTCCAAGTTCGTCGCCGGCCTCTTTATAGGTTAGCGGCCAAATGACGAGGTCGGACTTTACATTGCGCTCGACCAGGCCTTTCACCGTCACATAGCGATCGGCCAAGCGGGTGGCCTTGATTTCCGACCCCAACACCCAGCCGCCAATAATCAGTCCCAGCGCAAGCAGCACGCCGAGCACCGTGTTCCCGCGATCCACCAGCGCACTTCCATTCATGAAAGTAGTCCGCTCTCCGGACAAGAAGTCGGCACGAGTATAGACGACTTCGAAAACCCGCAGGCCGCATCTCAGAGATGCAATGTCTCTTTCGTCCAGTTCTCGACGGCCTCGCGCATTTCGCGCAAGCGTCCCTCAAAAAAATGATCGGCAGCCTCGATGATCACCAGTTTCTTGGGCTCCGCGAGCGATCTCACGAGTCCCTGCAACGTGGCGGTACTGGCGAACTGATCGCGCGACCCGCTCACGAACAGCTTGGGTTTAGTGGAGGACAAGAGAAAATCGTAGTCATACGAGCGATTGTCGACCGGCGAGATCGGTATCCCGAGGCTGATGAGCAAAGGCACCCGCGCGTCCGGGACGGCAGCCCGCAAGCCGACGGCCGCGCCGAATGAAAATCCCGCGAATATGATCGGCAAATGGAATTCCCGGTCGAGCCAGTCGAGTGCGGTCCGCACATCGTCAATTTCTCCAGCGCCCTGGTCGTGCTCCCCATGGCTGAGCCCAGCTCCGCGGAAATTGAAGCGGAGCACCGTGATGCCAAGGTTGTTGAGCGCCTTCATGGCGTGGAACACCACCTTATTGTGGAGCGTCCCGCCATACACAGGATGCGGGTGGCACACGACGGCGGCATATTTGGCGTCGGCTGCCCCGGAGTTGAGAAGGGCTTCCAGTTGTCCGGCTGGGCCGTCGAGAAAGAAAGAGCGAATGGCGCTGGACGCTTCGGGCACGAATACAGAGTACAACGTCGATGCGCAATCGAGTGAAGTCGCGGCGTGTGCTGGAAAACGTCGAAGCCGTATGAGTTATTCTTTCTGCATGGACGTCGTCGCGCTCACACGGCAACTTGTCGATATCGAATCCATCACGGGACACGAAGCTGCCGTAGGCGAAACGCTGCACCGCGAACTCGTTGCGCTCAAGTACGATGTGCGCCGCATGCCAGTCGAGGGCGATCGCTTCAATGTGCTCGCGACTTCGCCTGAGCAGCCTCGCCCGGCCGTCGTCTTCTGCACGCACATGGACACGGTGCCGCCTTTTATTCCGTCTTCCGAAGATCACAGCCGCGTATATGGCCGCGGCTCCTGCGATGCCAAGGGCATCATCGCCATTCAGATTGCCGCTGCACAAAAACTGCGCAAGGAAGGTATTCACGTCGGCCTGCTGTTCGTCGTGGGCGAAGAGCGCGACAGCACCGGCGCCAAGAAAGCCAACCAGCAACCTATCGGATCGCGATTTCTCATCAATGGCGAGCCCACCGAGAATCGGTTAGCGCTGGCTTCCAAGGGCACCCTGCGCGTGGAAGTCACGGCGTCGGGTCGTATGGCGCACTCGGCGTATCCGGAACTCGGCGAATCGGCCATCGACAAACTCGTAGTGGCACTCACCAAGTTGCGCGCCATGCCCCTTCCCACTGCAGAAGGAATTGGGCCTTGCACATTCAATATCGGATTGATCGAAGGTGGACGGGCCCCCAACGTGATCCCCGATCTGGCGAGGGCTCACTTGCTGTATCGGCTTATCGGTCCCACAGAAGATCTGCGGCGCCGGATCATCGAGACTGTCGGCGACCTGGCCAAGGTCGATTTTTATCTTGAAATTCCCTTCATGCGCTTTCGCGAAATCGACAAGCTTCCTACCATGGTCGCCGCATTCACTACCGATATCCCCGCGCTCTCCGAGTGGGGCGAGCCGCTGCTCATCGGTCCCGGTTCTATTCACGTTGCGCATACCGACGGCGAATATGTCGAGAAAAAGCAGCTGGACGACGCCATCGAGTTGTACTGCAAAATCACCAGGCAATTGCTCGCCACTACTTGATCTAAGGGAACATACCTACCAACTGTTTGCTAGCGCGCAATCATCCACTCTTCGAACACTTCGCTGACTCGAATTGTGGAGGGTTGAAAGGCATGAAAGTCATATTCGCTTTTCTTGCGGTTTGCATTCTGTTTTCGCTCCCGGCCGTCGCACAGCATGAGGAACATCCCGCGCCGCCGCAGGGTGGGGCGGCCCAGCATATTCCCGAGCGCGGGCCGGAGCCTGCGCAAGCACCCCACCCAACGGAGCGTGGCGAGGAACAACGTGCACCACAGGCGCATCCCCAGGAACAACGCGCACCAGAACAGCGTTCGCAGGAACAGCGTGCTCCCGAACAGCATCCGGCGCAGCAGGACCGCGGACACTTCCGCGATCAGGAAGGCCACCCCGACGCACCGCACGTGCACCCCAATGGCGAGTGGATCGGCCACAACAGCGGCCGCGACGACCCGCACTACCGCCTCGATCACCCATGGGCTCACGGGCACTTCACGGCCGGCTTCGGACCGCAGCATCGCTGGCGTCTAGCGGGTGGGGGACCGCAGCGGTTCTGGTTCAGCGGCTACTACTTCTCTGTGGCTCCCTACGACTATGCCTACTGTGCCGACTGGCTGTGGGATTCCGATGACATCGTTCTCTACGAGGATCCCGATCACCTCGGCTGGTATCTCGCTTACAACGTGCGCCTGGGCGAGTACATTCACGTGGAGTTTCTCGGCGCTTAATTTCGCCGACATCGGCGAATCCACTGGCTCCCAGACTGAAAGCCCTCGCAGGCTTTAGACTGGGAGCCATGTCTTCTGATACGCAAAACTCCCTGGCGCGAGCGTCTTCGGCGTACCTGCGCTCTGCGATGCACCAGCCCATTCGCTGGCATGAGTGGGGCGAGGAGGCCTTTGCTTCCGCGCAGCGCGAGAATAAGCCCATGCTGCTCGACATCGGCGCGGTCTGGTGCCACTGGTGTCATGTCATGGACCGCGAGTCTTACGACGATCCCGAAGTCGCGCAGATCGTGAACGACAACTTCATCGCGGTGAAGGTCGATCGCGACGAGCGTCCCGACATCGACAGCCGCTACCAGGCCGCGGTCAGCGCCATCAGCGGACAAGGCGGGTGGCCGCTGACTGCCTTTCTCACTCCCGACGGCAAGCCGTTCTACGGCGGAACCTATTTTCCTCCCCAGGATCAATGGGGACGTCCCAGCTTCAAGCGCGTGCTGACCTCCATTGCTAACGCCTTCCGCGACAAACTCTCCGATGTCACCGAACAGTCAAAGCTGGTGGAGCAGACGATTTCTCAATCGGAATCGTTCCTGGGACGTAGTGCGACCTTCTCGCCACGTGCCATCGACGCCATCGTGCAGTCGGCGCTCAACATGTTTGACCCGAAGAATGGCGGATTCGGAAGCGCGCCCAAGTTCCCGCATCCCAGCACGCTCGATTTGATTATTGAGCGCTACGCCCGCACGGGCGATGAGCAGCTGCGCAACGTCTTCACAACGACGCTGGAGCGGATGGCGAACGGTGGCGTCTACGACCAGCTGGCCGGAGGGTTCCATCGATACTCGGTTGATGAGCGCTGGGTCGTGCCGCATTTCGAAAAGATGTGCTACGACAACTCGGAGCTTCTCAAGAGCTACGTACACGCTTACCAGGTAACCGGCTCGCAGTTTTTTGCGGAAGTAGTGCGCGACATTATTCGCTGGATGGATGAGTGGCTCAGCGACCGCGAGCACGGTGGCTTTTATGCGTCGCAGGATGCTGACTACTCGATGGACGACGACGGCGACTACTTTACCTGGACCGCGGGCGAAGCCAAGGCGGTTCTTTCCGCCGAAGAAGCGCAGGTTGCGCTGCTGTACTACGACATCAACGAAGTCGGCGAGATGCATCACAACTCGGCCAAGAACGTGTTGTACGTGCGGGCGTCGATCGAGGAGATCGCCAAACGTCTGGGACTGGCACCGGATCGCGTGCAGGAACTCCTGACGTCGGCGAAGAAGAAGATGTATGCAGCGCGGCTGGAGCGGCCCACGCCATACGTCGATAAGACCGTTTATGTGGGCTGGAACGCGCTCTGCATCACGGCCTACCTCGAGGCCGCGAAAGTGCTCGGGCTGGAGGATGCACGCCGCTTTGCGCTGCGCTCTCTGGATCGCATCCTGTCAGAGGCTATGCGGACGGAGGGGCTTTTGCACGTGATCGCGTATTCCGATCCGCAAGCCGAGCGGCGGCAGGTGCGCGGGATGCTCGAGGACTACGCTTTCCTCACGGTCGCGTGCCTGGATGCGTACGAAGCAACCTCGGATCTCTCCTATTTCAAGTTTGCGCGCCGCATCACTGATGCGATGGTGGAGAAGTTTTTCGATGCGACGTCGGGTGGATTTCTCGATACGCAGAAAACGGAGGAAGGACACAAGCAACTCGGAACGCTCGCTACACGCCGAAAACCTTTTCAGGATTCGCCGACGCCCGCTGGAAATTCCGTGGCGACCATCGCATTGTTGCGCATGTATGGCTACACGAATGAGCAGAGCTACCGCGACCAGGCTCAGGAAACGCTCGAAGTGTTTGCGGGCATGGCCGAACAATTCGGAATCTTTGGGGCGACGTACGGAATCGCCGGTATGCACTTCACGCAGCCGCACACGCAGGTGGTCGTGATCGGGGAAGGCGAGGACGCGCGCAATCTCTATCGCGCGGCCGTGTCAAGCTTGGCATTCAACAAGGCGGTCATCCACCTGACGACAAACGAAGCGGTTGCGCAGAATCTGCCGCCCTCACTTGCAGAGACGATTCCCAATCTGCCAGGAGTTCGCGAGAGTGTTGCGAAAGCGGTTGTGTGCTCGGGCGCGACTTGCCAGCCTCCGGTATCCACTGCCGAGCAGCTCGAGCAACAACTGCGCGCAGCGAACCGTTCAGCGGCGTGAGCACGGGCAACCAAGCAAACGATCGTGTCCGTTTTAAACAAAAAAGAGGGCCGAGTCGAGTATTCAGCTCGAATCAGCCCACAGGTCCCAAAATATCGATGTTCAGCAGGTTACCAGCAGGTTACTTTCGTGACCTTGCTGTTTGCTAGTTTACGTTTAGGCTGCAGTGAGGTCCCTTGCGTGGTGGACACAAAGGTAGCGGACCGCCGTCCGGAGCGGCAACTCTAGGGGCGGCGGCAGCTACATAGGTTGCCGCGAACGCAAGCATCAGGAACAACGCCCTGACGTTTCGTTTCATTGGGGTCTCTCCTTACGCGGCACATGGCTTAAGTTACTAAAGTCACCTGTCGCGCGCCCGAATTATACAGAACTCAGTCAAAATTCCTACAGAAGATTCTGTATTTTTGCCCTAGCCACGGCAGCACGGGTTCCGAATCGGCTCTTGGGTCTCCTGGATTTGTTCGTCTCCGAACTTTTCGGTCAAAAATCCCTGAAAATGGGCACGGGAGTCCATTATTCGGAGCTTTTGCGTCTCATTTTTAGACGCCGCACCGGGTGCGTTTAGATTTGGCAGATAAAAGCGTGGAATCGGCAGGTTAGTTTGTGGCAGGGAATCACATCCGTGTCATCAGGCGTGACCGGCTAACCAGCGGGTGTATGGGACAGATCAGCCCTTGGAGGCTGCACGTTGCGTGAGGGGGGCGTACTCGAAGGTGACGCGTCGCGATCCACTGCCGGGCAATGTGATCTCTTCTACATTCGGCGTGGGCGCTGTCGTGGTGGCGGGGCTTGCGGCTTCAGGGTCTGCACCTGATCGCGAGAGCGCGCGATCGACCATGCTCTCAAACATCGGGATGAGTGAGTCGGCCGTGTGCGGATGCTGGATCGCCGAAAGACCGTCTTCCCAGCGTTGTGGACGCAGCATATGGGTCGCCGGCTCGCGGGCCGGGCTCTTGGCGAGCATGTAGCCGACCCAGATCAGAATCGTGATGTCGTACGCAGCCATGTTCACGAAATTCGTGAGCACCTGGTTGAACACGTTATCGGTCGCTGCGTTGATTGCGACAAGCGCGAGCTCGACGCTGGCGAACCCGCCGAACCCCATCGCGATGCCGAAGCTCTTCTGCCGCCAGTTAGTGCCCAGGTAGCGCGAGAACACCAGTAGAAACAGGATCAGTCCGCACTGCACAACGCGCACGCTGCGCTGCAGTGTCATGATTCCGGTCCGCAGAGGCTCTTCGGTCGCTGAAGCTGTTGATGCCGCCACTACACCGGCCACCAGAAGCATTACGAGAGCCGCCCACTTGAACAGCACCGACCCAAGGTCGCGCAATGTGTGATACGGGCGAAATACGTCCTGAAAGAGTTCGTGAATTACAAAGAAGCCGAGAATTACGCTGATCGCGGTCGTGCCCCAGGACGTGTAATAGAAGATTGTGTAGAACCGGTCGCTGTGCAGCGGGAACAATACGGCGAACACGAAGATCTGAAATGCGATGTAGCTGAAGAAGATCGGGAACGTGCGGTAGAGTCTCCGCCAAAGCAGAATGCCCACCAGCCCTGCCTGCAGCACGGGGTGCGCAAACCACAGGGTGTAGTACGCGAGATTGGCGGTCGAACTCATCGTGTTCCCACCCAAAACGGGCAAGCTGTAAAGACGGCTTTACGTAATTCGGCGAATTTTTTTGCCATATAAACTTAGCAGGTCTGCTCAACGGATCAATGTACCAAAGTAACCAAGGTAACCGTTACTTGCTTGACTTCGCAAGCTATTGTTTCTGAATACGTTAATCGCTGTAGGCGGTCCTGTTTCCCCAGACGGGAAACTCCCAAAGTCACTTACAGAAGTAACCAATGGAGGCGGCCATTCGAAGGGCCGTTTCTTGGAAAGGCCAGCACTCGTCTCAGGCTGGGCGATCAGCCGCGATTTGAAATTGCCGCCCCACAAAACTGTCCCGACTGCTCCAGCGGTAAAATATCAAATAGCTAACATTTGCGCCAGGATGACTTATAGGCGCGCCACGCATGGCATCTGGTCCCCTCAACCCTCCCGCGCGTCGAATCGCGCTCCAGAGGTCTCCTGTGCGTGTTTAAAGGGCATTGTGAAGACCTCCTGACCCCTATTTTGCGATCTGACATGCCTTGGCCTCTTGCATTTACTATAACTATAAGATTTCATTGGTGCGAACCCGTTTTTCGATCCCTGCTTGTTTACAATGCTGCCGGCAATGAAGGGCCAAATTCTTTCTCAAGGTCCATGGCATGAACATTTTGCTGCAACTTCTAGTGGGCGCGGTGGTCGGAATTCTCGTCGGCATCACGGGCACGGGTGGCGCGTTCGTCATTCCGGCGCTGATTTACGTCTTCCGCATGGAACAGTTACGCGCGCAGGGGACTGCTCTGATGATCTCTTCGTTGCCGATCTGGTTCATCGCGTTCATTCCGTATGCCAGATCGCATCACTTCGACCTCAAGCTGGGACTGCTGATTGCCTTGGGTATTTGTGCAGGCAGTTATTTTGGGGCCGTTTGGGCACAGCATCTGCCGCTTCCCGTTTTGCGGCGAGTTCTCGGCAGCGTGCTGATGTTGATCGGGGCGCGCTTCCTGCTGCAAGGATGAGTGAACAGGTCTGGATGTTTCAAATAGACGGATCGAGTGCAGCCGATCAACACGGAGCCCGACGGCACACACAATACGAAGCTGCCTTTGCGGGCGACTTTTATGACGACATCGTAGTGGGCGTGCAGAAGATGATGTCGGTGGGGTTGTCATTGCCCGCAGTGGTCGACGATGAAGTGTATTTCGGGAGTGCCGACGGAAATCTCTACGCGATGCACTAGCGCGAGTTTCGCCGGCGCCAACTGTTTTCCTTGGGGGACAAATTAGAGCGCCGGAATTTACTGCGGAGGGGCAGGCACTCTTGTCCCACACGACTGAATCTGCACTCAACGCATTGTCGGACAGGAGTGTCCGACCCACACTGCGCGATGCTCCGGCAATCGCAATAGCACTTCAGGTGTTCGCTCGTTACCCTCGTAACTCTGCAAGTCCTTGCTATTACACAAGTATTACAGAGGCCTATACCGTTCCCTTGATACTTTAAAAGTGCACTTTCCAAACGGGGAACATTTCAATGGAACTGGAAACCATCGCGCGCGAACACGCCGGCGACGATCAGATTAATTGGGTCACCGCAATCTTCATGGGTCTGTTTCACGTAGGCGCCATTGCAGCGCTGTTCTTTTTCACGTGGAAAGCATTTTTTGTGGCCTGCTTCCTGTGGTGGGTGTCGGGATCGCTCGGCATCGGCATGAGCTATCACCGCCTGCTCACGCATCGCGGCTACAGGACGCCCAAGTGGGTGGAATATTTCCTGACGGTATGCGCCACGCTCGCTCTCGAAGGCGGGCCGATCTTCTGGGTCGCAACGCATCGCATTCATCACAAGTTCTCGGATCAGGAAGGCGATCCGCATTCCCCGATCGACGGCACATGGTGGGCGCACATGGGCTGGATTTTGATGGGCAAGTCCATGCACCACGACACGACCACACTGGCGCGCTATGTTCCCGACCTCGCCAAAGATAAATTCCACGTCTGGCTTACCAAGTATCACTACGTGCCCATGATCGTGCTGGGCGTGATCCTGTTCGCGATTGGCGGTCTGCCGTTCCTGCTGTGGGGCATCTTCATGCGGACGGTGGTTGGCCTGCACGCGACCTGGATGGTGAACTCCATCACGCACATGTGGGGATCACGGCGGTTCTCGACGCGCGATCTGTCCACGAACAATTTTCTGGTAGCCATCCTTACCTTCGGCGAAGGCTGGCACAACAACCACCACGCGCATCCGACTTCGGCACGGCATGGGTTGACCTGGTACGAAGTGGATTTGAACTGGTACGGAATCTGGGCGCTGAAAAAGCTCGGCCTGGCTTGGCAGATTCAGAAAGTGAACTTGACCGAGATCAAAGCGGGCCTGGTGGCGGCGCCGAATGGGCAGCTGGCGGCACCGCAGTTTACGGATTAGTTCGGTGTGATTTTTTTGACGGGCGGCCCCTCATCGAGGCCGCCTTTTTGTTTTTGCGGTCCGGTTTTGCTGATGGAGCGACGGGCGTTCTCGCCCGTCCGGGTGAGGCTGCCGTCCCCTGAAGGGGGACTCTCGAGTGTGTCCCCGATGTTTTCCCAGCACTTACGTGCGGGGCTATCTTATGGCGTCGCTGCGCGACTCTCCGTGTCCATCGTGCCGGGCGGTACAATCAGAGCGCTAACGCCATGCGCATCACCTCGCGCCGCAAAACGATTGCATTCTTCCTGACGCTCGGAGTCGGGCTGGCCGCTACCGCGGTCGCGGTCGGCAGTGGCTGGATCATCCTCAACTGGCAGGAAGGCGTTAAAGTTTTTCTCGGATTCATCTTCTTCTGTGCGATTGCCGCGGGCATCATTCTCAACACGATTTTTCTGGTGCGCGAGATTCGGCGCAACGAGCAGCACGACAGTTTTATCAACGCTGTCACCCATGAACTGAAGACGCCTATCGCGTCGATTCGCCTTTATCTGGAGACCCTGCAGAGCCGTCCGGTCGACGAAACCCGGCGCCGCGAATTTTATGGGCTGATGCTCAGCGACACGGATCGCCTGCTGGGCACGGTCGAGCAGGTCTTGAAGGCCGGGCAGGCCGCGCAGAGAGGCGCCAAGCATCAGCGCGTGGAACTGGAGTTTGACGGCCTGGTGCGCGATTGCATGGAACTGGTGCGGACCCGGCACCACTTGCAGGCGGAGGCACTGCGCTACGACAACGCGGCAACAAACGGGAATCCTCCGCGCGTCTTTGGCGATGCGGAGGAACTGCGTACGGCCGTTTCGAACCTAATCGACAACGCGGTGAAATATTCGGGCGGCAAGGTGGACGTCGACGTGCGCGTGGCGGCCGACCAGAAAAATGTGCGCTTGCAGGTGCAGGATCGGGGCGTGGGAATTCCACCCGAAGAACTCAAGCGCATCTTCAAACGCTTCTACCGTGTTTCGAATCGGACGCTGGCGCACGTGAAGGGAACTGGGCTGGGACTGTTCATCGTGCGCTCGATCGCGCGCAAGCACGGGGGCAAAGTTTTCGCGGAGAGCGCCGGCGAAGGACAGGGAACGACCGTCACGCTCGAACTGCCGCGCAGTACTGCATCGGTGGGCGGCGCATGAGCCGCGTGCTGGTGGTCGAGGACGAGGCGCATCTCGCCAAGGGGTTGTCGTACAACCTTGAAGCCGAAGGACATTCGGTCGAGGTGGTCGGCGACGGGGAAGCGGCGCTCGACCGCCTGCTTGGCAAAAAAGAAAACTTCGACGCCGTGGTGCTCGATGTAATGCTGCCCGGCAAAGACGGATTTGAGGTTGCGACCCAGCTTCGCGAAGCAAAAAATTTCGTTCCCGTGCTGATGCTCACCGCGCGTGGCCGTCCGGAAGATGTACTAAAAGGTTTCGCGTCGGGCGCGGATGATTACCTGCCCAAGCCCTTCGAACTTGCGATCTTGCTGGCGCGGCTGCAAGGTTTGTTGCGGCGCAGTCAATGGTTGCGCTCGGGATCTCAGGCGAACGAGTCAGAGGTGGAAGGCAACGGAAGCAAGACCTCGAAGACCGGCGACGTGTTCTCTTTCCGCGGCAAGACCATTGACTTCGGCACGCTCGAGCTCAGTACCAACCGGGGAAAGATTCAGCTCACGCTCATGGAGTCGGACCTGCTGCGACATCTGATCCAGAGCAATGGGCAAGTGGTCTCGCGGAAATCGATCCTGGAAGAAGTGTGGGGACTGAAAGAGGATACGGACACGCGCGCGATCGACAACTTCGTGGTGCGTCTGCGCCGCTACATCGAAGACGATCCGGCGCGCCCACGCCACCTGCTGACAGTGCGTGGCATCGGCTACCGGTTTCTGGCTGAGCCCGAGGTGGAGTGACGGCTCGTGGTTGGCGGTCAGGGGGCCGTTTTGAACCTGTCGTTGCGTCAAATCGCACTTGGCATTCTCCTGGTCGCACTCCCTTCCGTGTTTCAGCAAAATATTTCACTGGCACGGGAGTGCCATTTTGGTTACCTGGTTACGAATTACGAAAGTCTGAGAACCCGGGTGTTTTCCGCGTAAACCGCAGTATTTTATCGACTTACCTCTTGTCTGGCTCCTATAACTGCCGAGTAAAATTCCATTGCTCGTAGCAGCCTAAGTCTCTAGTATCGAAATTGATAGGGCCGAATCTTGCCATGGAAGCTGGCAAGGTTCGTGCATCTAATTTCTGTATCGTCTTGAGTAAGGTAAGGGGCTCGATGTCGGCCAAGGCCAGTAACTTTTGCAAGTTGTTGCTGTTAGCAGTCATGACGTTGGCTGCGTCGCCGTTCGTCACAGCCGCGAGCGTCAATACGCGGTCACTTACTGGCAAGTCCAAGTCACAAAAAGTGGCAGAATCGGCACGCGCCCGGCGGCGCATGAGCCATCTCGCGCGCAAGCGCTCGGTCACTGCTGCCAGCAAGCGCACGGCAATTCATCGCCGTCGCCACCGCTACTACGAGCGGTTCTATACAAGTTCATTCGCGGAAGACATCACCGAAGGCGACAACACGGCTGGGGAAGATCCAGTTGTGCGCCAGGCTGCCATCGACGCACTGGGCAATATGAACGGAACCGTGGTCGCGATCGAACCGACCAGCGGACGCGTTCTCGCCATGGTGAACCAGAAGCTGGCGCTGTCGAGCGGCGCGCAGCCGTGCTCCACCATCAAAGTTGCTGTCGCCTTGGCCGCGTTGAGCGAAGGGCTGATTGATAAAGACACGCCCGTGACCCTCGGCCGCCGCAGCCGGATGAATCTCACGCTGGCGCTGGCGCGTTCGAACAACGCTTACTTCGAGGCCCTCGGACGCAAGCTCGGCTTCGAGAAGGTTCGCTACTACGCGAACGAGTACGGTCTCGGCGAACTGGCCGGCTACAACATCGATGGCGAACATCTGGGTACGTACCCGGAATCGGAGATCTCCAGCAAGCTGGGCGGGGTTGGGAAAATGTGTTCGTTCGGCGAGGGGATCTCGATGACCCCGCTGCAACTGGGCGCGATGGTGTCGGCGATTGCCAACGGGGGCACGCTTTACTACGTCCAGCACCCGGACACTCCGGAAGAGATCGCCAATTTTCAGCCGCGCGTGAAACGTCATCTCGATATTGCTCCGATCATTCCTGAAATCTCCGACGGCATGGCCGGGGCAGTTCAGTACGGAACAGCACGCAGCGTTCGTTACAACTTCTCCGAGGAACAAGTCCTCGGCAAGACGGGAACCTGTTCGCGCTCGGGCACCCGCTATGGCTGGTTCGCTTCCTACGCAAATACGGATGTGGGACGGATCGTAACCGTGGTGTTCCTGCAGGGTGGGCGTCCGACATTCGGGCCAAAGGCGGCTGAAATCGCGGGGAGAATGTATCGAAATCTTTACGATCATAATTTCTTCGCGGCGCGTCCTGTTCCGACCGATACTGCCGGCGTACAAGCCACTCCCAACTCACAGTAAGCGTCTTTTACATCTGCTGGACAAACGCAGGCCTCCGCAAATCTCTTTTCACTGCCTTACCTGTGTGTTCTGACAACAATATTGCCGAAAGTCGACAATTCGGTGACAAACCCGAGTTGTGAGCAGGCATACCGTTGCCCCACTGCCTAGGGGAGACGCGCCTCTATCCGCGTCAGTCAAAGATGACTTCAAGTTCAGTGGAGGAAGATGTATGCCGATCTCAGCCGATCGCCGACTTATGCTTGCCGCCACGTTTCTTGCGTTGTTGATGCCGACCATCAGCAGCGCGCAGAAGTATCACCGAACCGATCTCACTACCGATTCATCTTCTGTTTCAGGTGCTCCCAACGTAGATCCACAGTTGCTCAATCCCTGGGGAATGTCGCGAGGAAGCGGCGGACCTTGGTGGATTTCCGACAATGGCGCGGGACTGACTACGGTTTATGACGGAGCTGGAGCCCCGTTTGTTCCGGGCGGCGCCAGCTCACCTTTGGTCGTGAAGATCGCGACTCCGGATGGAACAGGGACCGCGGCTCCAACCGGCACGGTGTTCAACTCGACCTCCGGATTTCAGGTGGGAGGCGGGAAGGCAGTATTCCTGTTCGTGACCGAGGATGGCACGATCTCGGGCTGGAATCCGGCCGCGAACTTTGCAAGCACCATCATCATCAAGAACAATAGCGGCAAAGCCGTCTACAAAGGTTGCGCGATCGCAACACCCAGCTTCGGACCGCGCTTCTACGCGACGAACTTCCAGTCGGGCCGCGTGGAAGTGTACAACGCGAATTTCGTTCAGGTGGAAGCGAACGATATGAACGCGTTTCGCATTCCGAATCTTCCTTCCGGCTACGCACCCTTCAACATTCAGAATGTGGGGGACAATCTGGTGGTCACGTTTGCGCACCGCGCTCCCGGCAGCCTGGACGAAGATCATGGCGGAGGACTCGGCTATGCCGGAGTGTTCAGCCCAACCGGAAAGCTGTTGCTGACCCTGCAACATGGACCGTGGTTCAATGCGCCTTGGGGAGTCGCGATGGCCCCCGGCGATTTTGGCAAGTTCACGCACCGCCTGCTGATCGGGAATTTCGGGGATGGAACCGTTCACGCTTTCAATACCGCTACTGGAAAGCATGAAGGTGCCATGCTCGACGACACAACCGGGATGACGCTGGTGGTTCACGGGTTGTGGGGATTGAGCTTCGGCGCGGATTCCCCCAACGATGGGATGGCAACATCGCTCTACTTTACAGCCGGACCGAACGACGAAGCCGATGGAGTGCTGGGCACATTGACGGCTGCCTCCGACCAGCCCGGAAACAGCCAGTAGTCCTCATGCGGCCCACAACAAAAGGCCCCCTCCCGAGAGGAAGGGGGCTTTGCTTTAGGGTTCCGGAGAAAACTACGCGGACTTCCGTTCGCGGTCGTTGTCCTGCTGGCCCTGACCCGGCTTGCGATCTTTCTGCTGGTCAGTCTGGCCATAGCCCTGCTGATCGCGCTGGCCCTGTTGGCCCTGCTTGTCCTGGTCGTGTTGCGTGGGGTCGTTCGGGTTGGACTGCTGTCCGGTCTTTTCTGTACTCATAGAATCCCCTTTCATTATTTCAATCGGTAGGACCGGGCTCCCGGAGATCATCGCCGGGCGTCTCAGTCCGCCTTGGTCAATCAGGTATGCTTCGCTCAACAGCAAGTGTCGTTCTTGAGACGGAACCGTCCCAACAGACCGAAGTCAAAATAGGCTGGGGTGCGATGCATGGCAAATCCGGGGTTTCGGGTAGAAACCTGGGCGGCGTTCCGCAGGTGCTCGCGTCCTTCAAATTCTCGCCCGAGTTTTTTCCTGATAAGCTCACTGGGCTTCAGCGCGTGCCGAAAAAGCGCCGAGGACGAGAGGACAATTCGAAACCCATGCTTCGAGCAATCGTCGCGGTCCTGCTGATTCTGTGGCTGCTGGGATTTGTTTTGCACATCGCAGGAGGAATCATTCACCTGCTGGCGGTGATAGCCATTGTGGTGCTGATTTACGATCTGGTCGCTCGCAAAAAACCGGTCAGCTGAGGCCAGATGGTTGGCACTTATTGCGTCTTCTTGTTGAGGATAGGCGAGAAGTTGATGCCCCGCTTGCGGTGGATGCGGCAAATGACTTCTGCGAGAATTTTTGGTAGCCGGTTGAGGCCCTTTTCGGTGATAACAGAATTTTTTTCAAGGTACTCATCCGCGCCGGCATCGATCAGCCGCTGCCGGTTTTTGTCGGACAGTCCACTGAGAGCGACCACGGGAATTTTCGCCGTGTCGCGATTGTTTTTCAGCCGGGTCAAAACTTCAAGGCCGCTCACCTGCGGCAGCAGTAAGTCGAGCAGGATGAGATCCGGCTGCTGCTCTTTAGCGCAGCGCAGCGCCTCCTCCCCATCTTCCGCGCTGATCACGTCATAACCCGCCTTGACCAGAGAGCGTTCGTTGGTCAACGCAATAGTTTGCTGTCCTCGACCAGGAGAATTTTCACCGGATTCGCCGTCCTTCAGCATGTCTATCGGATATTTGCGGGAAAGGATTAGCGGACGGGTGAAGGGCGCATTTCCGTTTACGAAACAAAAAACCGAAAGGAAACTCGCTACATTACTTCTGAAGAAAACAAATCATCACAAAATCGCAGAAGAGAAACCCATAGTTCAGGTTTTCCTCTCTGACTCTGTGGTGAAGCAGTTCGGCCGGAACTATCTCTTTCGCTCGTCTCCGGCAATCACGCCGTCTTTGATAAAGATGACGCGGTGGGCATACTCGGCGATGTCGTGTTCGTGGGTAACGAGCACGATGGTATTGCCTTCCGCCTGCAAGCGATCGAACAGGGCCATGATTTCGTTGCCCGTCTGCGAATCGAGGTTGCCGGTAGGTTCGTCGGCCAGGATGATCGAGGGCTTGTTTACCAGGGCGCGGGCAATCGCGACACGCTGGCGCTGCCCGCCAGAAAGCTCGTTGGGCTTGTGCGACATGCGCTTTTCCATGCCAACGGCGGCCAGCGCGCCCTCGGCACGCGCGATGCGCTCTTCCGCTGGTACTCCGGCGTAAATCAAAGGCAGTTCGACGTTGTGTAGCGCGGTGGCGCGGGCCAGCAGGTTGAACGTCTGGAAGACGAAGCCGATTTCCTTGTTGCGAATGCGGGCGAGTTCGTCGTCGTCGAGTTCGCTCACCAGCTGGTTGTTCAGCCAGTAGTTGCCCTTGCTGGGAGAATCAAGGCAGCCGATCAGGTTCATCAAGGTCGACTTGCCGGAACCCGACGGACCCATGATGGCGACGTACTCGCTGCGCTGAATGCGCAGATTGACCCCGCGCAGCGCGTGCACCTGCTGTTCCGAGCCCATGTCGTAGGTCTTCCACAGGTCCTCGGTAGCAATCATGCATTGCTGCGGAGGAGCCAACACCGCGGGCTGGGAAAAATTCACTACTTCAGCAGTTGCCATCTTCTTCTCCTGGTCCTGTGGGGACACTTACTTTCTCCATCCGGACGGCTTTCCCTTTGGACGAGCCACCCAAACCTTTGTTAGTTGTCGAGTTCAGATGACCCAACTCTACTCATTCTCTTCTTTCTTCGCAGCCGAGTTGTCGATCTTTATGCTTGCACCCGGCTTCATGGTGCGCAAAACCTTGTAGCTTCCCGTGACGATTTCGTCGCCTTCCTTCAGACCATTCAGAACCTCGATGTCGGTAGTGCCAATGATTCCGGTTTGCACGGGAACGAACTGAGCTTTCTTGTTCCGAATCACGAACACACCTTGCGTTTCATCGTCCTTGCTTGTTTTGGAAGCGCTGTTCTGCGGAGCCGCTGCCTGGACGGAACCTTTTTCATCGGCGGTCGCTAACAGGTCGCTCTGACGGCGGATGGTCACTGCCTGGATTGGAATCGCGACGACGTTGCTGCGCGTCGCAGTTGTGATCTTGGCCGTGGTGGAGAGGCCAGGGCGGAGGTCTTCCGGAGGATCCTGCAAGGTGACCACGACTTTGAAGTCCTTGGCTTCCTGACTCGCCGAAGCAGATTGAGAGGTCGCGACGCCGGTCGAGCGGACGATGGCGTTGTTGCCGATCTCGGTGACGACTGCACGGAATACTTTCTTCGGAATCGCATCAATGGACACTTCGGCCGGCTGGCCGAGTTGCACGTTGACGATGTCGTTCTCGTCGACCTTCACTTCAGCAGTGATGATCGACATGTCGGCCAAGGTCATCAGAGTGCTGCCGGGCGCGTTCTGAATGCCGATGACCACGGTCTCGCCTTCCCGGACGGGAAGATTGGTGATCACGCCGGCGTAAGGCGCGGCGTAGACCGTCTTCTGCAGGACATCAGAGGCGCGGGTCAGGGTGGCGTCGGTTTGTGAGATGTGCCGCTGTGCGGAATCGAGTTGAGCTTTGGCTTGCGCGACGCGGGCTTGAGCCTGTGCCACGCCGGCTTCGGTAGTTTGCCAGGTAGCTTTTCGAGTGTCGTAGTCGGCCTTCGAGATGACTCCTGCCTTAAAAAGGCCCTCCGCGCGGTCCCAGTCCAGACGGGCGCGCTCAAAGTCAGCCTTTGCGCGCGCGAGGTCCGCCTTCGCGGTGTTCAGGTTGGCATCGGCGGCGACAGCGTCGGTGCGCGAGGCTTCCAGCGACGCCTTGGTGGCGGCGACATCGGCGGTCGACTGCACGTTTTCGAGCTGCGCCAGCAATTGGCCCTTCCTGACCCGATCACCTTCATGCACGTAAAGGTGAGTGATCTTTCCGAACGCATTGGCCCCAATGTTGACGTAAGTCTTCGGCTTGATCTCGCCCGACGCGGTCACGACGGATGAGAGATCCTCGCGCTGTGCCTTGCCCGTCTGAACCGTGACTACGCCCTTGCTGGCCTGATGGATCCCTATGCCGACCAGGATCAGGGCGAGAAGCAGACCGCCCACACCGATCAACACTTTCTTCCAGGTCTTCATGCGTCCTCGTCGCTCGATGAAACCCCGCTCACGTCAGCAAGTTACCCCGAGATGAGCCGTTACCTTTTGCGTCCAAAAGGGCGAACCGGTCGCACGCTTCTGAAGATACGGTCGGCGGCCTGCGAAAGTTCCACCCGCGCTTTGGGAGTGAGAAGTCACCCCGGAAAGACAGCTAGGCATCCTTGAGGAGGTAAACTCCGCATTATAAAATGGTTCGCAGGGCATTCGTGCCAGGAAAGAAGTCTACAAATATTCTTACAAACGAGGCAACCCGGCGCTCAAGCCGAGGATTCACAATACACTCTAGGGGCGAGACTTAGCCTTGCTTTGAGCCCCTGAAGGCCGTACAATCCGGTTACCAGTGTGCCATTAGGAGTGCCCCCGTCATGTTCCTGGTAGGTGTCCGTCGTCACGTTCTGGCCCTCTCAATCGCTAGCGCTGTATGCCTTTTTGGGCATTCCTACCTGTTGGGACAAGATTCCAAAGCTACAAAGACTGATGACCAGGAAGCAGCAGCGGACTCCGCCAAGGAGACAGCGAAGCCTTCCAAAGACCAGGTTGATCCGTTGAAGCGGCCGCTGGGGGACAAAGAACGCAAGGCCAACGAGAAGCGGTTCAAGCAGGAAGTTTCGGGTTCCTACAAGAAGTGGCTCGACGAAGACGTGCGCTGGATTATTACCGACGAAGAGCGCTCGGCGTTCAAGCAGCTCTCCAACGACGAAGAACGCGACCAGTTCATTGAAGCTTTCTGGCAGCGCCGCGATCCCACGCCCGACACGATCGAGAACGAGTTCAAGGAAGAGCACTACCGCCGCATTGCCTACGCCAACGAGCATTTCCCCGCGGGAATCCCTGGATGGAAGACCGACCGCGGCCGCATGTACATCATGTACGGCCCGGCTGACGAAATCGAGTCGCATCCTTCCGGCGGAACCTACGATCGTCCCATGGAAGAAGGCGGCGGCACGACTTCCACCTACCCATTCGAGCAGTGGCGCTATCGCTACATCGAAGGAGTCGGGCAGGAAATCATCATTGAATTCGTCGATACCTGCATGTGCGGCGACTACCACATGACGATCGACCGCTCCGAAAAAGACGCGCTGCTCTACACGCCCAACGCCGGATTGACACTCTACGAGCAGATGGGCATGTCGAACAAGACGGCGCGATTCCAGGGCGGCGGCCTTGAGCGTTTGGGACAGGGCCCCTTCAATCAGGATTTGCAGACCAAGCAATTCGACCGCCTCGAAACGTTTGCCAAGCTGAACAAGCCGCCGGCCGTAAAGTTTAAGGATCTTGAGGAGATCGTCTCGCACAAGATCACGGTGAACCTGATGCCGTTCGACGTGCGCGCGGACTTCGTCAAGGTCACCAGCGACACGGTTCTGACGCCGATTACGATCCAGGTGAAGAATCGTGACATTACCTTCCAGAATAAGGACGGCGTGCAGCGCGGTACCGTGAATATCTTTGGGCGTGTGGCGACGCTGAGCGGACGCATCGCGCAGACCTTCGAAGACACCGTCCAGGTGGACGTTCCGGCGGAACTGCTTTCCAAGGCCGCAGAAAACTCGCAGGTCTATTGGAAGGCGCTGCCGTTGAAGCCGGGTCACTATCGGCTGGACGTCGTTGTGAAGGACGTGAATGGCGACCGGGTAGGGAACTGGAGCAAGAGCCTGATGGTCCCCGATTTCGGCGATGAGCACCTGACGAACTCTTCGCTGATCGTTGCCGACCAGATGTATCCGGTGGCGACCAAGGATATCGGGACCGGGAACTTCGTGATTGGCACGATGAAAGTCCGCCCGCGGGTGCCGCCCGCTGACGGCAAGCCGATCGCTTTCAAACGCACTCAGAAAATGAATTTCTGGATGCAGGTTTACAACCTGAGCGTGGATGAGAAAACGCACAAGCCTTCCGCCACGTTTGAGTACGACGTCGTGAACACGGCCACGAACAAGGCCGTGGTGCACACAACCGAATCGACGGAACAGATGGGCAATGTTGGCGAACAGGTGACTTTGCAGAAAACCATGTCGGCGGCGAATTTGCAGCCTGGTCTGTACCGGATCGAGATCAAGGTCAACGACAACATCTCCAAGCAAACCGTCGGTCCCACGGCAACGTTTTCCGTGGAATGAGGTCTCGCTTGACCCCTGAGGTGGCGGAGTGATGCTGCGAACTTTCAAATGCTTCGTAGTTCTTCTCGGCCTGGCGCTCCCCGCGCTGGCGGTCGATGGTCCGGGGTCGATCTCCGGCTACGTACGCAGTTCCGCTGGTGTTCCGCAGATGGGCGCAGTTGTCGAAGTGCTAAGTGCTGCTGCTCACGATCTGAAGGTGTTCACCGACGATCGCGGTTTCTATTCCATCAGCGACCTGGTTCCCGGCACCTACACTCTCAAAGTTACAGCTCCTTCCTTCCTGCCTGCACTGCGCGATCGGATCGGCCTGCATGCGGGCTCATCGATGGTTGTCAACGTGACGCTGAACACGTTGTTCGAAGCGATTCAACTTGGACCCTTGCGCGGACCCGCGGATGACGATGACTGGAAGTGGACGCTACGTTCAGCAGCGAATCGCCCGGTGTTGCGAGTGCTGGAAGACGGTTCGGCCATCACCACCGCAAGCGTGAAAGAGAAAGGCGAGGGCGAGGATCACGACCTGAAAGCCAGCCTCTCGTTCCTGGCGGGCTCTCCTTCGGAGGGCTACGGCACTGTTTCCGACATGAGCACGGGCTTCTCGCTCGAGCACAAGATCTTGTCGGACGATGCGGTGCGCCTGGAAGGAAATGTTGGATACGGGCAGGGAACGGGCGCGGCGGTTTTGCGCACTTCTTATACCCATCACACTGACAGCGGTTCTGCGCCGACGGTAGCGTTGACTGTGCGTCGCCTGGCTCCGCCAGTAGGAAGCTTCCGCCAGCAGGGATTGCAGGCTTTCGGCCTGACGACCACCGACGAAATGCAGGTGGGGAACGTTCTCGAGCTGAAGTTCGGCAGTGAACTGCAGACGGTTCAGTTCATGGGGCGGTTCACGGCGTTCCGTCCGTTCGGGACGGCAGACCTCCATGTCTCGCCCAACACGGTGCTGGAGTACCGGTTTGCGAGTTCACGTCCTTCTGACGCGATGACGAAAGACGGAGATACTGAGAACTCAATTCTCAGCGATTCGGGTCCGCGAGTGAGCATGGCGAGCTTCTCGCCGGCGCTTGAACGCGCGCGTCACCAGGAAGTGTCTGTTTCCCATCGCATCGGCAAGAACAACATGCAGGTGGCGTACTACTCCGACCGGGTTACGAACACGGTTTTGACGGGCGTTGGCATGGCTACCGCCGACGGAGGGGAACTGCTGCCCGATGTAGATTCCGGCACGTTCTCGTACCAGGGAACGAATCTTGACACGAGTGGCCTGCGGGTGGTGCTGCAGCGGAAACTGAGTTCGGACCTGACCGCGACGCTCGACTACGCTTATGGCGGCGTGATTGATCTAACGCAGCCCGATATCGAACTGAGGGAAGCCCGTCAGTCGATGACGACGGCGCGCCGCCACGCGGTGACCGCCAAGTTCAACGGCAAGCTTCCTGGATGCCGCACTCACTGGACGACTTCCTATGGTTGGGTCAGTGGACACGGCCTGACGCAGGTGGATATGTTCAACGCGTCTGCGGGCCAGTCGGATCCTTACCTCAATGTATTCCTGCGGCAGCCGCTGCCGGGGTTCAGCTTCCTGCCATTGCACATGGAAGCGATGCTCGACCTCCGCAACCTGATGGCGCAGGGCTACGTCCCCGTGATGGGGACGGACGGCCGCACGGTGTACCTCGTGCAGTCCGCGCGCTCAGTGCGGGGCGGCGTCGCGTTCACGTTCTAATTTTCCTCTGACAAAATCCGATAACAGCGATCTGCTTGCGCGTATACTTCCGCGTCAGTGGGCGCTGCTTCTTCTCGCGATCATGTGGGGATCGCGAAACTCATCCATTCGGGAGACAACAGAAATGAAATTCATGATGCTGGTGGTATTGCTGTGCGCGGTCTTGGTGGCGGCGACACCTGTGCCGGTAGACAACGTTTTTACCCCTGACAAAATTCCTTATGGCCCTGTGCCAGCTTTTGTTCCGCCGGGAGCGCAACTCGCCGTTCTGGAAGGTGACCCGACTGCTTCGACCGGAGACTTCACCATCCGCATTAAGATGCCGGATGGCTACCGCATCCCGCCACATTGGCATCCGAAACGTGAAAACGTGACCGTTGTTTCGGGTACATTCAAAGTCGGGATGGGCGATACGTTCGACGAGACGAAGATGGGAGGCTTTGGCGCGGGAAGCTTCGCTTACATGGATCCGAGCATGCATCACTACGCAATGGCGAGCGGCGAGACGATCGTGCAGGTACACGGCATGTCGCCGTTGGCGTTCAACTACGTCAATCCGGGTGATGATCCGAGCAAGAAGAAGTAGATCAGTCGTCAGTCTCTACGCTTCAGTCGTCAGCACCGCACCCGCTGAGCCAGCGACCGACTCGACTACCAGGCGATGCTATCGGATCGGAAACCGATGGATGGTACTACCGTGCAGCGGAGCTAATCTGCGAGCGGGAGACTTTGGCTGGAGACTGGCTCGAGACTGACGACTGTGCTCACGCGACGAACTTACGCCACCACGGCTTCTTCACAGAGGCGGCCTGCTTCTTGGGTGGGACCGGAGTAGCGATCATCGTCGCTGCAGGCTTGAGGCCCGTGGCGGGTTCGCTGGTCCTAAACCTGGTGAATCGGGCAATCAGAAGTCTTCCCGGATTCGACGATGGCAGCACGATCACCGACGGCCCGGTGGCGTGAAGGGCGGCATCGACCGGGGTATTGTGCTGGATTTCGGCGGCACCACGGCGCAGCCGGCTGACTACTGCCTCAGCAGTTTCGTCATCGAAAGCGATCCAGCGAACCATCCGGAACTCCTGGGAATAGCCGCCTGAGGAGGCTGGGAGCGGCTTGAAGTTGGCTCATTGTAGCAGTGAATCCGCCGCCGAGGGAGTGGTTTCGTTATTGACTCTCAAGGGCCTATTTGTTTAGCTTGATCCGCTCCACTGAAAAGCCATCGGGCCGCAAACAGGTGCTCGAACACTCGATGCCCTATTACAGCCGGCAGGCGCGCTTGCATCGATACTCCAACGAGAAAATCTCTGCACAGATCGGAAGCTGCCAACCTCGATCTCCAGAGCGAGTCGGTTCCTCTGCCAACGGCGGTTTGGGCGCGGCGCGCCCGGCTTTAACGCAAAGATATCAGGACAGTTAGCGACAATCGGTTGCTAGGGAGACCTACAAAATGAAATTTCGTATGACTGTGGCGTTCGTGATTATGGCCGTCGCCTCGCTGGCGGCCCAAACATTTCGCGGAACGATACTGGGCACGGTAACCGATCCAACAGGGGCGGTGGTAGCCGGAGCGCAGGTCAAAGTCAGGAGCGCGAGCACAGGCCTGGAACGAGCCACGGTCACCAGTTCGGACGGAAGCTATAGCGTTCCGGAACTGCCGATTGGGACCTACGACGTGACCGTAACGCAGACTGGATTTCAGACGTTTGTTGCGAAAGGGGTGACGGTCGATGTCGCCGCAGAGCGTCGAGTGGATGCGGCGCTGAAGACGGGCGAAGTTTCGACGCGCGTGGAAGTGTCCGCCGACCAGTTGCCGATTGTGGAGACGACGACCAACGATCTGGGCGGAGTGCTGACCAGCGAAAACGTCGAGAATCTGCCGGTGAACGGGCGGGACTATACGAAGCTTATCTTCCTGAATCCCGGCGTCGCCGGGTCCCCCGACCAGATCACCGACTCGCCGGGATCGTTCGGCGAATTTTCGATGAACGGTGCACGCGGTCGGTCGAACAACTATCTGCTCGACGGTACTGACATGAATGATGGGTACCGGAATGATCCGGCTATCAACCAGGGTGGCGTGTTCGCAGTGCCATCGGCGATCTTGCCAATCGATTCGATCGCCGAGATGCACGTGCTTTCGAATTTCGAAGCAGAGTACGGCCGGAATGCGGGAGCCGTCGTAAACATCGTGACCAAGAGCGGATCGAATGCGCTGCACGGCAGCCTGTTTGAATATTTCCGCAACGACGCCCTGGGGGCGCGGAACTACTTCAACACATCGGACCAGGGGCGGGCGCCATTTCATAACAATCAATTCGGCGGCTCTCTGGGCGGACCGATAGCGAAAGATAAGACGTTCTTTTATTTGAATTACGAAGGTCAGCGCGAGACGGTTGGAACGGTGACGCTGGCCTGCGTACCCGAGGGAAGTGGGCCGGGCGGTGCGCTCAGTCCGAATGATGCCAGCAACCCCGTCATTGCCGCGTTGCTGGCCTCTCAGAGCTTGTGGCCTGCTCCCAATATTCCGGGCAAGCATTCGACGGATACGGGTTGCCCGGACGGACCGAACGCCTCGCTTATTACTCCGTCGTACAACAACCTGAGCAGCGTGATCGCTAAGATCGATCACAACTTCAATCCCGCGAATATCGTTACCGGTCGTTATTTCTTTGGGGACAGCACACAGTCGTTCCCGCTGGCACTCACCGCGTCAGGCGGCCAGTTGCCCGGCTACAACACAATCACTCCCACCCGGGTTCAGTTGGTGTCGCTATCGTGGGTGCACACCATCGGCACCAATAAAGTGAATGAGCTGCGTTACGGTTGGAACCGTTTTGCAGAGGGTTTCTTTGCGCAGGATCAAAGTTTCCATCCCAGCTCTGTCGGTCTTTGCGCCGCCAGTTCTCAGGCAGATTGCGCTGGGAGCGGCCCGCACGATTCAGGGTTGCCGATCATCCTCGTTTCGCTGACGCCAACCGGAGCGAGTTTCTTCGCACAACCGGGTGCGACGTCGGGCGACCCGCGTCATCGAGTTGACAGCAACAACCAGGTCATTGACAACTTTGGATGGAAAGTCGGCAAGCACGATTTCAAGGCTGGGGTCGAATTCCGCAGAACTAGTGTTCAGCAGTACTTCAATAAGTATTTTCGTGGACGCCTGCGATTCGCTAGTGTGTCAGATTTTCTCGCCGGCAGCCTTGCAAACGGTCTTCAATACTCAGGAGACTCAACCCGTCACACAGCGGAGAATGGGCTCGGTCTCTACTTCCAAGACAGTTTCCGTCTATCGCCGCGTTTGACGGTGAACTACGGCCTGCGCTGGGACTACTACGGTGTCATCAAGGAAAAGAACAACCTGTTTGCCAATTTCCTGGTGAGCAGTTTTGATCCCGCCAGCGACACTGGTTCGGGCACACTGACGCAGGTAGGGTCGTCCGGACTGAGCAGCCTCTACGAACCGGACCACAAGGATTTCTCGCCGCGCGTCAGCATTGCCTGGGACGTTGCCGGGAAAGGCCGGACTGTGATCCGCGCCGGCTATGGCCTCTTCTACGATGCTTTCTCGCAGGATTTCTTTATGGGCCATCTCCCTTATCCAGCGTTTTACGCGCCTGGTCCGGCTTATGGGAACTTCGGTCCGTCGCCGATCACCGGGGCAGCGGCTGGCGTCTCGTCGCTAACTCCTGGGCAGCCCGTCTACACGCCTTCGGATTGCCAATCCCAGGAATGCGACATTTTTGCGGTGGATCGGCACATCAAGACGCCCTACATGGAGAACTACAACATTAATATCCAGCAGCAACTGAGCAGCAAGACCGTGCTGCAACTCGGCTACGTTGGGTCTCAGGGACATCGCCTGTTCCGGTTCTACGACATCAATCAGCCGACGCAAGCGGCGATCACGGCAGCCGACTGTCCGAACGGGATCGCTACCTGCGCGACCGACGGCGCCATCCAGGATTTCGGCGTGCCACGACCCTTTGGCGACGCCGGAGTCGGAGCTTTCTACATTTTCCAGGAAAAGACGACCGGCAAGTCGAACTACAACTCGCTTCAGGGCAGCTTCCGCGTGATGGGCTGGAAAGGAATAACCTCGGCAGTGAACTACGTGTGGTCGAAGTCGCTCGACAATTCGAGTGACGGCGAGGACTTCGTAGTGAATGCGGCTCAGCCGCAAGACAGCAATAACCCGCAACTCGAGTATGGTCCTTCGAACTTCCACATCCCGCACCGGTTCACTTGGGTATTCAGCTACGAAGTGCCCAAGATGGGCGGAGGCATGCAAAAGCTAAAAAATGGATGGGGTTTCGATAGCACCGTGTCACTACAGAGCGGGCAGCCATTTACCCTCAACTTCAATTGCGAAGATGACTACAGCGGAGGCGGGGACTGCTTCGATCGGCCGGACGTGGTTGGTCCGATCGTGTATCACAAACAGGATCCGCGAAACTTCATTGATCTGACATCCTTTGCGATGCCCTGTCTTTCGACGAGCGCGCCCGATGGATTTGCGGATTCCTGTGTTCCGGGAACCAGGCACTATGGAAATCTTGGACGCAACTCACTCGTGGGGCCAACCTACAAGCAATGGGACCTGGCGATCTACAAGACCACGGCTATTACGGAGCGAGTGAACCTTCAGCTGCGCGCGGAATTTTTCAATCTTCTCAATCACCCGAACTTTTCAAGCCCACTGTTACCGGCGTTTATCGCGGACCCTGCGTCAAACATAAACCAGCTAAGCGGTTGTGGCTGTGGCTTTGTGCCCAAGGGGAACCGCCAGGTGGGCAACGGCCAGTACCAGATCACGGCGACCGGCGACGTAGGTATCGGCAATCCCTTCTTGGGCGGCGGCGGTCCGCGCGGGATGCAATTGGCCGCCCGCATTACCTTCTAGCCTATATTCGGAATTTCAACCTTGGCTCCTCCCCGTTTCCCGCGGGAGGAGCCTTTGCTTTCACCCATGTTTCGACCCACCCCCACCCGTCGTAAACCTTCCGTCACCTTGGTCACCACCCAGCTCGATGCTACGCTTTGCGCCGTAGTGCTCCGCAAAATCACTGTTTTCAGAGAGAAACGATGATGCAGCGCCGCATCCTGACTGGGCTGATCGCCTTTTTTGTCCTGCTTTCTGCTGCTTTTGCCAAGGACAAGTCCTCGAAACCCAAGCCTGTGACCGGGACCATGCCGGTGACCGCGAGTTCCGCCAAGGGGCGCGAACTCTATCAGAAGGGTATGGAGGATTACGAGAATCTTTATCTCGAGCGCTGCAATGAAGATTGGCGCGCTGCGGTGAAGGAAGATCCGTCGATTGCGTTGGCCTGGGCCTGGATCGCATTCAACGGCCGCAACCCGGTCGAGGTCAGCGCTGCTCGCGAGAAGGCCAAGGCTCTGCAGCCCCAAGTGACGCCCGGCGAGAAGTTGATGATTCAGTGGATCGTGAACGTGCAGGAAGGGAATTTCATCGCGGGCATTTCGTCGATGAACGATATGCTGGCAATGTTCCCCAAGGACAAGCATCTTCTCTACCTCGCCGGTAACTGGCTGATGGGAGAGAACGGGAACGATCAGGCTCTGAAGCTTCTGGATCGCGCGCTGGCGATTGACAAGAACTATCCAGCGGCCATCAATGATGCGGCTTATGTCTATGCACGCGATCGTCAGTTTGCGAAAGCGTTCGCGATGATGGATCGTTACGTGACCGTACTGCCCAAGCAACCGAATCCACACGACTCGTACGGTGAGCTGCTCCGCATGGCCGGGCACTTCGACGAAGCGCTGGTCCACTACCGCATGGCACTGAAGGTCGATCCGAAATTCGCTTCGTCCCAGGTCGGAATTGCCGATACCTACGCGCTGATGGGAAATCAGGTGCAGGCACGCATTGAGTATCAGAAAGCCATTGTGCAAGCCAACAACGACGCGGACCGCATCGACTACATGATGCAGAACGCGACCAGCTGGGTACGCGAAGCAAAGCCGGCCGAAGCCGACCGAGCATTCGCTGAAACGGCGGAACAGGCCCACATTCTTGGACTTGACCTACAAGAATCCTGGGCGCACCAGCGCATGGCGGAATATCAGGCAGACGATGCCGCGGCGCTCAAACATCTGGAAGCAGCCGAGGATGCATTGAGCCATCGGCAGGAAATCTCGCAGCTTGATCGTGATGAACAATTGTCACGGATCCTGCGTTACCGAACGGTGCGCGCCGCACACGCGGGCAACCAGGAACTGGCGCAGAAGTCCTTGCATAAGCTTGAAGGCATGGCGGCGAGCAGCCGTAATCTCGTGATCCAGAGTTCGTATCACGGGGCCGCGGGAGCGTTACTGGCCTCACAGGAAAAGTGGCAGGATGCGATCGCGCATCTAGAAGAAGACGAGAACGATCCTGCCTCCATGCAATTGCTGTCGCGTGCGTACTACGAATCCGGGGCGAGCGCAAAGATGCATGAGGTGGAAGAACGCCTGCGCGGCACGAATGTTCCCACGATCGAGCAGGCAGTGGTTGTGCCGGGAGTGCGGCTGCAAAAACCCTCCACGATGTAGATGTCCTTGCCGGCTTTCGGTTATCACCGGAATTGAATTTCCGCACAGAGGCGTCCCGCAATGGGCGCCTTTTGTGCTTAGTCGCCTCTGTGAAAATCTCCGAAACACAAACGTCCGCGCTCATGATAGGCTCTCACTCCCATGCTCGACCCCAAGGCCGATAAGCGCACACGTTCCCGCATCTCAGTGAACGTTCCGGCGACAGTACGAAGTAAGGATACGAATGCCGAGGTCACCGCTGTCACGCGGGACCTCAGCATGGGTGGCGTGTTCCTATACACCGATCGGCGAATCACCGAGGGAAGCAAGCTCGAGATCGTCCTGATATTGCCGCCCGAGCTCGGACTGGGGGAGAAGCAGTGGGCGTGCTGCCAGGCCCGGGTGGTGCGGGTGGAGGATGGCGACCAGTTCGGAGTCGCGGCCACGATCGATCGCCTGGACATGCTGCCCGAGATCCCGACCTGACCGAACCCTCCAAAAGAAGGAAATCGCCCACGTGCGCGCAATTGTCGAACAATAACCAAAGTAGATTTGCACCATTTCTAGTGCATACATTCGCGGGGAGCGGCCTATTTTTACGGATTTTCTGCAGTTCTCCTCATGGAGGAGAAGAGAACTCTTCCGCTCGCCCTTTCGAGTAGATCGGTTCACAGGAATTCGTTTGTCAATGCTCCGCGGCTGGTGCAATAATGGCGCGCTCTTTGCGGCGCTCTGGCCGCGTTCAGAAATCGGACCCCAGGCAGGTTCAGCATGTGGATCGAAAAGTTGGTTGGCGGCGTGGTGCGCATCGTCACTCCGATCGGGCCACGATACATTCGCCTCACCCTCTCGCAGCGCGCGTATTTTCTGTGGATCTTCCGTCACTTCGACAAACTGCCCCAAAAGGTCCTGAGTGAGAGGCAGCAGCGCTTCGTCGACCAGTTGTGTGTCGAACACCGGTTCATCACGCTGCCGTCCACGATGGACGAAGCGCCGGTGATTGGAACGCTCGAGCGGTTGCCTGTCGTTCAACTCGAAGAAGTTCCATCCAAGCGGCCGGTGGCCAGCGTGACCGACGCGGCTGCTCCGTTGGCAGATCTTCAGCAGAGACCATAAGCCTCAGCGACGACCGGCGTTCGGTTGCGGCTTTTCGGCGCGCTAGGTTACTATAAATGTTTGCTTGCAGCGCAGCGCCCCGGCCAGAGGTGCGTTGTTCTCCCCGACACGAAGTCATGGTCTCGAGTCGAAGCCGCAGGTAAATCCCCTCGAACAGCGGGCGCGTAGCTCAATTGGCAGAGCAACTGACTCTTAATCAGTAGGTTGAAGGTTCGATTCCTTCCGCGCTCACCATCTTTTCAACAAGTTACCGAACCTCACCTGCCGTTTCACCTGCCGTTGAGAGCCAAGCCTACAACTTTCGAGTGGGCCTGAGCCATCTCATCGGTGACGACATCTCCGTAGATGTTCATGGTCGTGCGGATGTCAGCGTGCCGCATCAACTTTTGCTGCACAGCCACGGGAGTGCCCACAGCGTCAAGCCATGACCGATATGTGTGGCGTAGTGAGTGGGTGCCAAGTCCGCCGATTCCAGCCTTGGCGGCCGCCTTTTGGTACATGCGCCAGACCTGATCGTAGGACCACGGCAACCGCCCGAGCTGCACAGGGGACGCAAATATCCAATCCTCATTTGCTGAGAACTGAGTCGTTTGTTTGCACAGTTTGAGTACTTCCAACATCTCCCTGTCTATATGCAGCGGACGCCGTGACTCCGCCGTTTTCACATCGTCAACCTTCTGACAGACGATGCCCCGCTCTACGCGAAGTCTGCGATTCAGCCAATCCGCATCACCCCACCTAAGGGCGAGTGTTTCACTGATGCGCAGACCAAAGCAAACGCAGATGTGGGCCATCGTGCGGAAAGGTTCTTCCAGGTGCTTCACAAACCTTTGAAACTCTTCCACTGTCAGGCTACGAGGCTTCCGCATTCGCTTCGTTGCTCCCTTGATCGTGACCAGTTCCATGGGGTTTCGCTCTGTCGGCACAGAACCACGCCACATGGCGAAGTCCCAGAGGATGCTGAGTACGCCTCTGATATGTACTTTGCTCTTCGGTGCGAGCGGCAAAGATTCAATCCACAGTTCAACGGGCCGCGCCTGAAGCTCCGAGAGCGCGCGGTCACCCCATTTCGGAATGATGTAATTGCTCAGCCACACTTCATAGCTACGGCGTGTATCACTACGTCTTGGCATCTTTTCCGCTCGGTATTGCTCAACGAGAGTGCTCACCATCGGTACGTTACTGCTGAGTACTTGCGCCTGGTTTTCTACCGCATCACGCAGCGGTTTGGCTGCCCGCCACGCTGACGCCTTCGTGGGATACTGGCTCACGGTGCCGATCTTTTTCGAACGTCGCTTGCCTTTCTCCCAAAAGAAAAAGTTCCAAGTCTTATTTCGTCTTTACTCAGCCACCTGGAACAGGAACGCACTCGTCTAGCTTCTCAGGTCGAACTTCTCAATCGTGCACTCTCGGCGCTAAACGGAACCGGCAGCAGACGCACCGGCAGAACTATCTCGGCTGCGGGTCGAGCTCGGATTGCTGCGGCTCAACGTGTTCGCTGGGCGAAGGTAAAGGGACGGAAAGTCGTATCAATCACCCGTCGAAAAGGCACGATGTCACCTGCCGCACGGAGACGCATCGCAGCCGCTCAAAAAGCACGTTGGGCGAAGTGGCGCAGAGAGAAGAGCGCTTAGCAGTTGGTGCTCTGCGCAGATAATTGACAAGTTTTTGGTATTTATTGCGATGAGTGACGGGTCTTGCAGAAAGCAAACCTAAAACGTTTATCACTTTCGTGCCAGGCGCACTAGCACTTCGGCGCCATTGCCGACGCAACGGAACGAGCAGAAGCTTCCACCGCTCGATTCTTCGCCGGTTTCAAGAGAAAGCCGAGCAAGTAACCCAAGGCCCTTCGGGGGAGGAGGCCTTGGGTTATTTTATTTCGCAGCGATTCCTGAACGCGGACTGGAACCGAGCCGAGGCACCACGAGTCCAGCGATGTGTTTGAGTTGGTGCGACAATTTCTTTGCAGTGCTGAGGTTGAAATCGCTTTCCGCGGCTTCTATCAAGCGAGCACGGATTCCAGGATCGAACTCATCTGCTTGGTCAACCAGCAGTGGCGCCACTGTTCGAAGGGCTGCGACCAGTTCAGTGGAAGCGTCCGTTCCACCTTCCCCAAACAGCTTGACTGGAACTCTGTCAGATAACAATGGAGTCACCGATCGCAGGGCCTCAAGCTCTTGACGAACCTGCTCGATCGCGTCCTCTTTCTCTCTAAGCAACTGTTGAATGTCTCGCACGTTGCTCTCCTGGGGAAATTTCAGGGGTACAGGTCAGAGTTCGAGTACTCGACCTCCGCGCCGCAGCGTGGGCTCGTCGTCGGACGACCTGCAAACTGTTGCACGTTCGCCGTCGCCTGATCTAGACACGAAAGGGCAGGTTTGATCCTTATGAGTACAGGGGGAGAGTTGGGTGGCGCGGCGTTTTCCTGAGGACCGGGCGTTAGCGGTAGTACGTTAGCTGGCGAACATGCGATCGCGTCGTTCTCGTTCCGCCGACTCCGGACGCTTCATTCCTACTCGCCCAGTTACCATGCTCGTCATATTCGTAGGTGAAGTTCGTCTTTAGCGGTGGTTCGGAGATTTCGCCGGTCTCGTGAGGGAATCCGCCTGCAGTCCTCGTCAATTCGACCTCATCCCCGGGTTCGTTGCGGATCCATGTCATGTCCTCGCGTATTGGCCCCCTCCGCATGTGTCGTTCGGCAAGCCTGCGACGGTGGAAGGGGTTCCACCCCCCGTGAAGTTTGATAAGTTATGGAGGGGCTTTTGATAAGGTTTTTTAGCCATTTCGCGACGTTGGTAATGTAAATCTCACTAACGAAATCACTTAAGCCAACGACCTCAAATCAGCTCAAATGATAAGCTACGGATAGTTTTTGAAAGACCTTGTGGGTTGTCGAAGTTCATCACGGCAAGGATCCGGGAAGAAAAGGGTGACGCCGGCCGGGGACAAAAGCCCTTTGTTCTGGTCGATGATCAGGGCCACGTCATTGCGGAGCGCTACACCAGCGCCGGAGCCTGGAACCGCGCTGCCTGACGACCCGCAGCTCCTGTGATTGATGGAGTGAAATCATGGACTGTGAAACCGGAAAGAATCTACACGAGAAGGAAGCTGCGGCCACAGAAGCAGTGGGACGGTACTCAAGGTCTCTTAAGGGTGTAGCGCCAGCACCGGAACATCGAAAAGAAATGGATCGACTTCAGAGAGAACTGGCGAAAGCTGGCGTGGAGTACTCACAGCACAAAGAGCAGTGCGTGGTGTGCCAGCGCGGGTGAGGTTTCAGCTTGGGCTCCGATGTGGGTCACGGACACGGGGTTCACAAACAATCCCCAGGAACAATCAAAAAGACCCGATCTCCCAAAAAGGGAAACCGGGCCTTTTGTAGCCAGTAACCGGGCGGTGCGCTAAGCAGCTTGGATCAATTCGTTCAGCCGGTCGTTGGCCGCTTGGATTTGGCACGCTCTTTCGATTATGTCGAACTGCACATCGGTCGACAGGTCGGCAAATTCGTCGGGACACCAGCTTCTTTCGCGGTATTCACTGAGGGCTTGCTCGAAAGAATCATCATTGGGGCAATCATCATTGGGGGGCATGATGTTGTTTTCTCCTGCATGAGAAAGGCTGTCAGGGCCTTGAGCTCACGGACCACGATGGACCCAAGAGGGCCTGTCAGTGAGGTGGGTGGACAGTTTATGGATTTGGCTGCCCAAAGTATCCGCCCCTTTTCGTTGCTGGGTCAAGGGGCCGTCCTAAATGGGGAAGGCGAAAGAGACGGAACGCTGCTCACAAGAACAGGGCTCCCAAAGCGCTTCTCTGTAGCTACGTAGTGAGGTACGTATGGAGAAAATCATCACTTGCATGAAGTGCAGGAAGACATTCACCGTTTCCGGCCCCTACAGCAGTGCGAAGGAAGTGCCGCAAGGCGTCACGTGTCCATTCTGCGAAGAACTCAACGAGGTAAAGTGGCCGATGGACACGGGATTCACGGCCATCCCGAAGAAGCCAAGCACCTCAACACCGGTTTGAGCAGGGCGAGCTATGGCTAGACCTCGGGTAGGGCAAAAAAGAAAAGTGCGGAGTTCATCCACTCCGCACTAGGTTTATCGATTTCCGGGCTAAGCCACGGCTACGCTGCTTTTGCTACTTTGCGCAGTGATCTGAAGCCCGCGCGCACATCTTCTGAAAAGAATTGGGGCTGCTCCCACGCTGCGAAGTGACAGCCTTTGGGTAGCCGGTTGTAATGGATGAGTTTGGGATACGCTTTCTCTACCCAGCTCCGCGGAGCGGCGTAGATCTCATCGGGATAAACGCTGACGGCAACGGGAATGGCGACGTTCTTGGGGGCGAAAAAGGCAAGTTTGTTTTCCAAATACAAACGAGCCGAAGAGATCGCCGTGTTGGTGAACCAGTAGAGGGTGATGTTGTCGAGGATGTCGTCTCGCGTAAGGCCCTCGGACTGGCCGGCAAAGACGCGCGCCATGAGCGCCTCACTGGCTTCGTCGTGGTCGAGGATCCAGGCCGCCAGGCCGACCGGCGAATCTGCAAGCCCGTACAGCGTCTGCGGGCGGTTCGCCATCTCGATGGCGTAGCCCAGGCCATGCTTGTAGAAAAAGGCGAGCCGATCGAAAGCGTGTTGCTCGTCGGCTGCGAGACCGGACGGCGCCGGCGCACCAGTAAAGGCCGCCCCGTCAATATCGTTTGGCACCGCGCCCGGCATATTGGTGTGAATGGCGAGCAATTCCGGAGCCGCCTGCACGCCCATTAGATCGGTGATGAGCGCACCCCAATCGCCGCCTTGCGCCACAAATTGTGTGTATCCAAGGCGCTTCATCAGCGCGACCCAGGCACGCGCGATGCGGTCGGGGTCCCAGCCGGGAGCGGTCGGCTTCCCTGAAAAGCCGTAGCCCGGCATCGACGGGATCACCAGATGGAACGCGTCCGATGCGCTCGCGCCATGCGCGGTGGGATTGGTGAGTGGATCGACAATCTTCAACTGCTCGATGACCGAGCCCGGCCATCCATGCGTGACGATGAGCGGCAACGCATCTTCATGTTTTGAACGAACGTGAATAAAGTGAATGTCCAGGCCATCGATCTCGGTGATGAACTGCGGCAGGGCGTTCAGTCTCGCCTCCACCTTCCGCCAGTCGTATTCCGCCCCCCAATAACGCGCGAGTGCCTGAACTGTCGCGAGCTGTACGCCTTGCGTCGCATCCGCAACTAATTCCCGTTCAGGCCACTTGGTGGAGTTGATGCGCCGGCGCAACTCGGTGAGTTCCGCTTCCGGAACATTCACATGAAACGGACGAATTGCATTCTTGTCAGGTACTGTTGCACTAGTTTGAGTCATGGGTCGTCCTTTCAGTTTTTAATTTTTCGGTTTGAGTCATGGGCCAACAGCCAGCGCCATCCTCACACCTGCTCGTACGGCACTCGATTGTATAGGCCGGCTTCGCAACTGTTGTTACCAGCGATTACACTCACAACTCAGGGGCCTTCCAAAAACCTCCCCGCCAGCACTTTCCTAGCCGATTGATTCGTCAGCGACGCCGATGGCGGATCCGAGCCTTCCACAAAGACTTGATTTTGGAATACGGCCGAAAGGAAGCTAACCGTTTCGAGCCGACCGATCGCCAATAAGCGCATCGAGAGTCTCGATCAAAAAAGCCGCTGCACCCGTCACGGCAACAGCGGCTGAGGGTTTCAGCCTACTTGAGAGAAGACCTCCTGTCAGTGACGTCCGCGTTTAGCCTCGTCGGCGTCCTCTGCCAGATCGCGCAGGTAGTCAAAGAAAGCTTGTGACTGGCCAATGAAGAGTCCGTCGGCGGTCAGAGCTTTGAGAGCTCCCATGGCAGCTCCCTTGGTCGACGTAGGGCGAATGATCGAACATGCCGGAAGCTTGCGGCTGAGGAACGCGGTGGGTTCGGGCATGATCAGGTTGGTCTGGAAATCCTCGCCTCCGAAGGGAGATGAGTTGAGGTCCGGGAACGTTACTTTTAGACCGGTCACGGGATCGATCACGTCGGTCAAGTGAATCACGTTGCCGGCCTTGTCATGCCAAGTCTGAAAGTGAGCGATCTCAGTTCCGCCGATGCTCAGCACGATTCGCAAAACTTCCAAACTACTTACTCTTTGCGCCAGCATCGGGTAAAGGCTGGTTCCGCCCTGCTCGATAAACGCAAAGTGAAAGCCAGCGGTGTTGGCGATGACTTGCGTGAGGTCGGAGATATTGCCGGCCTTGCTGGGATCTGGTTTCACGTCGTCGTCGGTTCTGGGGATGGCGGGGTGTTGCCCCGTTGCCAGAGTTGGGATTGCGTTCGCGAATTTGTCGCCAAAGTCGGGGTTCTTGGTGCGACTGCGGTAGCGTGTCCACCAACTCGTGTCGACGGTGAGTTGCATCAGGTTCGTGAGCCGTCCGATTTGCTGGGCGCCGGTTGCCTTGCTGCTCGGCAAGGTGCGGAACTGATCCAGGTTTACGGTCTCGGCCCCTTTCGAGGCTAAGTACGCATTGATGAACACCTCGTGGGTTAATTCGTCCTCGGTGTTGTCGTGAATGTACTGGTCCATGTCGCCATCAAGTTGCTTGAGAGCTGCTGTGTAGAGGGGACTTCCACTTCCCCCGGGAACCTCGGCATCCTGGATGCCGCCGAGTTCGTTGTATTGCTGCCAGAGATCGGTCTCGAGGATCTCGGCCGCAGCCAGGAACCTCAGGATTGCCGCATCCCCCTTGGTGAGGCGACCGCTCTGTTCTTCATGACCCTCTTGGGCGAGGACGGATGAACCATGCGCCAGCAGTCCCGCGCCCAAGGTCACCGCTCCGGCCGACGTCAGTCCCTTCTTCATGAAAGAACGCCGATCGACCGAACTCTTCGAGCCTTTCACTAGGTCTTTCATAACGTGCCTCCTCAAGACGAAAGCTTGATCTCGCCACAGCACATAGTTGTCAGTGGGGTGTAAATAATTTGTCTTCGAAACGCCGGCGTGTCGGACGGGATTCCAATCAGAGAAGCAATTTCACAAAATGTCATTTGACTCCAGACATGTAACACCACTACTTCTCGCTGTTCGCTTGGGAGAGCGCATAGAGCTTCCTGGACCGCTAAGGCGACTTCGCTCATTAAGCGAATGGGTTCGAACCAAGCTGCTTCGTCCTCCAACTGTATCGTGCGCGATTCTTGACGTTGGAAATTCAGGGCAGTGTTTCGTACTGCTCGGTAGACGTATGGCACCGGATTCGAAACGGTCGCTTTCTCGTTCAAGAGCTTGAGGAAGACGGTATGTAGAACGTCTTGCGCAGATGGCCGAACGCCAAGAAGAGCACAGGCGTAACCCAGAAGAGCTGGACCCTGTTCTTCGTAAAGGCGGCGCACCTCTTCGTGGTTCATTTTCCGTCTGCAAGAAATCGCTTTGTCTACCCGTATCACACAGCAGATGTCAAAATTTCTCTAAGCTCGATGATTTATTTGCTTCATAATTGCGGATGTGCAACCACTCCCGATGGGCAGCACCTTCCACAGCTAGCGGTCCCGTCCCTAGCCATATCCAGTGTGTTGAGAGGCTGGTTCGGCGCTGGGAGGACTCTTGCCTACACGTTTCGTCTCCCATAGTATGAGTTGAAGCTCGTTATTGAGTGGTGTACTCACTTGCTGTCTCCAGTACATCAGAAACGGTTCTTGCAGAAACTGCAGGCTCCGATGGGGCCGGTCGAAATTCGCAGCATTGAGCGATGGTTGGCCACCGCTCGACTTACCCTTGCAATTTCCTCACTATTTGCCATCTGGATGTATCCCACCCAGATTTCTTGGTGGGCGCAGTGGCTGCTGGGCATCTACATCATCCACGGCACCGTCGTCATGTTGTTGCTCCGGTTTCACAATCAGTCCACTCCGCCGTTTCGAGTTCTGGTTCATACCGTAGATGTGGTGTGGCCAGTTTTAATATCCGTTTTTGCCACTGGCACGCGCAATCCCTTCTTTCTATTCTTTGTATTCGTGTTGGCTGCCGCCGCTTACCGATGGGGACTATGGGAGACAGTAGGGACTGCGGCCGCCTCTGTGATTCTGCTCTGGCTGGAGAGCGGTACCGTATATCTGGGACTTGTAGCGCCAGTTGAAGACTTCATTCACCGCCACAATTGGCACAAGTTGGGACTCGATGTGGTCGAGCTTGAACCAAAGCATTTGTTTGTGCGCTGCGTGTCTCTTCTGGTGGTGGGGTGGTTGCTTGGGTACCTGGCGGAACGGCAGAGGCAGCTGCGAGCGGAAGTAGAACGCGCCCGTTTTGCGCGTGACTTGCATGATGGTGCTCTGCAATCAATGATCTCGGTGGTGATGCAGCTGGATGTGTTGCGGCGCCAATCGGTTGCACAGGCAGGGATGGTTGGACCTGAACTGGGCCGAATCCACGATTTATTGCTCGAGGAAGCGCGAAAGCTGCGCGAGTTCATGCAGCAGATGAAACCAGTGGACGTAAACGGCAAGAATTTGCGGGCTCACCTCACGGAACTCGTTGAAAGATTTCAGCGCGAGACGGGCATTATAGCCGAACTTGTCTGCAAGTCCAATGTGGCGGCGCTCCGGGCGGAGGCTTGCGACGTTGTCGCTCGCATTGTTCAAGAAGGACTCGTGAATGTGCGAAAGTACAGCAAGGCGAGCCATGTTCTGGTTCAGCTTGACCGTGGCGACGGGGGTTGGCGACTCATTATTGATGACGATGGCCGCGGCTTCCCCTTCTCAGGGTGTTTTTCCCAAGCTGACCTGGAGGTGGACGGCAAAGGCCCATTGGTAATCAGAGAGTGCGTTCGTTCAATTGACGGCGAACTCTTGTTGGAGTCCATTGCCGGGCGGGGTTCACGACTGGTGATTACGATCCCGCAAAAGTGGCAATCTGGCTTATGGAGATTAAAGACGCTCGTCCACTCCAAATTTTTATAGCGGAAGACCGTCCTCAAATGCCTCATGTTTCTTCACCTGCGGTGCTAGCGTTGAATCCCAGTATGCCTACTCTTATGCAACTGTAGAACGATGTTCGGCACAAAACCGTCAAAACTACGAAACTGAATCTGTCAGTCCTGGTTATGTTTTCATGCTGATAGTATCTAGCCCCTTTAAGTTCTTTCTTGCTTACTGATCGAAATGCGCAATTAAACTCAGCATGAAGGAGCAAAATCGGGGTTTGGAGCGCCTACAGATCCACCCGTAGCGATGTAGGCGTGCATTCTGGCGGGGTTCTGATGGGTCAGTGAAGGAAAGCACGAGAGAGGCACTTTCTTAAGTAAAAATCAAAAACCATAGTTTTCCTTGCGTTCTGGCGAGGTATGGCGCATTTCAACCCCGTTTTCTGGCATTTTTTGTATGAGTAAAACTGAAAAGTTCACTGTTTCCGCTCAACATGGAAAGCGACCCCAAAACGCAATTCTTGATCTTTAATTCCGACAACGTTGTCGGCATTAACCGATTGACGAAAGCGTGAATCCGATTTGGTACGTCAACACCTTTATATTGTCTACTCCGCGGACAGCATATCGAAGCGCGTCATCGACCTCTTTTGCGACGATAACGCCACGGACTGACTGCCCTGGTTTTGCAAGATTCTCCTTAACATAGGCCATGTATCGGAGAATTTGGCCTACAGTCGTATCACTCGTCTTACCTCTCTTGAGTTCGACCACGACGAAGTCGCCAACCGTCAGGTCCTCGGTCAGGTCTACCGGCAAACCAGTCCCGAATACCTCTTCGGCAAGTTCGATTTTTGCCAGATCTTCAAACATTTAGACGACTCGTTCGCCAATTCTAACGCGGGAATCCTGATAGCTGTCGAGAACAGGCAATCGCGGCAACCTCGTTACGACCCACGTGGGCTATCGTCTTTGGGCCATTTCCAACCGTTTAGGCGACCAATATAGTCAAGGTGAAGGCCACCTTCGATGCCGACAGACATTGGTTCACCCCGAAAGGTGAAACCCACTCCCCCGGCGTCCACCCACCACGTCAGATCTGCCAATACGTCATGGATAGCTGATATTCGTTCAGCGTGGAGCATTTGCGCCAGCATCTGTCGCTGCTCATTTGAGAGCGCGTTAAGAAATGGATTGAAAATCCGGCTATCCGATGTCTCCGAGAAGCCACCTTCTCGCACCACAAGCCTCTCGTTCACGCCGTGACTTGTCTCGGTGACGAGTTGGTCAATAATCTCCTTGTAGGCATCGCTGGGGCGAGAGGGCCGTTGCTCTGCTGTCATTGCGGTTGACCTCCGTTGGCGAACAAAGGTACATGAAATCGACCAGAACAACTCAAAATCTCTCAATGCATGTAATGGGGATATAACGCCAGCTGAGATGACGCGGAGACCGACCTTGGGTCGTGAGCGGAATGCTACTCCTTGATGTGAAGCAGCCGAGTGAGGATTTCGACGGTCTCTTCAACTGAGCGACCAGTGAGGCGGTCGTCATTCTCGTCCGTCTCGACAAGAAAAGGGCACATCCCTTTCGGTGACTCTATTTGGACTTGGAACTCGCTTGCAGGTTGGTCGAAATACCAGAGTCCATCGTCATCTGCTCCGGGGTGGGACACACGAAGCTGCTTAACGTCCACAGCGGGGCAGATGCCCCTGACCAACTGAATAATCCTGTCCACGTCGCGCATGCGGCGGTGATTCTAGCAGGCGGCTTCGCTCATTGATCGGATGATGAGTGTAATGGCGATTTTTCGCCAACTAACCCGGGTGATGTCGCCTAATTGGACGCTGTGCGAATTCTCTCAGCGTTCGTGAGCATCTGTTCGAAATGGTCTCGTCCCCTTCCATTACCGGCAAAAGAAATGAGGTACACGGGTCCGTCACCATAACAGGAAAAGCTCCCCCCTCCTCACCCGGTTTATGGAACCGAGGATCTAGTTCGCGAACACAGGCAAAATCTTGGTCCAAGTAACGGCGCGAGAATATCTGCACATTCTGGTAACCGGCTTTTCCAAACGAATTAGCTTTCTCCTGAGCCCTCTCGGCCGCGCTCAATCCCATGAGGAGGTCGAGGCCGGCGTAGGGGTCGTCTTTGATCCACGAAATGTGTATGGAAACGAATTGGTCATCCGTCGGTCGCAGGGGTCCTGGATCATCAAAGATGTCCAGCACATCCTCGTCAACGTGGGGGGCATACCAGAAATAGATCGGAAAAGAAATGTCATGGATCCCAACCCGGTCGCCATTTTTATGATGCCAACGTATTGCTTTGATCTCGCGACCGCTCCTCGCCAGTCCGCCTGTGAGCAGAATCAACGCTAGAGCCGTAGCAAACAGGTTCCAGCGCCTAATGGATTTCGGCTGAGCCCGCCACCAGCCACTAAGACGTCTCCGTATCGACGACGATCCCATTCGGAAATCGTGTACCTCGCTCTAGGGACTGTCAATAGTTTCCGTTGACAGGGTTGTTGTCGTAATCAGGCGTTCTCACCACTTTGCGCCATTTGTTCGCCAAAATCCATGTCAGTGAGTGCTATGGTGATATTTCAACAGTTGAGAACCTTGTGCGCGAGACTTCTCCGATTCGAGCTATTATCAGTTTTTTAGGCATTGCTGAACCCATGGCGATCTGGCAGCACAGGCTGATTCTTTTACCTGAGGACGTGGTCCTGCGGCAGTACACCCATTGGACCCCATTCTGTCCGAGCTGGAACGAAAGGCGCAACACTTCACTCGATAGCCAACAGAACAAAGCAAGAAGGGCGAACGTCTACGGTCGAGGCCGCTACGTTCGCCCAAGCAGATCCTCCCCCGAAGTTCTGCTCGCTAACGTTCTAGTCTCCCGTGCAGCTTGAGAAAATGGCCCAATCGTGGCCTAGTAAATGGCACTCCCGTTTCATGGATGCGCAACGCATCACTTGCCGACCGTGCCGTCAATCTTCCGCATGATCCGCTCGGCCCACTGAACAGCGGATGCAACCAGATTCTCTGTGCGCGGAGTTGGGCGAGTTTCGGACAGGTCTTCAGGGTTCTTCAGATGGCGCGCTATCAGAATCCCCGCGATGATTCCCAGCACGCGCTTGCGCCCTTCCTTTCTTGACTTCCACCAAGTTTTGTCTCGAAGTCCGCGGGATCCACGTTGTCTGTCCCGAATGCCTGAAGATCTGGCAGGCAACTGGCCACAAGCCAGAACTAGCCGCAAAATGACCCGACCCCTTACCGTTCCCGACTACGCGGCGCCCCAGCTCTGGGCGCCCCGCGGATAAGTCCAGGTTCGGCATCGTCAAGTGCTAATAATTCGACGCGTAGGGAGCCGATAAGCGCGTCGCGCCTCTGCCGCGTAATCCGCTCGTCTCCCGTTGAACCGACGTAAATATCGCGAATGTGAGCTTCAGACTGCTGTTTTCGTAATTCAGTGATTTGAGCGATTAACCGCGCGCGTTCCAAATGGTCTGCCATTTCGGGCCTCCTGTGGAATCCACAAGATGCCCGTCGCTTTGGGAGCGCGGCAGAGAGGTTGTGAACTACTCCTTGCAGCCTACTCTTTCAAGAGGTCAGGTGTCCAGACGCGTCGAGCGTGTCCAACCTTCGGCGCAGCTCGGCAATCCGCTCCTGACGGTGGTTGCTGAGAGCTCGATCGTCGGCCGTGATCCCCAGGTAAATGGCGTTGATGTCTGCTTCCGATTTAGCGAAGCAATAGAGCGCCAACGCCGCAGGTTCAAATAGAGCGCAGGACAAAAATAATCAGCAGAACTACGACAACTGTTCCCACTAAACCGTAACCTAACATGGTGACTCCTAATCCAAGTTTGAGATTAATCACGAAATCGAGCCGTTGATTAAACGAAAACACGCCTGAGCACTGAGTGAGACTCAGAATTTAAGGACGGCGCCCTCCCCTAGTATGCCCAAGAAGTTTTAGATCGGCTTGCTAGGAAGCGAGATGCGACCATCCCGGCGCCGCAGCTTTGTCTCCACCAGCACTGCCAATACCGTCGCGGCACTGCGAACATTACCCGCGATGGATATGAGTGCTTCCGACACGGGCGGATGATGGCTTGCTAGTCCCTCGATATCCGCACCCTCATGGACCTACGCTGCACCTTAGGTTGTTACGCCCCGTGCCGGATCGAAAGTCTCGGTTCTCTCCCAAGGTATAACCGAACTCGTCCGGCGCGAGGTGTTTATTTTGTGCGTTGCGGCGCTCCCTTTATGTACTCTCCCACCACAGCTTGAATCAGGCGCTCTTTCTCTCTGGCCGAACGCTGAGCGGCGGCGGGTTTGGCGCGTTCAGCCTGATGGAATGACAGGCAGGATGGGCAGATGGTCGTATTGCACGAGGCGTAGCGTTGGGCATGAGCAGAGCAAAGCACGGTTCCGCAATCGGAGCGCCTGGAAGTAGATCGACGAGCACATGTTGAGCCGAATATATCGTCCAAGCTGCTCACTTCAACCACGCCGCGGTAACCCGTGATTGGTGTCTCGATTCAGCGAAAAGAGATTACATGCTTTGAGAGTGGAAACGCAGCGCTCATTCTAGGCCCGTGAAATCAATTTAGCTCCATACAAACGAAAGCCCCGGCGCAGAGGACGGGGCTAAGGCAACTAGGACTACAGACTATTCCGGCTTCATTCCCATATCCTCAATCATCTTCTTCTGTTCTGCGGTCCAGTTGCCGGACATGTCTCCGTGCTGCAACAGCAGCTTCTTATTCGCGTACATCTCTTTCGTCGTATGGAATTCTTTCACATTGGCCTGGTGGCCCGAGAGGTCCCATTCGCCGACGCCTTTGTCGTGGTATTTGAAAACGACATTATCCAGATAGGTGATCTTGTTGCCCCAAAGATCCATCGCGGGAACAACGTGCAGAGGCTGGCCCGCGCTGTCCCGCTTCATCACGCCCTTTTCCTCGAGGATGTGGGGAATAGTGAGCGTGTAGGTATTGTCGGGGGACACATTGAAGTGAATTGAAACAAGTTTGCTGCCAACAATGTGGGGCGGGTTCCATCCGAACATGAACGCGAGCATTTCATTAAATGCTTCCCGCTGTGCCGGGGTAGAACTCTTATCGAAATACACAGTGCCTTGGACCTTGCTAGCGTCGCGATCGATCAGGTCGCCGATGACCACGGCCTTGAAGCCGCCCATGTCAACTTTTCCATAGTGGCCCTGCTTGATGTAGGTAAAGTCGGCGGCGTCGCAGCTGCCGTGGTCCGGATGGCCATTCGAGCGGCACGGACAGGCGTAAGCAGTGCACTGGCACTCGGTCATGCTGATACCGTGCACGTCAAAATCGGGGACCTCTTTGGGTACGCTCTTGGCTTCATCGGCGGCGATGGCCAAGCTGGAAAGCACGAACGCAAACACCAGAAGAACGGCTGGACGTAGCATTCTCATACATCCTCCTTTTGGTTAGGGCGCAGTCACCTCACATTTCCTTTTTTGCCTACGAAAACCGGATGCATTGTACACCGGTTCTCACGCCGGCATGTGGTTGTCGCACGGCTTCCGCGTGGTGGTTGGGAGAGAAGACTCGAGATTACGGAGAAATCATACGCAATCTCCGATGATCTTTGGGAACTGATCACTTCTCTTCTGCTAAAGGCCCGTAGTTATTTCGTGGGAGCGACGAATTGTTCTTGGCCTTCGCGATCTCCGCCCGCAGTGTTCCAGCGGACGCTGCCGCTCCGGCTTTATTTCCGACGGCACACCAATGTTTGTACCACTTCAGACACTTCTCGATCATTTGGAAGTTTGAAGCAGTGGTGAGACTTTGCGCCTCACGCACGAGCTGTGCTTTGAGGTTCAAGGCGAGGACTTCTTACGCCACGTTAGGCGGGGCACTCGGAGAACACGGTCTGATTGCAGGCCGCTGGCGATTCAGGCGGGCTTGCTTTTCCTCGAGGATGCAAACGAGGTTGTGTTTGATTTCGAGAAACTTGTCTGGGTCTCGTTCTATCTCTGCCAGAGCACAGAGGTGCTCAAATTCGTTTCGAGATTGATGCTCCATGGATTGACTCCCGCCCCCACGGCTCCCGCCGCAATACTTTTCTTGAGGAACGAGCGTCGATCGGGCGATGTGTGGGGCGGACAAGACGACTTGTGCATGGCAGTTTTACTCCTCTTCTTCTCGGCTAGCTACTGCTCCCAGTTCCGGCGGGCGATGTTGTCGGCAGTGGTAGCGAGTGCTTAAGGATGTCGTTTGGGCTCTTGGGAATTGTCAGGAGGTTGTCTACAAAATGGAGAATCTCTCTGCGCGGGAGATTACGAAAAGTTGACCTGATGGTGACAACCTTACCAGGTTGTTGTTTAACGTTAGAATCGATGAGCTTTTGCGGGGTCAGCGGAGCCAAAAGCGACCAGGTTGGGTGCCTGCGATGAGAAGCATTTGCATAACGATGGTAATAGCCCTGTGCCTAGGCACATCAGTCGCGCAAACACGGCCGATCGATTCTCAGCGTTCTTTCATCACGGTGCGCGT
>Ga0207665_10000134_pt1 | contig 49110 bp, 42 predicted proteins | sample LARL112metaG_FD_184351 | JGI IMG/M metagenome (GOLD analysis project Ga0207665, IMG submission 184351) | Corn, switchgrass and miscanthus rhizosphere microbial communities from Kellogg Biological Station, Michigan, USA - LAR L11-2 metaG... | ecosystem: Host-associated > Plants > Roots >... | reverse complement strand
GGTGAGAGGCGAATGGTGTTCTCGCCAGCGCCGAGCACCAGCAGGCCCTTGTGAAACGCCAGATCGACGATTGCGTTGCGCAAATCCGCGGCCTTTTCTTTCGTGCGCTGATCCCGCACGATTTCAATGCCGATCATCAATCCGCGCCCGCGCACATCGCCGACGATCTTGAAGTTCTTCGTCCAATCGGCCAGGCGTCCGAAGAGGTAGTCGCCCATCCGGCGCGCGTTTTCCTTGTACTCGCTCTCGATCAGGTCCATGGTGGCCAGCGCCGCGGCAAGACACACCGGGTTTCCGCCGAACGTCGTGCCGTGTGAACCCGGCTTCCAGCGCATCACGCTTTCTCTTGCGATGATCGCGCCAAGCGGCATGCCGCTCGCAATGCCCTTGGCAGAGCAAAGAATGTCCGGTTCGATCCCGGCGTGCTCACTGGCCCACCACTTTCCGGTGCGGCCCATTCCCGACTGCACTTCGTCCACGATGAACATGATGCCGTGCTGGCGACAGATCCGCTGCAATTCCTGCAGAAAGAACTTGGGCGCCGGAACATATCCACCTTCGCCCTGAATGGGCTCGATGATGATGCCCGCGACGTCTTCGGGATCAAACAACCGCTTGAAAATCTGTCCTTCGAGCTGCTCGAGTATCTCCGCTCCGCAGGTCTCCCCCGTGTGGCCGTGCGCGCAGCGATAAGCGTACGGGTAGGGAATGTGCTCGATGCCGCTGAGTAACGCGCCAAATCCTTTGCGCTGCGTCGATTTCGATGCCGTCAGCGAGAGCGCGCCCATGGACCGGCCATGGAAGCAGCCGTAAAACGCAATCATCTTGTCGCGCTTCGTGGCGTATCTCGCCAGCTTGATGGCGCCTTCAATTGCCTCGGTCCCCGAATTAGTGAAAAAGACTTTCTTGCTTTCCGCACCTGGCATCGTCCGACCCAGGCGCTCGGCCAGTTGCGGCATGCTTTCGTAATAAAAATCCGTGCCGGACATGTGAATGAGTTCGGTCGCCTGCTTCTGAATCGCGGCGACAACTTTCGGATGGCAATGTCCGGTCGAGCACACGGCGATCCCCGCCGCGAAATCGAGGAAACTGTTACCGTCCACGTCTTCCACAACCGCGCCGTGGCCACGCTTGGCGACCAGCGGATAATCGCGCGTATACGACGGCGACATAAATTTTGCGTCTTGTTCCAAAACTCGCTTGGCATTCGGCCCGGGCAGCGCGGTCAAGAGCCGGGGCGTCTTTACTTCTAATGTCGTTGGCATTTCTTCCTCCAGTGAAGAAACAAGGGTTGAGGTGGATCAAGAACTTCGGGCAAGCGCAGGCCTCCAACGGACGTATCCATCGGTGGCCTGCAGGAGAAAGAAAATTAGACTAAGTCTACGCCGTAGAGCTCTGGCCGCTGGGCGGCCGGCGGGAGGAACCCCGGGACATACAAAGGGCGAATTTGAAGGTTAAGGCTCACTTGCGTTTCCAGCGGACGCTGCCATCTTTAGCGTCCTCAGTGATTATACCACGGTCGGCGAGTTCTTTGCGGATACGGTCGGCGGTAGCGAAATCGCGCCTTTTCTTGGCGGCGTTGCGCTCCGCGATCAGCTTTTCGACCTCCTCGTCGCTCAGACCGCTCCCACCGCTGCCGTATCCAAGGTTGCGAAGCTTTTCAGCGTCATCGTCTTCCAGAACAGCGAATACCTTGTCGAATGTGCCGAGAAATTCCAGGATCGCTGGAACGTCGCCCTGCCGGAATTCGCCCTTATCAATGGCGATATTCGCCTCGCGCACCAGGTCGAATACGGCCGCCAGCGCCCGCGCTGTGTTCAAGTCGTCTGAGAGTCCAGAGTCAAATTCCTCCGCTGCCTTCGCCATGCGCGCGGCCATCCCTTCCTGCTTGCCGGCAGGAAATTTTCCGCGCTTCAGCCGATCAGCGAAATTCCGAAGCCGCTCCACGGAGCTGGCTGCCTGCTGCAGGCCGTCGAAAGTGAAATTGAGTTGCTTGCGGTAAGGTACACTAGCCAAAGCAAACCGCAAAGCCGAAGGCTTGTAACCCTTCGCAAACAAATCGCGCAGCGTGAAGAAATTCCCCGCCGACTTGGACATCTTCTCGCCTTCGACAAGCAAATGTTCGGCATGCAGCCAATAGCGCACGAAAGGTTTGCCGGTCGCGCCTTCGCTTTGCGCAATTTCGTTTTCGTGGTGCGGAAATGCCAGGTCGACTCCACCGGTGTGAATATCAAGTGTATCGCCGAGATATTTCATGGCCATCGCGGAGCACTCAATGTGCCAGCCGGGCCGCCCGCGGCCAATCGCTGTCTCCCAGAAATGTTCTCCTTGTTTCGGCGCTTTCCACAATGCAAAATCCCGAGCGCTCTCTTTTTCGTAGCGATCATTATCGACGCGTGCCCCTGCTTGAATGCCGGTCAAATCGATCTTTGAAAGCTTTCCGTACCCGGGGAATTTGGCGATGCGGTAATAAATCGAACCTTCGCCAGGATACGTGAACGATTTTTCCTGGAGCCGCTGAATCAGCTTCACCATCTCATCGATATGGTCGGTGGCGCGGATCCAGTGCTCCGGCGCCTCAATGTTGAGCGTTTTGCAATCGTCAAAAAATGCCCGCACAAATCTCGCAGTGTAGTCGCGGATACCTACGCCGGCGGCAGCGGCATTGGCGATGATGCGGTCATCCACGTCGGTCAGATTCATCACGTGGTTCAGCTTGAATCCGCGCAGTTTCAGGAACCGCCGCAAAATGTCCTGAAAGACGAAGGTGCGGTAATTTCCGATGTGCGCGTAGTCATAGACTGTCGGCCCGCAGGTGTACATGCGCACTTCGCCCGTTTTTTGCGGAACGAAATTTTCAATTTTCCCGCTCAGCGTGTTGTGCAGCTGAATATCGGCCATGGGCTGTAAGTGGTCTCTTTCCGCATACGAATAAGCGTTCGATTGTAGCCGAGGCATTTGAAGCGTAGCAATGTCGAAGCGGAATGACGTTGCGATGAATTCGGGCAATGCGACTTGTTTAGTCCTAATTGACGCTGACTGCTCTCGCGGTTACAGTCCTCCTTCTCCGGTGAAGGAGTCATCGATGAATCGCTTTTTTTCGACTGGCGCTCTGCTTACTCTCACAGTCCTCGCCTTGCCCAGCCTTGCTCAGGAATCGTCCAAAGCCGCTGGACCAAAGTTGCTGACGCCCGAAGCTTCCCTGAACCTCCGCAACATTTCCGACCTGCAATTCTCTCCGGACGGCAGCCGGCTTGCGTTTGTGGTCACGGAGCCCGCGAAGGGCGAGCGTCGCGCGCACCACATTTGGATCTATGAAAAGCAGTCCGGCGCGATCCGGCAGTTCACCTTTTCCGCCAAGTCTGAATTCTTGCCGCGTTGGTCGCCAGACGGGAAGCAACTCGCTTTTCTCTCCGACCGCGACGAACAGCAGCAGATCTACACTATACGGGGGAGCGGCGGCGAAGCCAGCGCCCTTACCAAAGGAAAGCGTGGGGTGAAGAATTTTGCGTGGTCACCCGACAGCAAGCAGATCGCCTTCCTTGCCCCCGACGCAAAAACGGAAGCGGAAGAAAAGAAAGAAAAAGACAAGGACGACGCGCGTGTCGTGGACAAAGAAGACAAACATGCCCGGCTCTGGCTGCTCACGCTCGACACGGGAGATGCCAAAGCTCTCACCGAACACAAATGGGATATCCGAGAAGTTGCCTGGTATCCCTCGGGAACTAGCCTGATGCTTAGCGCCACAGATCACCCTGAATCGGATCAGAACACGGAGCGCATTTTTTCCTTTCGCCTCCCGGATGCCTCCACAGGGGACCGCAAAAGGACCGATCCATTGACTCAGGCGCTCGCTCCTCGTGGCCCGTTCGGTACTATTCGCATCGCTGCCGATGGCAAGAGGATGGCGTTTGTCGGCTGCCGCGAAGACGGCCCCTCGCCGCATGACCTCATCCTCGCTCGGCCTGGCGAAAAAGCCACGCAGAATCTCAGCGGCGCCAGTGTCGACCGGCCGGTCTTTGACTTTCGCTGGACCAGAGACGGCGGCCTGCTCGCTCTTGCGGAAGATGGCTTTCATACAAAATTCATCGCTTTCGACGCAGAAGCTGCTCTCAAGGAAGTCCCTGCGATGCCTGCCAATCCTAATGCTTTCAGCGTTTCGGATTCCGGTGAGGTTGCTTTTGCGGGCCAGACTGCGACGACTCCCCAAGAATTATGGCTTTGGGACCAAAAGGGCGCGCCCAAGCAAATCTCTCACCTGAACGATTCCTGGAAGCAATACACGCTCAGCGCCCCGGAGTTCTACAAATACAAGTCCTTCGATGGCCAGGAGATCGAAGCGGCGCTCTTAAAGCCGCTTGGCTCGGACGGCAAGTCCAAACTGCCGCTTATTGTCCTGATCCATGGCGGCCCTACGGGCGCCTGGCAGGACTCTATCGAGACTTGGGGACAGCTCCTTGCAGCGCGCGGTTACGCGGTCTTTTATCCGAATATTCGGGGATCAAGCGGTTACGGCCAGAAATTCATTGAGCTGAATCGCGGCGATTGGGGCGGCGGGGATTACCGCGACGTTATGGCTGGTGTCGATGACCTCGTTGCCCGGGGCATCGCCGACCCCGAAAAGCTGGCCATCGGCGGCTGGTCTTATGGTGGTTACATGTCTGAATGGGCGATTACGCAAACGCCGCGCTTCAAAGCTGCCGTCTCTGGTGCTGGCCTCTCCAATCTCATCTCCGAATACGGCACAGAGCAAGGTCCTTCCTACGACGAGTGGTTCTATGGCCTGCCGTACGAGCCGGAAAAGATCGCGGGATTCCTGAACAGCTCCCCCTTTGTTCATCTCAAGAATGTGAAGACGCCGACGCTGATTCTCCAGGGCGATGCAGATCCCGTCGATCCCCCTGGCCAGAGCCAGGAACTCTATCGCGGGCTTAAACGTTACGGTGTCGAAACGGAATTGGTCGTTTATCCTCGAGAGCCTCATGGCTTCCACGAAGAAAAGCACCTTCTCGATCGCCTCAACCGCATCCTCGCCTGGTACGACAAACACTTGAAGTAACGGCGCCCCGACCCTTGGAGTGCGTATCCCATTCGACACAGGCGAAGAGTTAGGATCGACTTACTCGCCTGCGCGAACTCCTGGCGATACGGCGCTGGTCCAAACCTTGGCGAATGAGGGTCTTGATGACCGCCTGGCGGCTGACATTGAGCTCTCTTGCGGCGCTTTCCAGTTCCTCCAGCATCGAAGCTGTGAAATCGATATTCACTCGCTGGATGGGTTTCCTCATTTGGCCGGAGTTAGTGAAGAAATTCGAGACATCCACGCCGCGGTCTGCCATCCGGGCGATGGATTCAGCCGATGTAGCTTTTTTCTTACGAGTTGTGTTCTTCATAGAGTTTTCGTTCTTCCCTGGTCGCCTTCCACAGTGTCACCAGATGATAGAACTCTCCTTCTGCATCTTCGCGAATCTCAAAAATCACTGAATACAAACGATCGCCTACCCAGCCTATCGCACGATTTTGGGCAGGGAAATCGGAACGTTGGTCGGCATAGTAGGGATGGAAGAAAACCTCCTGCGCCTCCTCGAAACCGATTCCGCGCCTTGGATTCCGCCGAAGGCTCTTGCTCTTCCGCTCATCGAAGTGGAATCGCACCAGTGTATAACTGTTATACCATTGTTGAGGTGCGAAATTAAAGAGAGTTTTGCAGAAAGCGTGCGTACCTCAACTGTCGAACCCAGCCGATTCTTGTGGCCGTGCCAAACGAGCCACAAATTGTAGAGTAAGACTTTACATGCACTTCACACCGTGTTACTGTTTTTTCCCGTACCGCCATCCTTGCGCCAGGCGGCTGGGCCTCTGACTGAGAACCTGCCAAACGTTTTGACAGGCAACCTGAGAAAGGTTGACTTGTCGCTCGAAAGACCCTCCCCTCGAGGAATACAACGTCGTCTCTCCTCGCGTTCGATTGCCACGGCTCCCTGGGTGGACAGAGCAACTGTTGTTGGCATCAAACTTGATATAGCGCGACTTGAGGGACAAAGGGGAAATCTTGCTGAAGCTGCGAAAAGTCGAAATCGTTGGCTTTAAGTCGTTTTGCGAGCGAACCGTAGTCACGTTCAGCGGGTCCGGCACGACCTGCATCGTCGGGCCCAACGGCTGCGGCAAATCCAACGTCGTGGATGCCATCTCCTGGGTTCTCGGTGAGCAGAGCCACAAATCGCTCCGCGCCGAGCGCATGGCCGATTGCATTTTTAATGGCACTACCAAGCGCCCGCCGCTCGGCCTCGCCGAAGTCACTATCACTATGGAAGATCCCGAGCTGGCCGAAGCTGCCCGCTTTGTGATGGAGAGCGCCGCGTCGGATTCCGCCACAGACTCTGCGTCCCCCCTTACGGAGAACACCGAAATCTCCGGCTTGACCCATACGGCCGAAAATCTTTCGCTCGACCCCGCGCAGGCCCCTGAAACGCAAGAAGCCGCCGCTGACGGTTCAGCACCATCCCCGGCTGAACCCGGTGGCAAGTTCAAGCGCAAGAAAAAGCAGGCGGACAAGCCGGTTCTGGCCACGAAACCAGGCGAAGTTGTCGTCAGCCGACGCCTCTATCGCTCCGGCCAAAGCGAGTACTTGATCAATGGCCGCGTCGGAAGGCTTCGTGACATTCAGGAAATGTTCATGGGCGTCGGCCTGGGGCCGGACTCATACGCCATCATCGAGCAGGGCCGCATCGGCTTGATCCTTTCCACCAAGCCCATGGAGCGCCGCGCTATCATCGAGGAAGCCGCCGGCGTCACCAAATTCAAGACCAAGAAGCGCCTCGCGGAAGCCAAGCTCGAATCCTCCAAGGTCAATCTCTCGCGCGTCAACGACATCGTGGTGGAGGTCGAAAAGCAACTTAGCTCGTTGAAGCGCCAGGCCGCCAAGGCTCGCCGGTACTCCGAAATCCGCGACCAGATGCGCGGCATCGTGCGCCAGATGCTGGCCGGCAAGGCGCGCGAACTGGATGCCGAAGCCGAGCGCATCTCCAAGCAACTGGAAGAACTGAACGCCGCGGAATTGCAGCGCGCCACCGCTATCCAACAACAGGAAAGCGAACAAGACCGGCTGAATCAGAGGATTTACGAACTGGACGCCGAGATCCGGCAGAACCAGAATGTTTTGAATCTCACGGCCCTTGAAGTCGACCGCAGCGAAAATCGTATTGCGTTCAACCGGCAGCGCGCTGAGGAACTCGCTGGGCGACATGCCCAGGTCAATGCAGAACTGTCGCAGGCCACTGCCCAGGCCGTGGAGTGGGAATCCCGCAGCACGTCGCAAGTGCAAGCAGTCACGCTGCTTCGCGAAGAATCGGGTGCTCTGACCGCTCGCGTCGAAGAACTCGCGAAGCGTGCCGAGTCCCGCGCCACGGAGATCGCCGAATCCGAAACGAAAATTGAGGCATTGCGCCGCTCCTCATCGGAAGCCGGCGAAAGCCTGCTGCGCTTGCACGGCGAGCAGAAGCAGGCCGAAGAAGCGCTCGTCCACCAAACGGAAGCGCTGCGGAAGCTCGAAGCGGGCGAGCACGACTTACTGGAAACTTCCATGCGCGCGCGCGATGATGCGGAGCGGGCCGCTTTCGATCACGAATCTGCCACCGGCCAACTCAACGCGCTGAAACAAAACGCCGCCGACCTTCAGGTCAAGATCGCAGGATTCCGCGAGCAAGGCGACGCTCTGTCGAAAGAAGCGAGCACGCTCCGCGATTCTTTGGCGGGCGTTCGCGCACGACATTCCACGCTGACACAAATTTTGAATGACCGCTCCTACACAACGGACGCGGTGCAGAAACTCTTTGCCGCCAACGAGCGCAGCGGCAGCCAGGCTTTTCGCGCCGTCGGTGTACTGGCTGATTACGCGGAGGTGGAGGAAAAGCACGAGGCCGCCATCGAGCAATACCTGCGTGACGAGTTGGAATACGTCGTCGTCGAGACTTACGACTACGCGCGCGCCGGCGTTTCGATGCTGCGTGATGAAGTGGGCGGCCGGGCTACCTTTTTCGTCGACTCGCTCCGCAACCTGCGCCTTTCTTCCGAATACGAACCTATCGTGAATTTCCGCGCGGAGGATGGCGTCATTTCGCGGCTCGACAAACTCGTGGAGTTCCGCGATCCGCTCGGCGCCGCGGCAAAACAGTTCCTGCCCCGGCTGCGCTCCGCGTATCTGACGGACAGCACGTCAGCCGCGGAAAAACTGGCACGCGAAAACTCGCAATACGCTTTTGTGACGCCCGATGGCACTTGCTACCAGGGCCGCGTGGTCACGGGAGGCCGACCTGACGAAGTTGGTCCGCTCGGCATGAAGCGCGAACTGCGCGCGCTGGACACCGAAGTCCTGCAGCTCGAACGCCAAATGAGCGAAAAACAAACCGCACTGGAAGCTGCAGCTGCGGAGGTGCGCTCGGCGGAGCAGGCGCTCGCGGAAATCGTCGAAAAGCAGCGCGAGGCAGAGCGCGAGGCCATCTCCGCCATGCATCGCCACAACCAGATGCAGGGCGAACTGGCTCGCCTGGGCCTGGAACTTACGATTTGCCAGAACGAGTTGGCGCACGTTCGCCAGGAAGCGAAGAGCGCCCAGGTCCGTGCGGAACGAGCCAAGAACGAGCACGCCGCCGCCGCGCTGAGCCGCGCTGAAGCCGATGCCGAAAACGCGCGGCTTGCCGAGTCGCTCGTGCAGCTTCGCGGATCCATCCAATCGGAACAAAATGAGCTTGCCGCTGGCCGCGCCGCATTTGCCGCATTGAACGAGCGCCTCATGGCCGCCGAAGCGCTCGCTGCCCGGCTCAACGAAGAGCGCGCCGAGCTCGAACGCCGCGAGGCCACTCTTCAGCAGCAGATGGCTTCCATCGGCGACGAAACGTCCGCCCTCGTCAAGCAAAGTGAAGAGCTTTCCCTCCAACTCGAAGGTCTGCGGGGAGAAAAGCTGCGCCTGGAGGTCCGACAGCGGGAAATCGAGCAAGAATGGAATGCCGCTCGCACCCGCGTTACGCAGATGGAAGATCATTTGCGCATGGGACGCCAGTCGCTTCAGGAACTTCGCGAGCAACGCGGCCACGCCGAAGTCGACCGCGCCAAGAATGATTCCGATCGCCAACATTTGCGCGAGACGTGCATGAGCGAAGTGAACGCCCAGCCCGAGGACCTGATCGCCACGGAAGTCGCTTTCATGTCCGGCGAAGAGCTGGCCGTTGCCGAAACGAACTATCGCGAAATGAAACAGCGCATCGAGTCCATGGGCCCCGTCAACATGATGGCGCTCGAAGAATTCAACGAGTGCGAGCACCGCTTCACGTTCCTGACGCGTGAGCGCGACGATCTCTTACAGTCAATTGCGGATACGCAGCAGGCCATCACCGAGCTCGACCTGGCCACCAGGGAAAAGTTCGAGCACGCTTTCCACGCCATCAACAAAAGCTTTTCCGAGGCTTTCCACACTATTTTCGGCGGCGGCATGGCGGAGATGCGCTTGACCGAGCCGGACAGCTCCGGCGACGCCGGCATCGACATTGTAGCGTCGCCTCCAGGCAAGCGATTGCAAAACGTGTTGCTCCTCTCTGGCGGCGAAAAGGCCATGACCGCCCTGGCGTTGCTCATCGCCATCTTCCGCTACCAGCCCAGCCCGTTCTGCATCCTGGACGAAGTTGACGCGCCACTCGACGAAGCCAACGTAGGACGCTTCACGCGCCTGATCGCCGAGATGAGCGGCCAGACGCAGTTCATCATTGTGACTCACAACCGCAAAACGATGGAGATGGGCAGCGTTCTTTATGGCGTAACGATGCAAGAACCTGGGGTCTCCAAGCTCGTGAGCGTTCGCTGGGAAGAATCTGAGTCCACCTCGCCAAACCAAAAAGCCACTGCTGCTTCTGCGGCGTAAGATTATTCCGCATTGAACTTGCGGCCCGGCTTCGTTCTAAGCTCGCGAGAAATTTTTGAGCTTCTGCTGAAATGCCGGTAAGCGCTATGAGACATTCTCGACAAGGTGGATAATTTTTTCTTATCTTGTTTTGCAGAAATTTTCCTCAGTGTACCTTTGACTTCACGTTGCGCTGCGCTAGAATGCTTCACACTTTGTCGGGGGAACTTTTCCTGTGTCGTCTGCTTCTGCCATGAGAGTTTTGAGGGAAACGCAATTCGCCGGCTTGACGCCCGCCGCGCGCGGCAAAGTCCGCGACATTTACGATCTCGGCGACAAATTACTCATCATCGCGACCGATCGTCTTTCGGCCTTCGACGTCATCCTTCCCACTCCCATTCCCGACAAAGGCCGCGTCCTCACGCAACTCTCCCTCTTCTGGTTCAATTTGTTGAAGGACGTCATTCCAAACCACGTCCTGAACGCCACGGACTTCCCTGCTCCCTTCGACCGGTTCAAGGACGAACTCGCGGCCCGCTCCATGGTCGTGCGAAAAACCCAACCGCTTCCGATTGAATGTGTCGTGCGCGGTTATGTCTCGGGCTCGGGCTGGAAAGACTATCGAACCACTGGAAAAATCTGCGGTATTCCACTGCCCAAGGGGCTGAGCGAATCAGACCGCTTGCCGGAGCCCATCTTCACACCGGCAACAAAAGCCTTATCCGGCCATGACGAAAACATCTCTTTCGAGCGGGCCGCGTCTTTCGTTGGCAAGGAACTTGCCGAAAAAGTGCGCGCCATCAGCCTGGAAATCTACCGCCGCGCTACCGCTTATGCCGAACCGCGCGGCATCATCCTTGCCGATACGAAATTTGAGTTCGGCTTGCTCCACAACGAATTGATCTGGATCGACGAAGCCCTCACGCCTGATTCATCCCGCTTCTGGCCCGTCGCTCATTACAGTCCCGGCGGTCCTCAGGCTTCTTTCGATAAGCAGTTTGTTCGCGACTATCTTGAGCGAATGCAGTGGCCAAAAACCCCGCCCGGCCCTGAACTTCCTCGTGAAGTCGTCGAGGCCACTCGTGCCAAGTACCGGGAGGCCTATCGCATCCTGGCTGGGCACGAACTGGATTAGTCAGCCGGGCCCTTACACCGTGAGTTCATTTGCGGAGCGTACTGTCGTGAAAGACCAATTGGAAGGCCTCGTCAGTCAGATGGTAGAGCGGGGGATTCTATTCGACGAAGCGGTAGGCGAATTCGAAAAACGCTTTATCAAACGTGTTCTGGATCGCGCCAATGGCAACCAGTCCCGCGCAGCTGAAATCTTGGGCATTCACCGCAATACGTTGAGCCGCAAAATCGATGAGTACAAGCTCGATTCCAACGGCCACCGCCGGTATGCACGCTGACTAATCTCCGGACCACTTCTAAGACGAAAACGGCTCCCTGGCCATTCCCGGGAGCCGTCTTCCTTTTAAATCCGAGCTGAATACGACTAGCTTGGTTTTGCAGCCGGCTTTCTCGCTGCTGGTTTCCGTACCGGCGGCTTCTTTGGCGTGCCTTTCTCTTTCGGAATGTCCTCGGCCTTTACTTTAGCCTTGTCCCAATGCAGGAAAAACGCTGGATCGGGGTCGTAGGAGACCAACGTACCAGTAAAGTGAACGGCGCTGTCTTTTTCCACGCGCGCTGCTTCCGGCTGGCCTACCACCTTTACTTCCATGTTCGGCGTCGTTGCGGCATCAAACTCCGCATCGCTCGTAACGAAGGCGATCTTCAGAACGATGGCGTCTGTGCCAGGCACGACTTCGATCACTTTCCCCGGCACTTCGGGAAATTCCAAGCCGCAGGCTGCAAGCCAGGTCAATTTAGCCTTGTCCCCGCCTGCTTTCAGGTCGTTGACCACGGACGCAATGGTCATATCTTTTTGCGCGGCAGCGAGATCCGTTGCGCCAGGCAGCGAATAGCTGCTCGGACGGTCTGCCGAACTTGAGGCGAGTTGCAGGAGTTCATTCAGCTCCGCATCTGTCAGGCTGTCGCATACTGTTCCGCCCTGATAGTTCACAATGAGCTTCCGCAAGTAGTCTTTCACCTTGGCAGCTTGTGCCTGGGTTGCGCCCTTGGCGGTAACAGCACGCGCGATCGACCAGAACGCGTCCATCTGTTGTGGCGGATTCATGCACAGGTAGGCCTGTCCCAGACGGTAATTGAAGGTGAGATCGTCGGGATTCTGGGCTAGCGCCGCTTTATACGATTTCACCGCTGCAGAACAATCTTTGGCATTCATTGCCGCCTGGGCCGCGATACCGTTCAGTGTGAGTTGGGAGACCGTCTTCTGTTTCGCCCAAGCGTCATCCGTAACGTTGTCCGGCTTCTTCACTTCTTCGAAAGTCTTCAGTGCAGCAGCAGCAGCCTCCTGGGCCGCCTTGGCGAGCGCGGCATCCTTGGAGGCGTTGGGACCTACGGCTGGATCGGAGATCATCGCGTAGTACGCCGTGGCATGCGAGTAGTACGCATTGAATCGCGTAAGCGCGTCTATCTTGTCACCGAGGGCCGCCAGCTTGTCGGCGATGTCGATCATCTTCTGGTAGTTTTTCTGCGCGCTGTACGCCTGGTAATAGAGCGGATAGATATAGACAAGCAGGTCGGAATTTGGATATTTCGAGACAAAATCGTCAGCGCATTTGATAATTGCTGCGGGAGCTTTCTCCGCGGCGCAAGCTTGCTCGGCGTTGTACTCCGCTTGCGTATACTTTGGCCCTTTGGCCGCTGCCGCGTCTTGCCCCGCTGCCGGCGCTTGCGCGAAAGCACTCAGCCCGTTCCCAGAAATCAGGCAAAGCGTCGCCACCATCACGAGTCCCGTCAACCTTCGTGTTGCGTTCATTCCCATGTCTCCTCGCTCCACTCCGAGCTTGAGTTTCTGCCTCCGGTGCACCCCGGAATGCTTCTGCCGGGAATCGCATTGTTTCGGAAAACCTTGGGATTATAGGGAAACCCGCACCTTATCTGCAAGACGTTCCCATTTGCTGACTTGATGACTTGAGGAAAATTTTCATTAATGAAGGCAGCGTCTCTTGTCTCCCTCAAGGCCACCAGGTGGCTCCCAAGTATTGCGGAAAACTCTAATGATAGGATGAGTGTCGCACAGAAAGAGTGGCCCGTACGAGGAAGAATTCTGATGGTTCGGACAGGCAAACCAAGTCACGACCCGGGGGATAAGAAACCCCTGTCAGGCGCTGTAGCGCTGATCACCGGCGGAAGCCGCGGCATCGGCAGGGACGTCGCCCGCCAGCTTGCGATGCTGGGAGCTTCCATCGCGATTTGCGGCCGGGACGTAGCCGCGCTTGAGGAATCCGCAAAAGACATCGCAAAAATTGGTGTAACCGTTCATTTCCAAACCGCCGACGTCACCAGATCGGCGGACATCGCTGATCTAGTCGCCAAAACCGAAACGAAGCTGGGACCCGTCACCATCCTCGTTAATAACGCCGGCATCGGCCTCTTCGGCCCGGCCCACGAAAAGACCGAGGCGGATTGGGATCGCGTGCTGAACACCAATCTTAAGAGCGTATTCCTCGTTTCCCGGGCCGTGGCGCCTTCCATGATTCGCCGCGGCTCAGGCGACATCATCAATATCAGCTCGCTGGCCGGAAAAAACACGTTCGCTGGCGGCGGAATCTATTGCGCGTCCAAATGGGGCGTGGTCGGGCTTTCCGGCTGCATGGCGGAAGATCTACGCGAGCACGGCATCCGCGTCAGCGTGATTTGCCCGGGGAGCGTGGCCACGGAATTCTCCACGCGCGGCGCAAAAGACACGTCGAAAGCCTTGTCTCCCGAGGACGTCGCCCACGTCGTGGAAGCCATCGTCACGCAAGGCCCACGAAGTTTCTTGAGCGAGATTCACCTTCGGCCGCTGCGGAAACCCTGAAATCGAGGCTCGCCCGGCACCAACCTCTTCCTCTTGACAATAATCGTTATAACGACTACTCTTGAGTCGTGCGTTCGCGCTCCAAATTCTCCAGGGTCCCGATCTCCCTGGAAAACCGCATCTTCATCGCCCTTTTGCAGTCCGCCGACGCCCTGACCCAGGAGGCGGAACATCTCGTCAAAGCCGCCGGTCTAACAGGCGCTCAATACAATGTTCTGCGCATTCTCCGCGGCGCCGAGCCCGAAGGCTTGGCCTGCAAGGGCATCGGCGACCGCATGATTTCCCATGACCCGGACATGACGCGCCTTCTCGACCGTATGGAAAAGCGCGGCCTGATTTCCAGGGAGCGCCAGACGGACGACCGCCGCGTCGTGAAGACGCGCATCACGCCGCAAGGACTCAGCCTTCTAAAAACCCTTGACCAGCCGGTTCGCGACCTTCATAAACGCCAGTTCCGCCATATGTCCGCCGCGCGCTTGAAGATTCTTTCTGGCCTGCTGGAAGAAGTCCGCAACCGCAAGCCTGCGTAGCAGACCTTTCGGAGTGAGTTTCGAATATCAAATCCAATACAAAAAGGAGAAAACATGGGCCACCATCTATCTCGAATCACAGTAACCGCTGGACTCGTAGCCGCTCTTTCGCTGCCCGCCGGCGCGGCCGCATCTGAATGGAAGATTGATCCGCAGCATTCGTCCGCGCAGTTTTCCGTCCGCCACTTGGCCATTTCCACCGTGCGGGGGGCCTTCAGCAAGGTTACTGGCACGGTCGTGCTGGACGACAAGGACATTACGAAGTCCACCGTCGACGTGACCATTGAGGTATCCACCGTGGATACTCGCGAGCCTAACCGCGACAACGATCTACGCAGCGACAAGTTCTTTGACGTCGCGCACTTCCCCACCATGACTTTCAAGTCCAAGAAAGTCGAGCAGGTCGCTCCCGGAAAGCTCAGAGTCACCGGCGATCTCACCATTCGCGGCACTACGAAGGAAGTCGTCCTCGACGTGGATGGGCCGACTCCTCCCGTGAAAGATCCCTGGGGCAACCAAAGGATCGCGGTAAACGCTTCGTCAAAGGTCAATCGCCAGGATTTCGGCGTGAAGTGGAACGCCACCATGGACAACGGCGGCGTGGTCGTCGGCGACGATGTCAATATCACCATCGACGCGGAAATGGTCAAGCAGGCGCCAAAACCTGCTAACTGACGGGCTGTCGCGAGCAGGGTTTTGGGCTGGAGCGATGGGTACGCGTGCACCGATCGCTCCTCCAGAATCATCAAACTAAGTCGCTTCAAACGGAAGGACTAGCTCATGAAAAAGCCGGCGCCAAGCGATTTTCCCGTTCACGATCTAATCCGCGAGCGTTGGAGCCCCCGCGCCTTCGCTGACAAGCCTATTCCCAAAGACGTTCTGCGCAGCATTTTCGAAGCTGGCCGCTGGGCGCCGTCCAGTTACAACGAACAGCCTTGGGCCTATATCGTTGCAACCAAAGACGACCAAGACAATTTTAAAAAAATGCTAAGCGTCCTCGTGGACTTCAACGTTCAATGGGCCAAGAGCGCTCCTGTACTCGCCCTTGCTGTAGCGAAACTAACGTTTACCAATAACAACGCTCCCAACCGCAATGCTCAATATGACACCGGCGCTGCTACGGCTCTGCTCTCGGTAGAGGCAACCGCACGCGGCTTGGCCGTCCATCAGATGGCCGGATTTGACGCTGAAAAAGCGCGCCAGGTCTTTGGGATTCCCAAGGGATGGGAACCCATCGCCGCGATCGCCATCGGTTATCCGGGCGATCCGGCTTCTTTGCCCGCGCCGTTGAAGGACCGGGAGATGGCACCCAGGACACGCAAACCGATCGCCGAATTTGTCATGGCTGGTCAGTGGGGGCATACTGCTCCTTTCGCAGCGAAATAAAGGGAGACCACCGAACCCGCCCAGCCATGCACCGCACGCTCGAATTCCTTCTACATCATGGATACATTCTGCTGCTCGCGTGGGTTTTCGCCGAGCAGATAGGCCTTCCGCTTCCTTCCATGCCGCTGTTGCTCGCGGCCGGCGCTCTCGCTGGCACTGGCCACTTGAATTTTCTGGCCTCGCTCTTTTACGTCGTTCTCGCTGCCGTAACGGCGGATTCCATCTGGTATCAGCTCGGCCGCCGCAAAGGCATCAAGATTCTCCAGCTTCTCTGTAAGATTTCGCTTGAGCCGGATTCCTGTGTTCGCCGCACCGAAGGCGTTTTCTCAAAGCAAGGCGCTCGCTCCCTTCTGCTTGCAAAATTTCTCCCCGGTCTCGGCACCGTCGCTCCTCCACTGGCCGGCATCTTTCACATGCGTCCGCGCCGTTTCCTGCTTTTCGATGCCGCGGGAGCGCTCCTCTGGGCCAGCTCGTTCCTCGGCCTCGGCTATATTTTCAGCGGGGAGATAGAGCGCGTAGCGGAGCATCTCGCTTCTCTCGGCGGCTGGCTTCTGGTCCTTCTTCTCGGCATCCTCGCCGCCTACATCACCTATAAATCTGTCGCTCGCCAGCGTTTTCTGCGCGATCTGCGCATTTCTCGCATTACCCCGGATGAACTGAAGAAAAAACTCGACGCCGGCGACGAACTGGTCATCGTTGACCTGCGCCACTCGATGGACTTTGAAGCCGACCCGGAAACCATTCCCGGCGCGTTCCACGTGGACTCCAAGGACTTGGAGGGGGACAACGATCGTTTGCCGCGCGACCGCGAAATCATTCTCTACTGTACTTGACCAAACGAAGCCACCAGCGCCCGTGTGGCACTGCTCCTCAGAAAGAAGGGCATCACTCGCATTAGGCCCCTGCAAGGCGGTCTGGACGCCTGGCGCGAACGCGGCTACCCGCTCAACACCCCCACGGTCACAACAGATACAAAATAAATTCTTGCGCCAGAATCGCTGTCATCCTGAGCGAAGCGAAGGATCTCAACCGATTCACATCAAAACTCAAACCTTGTGGCACCTACTCATAGCCGCGGCAGCACAATCCCGCTCTGCGCCTGGTACTTCCCTTTCTTGTCCTTGTAACTCACTTCGCAGTCTTCATCGGACTCGAAGAAAATCACCTGGCACAATCCTTCATTCGCGTAAATCTTCGCTGGCAACGGCGTCGTGTTGCTGATTTCCAGTGTCACAAAGCCTTCCCACTCCGGTTCGAACGGCGTCACGTTCACGATAATTCCGCAGCGCGCGTACGTCGATTTGCCTACGCAGATCGTCAGCACGTTCCGCGGAATCCGGAAATACTCCACTGACCGCGCCAGCGCAAAGGAATTCGGCGGAATAATGCATACGTCCCCCTTGAACTCCACAAACGATTTCGGATCGAACCGCTTTGGATCCACGATCGTCGAATTCACGTTGGTGAAAATCCGGAACTCGTCCGCCACGCGGATATCGTAGCCGTACGACGACACTCCGTAGCTGATCACTCCCTCTCGTACCTGCCGGTCCGTAAACGGCTCGATCATTTTTTGCTCCAGCGCTTTGCGCCGGATCCAGCGGTCTGGCTTGACGGCCATCCATTCCTCCCAGGAAATGTTGCTTCGATTTGTCTTTTCGATTTGTTGCTGCGCCGAATTGTTTCGATCGCGCGCGCCAAAAGGTGTTCAGTGTAGATTACCCCTCCCGTCTTGACAACCTGCGCCGCACCCTCTAGCATCTGCCTCGGAAGCGCGAGGGAGGATTGCGTGATCAAGCTGGACATCGTAAATGCCGTCGTGGCCACGACGAACATCAGCCGCACGAAAGCCGAGCAAGCTGTCGAAACCGTTTTTGAATCGCTGAAGCAGGCTCTCGGCCGCGGCCAGCGCATCGAACTCCGCCGCTTTGGCGTCTTCAGCGTGAAGCCTCGCAAGACCGGCATCGGCCGCAATCCCCGCACCGGCGAAGAAGTCAACATTCCGCCGGGCAAAGCCGTTCGCTTCAAACCCGGTAAAGAGCTTCAAGGCATCGACGAAGATAAAAAATCAGTTTAGTCGCGCTTCGGGCGCGTCTCCGCTATTTCAAGCAAACAGGCCGTTTTTGCATTCGAAACTGGCGCGAACCCGCACAACTGTGCTGTACTGGTTCGCGTCGATCTTATCCAACACGCCGGCCACTTCGTGAGCACTCCGCCCCAACAGAATCCTCCGCCATCCATTCCCGTCAACTTGGACTGGCGCGCTATTCCCTGCGGCCCGTCGGCCTATACGATCGTTCCCCCGCGCCCTTCTCTCAAGTCGCTTTATCTTGCCGGCGTTCTCTTCCTGCTCACTCTTTGCACCTGCCTCGTCGCCGGCACTCAATTCGCCGTAGCCTACGCGAAGAATCAGGCCGTCTCTCTCGACGAATTTGTCAACGCCTTCACACTTTTTTACAAGCATCCCGCCGCTCTTGCTGCGGGCCTGCCCTTCGCCCTCACTTTGCTCACCATCCTGCTCGCGCATGAGCTCGGCCATTTCTTTGCCTGCCGTCATCATCACATTCGCGCCAGCTACCCTTTCTTCATTCCCTTTCCTTCGCTCATGGGCACCTTTGGCGCATTCATTCTCATTCGTTCTCCGATTCGCAGCACTCGAGCCTTATTTGACGTCGGTGCTTCCGGCCCTCTCGTGGGATTTATTCTGGCGGTTCCCGCGTTAGCCTACGGCGTGCTCCATGCCAAAATTGTCCTCGGCCTGGATAACTTGCAAACGGTCGATCTGGCCTTCGGCACGCCGCTTCTTTTACGCCTCTTCGCGGCCATCCTGCACTCCGGGATTTCTCCCAGTACCCTCTTGCTTCACCCGGTTGGCCGCGCCGCTTGGGTCGGCCTTTTCGCCACTTCCCTCAATCTACTTCCCGTCGCCCAGTTGGACGGGGGCCACATTCTACGTTCTTTAAGCGCTCCTCTTCACCGATTGAGTTCCATCCTGCTTCCCTTAGTCCTAATCTCGCTTGGCTTCTTTGGATTGTGGCAGCTGTGGTACCTTTGGGGCGCGCTTCTCCTTGGCATGCGTTTCCTTCGCATCGCTCCCATTTACGATCCCACTCCGCTCGACCCCCTTCGCCGTTGGGGAGCCTTTGTCGCGCTTCTTGTCTTTCTCCTCTGTTTCATGCCCGCACCGCTCTACTTTTCTCCAAATCCTCATTGACCGCTCCCAATCTCCGGTTATGATGCCTTCGGTCTGAGCGCCCGTTCCAGCGCAGCAAACATGCCCGAACTCGTTCGCACACTTCGTCTTCGCGATCTTCTTCTGCTCTTCATCGGTTCCGTCATTGGCTCCGGCATCTTTCGCACGCCGGGTCCCATTCTTCGCCAGGTGAATGGCTCCGTCGGGCTCTCGCTCCTGGTTTGGGTGGCTGGCGGAGTCCTCTCTTTACTCGGCGCGCTCACCTATGCGGAGCTTGCGGCTGCCAATCCCGAAGCTGGCGGCCTCTACTGCTACATTCGTGACGGCTTCGGCCGTCTCGCGGCCTTTCTTTATGGCTGGTGTCTTTTCTTGGTGATCGCCAGCGGTTCGGTCGCTGCCCTGGCGCGGGCCTTCAGCGAATACCTCGCCAGAGTGATTCCTATCTCTTCGGTAGAGCAAACCATCGCTGCCGTCGTCATGATCGGAGTTGTAACGGTCGTCAACGTCTGGGGCACGCGCAAGAGTTCAGACCTGCAGAATTGGACCACTCTCGTTAAAATGGGCATCATCGTCATTCTCAGCGCCCTGCTGCTTGCGTTCGGCCACCATGCGCGTGAGATTCCTTCCGGCTTCGGCGTCGTCCACCCTGGACTAAGCCTCTGGTCCAATTTCGGCCTGGCAATGATCGCGGTTCTCTGGGCTTATGAGGGCTGGCAATTCGGCACTTATAGCGCCGGCGAAGTCATTAATCCGCAAAGAGCCTTCCCGCGCGCTTTTCTGATGGGTTCGCTGATTCTCGTCGGGCTGTATCTTGTTGCTGTTGTCGCTTATCTCTTCGCCCTGGGCCCCGCGGAAATGGCCATGAGTGAAACCATTGCTGCGACGTCTGTCACTGCTGTCCTCGGCTCTTGGGCAGGCAAAATCGTGGCGCTAACCATTCTGATTTCCACTTTCAGTGCCGCCAATAGCGTGATCCTTACGGCCCCTCGCGTTTTCTACGCCATGGCCAACGACAAACTCTTTTTCAAGAAACTCGCCGAAGTCCATCCGCGATTCTTGACGCCCGCCGCCGCCATTGTTGGACTCGGAGTTTGGTCGGCAGTTCTGGTCTGCGCCGGTAAGTTGGGCAGTTTCAGCGCATTGATTGGCGGGGTGATCTTTATCGGCTGGATTTTCTATGGTCTCGGCGCCGCGGCCATTTTCCCCTTTCGCCGCGCTTCGGCAGGCCGGCCCATTCCCTATCGCGTTCCGGGCTATCCCTGGACACCCTTGCTTTTCGTTCTTGCCGCCGCAGCCATCGTCGCTAATGCCATCTATCTCGCGTTCCGGGACCCTTCCCAATTCATGAACCTCGCCGCAGCCATCGTCCTGTTTCTAATTGGACTCCCCGCCTACTTCTTCTGGCGCAAACGCTCCGTCGCTTGAATCATTGGCATTTCTTTGCGCCTTTGTAGGGACGCGGCATGCTGCGCCGCGCCTTGGCAAGAACCCCTTTTCAAGGAGAATCGTTTTGCCGGGATCAAGCTCACTCTTGAGGATAAGCCTTAGCCGCCATTTTCTGCACCGCTTCGCGCGCTTGGCGGACGCGTTCGGAGCCTGAAGTATTTGGCTCAAGTTTCAGATACGTATCCAGACCTTGCAGTTGCGCTTGATACTCGTGCTTTCGGCCATAAGCATCCGACAGCACTAGATAGGCTGGCCCAAAATTGGGGTTGCGCAGCAGCGCTTCGCGCGCGCTTCTTTCCGCCTCGTCCGCGCGATCGAGCCGCAGTTGCGCCATACCCAGGATGACGTACCCGTCGGGCGAACTGCTGTCCAACTCCAGGCCCTTGCGGACCGCCGTTTCCGCGTCCTCTGGTTTTCCCTTCAGGAAGAGTAGATACCCAATGCCAAAATCCGCCCAGGCGTACCTCCCGCCGCTCAAGTCAATGGCTTTCAGGAAAGCCTGCATCGCTTCATCGAACTGGCCTAAGTTAGTTTTCACCACCCCAACGTGATAGTAGGCCTCGTAGTACTCGGGAAACTCCTGGGCAGCTTTTGTGAAGTAGCTCAGACTCCCGGCCAGATCTCTCTTCCTCAGCCTTTCCACTCCCTTTTCATACTCGCCCCGCGCTTTCCCAGGAATCCTCAACTCGCGCGCTGAAACCGTATAGCGGTTCCTCTCGGCAGGCGGCGAGTTCGATGGATTCAGGTACAGCACCAGTTTCGCGCCGGTGCCGTCGACCTCGGTGCTCGTTTGCGCTGGCTCGTAGCCAGGTTCATCGACCACGATCTCGTACGTGCTGGGAGGGAGGCTTCGCACTTCAAAGTGGCCTTCAAAGTCCGTCAGGACGCTGCGGAATATTCCCGCGGCGTGCGATTTCAGTTTTACCGCTACTTGGCTCGCAGGCCGGTTCCCCGCTTTCAGGAGCACGGTTCCAGAAATGATTCCGTCCGTCCTATCAAACTGGGAACTCTGGGCGCCTAAAATGGGTACCCAGGCGATCAAAGCAAGGTTCAGGGAAAAACTAAGGAAGAGGATCTTGTGGATTCCAACTTCTAGACTTGACTTCCCGGCTTTTCGCAATTCGCACTGCATCTCGACCCGCTGCACACCCTTGAGGCGTTCCTCTGGGGGCTGGGCGGTTAGGAGGGTTAATCCGTCGGGCCGCGAGCAACCACTTTCACCGCTCGTTCTCTACCTGTGGTTGCCGTTTCGCCGGCGCCGCCGGTGCACCTTAACTCCTCGATGCCAACCGCTGCGTGCCCTGCAATCTTCTCCAGGGGAAAACTTCTTGTCTGTCATCTATTGAACTGTGCACAGAGCGTGCCAAACTCGCTCACTGACTCGTCTCACCTTTGTTTGCCAGCCGCGCCAACGAACTTCGCCAAGCCGTGACGCCGCCATCCTCTTTTTTTTCATCGCAGTGTCTTCGGGCACTTTTCCTCAGTGATACTTTTTTGTAGCCATCTGAGCACTAGTCCACAATCTGGGTTTCGGTGACGCACTGCTTGAAAAGCGTCTCAACACTGACACCGGCCCGCCACTTTGACTCACTTTGAGATGGAAACACGCTCGCCGCGTGTCGCGTTTTCTTTCGCGACCTGCCTGTGCCTCCCGCGAGGCCGGATTTCCACTTTGAGTTCTATTGCAGCATGCTCAACTTTGCAGTAGAGTTACCGCCCTCAACCCGAGGCTTTTCGCCTCGTATAGGAGGTCCCCGAATGAAAATCCGTCATGTCACACTTCAAAACAAGTCTTCGATGAACCTGTCCCTCGATCAGCTCGATCAAGTGGCTCAGGCATTGCAAATCCAGCTTGACCGCGACTTCACTCCCATCTGGGGAGTCCACGCTCAGGTGCAGGCACTTGATAAAGGAGAAGCTGTCCCCGCTCGCGCTTGGCCCATGACCATTCTCGATAAACCCAGCGCCGGCTTGGGCGTGCATCTCGACAATAACGGCAAGCCATTCGCTGAAATTGAAGCGGGCAACGACTGGAGCATCACCGCCAGCCACGAGCTCCTTGAAATGCTTGTCGATCCTCTGGGCCACAAACTCATCCGCGATCCGGATATCGATCCCGCGTCCGATGGACATCAAGTCGAGTACCTGGTCGAAGTTGGGGACCCTTGCGAAGTCTTCGCCTATCAAATCAACAGCATTTCCCTTTCGGATTTTATTACCCGGGAGTTTTACAACACCAAGGCCCCGGCCGGCACTCAGTTTGATTTTCTTGGCCGCCTGAATAAGGCGCTCGAGGTCCCAGCGGGTTGCTACATCTCCTGGTTCGACCCGCAAGACGGCAAATGGCACCAGAAGCAGACCGACGGAAGCTTTATCACCGCGCGGCAGAAAGCAAATCTGGACAAGAGCCCCCGCGATGAACGTGATGCTGCTTTTGGCGACGAAGACAATAAGCTGCGCCACGACCTGCAGCGCATCCGCAACAAGTATCGCCATGGCGGTACCGCGCGGACGGCCGGCACAGCTTGATCCATCCTTAGGCGATGAGCCTGCCGTTTAGCGCCGCTGCCTCTACAGCGTGCGAAGCGGCAGGTTTCACACAGGGCCCGGCGCCGGCACAACACCAGCGCCGGACCCTCCCAATCGGCTCGCCAAAGTTTTTCAGCTTGAATTCTCTTAATGGTGACAATGGGAACCAAAAATTCAAACCGGCCACTACGAAACTTTTCCTTGATTTTTCCTCTTTTTCTGCTAAACTTGATCCCGTAGAAAACTACACGTGGATTGCGGGAGCTTGCTCCCGCTTTTCTTTCTATGTCGCCTTTTCGGCCTTTGCTGGCCCCAAACAACCAAGCTCCAGCCCTTTAGAATGAATGACTTACGAAATGCAAATTTCGTAAGCCCTTTCTTTTGACATTCATACAAATTGGTGGGGTGAGGGCGTAGCAGCTATCTTTTAAGGCCTTTGCCTTTCCCTGGTTACAACAGGCTCAAGGGATCCATATCGACGAGGACCGCAGTATCGGGAATTTCTTTCCTATCGCAATACGCCAACGCGCCGGTCAACAACTTCGTCAGCACCGAGCGCTTCGGGGACTTCAGCAGAAACTGGAACCGGTGCTCTTTCTTTAGGCGCGCGAGTGGCGCCGTCCCCGGTCCCAGGATGCGCACGCCTCTATCGTCGTGTGGTGAAAAATATTCCGAGAGTTGCCGTGACCAGCGGATGGCCTTCTCCAAGCTGCTGTCCCGCACGATCACGTTGGCCAGCGATGTGAACGGCGGATACGCCATCATGCGCCGGAAATGTAATTCACGCTCGAAGAACGCGCTGTAATCCTGCTTCACAGCGTCCTGGATGGCGTAATGCTCGGGATAAAATGTCTGAATCAGCACTCGTCCATTCAGTTCGCCGCGCCCCGCGCGCCCGGCCACTTGCATCAGCAACTGAAAGGTCCGTTCCGCCGCGCGAAAATCCGGGAGGCTCAGCGAAGAATCGGCGCCGACTACGCCAACCAGCGTGACCCGCTGAAAGTCGTGGCCTTTGGCAAGCATTTGCGTGCCGACAAGGATGTCCAGCGCCCCGCCGGCGAACGCGCCCAGCGTCTCCTGGTACTGCCGCTTCGTCCGCGCCGTGTCGCGGTCCAGCCGCGCAATACGGGCGCCGGGAAATTCTTTGCGCAGCCGTTCTTCCAGGTGCTCGGAGCCTTCTCCGAAGAAATAAACGTACTTTGATTGGCACTTCGGACAAACTTTTGGAATGGCCTGAATCGATCCGCAGTAATGACATTCCAGCCGGTTCCGCTGCTTGTGATGTGTCATCGAAATACTGCAATTCACGCACTGCACCGAAGCCCCGCAGCTCCGGCACAGTACCGACCAGGAATAACCGCGGCGATTGATTAGGACCAGCGCCTGCGTGCCATTTGCCAGGCATTCCTGAATTCCTGCGTGTAGCGCCGCGGAAATCGGACTCGTCTTGTGCGTTTGCTGAAACTCTTCGCGCAAATCGACAATCTCCACGCTCGCCAGTGAACGGTCGGCAACGCGCGAAGCCAGAGTCAACAATTCGTATTTTCCTTCCTGCGCGTGGTGATACGTTTCCATCGAAGGCGTTGCGGAACCCAGCAGCGCCAGCGCGCCTTCCATTTTCGCGCGCACGATGGCTACGTCGCGCCCGTGATAGCGCGGCGTCTCTTCCTGTTTGTAACTGTTTTCTTGTTCTTCATCGACGATGATGAGACCGAGATTTTCCACCGGCGCGAATACCGCCGAGCGCGTTCCGACCACGACACGCGCTTCGCCGTTGCGCACGCGCCGCCACTCGCGGGCCCGTTCCACGTCGCTCAGCGCCGAGTGCAGCACCGCCACGCCCTCGAATCGCGCGCCAAACCACGCCCTGCCCTGCCGTCCAATCCACAACGTCAGCGCAATTTCCGGAACCAAAACCAGCGCCGTTTTCCCGCGCGCCAGCGTGTCCTGCACCGCGCGCAGATACACTTCGGTCTTTCCACTGCCGGTCACGCCATGGAGCAACTGCACGCCAAATTCGCCCAGCTCAAAACGTGCGCGGATCGCTTTCAGCGCGCTCTCTTGGTCCTCATTCAGTTCATGCGCGGGCGGCGTGAACCCCGCGTCAAACGGATCTTCCGCAGGATCGATGGGTTCCTCCCAACTCTCCAGCAATCCGTCGCGCAGCATCCGCTCGATCACGGTCCGCGTCACCTGCGCCAGTTTCAAAAGCTGTGGCAATGGCAACGGACCGCGTTCCGTCTCCAGCAATTCACGGATTCTTTCTTCTCTGTGCTTTCTCTGCGAACTCGGTGTCCCTGCGTTATCTCTTTCTTGTTTCTCGGTTGACGATGCGGCGGCGGGAACGTCTTTCCAAGCGATCACTCGCTGGGTTCTTCGGCTTCTTCCCTCCACCGTATCTCGAATTTCGATGAGGCCGAGCCGTTGCAGCCGCTGCATCCTGGAAGCCTCAATGCCCAGCCTTGCCGCCGGCCCGAGCAGCATGGTTCCTTTCTTCTCTTCTAACTTCGCGAGAAACGCCGCTTCTCCAGACGTGAGCCCGTGCGACAATTCGCCGCCCCTCAAGCTCTCCGCCGCCTCGCGTCCCGCATTTGTCAAAAGAATTTGCCGCTGCGATTTCAGTTCCGTCACCGGCGGCAGCATGGCACGAAACACTTCGCCCACCGGCGCCAGATAATATGCCGCGATCCAGTGCGCCAGCTCGATCAACTTCGGCGTCAGCGCGGGAACAAACTCCAGCACGCGGCTGACTTCGCGGATTTTCGTTTCTGGCGGCGCGCTCTCCGCAAGTTCGACGACGACGCCAATCATTGATTTCTTGCGGAAAGGCACGAGCACGCGGCTACCCGGCTGCACCGCTCCTTGCAGCGACTCTGGTACGGCGTACGTGAATGTTGTGCGCAACGGAACCGGCAACGCAACGTTGCAAAAAGGAGCAGTCATCCCGTCGTGTAGTGTATCAGTATGAGGAAATGCAGTAGAAAGCAGAGAAAAAAGATGAAAGCTGGTATTGCAAGAAATTTAGCGGCTGATGAGAAAGATTCCAGCGAAAATCGTAACGATTCCCAGCCACTGCCAGCGCGAAACGTGTTCCTTGAGAAAAAACGCCGCAAGCCCGACGGTGACGGCCCCGTACAACGAACCAAGTACGCTGATGACCGCGACCTGCTCCATCTTCATCCCAAGATTGCTGAGCACAAACGCGCCGGTGTCGAAGACGCCCATACCCAGAACCATCCAGCGCACTCCTCCGCGTGGAAGCTGTACGGGCTGCTTGGAAACAAGTATCACGCCTGTAATAAGCAGCGTGCTGGTCAAGCGAATCATCCACACGGTTTGCACCGCGCCAACTCGCGCGATGACGCGAATTCCAAGCAGCCAAAACAGCATGGCAAAACCAACCGACGCGAAGATGGCCCAGCCGATTCCGCGTCCGCTCCTGCGGACGGCCTCGGCATCGTTTTCGTCCGGTGTTTTTTCTCCGCCCGCAACGATCACGACACCCGCCAAAGTGCAAATGATCCCTGCGATTCGCACTCCGCTTACGCGCTCGCCGGTCATCCAGGAAAGCAGCAGCGTCAGAGCGGGATAGCTGGCCGAGAGCGGAGCCACGACCGCCATTTTTCCAATCTCAAACGCGCGGTAGAACCCCAGCCCGGCCATGCCATTGAAAAATCCAGCGAGAAAACCCCAAGCCCAGGGTTGCCATCCGGAACCATCCGCAAGATGCCCCCACCCGCCGAGAAACGGCAAAGAAATCGTCAGCAGGAGGAAGCCGATCGATTGCATGTAGAGCATGGAACGGAGTGTGCCAATGCGATGCGTGGCAAAACGCGCAATGAAATCCGCGCCGCCCCACGTCAGCGCGGTGAGAAGCCCCAGAAAAATTCCCATGCGCTATTCTGCCATCAACGAGTGTCCGCAGACGAATTCCGGAAGCTATTCTTGCTGGATCGACTCCCGATCGGAGAATCAAGATAACTTACTAAACGAACTTATTCACTTCCTATTCGTAGGCACGCGGCGCTTCAGCTCTTCAAACCAGTTCAGCACGACGTTGATCTGCGTCGGGGCGGAGGCCTCTTGCTCGCTGCGCTTGAGCATCAGGAATCGTTGACCATCAGGGGTTACGTCATAATTGGAAAACGTGGCCGGGGTCGCCTCGTACCATCCTGCAAAGAGAGCTCGCGACTTGCCCACGGTGAAGCCCGGCTGCGTGGCGATATCCACGGCCATCATCTTGTCGCCGCTGCGATAGAACAGCTCTCGCCCGTTCGGATTCCAGGCAGGTTCCGCGCCGCCTTCAGTCGAAATTTGCCACTTGCCGCCAGGGCCCGGATAGGGCTGCACGTAGACTTCGTAGCGGCCCGATTCATTCGAGATATAAGCCAGCCAACGCCCGTCGGGGGAAAAGCGTGGCGAAGTTTCGTTGTACGGTGTTCGGAGGAAAGGCTGCGCCTTGCGGTCAGTGAGACGGAGTACCCAAATGTCAAATCCAGTGGCAGGATCGATTTGGACAAAGGCCAACAATTGCCCATCCGGGGAGCAGGAGGACGGAACACTGGTGTAATCGCTGGTTGTTAGCCTCTCCAGTCCACCACTGCCATCGGCCCGCTGCCAGTAAACGTTGGGCGGACCTTCTTTGTCTGATTGAAAAGTTATCCGCCTACCGTCCGGTGTCCAAAGCGCGCTAAGGTTCACGTTTCCTTCAAACGTAAACCGGGTCAAGGTCTCCCGCGAGAGATCGTATAGCCAGACTTGCGTCTCCTGGTCCATGATCCCTACGGCTAGCTGTCGTCCGTCGGGGGAAAGCCGCGGGAATACGTAGCCGCGCGCTGGGGCGGCCACGGGTTGCTCTGTCCCGTTGCGGGTTACCCACACAAGCTTCAGTTGAGCCGACTGAACGGCCCCCGGAACATAGGCCAGTGATCCCGTGGCGGAAAAACTGTATTGCACAGCTCCTGTGGTTGTGGATTGCCGGACACCCTCCACTACAGGAACCGCCGTTCCTGTAAGAACGAGTCGCTGGAGGTCGAACGGCGCGGCCATCAGACTCCCCCTCTGTGCATATATCAGATGGCCCGAGGACGCGTAGCGAGGTTGCCATCCCCCCTGGATTAAGTTCTGCCGTTCGCCCGTCCCGACTGACTCGACGGCAAGCTGCGCTTTGGTCCAATTGAACGTACTTGTCATGGCATCAAAGAGCAACGCTTTCCCGTCGGGCAGGAATTCTGGCCACCGGTGGCTGGCCTCCCCTTTCTCAAAACGACTTAGCGGTTGTGGGGTGCCTCCGGCATCCGGCACTTTCTGGAGAAGCGAGAGTCCGGTAGGTGCGAATGCAATCATCCCTTGGCTATCCCAACTGGCCCCGCGAGGGCCGCTGGCATCGCCGAGAGTAAGCGCCACTCCTCCACTCACCGAAACCTTCTTGAGCTTTTTGCCCGCAAAAAAACCCAGCCGTTGGCCATCGGGTGAAAAGAAAGGATTAACAGCTCCTTCCGTCCCGGGGATAGGTGTCGCGTCCAAGCTGTCCATCGCCCGCACGTAGAGCTGCTGCGTGCCGCCTTGTGTGGCCACGTACGCGAGTTGGGTTCCGTCAGGCGAAAGAGCCACGGCAGGTTGATCCAATCCCGCAAGTTTCTGACCTGGCGGCAGCGTAATGACGGTACGCGAGACGGGCCGTGGCGGCGAGGGCTTCAGATTCCAAATCGCCAAGCCGGTGACGGCGGCAAGAAGCAACGATACGAAGCCCCACAATAGAGTTCTTTGCCAGCGCGTGCCGATGCCTTTCGTCGTATCAGTCAGAGCCATAGCCTGCGAGCCGCCCTCGGTGATCCACTTCAATTCGAGGAGCAGATCACGCGCAGTTTGCCAGCGGTCTTCCGGATCTTTCGCCAAACAGCGGCGGATGGCGTGGTCGAGCGCGGGCGGCGTCAGCGGTTGGATTGTGGTGATCGGAACCGGCTCTTTTTCGAGAATCGCCGACGCCACGCTGAGCTGGCTCTTCCCCTGAAACGCGCGTTGGCCGGTCAGCATTTCGTACAACACCGCACCCAACGAAAAAATGTCGCTGCGGCCGTCGAGCTCTTTTCCTTCGATTTGCTCCGGCGACATGTACTGGAAAGTGCCGACGATCGTGCCTTGCTCTGTGACCGGCGTGGTGCGTGTCGCCGCTGCCGTGAGCGTCGCTCCCGTCGTCAACGGCACGGTCGTTTTCGCCAGGCCGAAGTCGAGCAGCTTCGCGCCCGATTTCGTCAACATGATGTTGCCGGGCTTTAGATCGCGATGAACGATGCCCCGGCGATGCGCTTTATCGAGTCCGTCGGCGATTTCCACGCCGTGCTTCAATACTTGCGCGAGCGGCAGCGGCCCTTTCTCCAGTAGCTTCGCGAGTGTCTCTCCTTCGAGATACTCCATGACCAGGAAGTCGGTGCCGTCTTGATGTCCGACGTCATGCAGGATGCAAATGTGCGGATGATTCAGGCGGGAGATGGCCTTTGCTTCCTGCTCGAAGCGCTGGCGCAATGTCGAATTATCGGAAAGATGGGATGGAAGAATCTTGACAGCGACGATGCGGTCCAGGCGCGTGTCCCGAGCACGGTAGACTTCGCCCATGCCGCCAGCGCCGAGAGGCGCGAGGACTTCGTAGGGGCCCAGGCGAGTGCCGGACGCGAGAGACATTGCGCGGGATTATAGCGCAAGCCGCGAAAGGACAGCTTTTCGAACTTCTTGAATCGCTAAGCGTCGAACTATGCGGGAGACTAGCTTTTTTTCACTTTGAGGCCGAGGACGGCCATGACTTTTTGCAGGTCTTTCCAGACTTCACTCTTCGCCGGCGGATTGCGCAGCAAATACGCGGGATGGTAGGTCGCCAGCAATTTTCTTCCGCGAAATTCCAGCCACTCACCGCGAAACTGGGAAATTCCGCGGTTGGTCTGCAGCAATGTTTTAGCGGCGACGGCGCCCAGGCAAACAATTACTTTGGGAGCGATGACGTCGATCTGGCGAAAAAGAAACGGCGAGCACGTGCTAACTTCGTCTTCTTCCGGCTGGCGATTCTCCGGAGGACGGCACTTCACCACGTTGCAGATGTACACGTCTTTGCGCTGCAGGCCCATGGCTTCAATCATCTGCGTCAGCAGTTTTCCGGCGCGCCCAACGAATGGCAATCCCTGCGCGTCTTCATCGGCGCCCGGGCCTTCGCCGACGAAAACGAGTTGCGCTTTGGGATTTCCGTCACCGAAAACAATTGTGTGCCGCGTGCTGTGAAGCTTGCAGCGCGTGCACTCGCCAAGATTTTCGCGGACCTTGAGCAGCGTGTCGTTCGCAATCTTGTCCACGGCTTCGAAGAGCGACGGCCCCGCGGCGACTGGCAGGGATGCTACCTTCGGACTCACTGGCGTCGCGACTGGCGCGGTCACTCTCAATACTGGTTTTCCTGCGGGCTTGGGCAAGATTCCTTCCTTTGGAAGTCCTGGAGTTGAGAAATGGGCAATCGCGGGAGACTCCAACGCCTTGTCGCTATCGTGCAAGGCAGCGCTTCCGCGGTCGCGATAGAAGAGCCGGATGCCGAGGTCGTCATAGAAACTCAGCCGGTCGGATAGTTTTTTCTGCAGAATTTCGGGAATGCGCTCGGCCATGGCGGGATCAATCGCCGGAGCGCTTCGATGTAACCGTCCCGTGCAAAACGCTTCGCAGACGCACGACTTCGTCCAAAATCCGCTGCGCCACTTCGCTCTTGTTCATTTTCGGGAGCGCCAGGTCGCGCCCATCACGGGAAAATAGCGTAACGATATTTGTGTCTTGATCGAATCCCGCGCCTTCGGCGGTGACGTCGTTGGCCACAATCAGATCGGCGTTCTTCGCCGTGAGTTTCTTGCGAGCGTTGTCCGCTACATGATCCGTTTCCGCTGCAAAACCCACCACGATCTTCTGGCCTTTGTTTTTCGCCACTTCCGCCAGAATGTCCGTGGTCGGCTCGAGAGAAATCGTCATCGGCGCGTTGCCCTTCTTGATTTTTTTTGCGTGCTGTTCCGTGGGACGGTAGTCCGCCACGGCCGCCGCAAGAATGGCGATGGAACTATCGGCAATCCGTTCCGTGACTGCATGGTGCATTTCTTTCGCGGTTCGCACGTCAACGCGCTCCACGCCAGCGGGAACATCCAGATTCACCGGGCCGCTGACGAGAATGACCTTGGCGCCGCGCAGCGCTGCCGCTTCGGCGACCGCATAACCCATTCTCCCGGAGGAGCGATTCGTGATGTAGCGAACCGGATCGAGGTCTTCACAAGTCGGGCCCGCAGTGATCAGGACTGTCTCTCCGTCCAAATCGCGCTGCGTCTTCAAAACTTCACGAACGGCGGCGACAATAGCTTCCTGCCCCGCCAGTCGCCCCGCGCCAATCATGCCGCAGGCGAGGTAGCCCTCAGCAGGGTCCACGATCTTCACGCCACGCGCGCGCAGCGTCTCGACGTTTTGCTGCGTGGCCGCGTGATTCCACATGTTCACGTTCATTGCCGGCGCCACTACTACGGGCGCTGTCGAAGCGAGGTACAAGGTCGTCAGAAAGTCGTCCGCGATCCCACGCGCAAATTTGGCGATGATGTCCGCCGTAGCCGGCGCAACAAGAAGGAGGTCCGTCCGCTGCGCGACCGCGATGTGTTCGATGGCGCTTTCGAGATTGGCTTCCCCGCCGGAAGAATCGCCGAACAAATCAGTGATGACCTTCTGCCCGCTCAGCGCCGCAAACGTCAGAGGTGTAACGAACTCCCGCGCCCCGCGCGTCATCACCACCTGCACGCTGAATCCGTCCTGCTGCAAACGGCGCACGAGTTCCGCGGCTTTGTACGCCGCCACTCCGCCGGTCACACCAAGCGTGATTCGCATCGCTGCCCCTCGCGGCCCGCTACTTCCGCCGCTTGTTTCCTTCCTTATCCACGTCGATCGAGGACGGCTCGGTGAAGTCGTACTCGATTAAGCTGTGCTCCAACTCTTCACACGCAATCCGCGTGGCTTTCTGTGTCCTGGGGTTCTCGATCAGCGGCGGCGCGCCTGCCATAATCTGCCGCGCACGCCTGGCCGCCAGCACTACATACGCAAACTGGCTCTCTGGAGCTTTCGTCTGCACAGTCATCTCGGTCATTCCCTCCCAAACGATGCCAGAAGTTGTTCCACTCTCGCCATCCGCCGCGCGCTCGTGCAACGCAGGGCGATTACTATCGCCTGCGCTTCGCGGCCCGCGCGTTCCACATCCTCATTCACCACGCAAAAATCGTAATACTTGCCGAACTGCGCGATCTCGTCGCGCGCCTTGGCAAGCCGCCGCACAATTTCCTCATCCGAATCCTGACCGCGGTCGCGCAGCCTGCGCTCCAGTTCCTGACGCGACGGCGGCAAAATAAAAATCGCCACCGACTCCGGAAGTTTTTGCTTTACCTGCGCCGCGCCCTGGACATCGATCTCCAGCACCAGATCGAGTCCTTTCTTCCGCGATTCCTCCAGCCATTTCAACGGCGTGCCGTAAGAGTGCTTTCCGAAAACCCGCGCGTACTCCAGGAATTCGCCGCGCGCGACCATGGCCTCGAATTCCGCTTCCGTCACAAAATCATAGCATTTCCCGCTGGCCTCGGTCGCGCGGCGCGCCCGTGTAGTACACGAGATCGAAGGCATGGTGCCGGGCAGCTCCAGGATTCGCTGCACCAAAGTCGATTTTCCCGATCCCGACGGCCCCGACACGATCAACACCAGCGGCGCGATCTCAGTCTGCGTGCTCATTCGATGTTCTGCACCTGCTCGCGCAGCTTTTCGATCTCCGCCTTGATTTCGAGCGCCACTCCCGTGATCGCCAGCGCTTCGCTCTCCACGCCCGGCGTCTTCGAGAGCATGGTGTTGGCCTCGCGATGCATCTCTTGCAGAAGAAAATCCAGTTTTTTTCCCAGCTCGCCGGCGCCATCCAGCAGCTTGGTGAATTGTTGCAGATGACTCTTCAGCCGGTCTAATTCTTCACTGATATCGCTGCGTTCCGCAAGCAGCGCGGCCTCCTGCGCGAGCCGTGCCGGTTCGATGCCGATGCCGCCAAGCAGCTCTTTGAGTCTGGTTTCCAGGCGTCGCGCAAAAGCCGGGCGCAACGTTGCCGCGAGCCCGCGCACCTGGTCCACATAACCGCCGATGCGTGCCAGCCGGTCGCGCAACTCTTCGACAAGGTGACGGCCTTCCGTACGGCGCATATCATCCAGCTTTGCCAGGGCGTCACGCAAGCCGCTGTCCAGCAATTTGCCGAGCCGCTCTTGCTCTTCTTCCGTCTCCGGCACGGAGGCGGCCACGCCGGTAATCACTCCTGGCAACCTCAGGAGCGCGACAACATCCATGTCGGTGGCCGCGCGCGTCTCCTGCCGCAGCGCTTCGGCGGCCTTCAGATAGGATTGCACCAATTCTTTATTCACTTGTACTGGCGCGGCTTTTCCGGGCTCCACACCGATGGTCACTTCCACGTGCCCGCGGTGAATTTTTTCGCGCACGATTTGCCGCAAGCGCAAATCGTACAGGTCAAATCCCTCCGGCATGCGCAGCTTGAGGTCCAGGAACCTGTGGTTGACGCTTTTCACGCTTACGCGCACGGCCCAGCCGTCCTGCTCCGCTCGCGCTTGCGCGTAGCCGGTCATGGAGAAGCATTCGATTTTTTTTGTTGCCGGGGTCGTTTGACTCATAAAGAGTTCGATGCGTCATTCAACTTGGCCGGTGCGGCCTGCGCGAGCATGTCGTCATCGGCAAACTGCAAATCGTGAAGGCGCGCGTACGTTCCGCCGCGGGCCATCAGTTCCGTGTGCGTTCCGCTCTCGCGGATTTCTCCGTCTTCCAGAACGAGAATTTTGTCCGCGCGGCGAATCGTTGCGAGCCGGTGCGCGATGACGAAAGTGGTTCGGCCCACCATAAGATTGGCGAGCGCCTTCTGCACGAACATCTCGGACTCGGCATCCAACTCCGAAGTGGCTTCATCGAGAATAAGAATCGGCGAATCTTTCAAGATTGCGCGCGCGATGGCGATGCGCTGCCGCTGCCCGCCGCTCAAGCGCGTGCCGCGTTCGCCAATCACGGTGTCATAACCTTGCGGCAGCTCGATGATGAAATCGTGGGCCAGCGCGGCTTGCGAGGCGGCAATGATTTTTTCCTTGGGAATATCAGCCAGGCCGTAGCAGATGTTGTTCCGAACCGTGTCATGAAACAGGATGTTCTCCTGCGTGACCATGGCGATCTGCCCGCGCAAAGAGCGAAGCTTGGCTTCGCGAACATCGCGGCCATCCATTCGAATGGCGCCGGAAGTGACATCATAAAATCGCGGCAAGAGATTGACGAGCGTGGTTTTGCCCGCGCCGCTTGAGCCGACAAAGGCGACCAACTCGCCTTTGCGAGCGCTGAATCGAACGTTGCGCAAGACGGGAGTGGCATCATAAGAGAAACCGACATCTTCAAAGCGAATCTCGCGGGAAAAAGCGGGAAGTTCGATAGCGCCGGGAGCGTCCTGCCGTTCTTCCGCGAGATCCAGGTAGGAAAAGACCTGCGCGGTAGCTCCCTGCGCCTGCTGGAACTGCTGATACACGGCGCCGATTCGTTTGACGGGTTCATAGGATTTGAAGAGCGCGTACACGAAAGTGATGAACATTCCAGTGGTCATCAAGTTCAGCTTGATTCTGTCGCGGGCGTACAGCAGCAGCAAAGAGATGATAATCGGCTGAAGCAGATCCATGAGGGGCGAAGTGGCTACTTGCGCGCGAACCCAGCGCATGGTTTCGCGCAGGAGCCGTCTCGAAGCCGCTTGGAAATTTCCGATCTCGAAGTCTTCCATGCCGAAAGCTTTCACGATGCGGTTGCCGCTGACGGTCTCCTGAAGAATCTGGGTGAGTTCGCCAAGGCGCGTCTGGCTGGTCTCCACCGAATGGCGGATGCGGCGGCCCAGTTTGCCGATGGGCCAAATCGTCAAAGGAAGAAAGACGGCGCAGGCCAGCGTCATCCTCCAGTCGATATACAACAAGATGGACAAGAAAACGGGAAACAGGAAAGCCTGGCGAAACAATTCGGCAAGATACTCGGAAATCGCCAGGCGGGCGCGCTCCACATCGTTGATAACTGCCGAGAACACTCTTCCGGCGGATTGCTGCTGAAAAAATCCAATCGGCTGGCGGATGATCTTGGCGTAGACGCCGTTCCGCAAATCGGTGATGGCGCGGTGCCCCACATATTGAATCAAACCGACCCCGCCAAACTCGCACAAAGACTTGAACGCGAAGAGCACGAGCAAGGAAATAGAAACTATGGGCCAGACGTTGTGAATCCGGTGCGGAAAAAGATGGTTCACGTAAAGCGGTGGGCCACCGAAAGGCACTTTGAAGAGCAAGACGTTGGAATCGCTGCTGGTAGGATTGAGAACGCGGTCAAAAATGGGCACGATCAGCAGAGTCACCGCGCCTTCAGCCAGCGCGACAAATCCCAGCAACACTACGCCCACCGCCAGCCGGAACGAGTACGGCCGCACGTAACCGAGCAATCGCTTCCATTGTGGTGTTAACAGCAAGGCCACGCTTGCAGGCTCCCTGAGTTGTTCCCTTGGTACGCTATTCGCCGCGTCGCGGCGTGTCAAGTTTCGGCGGGACGCTCTCACGCACTCTCATCAGTATAGATACCGATCCGACGCGAACTCCTAAACTTCGGACCGAGAACATCAAAGATCCGCCCCACATCGTCTCTGGAGAACAGTTTGATGTTTATAGCCATTCGTTTTTGCGCTTTTTCCGGCCGAAGATAAATCAATAACAGTCTGTACGCGCCTTTGCTGGTTCCGATCACTTTTGTTTCGGCGCTCTCGATGTCCCCAAGCAGGACGGATCGAGTTCCAGAAAACAAAGTCCGATAGGATAATTTACCGTCAGAGTACTGGATTCGAATCGTCCCGACCCACAACATGGTCAAGAAAAATGCTGCGCCCGTCAGTAGGGTAAGTCTCCAGTCTCCCCCTGGGACCGTCGCCTGCCAGATCCCAAAGACAAAGATGAAGCCGAATATCATTCCCAAAACGACATATGAACTGGCGCACGCTCGTGCATCTAATCGCTCGGGTGTCTCGGCCATAGCCACCTTTACTTTTCGATGTCGCGGTGAACGACCTTGGCGGAGAATCCGCGCTTCAAGAGCGATTCCTTCACCGACTCCGCGAGCATGACCGAGCGGTGCCTCCCGCCCGTACAGCCAAAAGCGATGGTCAGATAACTTTTCCCCTCGCGGATGTAGTGCGGAATCAAATAGGTGAGCAGACCTTCGATGCGCCGCAGGAACTCGCCGGTCTGCGGAAACGACCGGATGTATTTGCGCACTTTTAGATCCTTGCCGGTAAAGGGACGCAAGCGCGGAACGAAATGCGGGTTGGGCAGAAACCGCACATCGAGGACCAGATCCGCATCGGACGGAACACCGTAGCGATAGCCGAAACTCACTACCGAAACCAGCATCGGCCGTTTGTCCGGATTCTTGAACCGCTCGGTGACGAACTGGCGCAATTCATGCACGTTGAATTGCGTGGTATCAATCGCCACGTCCGCCAGCTTCCGGATCGGCGCCATCAGCGCGCGTTCGTGCAACAAGCTTTCGCGGACGGAAAAGTTCTTCCCCAGCGGATGCGGGCGGCGCGTTTCGCTGTACCGCCGCAGGAGGGCGTCCTCATTCGCTTCGATGAAAACCAGCGCGATGGGATGATTTTTCTTCAGGTGTTTCAAAAGTGGTGGCAACTTCTGAAGTTGCAGGCCCTCGCGCGCGTCCACCAGCAGGGCCGCGCGAGCGAAGTCTCCTTCACCCGCCGCGTGCAGTTCCGCAAAAATGGGGATGAGCTCGACGGGAAGATTGTCCACGCAGTAGAAGCCCATGTCTTCGAAGGCATGGAGGACGGTACTCTTCCCGGAACCGGAAAGGCCCGTAAGGATAACGAGTTGCCTGGCGTCGTGTCGCGCTTGCGGCTTCACGGGCGATGCCGATCAGCTCTTTTCCCGGCGCTGGTGGGTGCTGGGAATTCTCATGTCTTCGCGGTATTTCGCGACGGTGCGGCGAGTGACGTGGATGCCCGCGTCATCCAGTTTCTTGGCAATCTGTTCGTCGGTCAGCGGATGTGCGGCGTCTTCCTCTTCGATCATCTTCTTGACGAGGCGCTTGAGCGTGAGGAGCGACATCCCGCCGCCTTCCGGCCCGTTCACGGACTCGCTGAAAAATGAACGCAACTCCAGCACGCCCTGCGACGTGTGCGCGTACTTGCTGGCCACTGCGCGGCTCACCGTGGAGGGATGCACGCCGACTTCTTCCGCGACTTCCTTGATCATCATGGGCTTCAGCGCATCCTGGCCGTGATCGAGGAATTCGCCCTGACGCGCGATGATGGACTGGCAAACGCGCAGGATGGTGTGTTTGCGCTGTTCGATATTCTTCATCAACTGAACGGCGGCGGTGAAGCGTTCCTTCACGTAATTGCGCACGTCGCGGTCGGCGGCATCTTTGACGAGCAGACGACGGTAGGTAGGGCTCAGCCGCAGTTGCGGCATGTCGTCCTCATTCAGGAAGGCTTGCCACTGATCATCCACCTTGCGGAAGTAGACGTCGGGTTCGACGAGGCGCGGCTCGGTTTTGTTGTAACGCAACCCGGGACGGGGATCGAGCTTCTTGATTACGTCCAACGCGCGCTTCAGCACTTCCAGCGGCCGGTTGAGCGCTCGCGAGATTTCTTTCAACTGGTTCGATTGCACTTGCTTCAGATGCTCAGAAACGATTTGCTGGGCTAGGGTGTTCTGCGGATCGAATGCTTTCAATTGCAGCAGCAGGCATTCGCGCAAATCACGCGCGCCCACTCCGATGGGATCGAAGTCCTGCACCACGGCCAGCGCGTCGTCCAGATCATCCTGAGAATACTTCCCGTTCTGGATCAGCTCTTCCGGAGAAGCCGTCAGGTAGCCGTTCTCATCCAGATTGCCAATGATGCTGTCGGCGATCTCTTTCACCGCGTCCGAGCAAATTGTCACACTTAATTGCCATTGGAGATGTTCCGTCAAACCGCTTGGCGAGGAAAGAAACTTCTCGAACGATGGCCGCTCGGAAACTTCGCGCTCCTGCGATTGCCCGCCGTCGCCGCCGGTATCCAGGTACTGGTTGAAGAACGTTCCGACATCGAATTCGTCAAAGGGATTCGCTTCGGGTTTCTCCGGAACTTTTTCAGTTTCCGCTTTCAGGAAGGTTTCGTCGCTGTAGTTATCGGTTTGCGTGGGTTCTTCGCTCTGCTCTTCAAGGACGGGATTGGCAATCATCTCCTGGTTGATCATTTCGCGCAGCTCAAGGCGGTTCAGCGCGAGGACGCTTACCATCTGCACCAGGCCGGGCGTCAGAATCTGCTTCTGCGCCACGCGGAGATTGAGCTTCAGTCCTTGCCAGGCCATGGATGGTCCCGTGTTCCTTTGTTCTAATCCTAGTTCAGGCGAAAGTGATCGCCAAGATAGACACGCCGGACTTCGGCATCGTTGCTTAATTCGTCCGGGCGGCCCTTCCGGAATATTCTCCCACTTTTCAGGATGTACGCACGATCCGTGACGCTTAAAGTTTCCCGGACGTTATGATCCGTAATTAGCACGCCAATTCCCGATGTAGCCAGTTCACGAATGATTTCCTGCAGGTCCTTGACGGTTAGAGGGTCGATTCCCGAAAAAGGTTCGTCGAGAAGAATAAAGGAAGGTTGCAGAGTCAGAGACCGAGCGATCTCCAGCCGGCGGCGCTCTCCGCCGGAGAGCGTGTAAGCCTTGCTGGTTCTCACCGTTTCCAGGCCCATCTGCACCAGGAGCTCCTCCAGCCGGTCGCGCTGCTGTTCCGGAGTTAACGGAAGGGTCTCCAGGACCGCGAGCAGATTCTCTTCGCTGGTCAATTGGCGAAAAACCGAGGGTTCCTGAGGAAGGTAACTGATGCCACTGCGGGCCCGGAGGTACATGGGGAGGTCCGTGATTTCGTCGTCGTTCAGGAGTACGCGGCCGGAGTCGGGCCGGGCGAGACCTACAAGTATGTAAAACGTCGTCGTCTTGCCTGCGCCGTTGGGGCCGAGCAGCCCGACGACTTCACCCTGTCCAATCTCCAGTTCAACGTCATCAACAACCTTGCGGCCACGGTACGACTTGCTTAGATCGACGGCCTGGAGCTTCAGCATACCTCTTCACGGGCGGCCGCGGAGCAGTGGCGTCACTTCTCGACTCGGTGCTTCGTCAACGTCCGCGATCCATTTTCTGAGTCGACGATGATCGTATCATCCGCCAAAAAGAAGGTCAATTGACGGCCCGTCGTGGTCCCTTCCGCAGCGTCATAAATCGTGGGGTTCCCGCCGCTCATTACGAATTTTCCGTCCGTCGCGCTGTATTCGCCGCGCTCCGCTGTGGCCCTCCTTGACCCTTGTTCCACAATCACGCCGCCTGTGCCGACGGCCCGCGCGATCTGCTGGGCTCCGGCCGCTGGATTTGCCGGAGTGGAGCTATTCGCCGCGTTTGAAGCGGGTTTCTGGACGCGCGTAAAATACAAGTCAACGGCCGCGGCGCGCATTTTTTGCTCGGCCGATTGCGCAACCACATTCTTTTCCAGGTGGGCGCGGCTCTCCGCGTCACGGTAGGACAACGTTCCCGCCGTGACATGCCATAATCTCGCCTTCCTCGGCCCGGCTTGCGCGGCTATCGCTTGCGGCGTTGATTGACCAGGAGCCTGCGGAAATACGGCGCGCACATTCCCGGTAGCATTCATGACCCGCGCCTCACGCAGCAGTTCGATCGAATCCGCTTCCATCACCGAATCGCCTTGCCACAATCGTGAGTGTCCGGTGTACAGTGCTCTGCCCGTCTTGGCATTTGCCTGCATCGTGTCCGCCGAAAGGTTTGCCGGTGCCGGCGCAAATTGTGCGCCGCTCCCTCTGGCCGAAAAATCCGTCGAGCGCACGCCTCCCTCGGCACGAATCTCTCCGGTAGTCTGCGCAAAGGTGATTCGCGGCGCCTGTGTCTCCGTGTTGGCGTCGCGTGCCAGCGCTCTTCCGGACAACTGCGCCGTCTGCGTTGCCCGAACAAACGTCGCGTGGTCTCCTTGTCCGCTCCGGTCGGCTTCCTTCAGTCTTACACTTCCCTGCAGATCCATCTGCGACCATCCGCCACTTGCCAGCAGTTGCGCCACTCCGGACTGCGCGGTCGCTGTCTGCGCGGGTTTGCCACTCACCGCCCGTTCCGTTAAAACGTTGCCGGTCGCAACCAAACGCCTTGCCTTGCCCTCATCCCCGAATTCCATTTCGAGCTTATCGGCCTGCAATTTTGTGCGCGCAGCCCCGCCATTTGCGGCTGTCCCAGCCATGCCAGTTTGCGCTGCCGCATCCGTCCATTCGATGCTCCCTGCCCCCAAAGTCTCTGCCCGCTTGAGTTTGCTGCCCTCGCCTTTCTTGCCATCGGCGAATTCCATTAGCAATTCGCCAGCCTGCAGCATTCTCGATTCCCCGTTCGCGTCGGCCTGAGTCTTCAACACCACGCTGCCTTTCAAATTCATTTGTTTCGGCTGGTTTACCTTTGGCCACAGTTCCATCGCTCCACGTTCCGCGCGAAAGTCGTCTATTTCTTTTCCGGTGCGCCGCGATCCGCGCACGTTTCCTGCTCCCTCGATTTTCGTCAGCCATCCCTCGCGTGCGAATTGCGCGGTGATTGTCTCCGCACTCAGGTTTGTCGCGCCATCCGCCCCCTGGGATTCCCATTCCGGGTTTTTCTTATCCGGCCCCGGTGTAACCACCAGTCTCTCCGCGCGAAACGCAACGTCAAGCGTGACCGTCAGTTTTCCCGCATGCAAATGCGCCGCGCGAGTCTCCGCTTCCACTGGTCCGAACAACTGCATCGTCCTGGACTCCCTTTCAAAATCGAGGCTTCTCCCCCTCAGGTGGACAGGGTCTTTCGCATTCCCGCCAGCCGTCTTTTTCCCCGCAGCGGGTTTTTCCGGCGCCATTAGCGAAAACTGCACATTTCCCAACAGCCGCACCGTCCCTTCTTCCGAGTAATACTCGACTCCCAGGGCTTCTCCAGTGCCATTCGGAAAGACAAACTTTACCGGCTGGTCCGTTCGCGCCATTCCATTGGCGCGGTTAAACACCACGCCTCTCGTCTCCACGTGCACCCTCTGCGCCGCTTTTGCTTCCGGATTCCTTGCTGCGCGTTCAACTTCCGACCGGCTTTCCAGGTCGAACTGCACTTCGCCGCTGCATGCGATGCTTCCGCCTTCTTTTTCGTACTGGCAGCTTTTCGTATGAATGGTGTCGTGCCGCTCTCCTTTTTTTCCAAAGATGGTGATTTTCACGTCTTCCAGCAAACTGGCGTCCTTATCTTTGAAATCCGTGGCTTTCGACGCCTCGACGGTGAAGACTTTCTGGTTCCCGTCCATCTTGGAAAAGGTAAGGCCGTTCGAACTGCGCGTCACATCCTTGGGAGCCGGCGGCGGCGCTTTTTGTTGCTCCCTGTAAGCAACCCACTTGCGCTCGAGATACACGCCTATCGTCAGGCTTGCCAACAGCAATGCTGCTGCCGCCGACCAGCGCGCGTACTTCGCGGCCTCGCTTCGCTTCATGTCTTCAGTTAAGCAAAATTTCGAGGGAGTGTATAGAAGAGGGAACCTCGCTTAAGGGCCCGTTACCCAGGCTGAGGATTACCCGGCGGATTCAGCGGTCGCCACGTTCGGCAAAATTCCAATATTCGCTGCGGCCACGCTGTCGCGCTTCGTGTTTTTCACCAGGTACATGGCCTCATCAGCGAGGTGCAGCAAGCCTTCCTTGGTTCGCGAATCTACGGGGTAGGAGGCAACGCCCACGCTGGGCGTCAGCTTGATGTTCAATCCCTCCGGCACCAGCCAGGTGGACTCACGCACTAATTTGTGCAAACGGCGCGCCACGTTCAACGCGTTTTCTTTCGAAGTTTGGGGCAGCAGGATCACAAACTCGTCACCGCCATAGCGGAACGCGAAATCAATCAGCCGGCAATGCTCCTTCAAGGCGTTCCCGATTTCGGCCAGCAGCCGCGACCCCACCAGGTGTCCATGCGTATCGTTCACCTGCTTGAAGTGGTCCAGATCGATGAACACAATCGAGAATTCGTAGTTGTAGCGTTGCGAACGGTAAATCTCTGTCTCCAGGATGAAGCCCATGTGCCGCGCGTTGTAGAGGGAAGTGCAGTCGTCGGTGATGGTCAGCTCGTGGATTTTCTTGACGTGCCGCGCATTTTCCAGCGCGATCGCCGCGAAGTCTGAAAGCGCTTCGAGCAGCTTTAGGTCCCGGGGATCGAATCCATCCGGACCCATGCAATTAATCAGCTCGATCACTCCCAGGCAGGTGTCGCGGAATCTCACCGGCACAGCAACAATCGACTGCGTTTCGGTCTTCGTCTTCTCGTCCACCTTCGCAAAAAACCGCGTATCCTTCGTCGTGTCCGGCACCACCACGGTTTCGCCGTGTTGCGCCACCCAGCCCGCGATGCCCTGCCCCATCTTGATGCGCACGTCTTTCAGCGCTTGCGAAGCTTTTCCTACCGCCAGTTCAAAGTACAATTCCTGTTTAGTCTCATCGAGCAACAGCAGCGACCAGTTGTCCGGGCGCAGGAATTCGTCAATCTTCTCCATGATCGTGCGAAGAACCTGGTCGAGCTGCAGAGAAGAGGTCAGCGCCTTCCCCAACTCCTGGAAGACGGCAATCTCCCCCTTTACACGCTGGTCGGAGGGCACTGCAGGATTGCGCCGCCGCTCGACAGCCGGAAACTGATTCACGTCCTCCACTCGGTCTTTTTCCTCTCGCCTACAAATTCTAAGTGCGGCATCGCTCGCGCCGTGCGCTGGCCATCATACCATCGCGAAGAAACACAAACTCGCGGGATTCGCGCGCGCGTCCGCGAATCTCTGCCAGTATAGGCCCCCCGCAAAAAGGGGCGCAACCCGCCCGTGGTACAGGTGTGGCTACGTCGCCATCCTGACCTGGTACGGTAGACAACGCTGAGTTCAGACACAGAGTATGGAGGGTCTACTAGGCTGGCCATTGGAAGCACAGGCTATATCCGTCAGGATCGTGGAGATACAGCTGCTTCATGCCATAGTGCGCGATCTCGGGCTCTTTCAAAGCAAGGCCGCGCCCGGACAGATAAACGTACGCGGCATCTACATCCGGACATCCGAAGTAGAGGCAAGTATCATCGTGCGCGGCAATGCGAGCGGGATCAGGACCCGGGGGGCGCCTGTCTTTTTCGTAGGCCGTGTTCAGCATCAATTCCACGCCTTTCAGACGCAGCAGCGCCCAATCGAAGTGCTCTCTCCCCGAGGGCTGGACGTGGTCACCACCTCGAATCCCAGTACATCCCGGTAAGAAGCGATGGACGCGGGCATGTCAAACACTTGCAGCAGCGGCGCCATCCCTCGTATCTCAACGCCCATATCATCCTCCGCTCGCATTCTAACGCGTCGCTGCGCTTTCCTCGCTGTTTGACAGCGTTGGATTGCTCCGCCTATAGTGCGGTTCAGGGATCCCGAGTCGTTTTTTTCGCGAGCGCCCGCCGTGTCAACCGTTTTGCGGTTGCGCCTAAGGTTGTCCGCTGCGCGGTTGCACTTGGATCGTCAAGGATTGGTTCCGGTTCATGGCCAAGGGAAATTTTGGTGAACGCCTGAAGCGCGAGCGCGAACTGCGCGAAGTTTCCATGGACGAACTCACCAAGGCCACGCGCATCAGCGCCCGTTTTGTCCAGGCCCTTGAAAATGAAGATTGGGCCAAGCTGCCCGGCGGCGTCTTTGGCCACGGCTTTGTACGGACCATCGCGCGTTACCTGGGCCTCAATGAGGAAGCGCTCCTGGGCGAATACGACTCGGCTCGCGCGGAACATTCGCCCCCGCCATCCGCCAAGCCCGAGGAGCGCATTCCCGCACCACCGAAGTGGCTCCCGGCTGCGGTGGTTCTCATGGCGCTTCTCCTGTTCGTCGGATTTTTTTTCACCGTTCGTTACGTCTGGCACCGCTTCGCTGCGCATCGCGCCGAAAAACAATCCAGCGCCGTTTTACTGCCCGCCCAGCCGCAGCCCCAATCCAGCTTCGCTGCGCCGGGTTCGAGGGAGCAGTCTTCCATCGCGGTCCCTCTCGATCTTTCCGTATCCACGTCAGCCGCAACCCGCGTGCGCATCCTTGCCGACAACAGACTTCTTCTCGACACGGAATTGCCGGCTGGAGAGACTCGCCATTTTTCGGCCAATCAGCAATTCGAGGTGACTGCTGGGGACTCTTCCGCGGTGTTGCTGGAATTGAACGGTAAAGCCATGCCGCCGCTTGGCGCGCCCGGTGCGTCCGGTACAATAGTGCTAAGCCAGAAGGACTTGAGGCCGTAATCCCGTGGAAGCTCTGAGCCCTGAAGTTCTCGAAGATCTGCGCCATGGCCGCGCCACGCGCGAACGAAAGATGGCCGTGTGTACCGGAGGCGCGCATCTCTCGCCCGCAGACCGCGCCGAGATTCTTGCGGTTCTCGCCGGCGACGCCGACGAAATGGTCGCCTCTCGCGCTCAGGATGCGATTCTCTCGCAACCCATCGAATCTTTCGTGGAGGCGCTGAGGCGGGAGCAGGCTATCCCTCCGCTTTTTTCTTACGCGGCAAGGAATCTTGCGGACAAGCCCGGTGTCTGTGACGCCATGGTGCAAAACAAAAATTGCCCCGCGGAATACCTCGTGCCTGTTGTTCGCCACCTCTCGACGCTGGGCATCCAGGCGCTCATGGAAGAACTCGAGCGCGTGAGCGAATCTCCCGCGCTGGCCGCCGCTCTCGAACATTCCACTTCGTTGACGGTCGATCAAAGAAACCAGCTTCACGAACTTCACGGCCCGGGCAATCCTATCGATGAAGCGGCGCTTGCCGAGGCCGCGGCCGCGATTGAACCGGACGTTGCCAGGCGGCAGACGCTGATTCAGCGCCTGGCGAAGATGACCGTCGCGCAACGCGTGCAATTCGCCATGAAGGGCGGCTCCGAAGCCCGCCGCACCCTCATCCGCGACAGCAACAAAGTCGTGCAACGTGCCGTGCTGCAATCTCCCCGGCTCACCGACCAGGAAGTCGAAGCCTTCGCTTCGATGTCCAGCCTTACCGATGAAATTCTTCGCCTCATCGCCGGCAACCGCGCTTTCCGCAAAAACTACACCGTCGTCCGCAACCTCGTTAATAATCCCAAGTCGCCGCTGGACGTCACTCTCCACATGCTCCCCATGCTAAACGCCGTCGACCTCAAGCGCCTCTCCACCAATAAGAACGTTCCTGAAACTCTGCGCACTACGGCGATGAAACTCCAGCGCACGCGGGCCGAACTGAAAAACAAGTGAGCGCTACTTTGTAACAAAATCCGCCCGGGCTAGAATTAGCATGTTTCTCGGAGGACTTTCTTTGGCACCAGCACCAGGCCGTTTTCAAACTCTAGCCCTGATTCTAGTTCTTGCCGCCTTAATTAAGGCATCAGCGGCGCTTGTCGCCATGCAGGCAATCCGGGGAGACGAAAAACAGTTGCCCGAACCGTGGACTTCAACGCAGATCGTTCAAGCGGCTGCTCTGGCCCATGAACTCGCGGATAAGAATGGAGGGGCGCCGACGATTGTTTATGTTGGATTCCATACGTTATTCGCCGGCGGTCATATTCCGGGGGCTACCTTTCACGGCTCCGCTTCCACGGAACAAGGCCTCTCCGAGTTGAAAAAATGGGCGGAAGGGCTTCCTCGAACGACGAATCTGGTGATTTATTGCGGCTGCTGTCCGTTCGAAAAATGCCCGAACATCCGGCCAGCGTTCACCGCTCTCGACAAGATGGGATTCAAGAAATTGCGGGTCCTCGCAATTCCCACAAGTTTTGCGACCGACTGGGCTGACAAAGGCTATCCCATCCAGAAGGGGATGTAGCCCCGGCTCGCCTGCGTGCGCTCTAAACGATCACGATGCCAGCTTCGGATGCTGCAAATGGAAGCCCGTGGCTTCCTGGTAGGCCCGCGCAAACGCCAGCAGTGCCCCCTCGCCGTACAACTTCCCGAGAAAAGTTAGGCTAGTGGGTGTTCCCGGGCCGCCCGCGTTCTGGAAATCGCTCGGGTCCTCCGAAGGATATTTGGGCGCATCGCTTCCGCGCAAACCGTTCGGCAAAATCACCGCAGGGTGGCCGGTGAGATTCGTAATGACAAGCTGTTGGCCGCTGGTTGGTGCAACGATTACGTCAAAATCATCGAAAACTTTTGCGACCGCATCCATCGCCATCCGGCGGGCTCGCGCGGCCTGGATGTATTCGACGGCGGGAATGAACCGCGCCGTTCGAAAACCATTCGGCCAGTCGTAGTCTTTTTGCGAAGTAAGCAGCTTGTCTTTGCCGGTGCGCGTCAGTTCGTCGAATGCCGCCGCCGATTCCGCCGTAAGCATGGTTACCATGGCGTCGAAAGGATACTTGGGCATATCGACGGGCATGAGATTTATGCCCATTTCGCGCAGCTTCCCGAGAGCGGCATCATTGTATTTTCTGTCGTATTCGGCACGCGCGCGCGCCGCTTCCCGCCGCTTCTTCCGCTCTTCGCGCTTCTTTTGTTCTTCGGGAGTTGCGGGCGGTTCTTCCTTCACCGCTTCCTGTTGTTCGTCCGGTTTCCGTTCGAACGCGGATTTCAAATAACCGACTCGGAGTTTTCGCCAATCCAAAGTAGCGTCCCAATTGAATGCCGCGGGTTGCACCGTGCGGTCTTTGCCGTCGCGCCCGTGAATCGCGTCCAAAACGAGCGCGCAGTCTTCCACGGTTCGGCAAATCGGTCCCAGCTTGTCCATGCTCCAGGAGAGGGCCATCGCTCCCGTCCTCGGCACCAGGCCGAACGACGGCCGGAGTCCCGTGCATCCACAGCGCGTGGATGGCGACGAAATCGACCCCAGCGTTTCTGAGCCAATGCTGAAAGCCACGCACCCGGCCGCGGTTGCAGACGCCGGGCCTGCAGAAGAACCGCTCGAGCCTTGATTGGTGTTCCAGGGATTTCGCGTTACCCCGCCGAACCACACATCGCCGAGCGCCAGCGCGCCGAGAGTCAATTTTGCAACCAGCACGGCCCCCGCTTCGTCCAGTCGTTTTACGACCGTGGCATCTTCATCGATCATCTGGTTTTCGAATCCGCCGGCGCCCCACGTGGTTCGATATCCTCTTGTCGCCAGCAAATCCTTTGCGCCCCACGGCAAACCGTGCAGCGGCCCGCGGTATTTTCCCGCGGCAATTTCGGCGTCGGCCTTCTTGGCCTGGGCGAGCGCCCGCTCTTCCGTCAGCGTCACCACAAACTTCAGCGCCGCATCATGCTTCTTCAGCCGTCCCAGATACATTTCGGTCAGGGCAAGCGAGGAGACTTTTTTTGTTCGAACGAGTTCACTCAATTCGCGCGCGCTCGAGAATGCCAGGTCCTCGAGATTCTTCGGCGCGCTTGCAGTGGCGGAACTTGCGGCCCTGGAAATCTTCATCGGCCTTCGCACGGTTTCGAATTTCTGCCCGGGGAGCACCGGGTCAAAAATCAGGGCCGGGTCGACGGAATTAGGAATTTGCAGCTTGTAAATCTCCTCGTAGCCTTTCGCATGATCGTTCAGGTTTTCGAGCATCATTTCCTTGTATTCTTCGGGAATTGGCACGTCCGCGATGGCTGCGGCGTTTTCAATCATTTCCTTGGTGATCTTCTTCGCGCCTTCGGCTCTTGCTTGAGCCCACAGCACTCCCGGAAAAAGTGTTCCGGCCAAACCCATCCCCGAACACGTCTTCATGAAATCTCGCCGATCCAGCATTTTCATCCTCCCGATTGGGAATTCCCGCCGGCGCGTAAGATATCACAACACCCCTCGGCTCGATCGCGGCTTTGCCCTTCTCGCAAATCCGGCCAATCGCGATTTGTTCCTTATTCTGGAACGAAAAGAAGTGTTGTACGATGCACGCATCCCGAAAGGAGTCTCCATGGCGTGCTTGGCAAAATATTTTGTTCTGCTGTCTGTATTGCTTCTGACGTTTTCCACCCCGTACGTGCAAACAGTAAGGGCCGGTAATCCCCCTGCTGAAGGGAAGGAAGTTATTCTGAAGGCGGCGGACATCACGCCGAAAATTTTCCCGGAACGAGTTTTCTTCCGCGGCCAGAGTGCTCCGGTGCAGTTCCGCAACAGCTGCGGCGTACACTTCGCCGACGATCTCTTTGTTCTCGCGGGCATGGTTGACAGTTCCGGCTACTCCACGGCCATCAAGGAGAAATACCAGGCCTATCTCCTCAACGAAGTCACGCTCGAAATCGGCGGTCAAACCTTGAAGCCCGGCGCTTATGGCATCGGTTTCCTCAACGGCGGAAAATTTGTGGTGATGGACCTCGGGGCCAACGACGTGTTGCAAGCCGCCTCGCAACACGATGCGGAAATGAAGCGTCCCGTGCCTCTGCAAGTGGTTACCTCCGGCGTCGCCGGAACGTATCGCCTCTACGCCGGGCGCGACTACGTGGAATTTCGGCGTGTCCACTAACTCGCACATTAGTTCCTGATCGGCATAGGGGGAGTGGTCGCCCACTCTCCCCTGCCACACGACCGGACATGCGGGTCCGCATCCGGCGGTTCGGCGGGTTGAACTAACCATGAGCCGTGAGCGCGGGAAGTCCGAACGAGGCGAAGTAAGCGTTGGACAGAGCGCTTGTCAGCGCTGGAGTGTTCGCAAGGTGCCACGGTCCATCGGAGCTACCCGCCGTTTGCGCGGCGTCCTGCGCAGCGATGCCGCGCTGGCGGAGCTCCCGATATCTTGTGGTTCCCCGTTTCCACTGTTTCCAGACCATCGACCGAAGTCGGCGTCGGAGCCATTTCTCCAGCTTGTGGAGCACTTCCGGTGTTTCACATCGCCCGAAATAGCCGATCCATCCGCGGAGATATTCCGCTAGGTCATGGACCATACAGGCGAGGCTGATACCCCGTGCCGCCTTGTGAGTTCCCGAACTCGCTCCTTGAACCGTGCCACCGATTTCGGCGGCAGGCGCCTCTTCGGTTGCTTGTGGTTTGTGAAGCTGAACCCCAGGAATCTTCGTTCCCATGGTCGAGCCACCGCACTCTTCTCGCTGTTCACTCGAAGCTTGAGCTTCGTCGTGAGGAGTCGCGTCACACTTCTCATCACTC
>Ga0207665_10000132_pt1 | contig 49462 bp, 44 predicted proteins | sample LARL112metaG_FD_184351 | JGI IMG/M metagenome (GOLD analysis project Ga0207665, IMG submission 184351) | Corn, switchgrass and miscanthus rhizosphere microbial communities from Kellogg Biological Station, Michigan, USA - LAR L11-2 metaG... | ecosystem: Host-associated > Plants > Roots >... | reverse complement strand
GCGGGCGTCGCGACAGGTTTTTTCCAGAAAGCGTGGATTGTCCCGCGCCGCACGGTGGCAAAGCCGAAGTGCAGGATGAATCGCCCGTTGGTCGTCAACTACGAGCGGCCGGTTCAGGAGAGGCGGAGTTGGCGCAATGGATTTTTGAAAGGCACGATGCCTTGCGATGATATGGGCAGTCCGAACGACCCACTCAAGCGGGCCCTGCGGTCGCCTGGTTCAGCGTGTCTCTGGGTCCGGGATTCTTGTCGCAGACCTGCCGCGCGCTGGCGCCTGCGCGGTCGGGCCTGCCTCCTGGCAGGAAAGCTGGACCCATGATCCATCCGCTGCCTGCTGGTAGGCGTGGCAACCCTGTGCCGTCGGCTGCTCGTCCGGCTTTTGGGCGTTGGCGCTGGCATGGGAATTCAAGGACGCATTCTTCGCCAGCGCTGGCGCCATCAGTGCAGCCAGGACGCCGATCGAACCAACGAAGATCAATCGTGTGATCCGCATATGAGGCTCTCCGTTCGAAATGTCTGCTTTCAAGGAAAAGATTTTGGCGATTCTTGGCCAATGGATTTTCCGCCCGACCGGTTTCTCAATCAAAAAGCACCCCGCGGGCGCTTTGGACGAGGAGTTCAAGGCGGTCCAGCAGCGGAATTTGGCTCGCCAATATCTTCTTCCGGGCGAGAGGCAGATCGAACCAGGCGGCACGGTCGATCTCGGGAATTTGCACCATGCGACCACTGCGCCGAGGCCATTCGACCGCGACCATATCGCTGCGCACCGTGTTCACATCGAGATCGCCCTCCAATGCGAAGGCGTGAACGACCTTTCCGGACCGCTGACGTATGTCGCCAAGCGGAACAAGTGCGCCGATCGCTTCAACACCAAGTTCTTCCTTGAACTCGCGTCTCGCCGCGATCTGCGCATCCTCGCTCGCGTCGAATTCTCCTTTGGGGATGGACCAGGCACCGAGATCTCGATTGCGCCAGAAAAATCCGCCGGGATGAACGAGAAGGACATCCAAGCGATCGCCGCTGTTGTGGTACATCACGATGCCAGCGCTCATGACCGCCATGGCCGTCAATCCAGGATGCCGCGGAGCTGCAGCTTTTATTGCGCAGCAATATCGCGCGGCGAGCGACTGCCCACCAGGGCTTGCGCGATCGCCTCGTCGACGCGCTCCAGCCAGATGAACTCGAGTCTCTCGCGAGCGCCCGACGGAATATCGTCGAAGTCGCGCTTGTTCCGCGCCGGCAACATGACACGGGTGATGCCGGCGGCAGCGGCGGCGACCACTTTTTCCTTGATGCCGCCCACCGGAAGCACCAGGCCCCGCAGCGAGATTTCGCCGGTCATGGCGGTATCACTTCTGACTGTGCGTTCGGTCAGCAGCGAGGTTAGCGCGATAAACATCGCGACCCCCGCACTTGGTCCGTCCTTGGGCGTCGCGCCTGCAGGCACGTGGACGTGGATGTCACTCTTTTCGAAGAGTGAGGGGTCGACGCCGAGCTGAGAGGCGCGGCTCTTCACCAGCGTCAGCGCGGCCTGAGCGCTTTCGCGCATCACCTCGCCGAGCTGGCCGGTCAGGATCAGCGTTCCTCTTCCTGGCGTGCGTGTCGCTTCGATGAAGAGAATGTCGCCACCGACCGGCGTCCAGGCGAGCCCGGTCGCAACGCCCGGAACGCAGGTGCGCATGGCGATCTCGCTTTCGAAGCGAGGCGGACCGAGGATCGCGGTCAGGTCTTTTGCGGTTAGAACAATCCGGCTCTTGCTGCCTTCGGCGACCTGGACAGCCACGTGGCGAAAGGCCTTGCCGATTTCCCGTTCCAGATTGCGGACGCCTGCCTCGCGGGTATAGCCCCTGATGATCAGCCGCAGTGCGTCAGAATCGATTTCGGCCTGGTCTGCTTTCAGCCCGTTTGCCTCGAGTTGACGGCGGACCAGATAGCGCCGTGCGATCTCGAGCTTTTCGTCCTCGGTATATCCGGCGAGGCTGATGATCTCCATTCGGTCCAGTAGCGGACCCGGGACTGTGTCGAGCATGTTGGCGGTGGCCAAAAATACGACCCGCGACAGATCGAAGGGCACGCCGAGATAATTGTCGCGAAACGTCGAGTTCTGCTCGGGATCCAGAACCTCAAGCATTGCGGCCGAAGGGTCGCCTTGAATACCGCGCCCCGTCTTGTCGATCTCGTCGAGCATCATGATGCAGTTGCGTGCCCCGGCCTTTTTGATCGCCTGAATGATGTTGCCCGGTAATGCGCCGATATAGGTACGGCGGTGGCCGCGTATTTCCGCCTCGTCGTGAACGCCGCCAAGACTGACACGCACGAAGGGCCGTCCCATCGCGCGCGCGATCGATTGCCCGAGCGACGTCTTGCCGACGCCGGGCGGCCCGACGAAACAGAGGATGGGAGCCTTGCCTTCCGGTGCCAGCTTGCGGACAGCGAGATATTCGATGATCCGGCTCTTGATCTTCTCCAGACCGTAATGGTCCTCGTCAAGGATGCGCCGCGCTTCGGCGATATCGATCGGCTTTTCTTCCGGCAGGCTCCAGGGAAGCTCGATCAGCCAGTCGAGATAGCTGCGGACCATGCCGGCTTCGGCGGCGCCTTCCGGCATGCGCTCGTAGCGGCGAACCTCCTTGCGCGCCTGAGTTTCTGCCTCCGGCGGCATCTTGGCCTTTGCGATGGCCTCATTCAGCTCGGTAACCTCCTGCGCCTTTCCGTCACCCTCGCCAAGCTGACGCTGAATGGTTGCCATCTGCTCGCGGAGAATCGCCTCGCGTTGACGCTCGTCGAAGCTCGCCTTGGTCTGCTGGCCGATTTCACGGCTGAGGCGAAGGACCTCGATACGCTCGGCAAGATGGCGCGAAACCTTTTCCATGCGCAGCGCAAGGTCGACGGTCTCCAGGATCTCCTGCTTCTCCTGCGGTTTGATGTCCATGTAGGACGTTGCGAGGTCCGCCAGTGTCGTGGGCGAAGTCGTGGCCTGAAGCACGGAGATCAATTCCTGCGGAGCTTGCGGGAGCAACTCGGCCGCTTCGATCGCCTGGCGTTGCAAATTCAGGAAGCGCGCCTCGATTTCCGGCGAGTTCGTCGTCGGCTCGGGTATGTGAAGCACGCGTGCCACCGGAAACGGCGTGCCCGGCAGATAATCGAGGATGCGAATGCGCTGCACGCCCTGGCAGACCAGGTGGTGGCTGTCATCAGGCGCGGTGATGTAGCGCACGATGTTTGCCATGGTTCCGACGCGATAGAGATCGTCGGGTCCCGGCTCATTCAGCTCGGGATCGCGCTGCAGCAGGATTCCGATCGGCCGCTGCTCGCGCACGGCCTGTTGCGCGGCCGCAATCGATTTCGGCCGTCCTATGGTGATGGGAATGACGACGCCCGGAAGCAGCACCGTATTGCGCACCGGAACGATGATGAGGGCGTCTTGCGGGATGGCGGCCGCGTGACCGGGGGAGGCGGTGGTGCCCTGGGCAAATTCGCTCGCTTGGTCGACCATGCTGCGCCTCCTCAACCGGATTTGGTGAGGCGCAAACCGACGCAGCCGTTGGCGGCAAAGCGGCTAATGATGTAACGGCCCAACGGCAGGGGTATGCGCCGCTCGAACCGACCCTGAGGCAGCTCGAGACGCAGAATTCGCGCGTTGCGCAATTCGGACGGCAATACCCGGTGTCCGCTGACGACAAGCATTCCCTTGTCGATCACGGCGATGACCTCATCGGGATCGACGCCCGGCAACGCGATGAGAATTAGCACTTCGCGGTCGGTCTCGAGCACGTCGATCGGCGGTTCCCAGCTTGGCTCGCTGGTTGGCCGCAAATTGAGAAATTGCTGGTGCAATCGTTCGGCGCGGGCGAGCGTCTCGATGGCGTTGGACAGCATCCAGTTGATGGGATCCTTGGTCGACATGCGTCTCAGCCTGGAACCGGTATAAGAAAGCGATAGCGTGCCCAATCAAATGACAGGAATCAAGCAACGCAGTTTCCTTGGGAGATATGGGCGAAATGCCTCTCCTGCCATTGCCCAATGGCGTTTCCGGGACAACCTGAGCTCGATCGATCGTCGTTCGCGCCTGCTAGTCCTGCATTGAGACGCCAGCAGAACGGCATGGTTTGCTTGATCGACGCGGCTCTCAGTGCGGTTTACCGAGCAATGAGTCGAAGGGAAGGTTGAAGATCTCCTCGCCGCTCTCGTCGCTGACATGCAAGACCCAGCCTCGCCAGTCTTCCATGATGGGTGCCGCGATCAGGGCCTGTACAGCTAAGGTTGCTTGCTCGCAGACTTCGGCCGGATCACCTACAGCGGTGCTGCGGCGCCTGACCGGCGCGTTTTCGGGATTGGAGCAGTGCAAATAAAGCCGGGCCACGTTCCGCCTCCGGCAAAAAAGCAAAGCGTACGGATAGCAACGCCAATTCGGGCGCGACATTCGGTTGAATTGCTTAAGGAGAAATACGGAGGTTACCAAGATTCGGTCCGTCCCGCTCCAGTTGTGCCGGCCAAGGATGGTTATCGCTGTTGAAGGTCAACGATAATCTCATGTTATGCTGCCAACTCCCTGAGTTGTGCAAAGGATTTGCTCCCTTATGAGCCTGTTCGATCAGAGATTCGATCCCGCGCGCGAGGCAGCGCTGGTAACGGGTGCGGGGAACGGCATTGGACGGGCCATCGCGCAAGCCCTGGTCGGCGAAGGCGTGCGTACCATCTTCGCCGATATCAATCCGCAGACGGTCAAGGCCGCAGTCGAGTCCTCGCCACGGCCGGAATTAGCGGTGCCGTGGGTCGGTGATCTGGCCGATCCCAAGGCATGCGAGGCGCTCCTTGCGGATGCAATCTCCGCCGTCGGGCAGGTCACGCATTTCGTCCACAGCGCCTCGCCGCCGCGCCGCGAGGCGGACCATGCATTGGCCGTCGGTCAAGAGACCTGGGAACGGATGCGGGCGGTCAATGTCGAGGCCGGGTTTCACCTCGCGCGCGAACTTGCGCGAAAACTTATCGCGACAAAACAGCCCGGCTCGTTCCTGTTCCTGACGTCGCTGCACGCCGAAACGCCGCGTAACCTGCCGCACTATTCGGCCGCGAAAGCGGCCATGGCGATGCTGGTCAAGGAATTGGCAAAAACGCTCGGCCGTTTCGGAATCCGGGTCAATGCGCTGGTGCCCGGCGCCATCGCCGCCGGTGGTTTCGTCGCCGATCCGGCGCTGGCGCGTCATATCCCGCTTGGGCGTCTCGGCCAGGCCGAGGACCTCGCGCCGATAGCGCTCGCGATATTGTCGAATAGGATTTCGGCTTACGTCACTGGCGCCGCGATCGTGGTCGACGGCGGCCTTTCACTGACCAACTGGTTCGAGCCACCTGATCTCGGCCAGCTCTAGACTTCCCCCCGTGTGGCGCAACTGGCACACCCGCCGGAAATCGCGCTGCCGGCGCGTTGTCATCCGGCCATGCGTCACGGTTCCGCCTCGATTGGGCTTCGCTCTGGTCGCGCTGGGGGCCCAGACCGGGGATTATTATGTCTTCTGTCCACGATGCCCAAATTTTACGGATCGATTTTCGAACGAGGTATATTGGTTTTTCCGTTTCGCAAGTCTCGACGAGGGCTGTCGGGAAGGGCGTTCGGCTATCGACTGTGATGCTCGGAGCGGGGTTGCTCGCGGCCTGCGCCCAATCCTCCGTCGCGACCCGGAATTTCGAAGCGCCTCCTGGCGCTAGCCGTCATGCGTCGTTGCCGCACTATCGGACTGCTTCGTCCGGGACGCGTGTCGCTACGGCAAGGCATACCCCCTTTCGGCGCTACAAGAACACAAACGGGACGCCAACGGCGTCGGGGGGCATCGCGAGCTTCTACACGGAGGGCACGCAGACGGCGAGCGGCGAAAAATTCGATCCGAATGAATTGACCGCTGCGCATCGCACTTTGCCGTTCGGCACGCGGTTGCGTGTCACGAATGTCGCGACGGGCAAGTCGGTCACCGTCCGGGTCAATGACCGCGGCCCTTATGTCCGTGGCCGGGTTGTCGACGTCTCCTATTCCGCAGCGGAATCGCTCGGCATCGTCGATAAGGGGGTTACGAACGTCAAGCTTGACGTCGTGCATTAAGCCCGTCAGCGGCCAGGCAACTATCATTTCGTCCGCGCCCTGCTCGAGGTTGCGCCGTGCTTTCGTCAGAGCTAGCTTTTGGCGAAACATGGAGGCGTTGATGCGTTATGGTTTGTTGATCGCAGGGCTGTTGGCTCTTTCGGCGCCGGCAGATGCGGCCTCGCGCGCGGAATACGTGACTATGGTGTTGCAGGCTTTCGCTGCAAAAGTGCAATGCCCCGGCATGGACGTCGTGTACCAGGATCTGGTTCAGAAGGCGCAGGAGATGCAACTGCCGGACGGAACCACCGAACAGGTGCGAAAGGCCATCGCTTACATGCATACGGGTGGAAGAATGGGCGAGCGTCAGGCGGACGACCTGATGTCGGAAGTCGCGATCGCGACACAGTCGACGGACCTCGACCAGAAGCGCCTTGGCATGACCACCTGGTGCGAAACCCAAAAAGACAAGCTTGCCGGATTTGTTCGCACCAAAAATTAGCCCATGATCCGGACCCGAAGGGCCGCGTTAGCGCAAGGCGTGCAGCGGTTTTCCTTCGCGGCAAACGCGGAACGCGTTTGCGCGGAGATCATGCGCGAACAATAAAACCAAAGCGCGATGGCGATTCGATATAAAGCCACCGCGCTTTGGTACGGGCGCGGGCTCCGATCTTTGACGGAGCGCGATCAGTTGGTTTTGGCGGCGGCGCGGACGAAAGCCGCCAGTTCGGAGTTGAAGCGCGGAGCATCCTCGTAGAACGGGGAATGACCGATCCCGTCATAGACGGAGAGCTTCGCTCCGGGGATCACCGAGGCGGTGTATTGGCCGGCGCCGAGCCTGGCGTTGCGATCTTCCGCGCCATGAGTCACCAGCACCGGCAGCTTCAGTTTGGACATCATTTCCGTCGCGTCGAGCGGGCGGCCGGAAAGGCCGGCGCGCACCTTTGGCAATACCATCATGTTGAACGCGAGCATGGTCTCGTAGTCGTCGGCGGTGGGCTGTTTGGAGAAGCAGCCGTGGAGGAAGGTTCGGGTCGCGGTGATGTTGGTGAGGAGATCTTCCGACGCCATCAGCGGCAGGTTCTTCAGATTGTCGCCGATGAGGGCGGGATCGACCTTGATCGGCGCATCGACGAAATTGATGCCGGCGATCTGGCCGGCGCCGTGAGTCGAAAGATAGTCCGATATCACCCGACCGGCATAGGACCAGCCGACCAGGACAGGTCGTTTCAGACCGGCGGCATCGATCACGGCCTGAACCTCGTCACCCCAGGCCTTTGAATCCCGGTATCGCGCGGCATCCAGAGGTTTGTCTGAATTGCCGTGGCCCCGCAGATCGTAAGTCACGATGCGGAACTCTTTGGCGAGGTCGCTGTCGACCTGGCGTATCCAGGAAAGATGGCTCTGTGAGAAACCATGAATGAAGAGGATTTCGGGGCCGGCCGGATTGCCCCACTCCTGCGCGGAGATGGTCAGACCGTCGGGCGTTTTTACGTTGATGGGCTTGAATTTCTGGTCCGCTGCAAGGCCCGTTTGCGCCATGGCTAGGAACAAACTGGCAGCGATCGTCGTTTTGACACAGCCGCTATCGCGCACGGTCATCGGCATCCAAATCCTCCCCTTTCTTGTCGTGGATTGCTTTTCTGGATGGAAATCGTTGCCAGCTTAGCACAGGCGGGGAACGTTGCGTAAGCTCGATTGCATCCTCAGGTTGGGCTGGCATCCTCGGTCCTGCGGCACGATCGCGGTGCGCGAGAAGTGGCGCCGGAATACATACGCTGGAATACACAGGCGGTCAGTGGAACGAGAGCGCCCACATCGCGGTTTGAACGCAATTGCGGAGCAACCTTACCGTTCTCTGCGGCTCCGAATGGCAGAACATGAGGAGAGCAACATGATATCCGAAATCAAGATTCACACCATCGCGCGTCAGATGTTTGAGAAGCATGGTACTGCGGCGATCGCGCAAGCAGCCCAGAATGCTCTGGCAAGCGAACGCAAGGGTGACGCTGAGGAAGCAACGGAATGGCGTCACATCGAGGACGCCATGAAAATGATGCGGGGGCCGCATCAAAGCTGACGGATCGGATAGCGGCGGATGGCCTTCCGTCCGCCGCGTCGGCCAGGTCGCGCTACGCTTCCAATTCGGATTGTTCAAAACCGTTGGTGGCGAGAGCCGCTATTCTTTTGTCCGTTAGCTGCATGGTTGATTGCTCCGGCAAGCGCGAAAAATGCCAATACGGATTCGAAGTGAATCGTTCCGTATTGGCCGTCGCTCACGAAGGGGGCCCCGGAGGCCCCGCGAAGAGCTAGTATCCCGAGGACTTGTTCGAAGTTGATGCGCCAGCTGCACTTGGCTTCGCCGTGCTGGATCGGTGACTCATCCCGGTGGTCGTGCCAGGCTTCACGTGGCTAGACTTCATCTGGTGGTGTTTGACGTGGGACTTGGCAGCTGAAGGTGCGGATTGCGGCTCGTTTTGGGCCGACGCAATGGCTGTGGTGGCAAGAAACGACGCGACGGCGAGAGCCGAGACAGTGAGTTTGGATCGCATGGAAGTCTCCTCTGCGAGATGGATGGTGCGTATCAAACCTGCGACCAGGATTTGGGTTCCTTGAATTATGCGCACTCTGGCTATGACTGGACCGCCGCAGAAAGACAGTCCCGAATGATTTTCGGAACAACTTGATCCAGCTCCGGTGCTTTTCGGGAACGCCGCATGAGGAACTGCTGACAAAGCAGAGGGATGATCCCGTTGCTCCGGGCTCCCGTGCGTGCTGGCCAGCGCTCCGGCCATCATCATTCCCGCTGGCGCGGACCCTCGCGGGAACCGTTAACGGAAAGCTGTTCTGGCCTTTGAGCCGGGGAACTCGCGGTAACTGCAGTCGGTTAAAAAAAGCTTTCATTTTTCGAAAACACCACAACCACCGGAAAGACATTCCCAATTCGGATTTGCGATTGATGGTCAATGTTCCCGATTGGGAGACGATGATGGGAGTTGCAGAAGGGGCAATCTTCGTGCCCGAAGATATTCAATTGCTACAGACGACGCTGGATGAGGTTTTGACCATCTTGCCGGTCGCAAACCGCACGGCGGCGATGAGGAACAGGCTCGCTTCTCGAATTCTGGCGGCAGCGGCAAAGGGCGAGCGCGATCCGGTGCAACTGCGGATTTCCGCGCTGCTGGCGCCGGCCGACGAATGAGCCGCGCCCAGTGGAGCCGGAGCTGAGTTAGCCCGTTCTATGGAAGGATGCTCGAACAACGGGTTGGTGTGAGTTCTTGCGACAATCAAGGCAGGGCCGACCGGCGGCGTTGGCTCGCTCACCAACCGCAGAAACGAAGCGGCCCCGACGAACAAGCCGTCGGGGACCGTGATTTCTGTAGTCCGATAGGAAGTGATCAATCGTCTCGCTGACACCTTCCGAACTGATCTTCGGGGCGGGCGGAGATATCCGAACCGGTGCAGCCGAAGAAGCCTTGCAGCCCGGCTTGGCCGGCGTAACCGAGGTGACCGAGCCCGAAGATATCTTCGATCGTCTTCAACATCGAATAGTGGTTGAAGGGAACGTTGGACACGGTTCCTGGCTTGAGGAACGGCGACAGCAGCACGCCGCCGACGCGATCGCCACCGAAGCCCGGAGTGCTGATGAAGAAGTTGGGAGGGCTGCCATCAGCGTTCTCAAACCCGAGGGTCAGCGGTTGACCGTTGGCGACCAGCGGCCCGATGTTGGGTCCAGGTTGCTGACCGCAGCAGCTGGTGCCCTGATTGGTAATGGCATTAAAGGACCCACCGTTGATCGAAGTAATGTTAAGGCCGCCCTCGTCGAACGTAATGATCAACAGACCGTCTTCCTTGAATGCGGGCGAGTTGGTGATTAACGGAACCGTCGCTTTCAGGAAGGCATTGGCGCCGACGAGGCCACCGCCGAAATGGGTGCCGTCGGTCTTTTCTCCGTTTTTGCACGCCGTCACCGCGCCGTTCCCGTCATGGCCGTCATGGCAGAGATTGGGCGTGATGAAGACAAAATTCGGCGTCGTCGATTCGTGCTGCAAGTCCTGAGCCAGCTGATTGAAATTGACGACGTGCTTGGCGCACTCGCCGCTGTCGATCAGCGAATGAAAGTATACGAAGGGATTGTGGCGCGCAGCGTATTGATCACCACCCGGAAATGCCTCGGCCCCTTGCGTATCATCGAGTTCGTTCAGGGCGACCTTGCCTTGCGGGTCGAGCGGCTGGCCGCAGGTCGTCTGCTCACGTTTTGGGTTTAGGCCCATGTCTTCCATGTAGCCTTTCCACGTAAAGCGAGCTGCAGTCAGTTGATCGGCAAGCGTCTTGAACTGAGCGGGGTAGACACAACCGGTGCCGATCGCCTGGCCATCAGGCGTGACGCCGGTGAGTTTGAAGTCATCATAGAACGTACAATCGACGTGGGTCTGCACCGTCGATGACTGGCCGCTGATCATGGCGATGTAATTGTCGAGACTGACGTGCCCCGTGCCATAGTACTGGCTCAGCAGCACACCCTGGCTCGGCAGGGTCTGTGCCAAGAACTGGGTGGCCGGATTCTGCTGAGCGGCAGTGCCGAAAGTGGTATTGAAGCCTTCGTTCTCTAAAACGATGACAAAGACGTGGCCAATCTTGCCGTCTCGATCCGCCATCGCCGACGGCGATGCCGCGAGCGATCCGGCGAGCATGGCCGCGGCAAGCGGCCATTTCAAAAGGTTGAACATGGATGATACCCCAGGAGCTGGTGAAAATTCTAAGAGACGCGGTCGGTTTCGTGACCACGCGGGGCGTGTTGGTAGCCACCGATTGTTACAAGTGCGCGACGGGAACATGATACGGGACCACGCAGGCAGCTTTTCAAGACGATCATCTGCAACAAGGAGGCGCGTTCGTATGTTGCTCAACATGATCGCACGGAGCCGCGCGCAGCCGGCACCAATCATGAACTATCCGGGCCATTGCCGGCGGACAGTGGCCTGAGGCAAGCGTCCGAGGCATACGCGGACATGGCCGGAAGCAGGCGTCTGAGCCATCCAAGGTGTCGATCTGCTCTCCTGCATCGACGCTTCCTGGACTCTGGCGATGATCGCCGCGATCTTGGTGTCGCTGGAGTTGATTTCTCAGGCCGATCGATCTCGGTGCTGCCCCAAAAGGGCATCGAAAGGCAAAAAAACGACTGGGTCTGGCGCTCCGGTAATGTTCAAGGCGCGCCGTCACGCTAGGAACCTTTTGCGGGCATCAGCATTGCACTCGTTACTATCGATGTCGGTGAGGAGTGTCTGGTGATGGCAACGCAAATCGTAATGGATCGCTACGGGGATACGCGGCACAATTTCGATGCAAATGACGTGAAATCACTACAGCGCGCAGAAGCGCGGTTCAAAAAATTGACCGGCCTGGGTTTCACGGCAGCCGTACGGGGCGCATCCGGAGATGTCGAAATAGCACGCAGGTTTGATCCTGGTGCGGAAGAAACCTTGTTTTTCCCGCGGCTCGTAGGCGGTTAGGAGCCGGCTTTGCTGGCTCGCTGGTTTCGAGGTTTACGGGAGAGATTCCAGCAGGCGCACCCCAGAGATGCGCGTGGCATGAAACTATTGAGAGAATGGCTCTCCCCTGAACAACTCGCCCAATATGACGCTCATGGCTATTTTGATGTTACTGGCAGTGACAGTGGGAGAAGGTATCGAATTCACCATGGCACGGCGATGAACGTCATCGAAATCGACCACATCAGCGGCTACCCTCGGGTCGGGTTGTGTTTCACCACCGAAGCCGGGTTTGTCGCCGGCGACGTCATGCTGGCACAAAAAATTGCACTGGAGACCAGAGAGCACGGCGTCCTGGCTATCGCTCACAGGTTCGCCGTCAATCCCTGACAAGGGCGAGGCTGGGCCCCGCCACGAAATCGCACAACGTCGTTCACCGATTAATCCATGACCGAGGGTCGATCGATGGCCGCGCCTCCCTCATTGCCGGGAGAGGCTTCGCATGGCGACGGCAAACGCCTGGTCATTTAAGAGGATACGGAAAACGTCGGCGCATCTTCCGGCGAGATAGGGGGGGCCGGCTCGGACCGCGCAAATTCGGTCACGTGGCGCAGGCCAAGATAGTCGGGCTCGAAGCGGGCGAGATGAACAAGCATTCGCCAGTCGCTGATCGTAATCATCCTGGATTGCCACTGCAAAGCCCGTCTTCGCCGCAGTTCCTGTATGATGCGATTGGCGTGCACGGGTGAGATCGCGCAGGCAGCGGCGAGGTCGGACTGGGTGAACGGCGAAGGAAGCCGATGGTCGTGGGAGAGCCCGACGGCCCTGAGGCGGACAGTGATTTCGCAAATCAAATGGGCGACGCGTGCCAGTGAATCCCTGCTGCCGAGGTTGATGATCCAGTTTCGCAGGCAAGCTGTTTCTGCCATGTCCAGGTGCCGGATTGCCCGAGCAAGGCCCTCCGATTGCAACGAAATGTCGTGGAAAAAGCCACGAGGCACGAATGCCACAACGACCGGGCCAAGAGCGGTCAGGTGAGCACCCAGCTGTGACGCCGCGACGGTGTGCAGATCAGGTACGTCTCCGGGAACGTAAATTGACGTGATCTGACCGCTACCGGGATCCTTCCAGCAAAGATATCCCTGCAGCAGCAGACAGCAGTTGGACGGCTGATCGCCCTTGCGCAGGACGTGATCATGAGAGCCGAAATGGCCGATCGTATAACTCATTCTCGTGAGGAGCTCGAGATCGTCGTCTGACAGCTCAGCGATGCTCGTCAGGCGATCGGCAAGCTTTGTAAACGCAAAACCTCTCTGCATCCTTGTACTCGTCGAACTGGAACCACTCAGAATACTGCTTTGGTGCGAGCTGCGCCGAAGTAAGCATCGATAGGCAAGCTCGTTGCTCTGCCGGACGCAAGAAATATTGTTGCCGCTCAATGCGCCGGCTTCCTGAAAAGTTCCAATCTACCATGCCTCAGGCTCCATGAATGGTATTATGGGAAGGCTTCAACCCAAAGATAGTAACCCGGAGTTGTGGTTGGTCTGCCCATCACCGGTTCTGGCCTCTCCGATGCCATGCGCTTCGGGCCCGTTTGGCCGAAGGAATTTCGGGGGCGCGCATGGTGCCTGGCGGCTGGCGCGAACACCTGTGTCTGCGGCCACGGTCCCAGGCGCAGCCGATTTGGTGGCTTTTCCGTTGCGATCCCTGGGAAGGAAATGGTGCGTCGGCTCAAGGGAACGCGTCGCAAGGTGGCGGCTTGATAAGCGATGTCGAATGCTGCTGGGAACGCCGAACAAATCCGTTGGCACGAAACCGACAAACCTGTCGGACCGAAACCGGCATCAATTGAGCCCTGCGCCCGAAGTCTGCTTCCGACCTTATTGGCGAAGTGGAAAGACGTCTTCCTCGGCACCTACCGCCGCATCAACCGTGATCGCATTCTTGCGACCGCCGCGGGGGTCGTGTTTTACGGATTGCTGGCAATATTTCCGGCGATCACGGCGCTTGTTTCCAGCTACGGATTGTTTGCCGATACCTCGACCATATCGAAAAATCTCAATTCGCTGGCGATGATGCTGCCCGAGGGTTCCTTTGCCATCGTTCAGGATGAGGTCGGGCGCGTCGTTGAAAAGCAGAGCTCCTCGCTTGGCCTGACTTTCGCCTTCGGATTGCTGCTCGCGATCTGGAGCGCAAATAGCGGCACCAAGGCGATCATCGACGCGCTCAACGTCGCTGACGAGGAAGAGGAAGAACGCGGTTTCTTCCGCCTCAACCTGGTTTCGCTTGCCTTCACGGTTGCCGGGCTGCTCGCCGTCCTCTTCATGGTTGGTGCCGTGGTCGTGGTGCCGCTGGTATTGGGATATTTAGGTCCTGACGCGCTCGTCGCACTGCTGGTCCAGGCAGGCCGGTGGCCGGTATTGGCCTTGGTGTTGCTGGTAGCCCTGATGGTCCTGTACCGATATGGGCCGAGCCGAAGGCCGCCCGGATGGCGCTGGCTCAGCGTCGGTGCGCTCGTGGCCCTCGTGCTTTGGCTGATCGGCTCCTCGCTCCTGTCGTGGTACCTGTCGAATTTCGGCAGCTACACCGCAACCTACGGATCGCTCGGCGCCGCGATTGGTCTCATGATGTGGATGTGGATGTCCGCCATTATCATCCTGATCGGCGCGGAACTTAATTCGGAGATATGGCGGCAAGCTGTCGTAAAGGACAAGGCGGGTTCGGATCAAGGCTCGCCAGCGATCGCAAAAACCGCTCGCGCTACGGCAAATGTTCCGGACTGACGCTTAGCTGGCGAAAGAGAAAACGGCCGCGCGCCGCGAATACGGCAAGAAGGACCACTGCCAGTGCCCACGAGGTCAGGCCGTGTAGACCATCCGCGCGCCGCCATGCGATAAACCGCTACGCCCGGCGAGGTAACCGCCGCAGCCGAAACTGACGAGTGCCTGCAAAACGAGATAGATGCCGGAAAGCAGCCACAACGCACGACGATGTGGCGCTAGCAGAGAACGGCGGCGGCGATCGGGTAATTTTCGACGCGTGGGTGGCGCGCCTCATGAGCCATTGGCGGTTCTATCTCGCCGACCAAAACTTCGGCATGCCAGCGGGAAGGGTCAGCGAGCGCCGATGAGATCAACCAGATCGCGGGCCATTGCGGCAAGGTCCAGCGGCTTTTCCCACAGCTGGATGTCCTGAAATTCTTGTTCGATCGAACTGCAGTCGTAACCGGTCGTGAAGACGAACGGTACTTTTCGCGCGCGCAGGATACGAGCCAAAGGAAAGGCGAGCTCGGATCGCAAATTGACGTCGACGACGGCCGCATCGATGGCGATATCGCCGTTCACAAGCTTGGTGGCCTCTTCAAGTTCGCCAACAGGGCCCACGATCCGGGCCCCCATTTCCTTCAAGATTTGGACGATGTCGTCGGCGAGGAAGTATTCATCCTCGACGACCAGAACGCGGCGTCCTGAAAGCGGCTTTTGAACAATGGATTGCAGGGACATCTATTTTTCCCCCAAGGTCAAACAGGAATATTATGCCGGCGGAAATGCTTATCGCAAGCGGCTCTGCGAGGCCGGCTTGACGAGCAATCGCGATATTATCGTCATCGGCGGTTCGGCAGGGGCCACCGCGCCCTTGAAGGAAATCCCGAGCCGAATACGATCCGCGGGCAGCGGTCGTGGTTTACATAATCCGCTGCAGGGTGTTGAAATTTTGACAAAGGCGGCGAGCAGCGCGGCCCCCGCTGACTGTTGTGGTCGAGCGGACCTTTGCGCGCCGGCAAACTCGAACGGCTCCAGAACTCAAAATGTACCGGCGCCGCGACGCCAATATTGGCCTTGCTTGCTTCAGGATTGGCATCACAATACCTGCCTCGACTCCGCGTGCCTCGACCACTCCGTCGAACATGCCCGCGATCCGGTAATGACCATCCTCTCGAAGTGCCGAGGCTAGAGCAGGAAACCGAAGCATGGTTGAAGGCGGTCAGTCACTGCAAGAAGAGAAGCGTCAGCCGAAGTCTCCGCTGATCGTCGGAGTGGGCGCGTCCGCCGGCGCATTGAGCAGCATCGAGCGGTTTTTCTCCAAATTTTCACCCGATCCTGAACAGGCGATCGTCCTTGTGCTGCAGCACAGGGAGGCCTTCAAAGAAGGCTCGCTAACAGGAACGTTCGAACGTCTGGACGGTGCTCGGATTTTCGAAATCACGGACGGAATGGAGATCAACGGCGGCATCATATACCTGTGTCCCGTCGATGCGATCACCACGATTGAGGGCCACAAATTCGCCGTCAGACCGGCCCGGCAGGCGCCAGGCGAACGAGCCGCCATTGACAGCTTTTTGGTTTCCCTCGCCGAAGAACGGGCGGGGCAGTCGATTGGCGTAATATTGTCGGGCACCGACGGCGATGGAACGCTCGGTGTTGCTGCGCTGAAGGACCATGGCGGGCTTGCGATCGCCGAGCGCCTCCCCCAGGAAGCCTCCGAGCACCTGACCGAAGGCAATACGCCGGCCGCCATTGCGGATTTCGTCCTGCCGCCGGAGGATATCCCCGGGCATATCCAGCTCTACGCTCACCATTTGCGTCGGCTCGAAGAGAAGCATGGCTTCGATGGGGTTCTCGCCTCCGAATCCTTGTCCCGCATCGCCGATATTCTTCGCAACAAGACCGGAAGCGATTTCCACGGTTACAAGCAGAACACCTTCATGCGGCGTGTGCAGCGGCGGATGCAGGTCGTGCAGATCGATGACATCGCCGCTTACGTCGATTTCCTCCGTTCCGACAGGGATGAGGCCCAGCATCTCTTCACCGACCTTCTGATCGGCGTCACAGAATTCTTCCGCGACAAGCGCGAGTTCGAAGTTCTCGAAACCGAGGTGATTCCCCGGATTTTCAACGGCAAGGCGGCGGGACAACAAGTTCGGGTCTGGGTTCTTGGCTGCGCTACGGGCGAAGAAGCCTATTCGATTGCGATCCTGCTGGCCGAGCACATGGCAAAGTTCGAACCCTCTCCGCAAGTGCAGATTTTTGCAACCGACATCGACGGCCGCGCGCTGGCCGCCGCGCGAGTCGGGCGTTATCAAACCGGCATCAAAACCAATATGTCGCCGGAGCGGCTAGCCCGCTGGTTTGTGCGGGAGGGCGATACCTATTGCGTGGTGAAGGAGCTGCGCGAAATGTGTATCTTCTCGCAGCACAACGTCATCAGGGATGCACCGTTCTCCAGACTCGATTTGGTCTCATGCCGCAACCTCCTGATTTATCTGAACGCGGATTTGCAGAATCGGGTCATTCCGCTTTTCCATTTCGCCCTGTTGCCGGACCGTTTCCTCTTCCTGGGTAGTTCGGAAAATGTGACGCGGTATCCGAAATTGTTCGTGCCGGTCGATCGTCGCGCGCCCATCTTCAAAAAGCTCGACACTGGCAGCCGGCTGCCGCCGGAATTTCCGATCACCGCTGCGGCAGGGAGAACTCTTGAGGGTCCTCCGCCCCGACTCGGTCCCGACGTCGGTCTCGAGCGCCGCGCCCAGCGCGTCGCCGAGCGACATGGGCCGGCCTACGTCATCACCGACGAAGATTTCCACGTTCTCCACTTCTCGGGCCGCATGGGGCGATATATCGAACCTACCGCCGGCACGGCGACACTTGATTTGCTCGGCCTGGTCCACCGCGATCTGCGCTCGGAGCTGCGTACCGCACTAAGTCGGGTACGCGAGGCGAACGAGCCGGTGCTGGCGGAGCAGGTCAGGCTCGGCTTGAACGGCCACAGCCTGCTCGTGGACATCGCGGTTGAGCCGATTTTGGAAGCGCCGACCGGGCGGCGCAATTTCGTCGTCCTGTTCAAGGATGGAACGAGCCGTTCTGTCGATGATGGGCACACAAACCCAGACGGGTTGGTGCGAACGGAGCATGTCGAACGCCTTGAAAGCGATTGGCGTATCACGCGCGAGCGTCTGCAAACGACGATCGAGGAGTTCGAGAACACGAATGAAGAGCTCAAGTCTTCCAACGAAGAGTACCAGTCGCTTAATCAAGAGCTGCGATTGGGAAATGAGGAGCTGGAGGTTTCGCGGCAGGAGCTGCAGTCGGTCAACGAGGAATTGACGACAGTCAACCGCGAACTGGCGCGCCGCGTGCAAGATCTGACGCGGGCGAACAGTGACCTCAAGAACTTCATTGAGAGTACCCAGATCGCCAGCGTTTTCCTTGATAACGATCTGCGCGTGATGAATTTCACGCCGGCCATTACCGACGTGCTGCACCTTGTCGAAACCGACGTCGGTCGTCCGATCGCGCACATCAAGGCCCGCATCCCGATCGAGGAGCTCTTTGACGACGTCCGTCAGGTGCTGCGGACGTCGGCGAGTAGCGAGCGGGAGCTGACGGCACCCGATAGCGGAACGCGATTTATCGTGCGTATCCTTCCCTATCGCGGCATCGATAATTTCATCGTCGGCGTGGTCATCACCTTCATCGACGTGACTGCGATCACCCGCGCCGAGGAACGTCAGCGTCTTCTCCTGGCCGAGTTGCAGCACCGGGTGCGCAATACCCTGAGCGTCGTTCGCTCGATCGCCCGGCGTTCGGCTGAAACCAGTACCAGCGTGGAGGAATATGCATCTCACCTCGATGGCCGCCTGAATGCCTTTGCACGGACGCAGGCGGTCGTCACCCGCGATCCTGAAAGTGGCGTCGACCTCGAATACCTCATCGTGGAGGAACTGCTGGTCTACAACGTGCGGGAGGGCGAGCAGCTGCGCATCTCGGGTCCGACCATGCGTTTGCAGCCCAAGGCCGCGGAAACCTTTGCGCTGGCGATCCACGAACTCGCCACCAATGCGATCAAATACGGCGCGCTGAGCCAGCCCGCAGGTCGGATAGACATATGCTGGCGCGCCGATAATGCCGCCGAGCCGGCGCAGCTGATCTTCGCTTGGCGGGAGAAGGGAGGTCCGTCGGTGACGCCTCCGAGGCGCAAGGGCTTCGGAAGCGAGTTGCTCGAGCGGACCATAGCCTTCGAGCTCAAGGGCAAGACCACGTTGGCGTTCGATCCGGCCGGTTTTTCCTGCACTATCTCCGTTCCGATCACCCGCCGGCTTGTTCGCACATCGATAGCGGGTGTCTGATGCTGATCGTGGGGCAGGAAAGCGGTCACGAGCAGGCGGTCCTTCGCCGGCTCAACGCACTACGACGGCTTTCCGAGGAAGGTGCGGTCGCGGTAAAGGCGGCGTTGCTCGAAAGAACTGTCAAGGTCGCGGCCGGCGAGGACGTCGCTTGCGAGGGCGACAGGCCCGACAAGGTGCGGATATTCCTTTCGGGATGGGCCTGCCGCTACAAGGTCCTGGAGGACGGCAGGCGGCAGATTGTGAATTTCGTCATGCCCGGAGAGACCTGCGACGCGCACGTCTATCTTCTTTCCGTCATGGATCATTCGATCGGGACGCTGACGCCGGTTGTCTATTCCGAGCTTGATCGCGCAGCATTCGAGCATTTGATCTCGATCGATCGATCCGTGGCCGAAGCTTTCCATTGCGAGGCGCTCGCGGACAGCTCGGTCCAGCGGGAGTGGGCGATCAACCTCGGTCGTCGGGACGCACTGGAGCGTGTCGCACATCTGCTTTGCGAGCTGTTCGAGCGCTTGAGAGTCGTAGGTCTCGTAGACCGACAATCCTTTGCCTTTCCTGTCACTCAGATGGATCTGGCCGACGCGACCGGCCTGTCCACGGTGCATCTCAACCGAACGCTGCAGGAACTGCGGGCGTCGCGCCTGATTACCTTGAAAGACCGATCTTTGACGATCCACGATTTCGAGGCCTTGAGCAGAATGGCTATGTTCAGCCCGAGCTATCTTCACCTGAGGTATAAATAGTAATGAAGCCCGAGCTGGCAGCGCGATGCAGCCAGTGGTTCGTCTGGACGTCTCGGATGCGTGGGAGCGCGAGCATTCGTCCCGAAATAAATAAGGAATTCGCTTAAATCCAGCCCGAGGGGCGGAGCGTCTCTTTTGCAGTCACGTCGAGGGTGAAGGCTTGCTCAAGGAGCGCTTCTTGGGACTCTTGCTCAACATGGTGATCACATTGTCTGGGGTCGGGGCGTCTGGAGATCCCAACCACGCCTCGATGCGCAATGCCGTTTCGGCCTGACGGACCTTGCGCCAGAGCAGGGTCTGCTCCACTCCGGGCGGCAGATTTCTCGCCCGCTCCCGCAGTCGCGCCGCTTCTTCCGCCAGGCGCTCGGCAAGAGAGGTGGTCTGCCTAAAACGGCGACGTTTTTTCACCATGAGTTACTCCTCATTGTTCGCCCGATAGCCGGGAATCACTAGCTCCTGAATCACGGTGACGCGCTAACCTAAGTGAATTTCTCGGGCACATTTTTTTGAGACGAGATTCGCTGGGAAGTGAAAAACGGCGGCGCCGCGCCGGGGTGGAATTGAGCATCGTCGATGGCGTTCTGCAGGGCGTGGTCACTTCGCTCGGCAGGCCGAGCACACACCAGAATCTGGTTTGCGCGACCGCGGCTTTCAGAGACGACGATCGTCGTCCTTGGAGCTAGGCGGAGGTGTTCTGTGGCGCATCGGGGCCTGCGCCGATTCCGTGCATCATCCCAAAAATCCGCGCGCAAAAAGCGCGCCGGCGCAAGGCGCGACTGGCGCGGTATTGAATTTTATTTCCGCGAGAAGGCTTGTGGGCGCAAACTTGATGCAATCGGCTCGCCTCGCCCGTTGAACGAGAGACGCCGCGGAATTCATTTGGAATACAGTGTGCCTGCTCGGGCGCGCCCCCCGCCAGTACCGCCGGTTTAGAGAAACAGCCGGGACATCCGCCCCAGGATTTCACTTAGAATAATGCGGGACGCACTTTTCGGAGCAATCGTTGGAACGCGATCCACCCACCTCGCCCGTAGGCGGATCGGACCCAGACGGCCTGTGTCTCACTGAGGCCGTTATTTTTCTGGCGCGTCCGAAAGCGTCCGATTCCGCGAAAGCTTATCGCAGGACACGCGATCTGCATGAGAGGACGGTAAAGGTCCCGGCGTTGGGATCGGCGCTCCGCAAAAATCGCAATCGAACCCTCCTCGCGCTCCCGGACGCCGCCGAAATCTTCGAATACCTCGTCGTCCGGCGAGAATTTCTACGACGTGCCAGCCATCCGGGGCGCTGCCACCGAGGGCTCGATTGCTCCATCATCAGGCAAAAACGCCGCGCGTTACCGCCGCGACCAGTGCGGCTGGTACTGTTGTTGCGTCACAAGTGTGATATAAGTCCGCAGCTTGAGATTGCTTTTCCCCGGATTTTCGGCAAGCGACGACGCTATCGCAAATCGCATGTGTAACCGCCGTCAGCCTCCTGCCGGCGCAAGTATGGGTCTAAAGCAATGACCGCCGCACCAACCGCAGGTTCCATCCAATCCAACGTGCTTCCGGTGGGTGCGACGATCGGCGCCCTTGGTGTCGTCTATGGCGATATCGGCACCAGTCCGCTCTACGCGCTGAAGGAAGCAGCCAGGGCAGCCGCAAATGGCGGCGCGATCAGTTCAGCGTCGATCCTGGGCGTGGTGTCGCTGATATTGTGGGCACTGATCCTGATCGTATCCATCAAATATGCGCTCCTGATCCTGCGTGCTGACAATCGGGGTGAGGGCGGCATTGTCGCGCTGCTGGCGCTGCTGCATGCGCGTAACGCCGCGCCGGGCACGTGGCGGGCGCAGCTGTTGGTTGTCGGCCTCGTGGGCGCTGCGCTGCTCTATGGCGACGGCGCGATAACGCCAGCGATATCGGTGCTGAGCGCCATCGAGGGGTTGAAAGTGGATGCGCCCTCGCTGAGCCCCGTTGTCGTCCCGGTCACGATCGTCATCCTGGTCGGCCTGTTTGCCCTGCAAAAGCGCGGGACAAGCTTTCTCGGCCAGATATTTGGACCGGTAATGTTTTTCTGGTTCGCCGTGCTCGCGGCATTGGGTATCCACGGCATCATCAAGGCGCCCTTCGTGCTTGCGGCCCTCAGCCCCCACCACGCGTTCGGGTTTCTGCTGCATGAGGATATCCGCATCAGTTTTGCGGTCCTCGGCGCCGCATTTCTTGCGGTGACGGGCGGTGAGGCGATGTATGCCGATATGGGCCATTTCGGCCGGGTACCGATCCGCCTTGCGTGGTTCGGTATCGCGCTGCCGGCGCTTGTCCTGAACTATTTCGGACAGGCTGGCATGTTGATCACAGATCCGACTGCGCTCGATCACCCCTTCTATCAGCTCGCACCTGACTGGGCGCAGTATCCGCTCGTCGCACTCTCGGCGCTGGCCACGGTGATCGCCTCGCAGGCGATTATATCTGGGGTTTATTCGCTGACGCAGCAGTCGATTCAACTTGGTTTCCTGCCGCGCATGCAGATCAACCACACCACCAGTCACGCGATCGGCCAGATCTACGTGCCGCTGGTGAACTGGTTGCTCGCAGCGGCAACGTTGGGCGCCGTCATCGGATTCGGCAGTTCAGATGCGCTCGCCGGCGCTTACGGCATCGCCGTATCGCTGCTGATGGTCATTACAACATTGTTGGCTGCTTTGGTTGCGATCCAATGGGGCTATTCGCCCGTGATCGTGATCGCCGTGAACGGCTTCTTCTTCATTATCGACTGCATCTTCTTCGCGGCAAATTCGACCAAGCTGTTCGAGGGGGGCTGGTTTCCGCTGGTATTGGCATTCGCGGTTGCGTTCCTGATGCTCACCTGGCGAAGCGGCGTCAGGCTGGTCGAGCGCGCGCGCGGCAAGCTGCGACAGCCGGAGGAAGAGCTGATCGAAACCGCGATCGCCAAGTGCCACGCCCGGCTTTCAGGGACTGCGATTTTCCTGGCCTCCACGCCAAATGGGGTTCCGCTCGCCCTGACGCAGTTCGTCAAGCACAATCATTGCCTCCATCAGCGCGTGCTGCTGGTGACCGTCTTGATCGAGGAATTGCCACGCGTCGCTGACGAAAATCGTGCCGAGGTAATCGAGGTCACAGAAGGCATCACACGGGTGATCCTGCACTTCGGATTCATGCAGTATCCGACGATTTATGAAGGGCTGAAGCTCGCCTGCCAGCAGGGCAAGCTGCAAGGGATAGATCTTTCCAACGTCACCTACTACGTCGGCCGCGAGACGATCATTCCACGCCAGGATGTTCCGGGCATGTGGGTGTGGCGTGAATCGATTTTCGCATTCCTGCAGCGAAATGCCGAGCGGACGGCCGCGTTCTTCGATGTGCCCACCGGCCAGGTCGTCGAGTTCGGGACTGAAATCGAGATTTGATCTCGAATGCTATTGTGCGCCTGGCGTTGCAAGATGGGTTATCTCATCTTCGCCAATCGTGGATGAGGTTGCGGAACAACAGCTCGATCACCGCAAGCGTCACGAGGAGGCCCGTCAACATCAGGATCAGTCCCACCGGGGTAATTGTGGGATCGGCTTTCCGCCCTGCGGTCGGCGAGATGTCGACCTGCTCATCCCTGCTGGAAACGACTGGCGAGGCCACCTGCACGACGTCGACCCACCGATCGAGCCAGTCCATCCCGGGCATTTCAATGGCGGCAATGGACGTCGGTACATCCGAGGCCCCGATCGGTGTATCAGCCGCCAGCATCTCCGACATCGCATTGCGCCATTTGGGCTCCTCGACGAGAGGCGATCGACTGTCCCGCCGGGCGTTTTGATCTTCGCTCGGCTTGATGCGGGCGAGCCGCTGCCGCGGTGCCGTCGCATCCCAGCAACGGCCCGCACCGTGCCAGAAAAGATGCGAGGTCGAAAATTGCTGACGCGCCTCGGCCATAGTCATGCAGGATTTCGACGCATATGCCGGCGTGGTCGCCACCAGGGCAACAAGGATCACGACGGTGCGCATGGGCTGCTCCGTGTCTCATCGCTACGGCCGCCGCCGAAATTCCCCGCGCCCTAGAATCACCTTGTACGAGTCTAGGTTTGAAGAAGTGCAAAATATGACCGATTTTAAAGGACAATGTGGCCATCGCTGTCTCTGGCCCGCTGGCGTTGCGCATCTCGGGGCGCAAACGTACTACGCCTGAATGATCAGAACCCCAGGGCCGCCCTAATTTTGTCTTACCTGGTTTGTTAGCAATCGCAGGATGGGGTTCCTTTCTGATGACGGCAGACGAATGATTCTTCGCAGATCTCGGCGTGCGATGTTGATCGCGCTCGGGCTTGCGTTCGGCCTCTGCGGTCCGGTCGCCGCCCAGTCCGCGAACCAGGCAGAGCTGATCTCGAGCTTTCGGCTTCAGCACGGCGAAGGCAAGGTGAAGATCGACCCCACGCTCAACCGAATTGCTCATGAGCAGGCCGCGGCCATGGCGGCCAATGACGTGCTCGATCATTCTGTACTCGGCCCGTTCGGTTCGCGCGTGGCGTCGGCAGGCTCGCATCGAGCCGCCGAAAACATCGCCTTCGGATATGACAACTTCCCGAAAACCCTCGATCAGTGGATCGCCTCCAGCGGACACCGCAGCAATCTGCTGTTGCACGACGCATCGCGCGTGGGTGTCGCGAGCGCCAGAAGTTCGAAAAGCGGCCGCACCTATTGGGCGATGGTGATCGCGGGAGAAGACGTCCGCACCAAGCCGGCGAAGGGAGAAAAGACGAGGGTCGCGACCACGCCGGAACAGACCTGCCGGCTGAAGATTCTCAGCCTTTGTTTGTGACATAAAGCCTACCTGGTCGATCGTCCGACCATGAGCAGGATGCCGCCGATCTGCGGCAGCAATGCCAGCAACACCAGTCGAAGCATCGCGAAGTCGTCGCCCGTTGGCCGCAGCGCGCCGCGGCTGATCCATCCAACGATCCGCACCGCGGCTTCCGTCTGAGGATCGGCGCTCTGCTCGACCGACTTCATCGCTGCATCCAGCGCCTGCCGGCGTTCATTGACGGTTGCCTCGCGCTCGCGGCAGAACCTGCCCACCCCGTTCCTGCATTCGCGATCGCGCGCCGCCATCGCATCATTGAGCGCGGCCTGGGCCGATGCAACGGCGGGCGTCACGCGGGAGGCGCGCATCATCGTGGCGTCCGCGATGTTCAGCGATGCGAATCCGATCCCGGCCGTTACCGCAAAGACGAACGTCATCGCCCAGAAACTCCAGGCGACCAGCGCCGTGACGCGCTGGCGGGCCTGCCAAAGTGCGGCCGCGCAGGTCGGCATGACGAGCGCGACAAGATCTGCAGCCACGCCAACGGCGAGGAAAAGCCAGCCCGCAATGTCATTTGATCCCAGCGAGCGCGCAAACCAGCCATTCATGGTAATGCCGACGCCAGCCAATGCGAGCGCAGCGGTCGATAACAGCAACGCGGAGATTCTCCGCCGCGGCCGCGCTACGGGCAAACTCGCCTGCGTCGTCGCGCGCGGCAGCGGCGTCACCGTCGCTTCGGTCAATCCCAGATCGACGGAGGAAAACTCCGGCGGAATCAGCGTCGCCGACGCCGAGGAGTCCTCCTCCATCGGCGCGGCCGGCTTTACCGCTTGCCGCTTGCGCCGGCGATTGGCCTTGGCGCGCGCAGAGCTGGTCCTCGCCTTCCTCTTTGGCGGGGCTTGATGGAGGGGAATAACCGATGCAGTAGTGTCTTCAGCCATTGGAACCGGTCCCTTTCGGTTGCGATGGTCAGGCGCGGCGTCGTGCTGCAACACGGCGTTGCGCCGCTCAATCGAATCGATGGTTGAGGACTCTCGCGCCGGATCGCGGATGGAGCAAGGCACGCGCCTGTCTATCCACGCGTATGAGGAGTTGCCCACAAAAGGATTTGCGCTTCAATCCAGAGTCTTGACTGTGAGATTCTCGCCATCGCGCTTACTTCGCATCAGCCTTTTCTTTCGTCTCGGCATCGGCGGACGCGGTTTTTTGCAAATAGTGGCTCCAGATGTAGTCGGTCACGCGTTGCGCCATGTCGCGCCCCGCCGGGCCCGAGTGGCGCCAGTGAACGCCGCCATAGGTCCGCGAGATCATCACCTCATCCTGGAGCGCGGTGAAGGAGGTGTAGGTGCGTGGCGGCGCTGTGGGGTCGGAGAACGAAATGGTGCGGAAGGTGAGGTTATCGCCGAAAGCCTTGCGGAAGGAGGCGGTGAGCGCACCCGTGCGGGCGGCGTGACCGGAGGGATATTCGGGATTCGGCGAGGTGGTCAGAACCGGCTGCCAGGCGTCGTCGTGCAAAACGCCGAGCCCGTTGGGCTGGTCCGCCGGCACCTGTCGGTACTGTGTGATCGGGCGGCCGAAGCGGTAGTGGTATTTCCAGAACCAATGGTTCGCATGGGCATCGTGCGCGGACATCGCCGTCAGCGCGATGATCCTCAGTAAATCGGTGCCGGTCTGGCGAATATCGGCGGAAGCGAGAATGTCGATCGTGTTGCCGATCTGCGAACCGAAATTGCCGTCGTGGAAGCGTGCAGTCGCGTCGGTCTCTGCGGTGCGGGCCGAGCGCGAGCTGTTCGAAGTGCCGTAACGATAGAGTTCCTCCCACTGTGCCTTGAATTCCGGGCTGTCCGGGCCGAGCGGCGGGACGACAAACGTCACATCGCCGCCGGCAAGACCGAAAGCGGCAACGCCGAAGGGGCGGACGCTGGTGTAGCCGGAGGATTGAGGTGGGTCGCGGAAATAGGGCAGGCCGTACTGGTACTGGTTCCAGTCGGTGCCGTTGACGACTTTGGTGTCAGCCGGCGGGTGGCCGTCGTCGGCGCGGTTTTTGAGCATCTCCTGGCCGACGAAGTTGCCGAGCGCCACACCGTTGACGTAGGCGGGCGATGCCGGATCGAAGGCTGCGGTGTGAATCGCAAATTCGCTGGCGTGGGCGAAACGGCGAAGATGGGCGAGCGCATTTTTGGGCTGCGAGGGTGGCGGCGCGAACAGCCCATCGAGCACGACCTGGGCGGCCTTGGCTACGGCAACGCGCCTGGAGGCAATTTTCAGATCGATGTTGGCAGGGACCGAACCAGGCGAGACGGCATAGGGCGCATATGTCCGGTCGATCGTGTTCGATGCTTCGAACATCGCGAGCGCCATCATCGCCCAGCCGCGCAGTCCCGATGAGCCGCCACCCGGGGAATTCAGGGCATTCGTCGATTCATAGAGCTTGTCGTGCCACTCGGCGATGTCGAAGCGGGTCAGGTCGTCTCCGGTTGGACCGTTGCCGGCGTCGCGCTCCGCTGCAAGCGCTAGGCCCGCGCCGAAGGCAAGGCTGAAGACAAGGCTGAGCAGAACCAGCGCAGCGCGCGCCGCAGAACGCGACCTTTGCAGAGTACGCATTTTTACTATCCCCCACGGACTGACGGGCACAGTCTCGCCCGTGTTGGGGGCGTATGCAACGAGGGCCGGTGCATACTTTTGGTCAGACTCGGGTTCATCGAAGTCGGGCCCGGCCAGTGAGGGAAAGCATGCCGTGGGTTCCCGTTTCACGCGCGCGTCACAGATCGGCTCGGCGAAGCCGGCGATTTGTGGCATGCTTCTCCCCGTTGGACCGGTAGACGGCCCTGTAAGCCAAGGGAGACACTGTCATGTCCATGTATATGCTGCTTTGCAGTTACACCGACCAGGGCGTGCGCACCATCAAGGAGATGCCGAGCCGCCGCGCGGCCTCGCGCGAAAAGGCCAGCAAGCTCGGCGTTGAAATCAAGAATGCCTGGCTCGCGCTTGGCGCCTATGATTTCATCCTGCAGCTGGAAGCGCGCGACGAGGAGACGGTCGCAAAGTTCGTGCTGTCGTTGGCGACCATGGGAAACCTGCGAACCACCACGGTCAGGCTCTTCTCCGACGCCGATTACGAGAAAATCGTCAACGGAATTGTGTAGCGCGATCATAAGACAGACTTTCGAGCAGGGTCGCTATCGCAAACCGCGATGAGAGGCAAACGCGACAAGACCTTCTCGCGGCGCTGGTCATGCGTCCGAGGCCTGAAAGCGGTCACCCTCGATGGAAAAGGAGGGCGCAGGGAATGCCGGGTGCTCGGATAGCACCCGCAGCCTCGCGTGCGAAAGTGAAGAAGCACGCAAGCATAGTCACCACAGGTTCACCGCAACATGCCGGCATTCCCTGCACGACGGTTTTACGGCTTACTCCGCGCTCTCCCCGGTGATCGGGCTTGTTTGTCACCGTCATCGGCGCGATGGATGACCATCACTCGCCAATTTGATGCCAGCGTCGAGGCATCAGGACCACGCGACTTCGCTGTCCGTTAAGCCGCGCACGTTCGTCTGCAGGCGCACCACGGCCGTCGCATCCCGCGTCCTACGTTCGTGACGATCGCGATACGCCCCTCCAGATGGGCGCGGGACGGCGGGAAAGGTGAAGTGTTTCGCCCTGACGCCACAAGTGCGGACGCCTGCGGCAAGTTGGCGCGACGGGCAATTTGCGCATGGCGGCGATGCATGATTTGCCGGGCCAAGCCGGCGTACCTGAAGCGAAATAGGCTAGGTGCGGCATCATGAAGCCTGTGACTCCGAGGAAGTGAGCCTTCAGTTCGGGAGCTTGGTGGCTCTCTTGAAGCCGCCTCGATCGGCATCCTCTTTCATTTGGAATGCCGCCCATTGGCCGCCGTTTCTCACTCGCCGCTCGTTCGCAAAGTGCTAGACTTTGTTATCGGCCAAGCGTGTTCTCCCAGGGGTTCACATGCGGCGGCGCGACTTTATTTCGGCTCTGACCGGCGCTGCGTGGTCGCTCACAGCAGACGCGCAGCCGCTCAAGCAGATGCACCGCATTGGCTTTCTGCGGGTAGGACCACCACCTGCGTCATTCATTGACGGTTTTCGGCAAGGATTGCGCGAACAGGGCTACGCTGAAGGCCAACACTACGTCATCCAGTACAGCCTGGCGCAAAGTGCAGCGCAAATCCCGGAGGCGGCCGCCGAGTTGGTACGTCAGAGAGTGGACATCATTGTCGCCTCTGGGACGCCGTCGGTGCTTCCGGCCAGGGACGCTGCAGGTCCAATCCCGGTGGTTTTCGTGGCCGCCATTGATCCGGTGGCGGCAGGGCTTGTCGCGAGCCTTGCCCGGCCCGTCGGCAACATCACCGGAATGACCACCATCAGCGCCGATGTCACAGCGAAACGATTGCAGATGGTCAGACAGTTGCTTCCCAAGCTCACCAAAATCGCGCTTCTGATCCGCGAGTCCAGTCCGGACACGGCGCAGTATGTGAAGGAATCAGAGAATGCAACAAGGAATTTGGGGATTGAGCTGCAGATCGAAATCGAGCGCGATCCGAAAGATCTCGAAGGGATATTTGCCGCGGTACGAGGGGCGAGCGCCCTGGTGGTGGCAGATGACGCCGAGTTTACAGCTCATCGCGCCCAGATTGCAGAGCTTGCGCTCAAGAACCAACTGCCGACCGTTTTCGGGCTAAGGGAACAGGCGGAGGCTGGAGGGCTCATGGCTTATGGGCCGAGCTTTGAGGAACTCTATCGGCGCGCGGCGAGCCATGTGTACAAAATCCTGCAGGGGGCCAACATCGCCGATCTTCCGATCGAGCAACCAGTGAAGTTCGAGTTCGTGCTGAACATGCGGACGGCGAAGGCGCTCGGCCTCACCATTCCGCCGTCACTGCTCGCCCTCGCCGATGAGGTGATCGAATAGCGGCAATACTTGCTGCGGTTGCGCGAGCACGGAAATGGCCTCTCGCGTCATATTGCCCGCCGCACCAATTCGGCTGCTTTCGGTGCGAAGCGGACATCAACGGGCGGGCAAGATCGGCCTGACCGGTCGCGAATGATCCGCACCGGACACCTAGCGACCATGGAAAGTGAGGTCTAGTCTGATACGATCCGTTCTGTGATGGCCAAGAGGGCGGCTCCATGGTCCAAAAGCGCCTCGAGCGCAGGCTGGCGGCAGTTCTGGTCGCGGACGTGGCGGGTTACTCGCGGCTGATGGAGCGCGACGAGGAGGGAACCCACCAGCGATTAAGTACGCTGCAGCACGAGTTAATCGATCCGACGATCAGGGAATTTCAGGGGAGGTTTATCAAGAACACCGGCGACGGGGCGCTCGTCGAGTTCGCGAGTGTGGTTGATGCCGTGCGCTGCGCGGTTGAAATCCAGCGCCGGGTGTTTGAGCGCAACGCCGACGTTCCAAGCGACCGGCGCATCGAATTTCGCATCGGCGTGAATCTGGGTGATGTCATCGTGGAGCCCCGCGACATCTATGGCGACGGCGTCAACATTGCTGCACGTCTGGAGGCCCTGGCCGATCCCGGCGGACTATGTATCTCCCACACTGCCTATGACCAGGTCCGCGACAAAGTTCCATTCGGCTTTGAGGACAAGGGCGAGCAATCGGTCAAGAATATTGCCCGGCCGGTGCGCGTATACGCCTTGAGCGCAAATACGGTCGCCGCTTTGCCAGCGGCTCCTTTGACAGCGGAAGCGCATCGACGGTCGCGGTTTCGATTGAATCGGACCTGGCTCGCGGCCGGCATCGCAGGGTTCATTCTGGTCGCGGCCGCGCTCTGGCTTGGCATCAGATCAGGCAAAGCGCCTCAAGTCGCTGCTGGTACGTCGCGTTTCTCAATGGTCGTGCTGCCGTTTGCCAATTTGAGCGGCGATCCCGCGCAGGACTATTTTGCAGACGTCATTACGGAGGGACTTACAACTGCCTTATCGCGCGGCGTCAAGGGTGGATTCGTCATCGCGCGGAGCACGGCGTTCACCTACAAAGGCAAAGCGGTCGATGTAAAACAGGTCGGCAAGGAGCTCGGCGTGCACTATGTGCTGGAAGGAAGCGCCCAGCACAGCAGTGGCAAGGTTCGGGTAAACGCTCAGCTCATTGACGCCGAAACTGGCGTACATATTTGGGCAGACCAGTTCGATGCGGATCGGTCCGACTTGCTTGAGATGCAGGATGAGATAGTCATTCGCCTGTCCCGCGCGCTTTCGATTCAGCTCATTGACATTGATCTTGCTCGCGCGATGCAGACCCGGCCAGGAAATCCGGATGCGCAGGACCTGGCGATGCAATGTCTTTCCGGCGTGTACAGGTCAGGCGATTTCCTCTCCGTTGACCTGTGTCGGCGCGCGCTGCAGCTTGACGGTAATAATGTGCTCGCTCTCAGTGTAACGGCGTTTGCCACAATCTTCCCGGTCATCACCGCGCAAAGCAGCAATCCGAACGACGCCATCAAGGTAGCCGATGAACTTGCCACTCGGGCGCTCGGCGTCGATCCCAAATACCACGCTGCCCATGGTGCCAAGGCTTGGGTCCTTATGGCGGAAGGCCGTCACGAGGAAGCAATCGTTGAGGGGGAACGTTGTCTTGCGCTCAATCCGAGCGCCATCGAGTGCTATCTGGTTCTTGGTAGCGTCAACAATTTTCTGATTCGACCAGACCGTACGCTGGAGCTGATCGACAAGGCAATTCGCCTCAGCCCGCGTGACCCGACTCTGTGGGGGCTTTATGAGGTGAAAGGCGAGGCTTTCTTTACCATGCAGCAAGACGGCCATGCGATCGAATGGATACGTCGGTCCGATGCAAGTGCCCCGAGCCGGGATCCCTACGGAATGTTGATATTAATCTCGGCTTTGGCGTTAAACGGGCAGCAAGCTGAAGCGGGCGAGGCACTCAAATTGTATCTCGCAGACCCCCGGGAAAGGAGTAGGACCGTCACCGAATTTAAAACGCAGCAGCTATCCATGGCTAACAGTCCAGATTGGATAGCTTACAATGAAAGGTTTGCTGAAGGTCTTCGCAAGGCAGGACTTCCAGACTAACAAATCAACTTGGGACGAATCCTCGAGCAGATGACGCTCAAGCAGGCTTTCCCCGATCGCATTTCGACTTCTGCGTTGGTCCCTCGCGTCGTTTCGCGGCCCAAGAACGTCGATGGCAATCGCTCCGGTGTGTCCCGGAGGACGAGCAGCTCGCCAGAAAGCGATTGCGTGTGCTAAACTACTCACAGGGCTCGCGACGGCAGGAAAGAGAGCAACGTATGCCAGTTTCACTCGTCAACTCCCAAGTGATCTACGATGCCCTCAAAGCCTGCGACGTGAAGATCATTTCCGCCCTGCCGGAGACCTGGCTGGTGCACCTTATCCGCCTGGCCGACGACGACCCCGAAGTCACGCTCATACGCGTCGCAAAGGAAGAAGAGGCGATCGGCATCTCCGCCGGGGCACACCTGGCGGGTGTCAACTCCGCGCTGCTGATGCAGAACCACGGCTTCCTCGCGGCAATCAACCCGATCGTCTCGCTGGCGCTGCTCTATAAGATTCCACTGCTGATGCTCATCAGCTACCGCGGTCACATGGGGGAGCGCGATCCCTGGCAGACGCAGGGCGGCATGGTGACCGAGCCGCTGTTGCGGACACTAGGCATTCCTGTCTGGCATCTCTCAAACCCCGAAGACGCTCAACGCCGCATCAAGGACGCCCAGACGCTGGCGAACGCGTCGCTCTCGCCGATCGCCGTGCTGTTGACGCGCGAGCTAATGTGGGAGGAGTAGGCATGTTGCGCGCGGATGCCCTGCAGGCAATCTATCCGGAGGTGAAAGACCAGATCGTCGTCACAATCATGGGCGCCGTCGCGGCGGAGCTCTACACCCTCGGCCACCGCGCCAACTTCTTCTACCTGGAGCACGCGATGGGGCTGGCTTCCTCGACGGGACTGGGCATCGCGCTCGCCATGCCGCGCCACAAGGTGGTTGTGATCGACGGCGACGGCTCGCTGCTGATGAACCTCGGCACGCTGAGCACGATGGCGCGTTATCGGCCCGGCAACCTCTTGCATATCGTCTTCGACAATGGAAGCTTGCTCTCCGTCGGCGGCTTCCCTACAGCCACTGCGACCGGGACCGATCTGGCTGGCGTGGCGCGGGCTTGCGCTGTTCCGCAGGTAGCAGAGGCGGACACGCCCGAGCGGCTCAAGCAGGCTGTCGCAGACGCATTGGCAGGCAGCACGTTAACGACTATCGTCTCCAAGGTTGAGGCGATTGGGCCCAAGTCGTTCCACATGGATTTGCCACTATTGGAGAATCGCTTCCAGTTCAAGCGTGCGCTGGAGGCGCTGCGGCAGCACGAGTGAGACGTGACCTGCGCTTGGCGCAAAGGAGACGAGCATGGCGGATGGACGACCAGGTGGTGTATTAGCCCAACTAGTGGAAGAGCTGAAAGCAAGGCGGATTCGCGTCGTGGACCTCACCACGACACTGGGCCCCAAGACGCCGGTGATCGATCTCCCGCCGATCTTCGCGCCGTCGCCGGGGCTGACGCTCACCGAAATCTCGCGCTACGATGCCCGCGGGCCGGCATGGTACTGGAACGTCCTGACCTTGGGCGAACACACGGGCACGCATTTCGACGCGCCGATCCACTGGGTCACGGGCAAAGATCTACCCGAAAATACGACCGATACGATCGCGCCTCACAAATTCATCGGCCCCGCTTGCGTCATCGACGTGACGACCGAGGTGCGGGACAATCAAGACTTCCTGCTAACACCTGAGCGCGTCCGATCCTGGGAGACGGCGCATGGACGTATCCCCGCCGGGGCCTGGGTGCTGCTGCGCAGCGGCTGGAGCGCCCGCACCAATCGCGAAGAATTCCTCAACGTGCGCGAAGACGGCCCCCACTCGCCGGCGTTCTCGAAGCAATGCTCCGAGTTTCTGGCGCACGAACGCGATGTCCTGGGCGTCGGCGTAGAGACCATCGGCACGGACGCCGGGCAGGCCGGCACCTTCGATCCGCCGTTCCCCAACCACAGTACGATGCATGGCGCAGGCAAATTCGGCATCACCAGCCTTATCAATTTGGACCAATTGCCGCCAACCGGCGCAGTGGTCATCGCAGCACCGCTCAAGATCGCCGATGGCTCAGGCAGTCCGCTGCGCGTCATTGCACTCGCACCCGTCTGATCCAGGCGCCAAACACTTTCAAAGCTTCTGTCCCGCCGGTCCAGATGCCGACGAAATTCGTGCTCGCCATGCGGCCGCAGCTTTGCCAGTGTCGAGGTCGTGAACCAGCACGGCGACGCAGTGGCCGTCGCCGAGCACATCATGCGCTGGGGCCAAGAAGCCGCGTTTCGTGCCGGGGTGGGCGCGAGCGGCGCGCTTGCAGGCGTCTGCGGGAACGAGCCGATATCTCGTGGAATCTACCAGCTACGGTTTGCGTTGACCAAAGCCGAGCTCGTGGGTTCGCTACGGCTGGGGTAGCTCTGTAATGGTCAATGTCGGCTGATGGAGCTGAAGAGATTTAACTTCCGGCCCATTAATGGCGCATCAGTAACATGGTCGATACATCGCCTCCAGTTGCTTGCCGCGCAGGAAGATCATCTGAGGCGCCAATCCACCGCGCGCGGCAATCCACTGCTTCACCGGCGCAGGATACATCGAATAAAGCATCATGGTCGCTTCGGGGTTGGCGATGGTGCGGCCGTTGCTGCCGAAATCATAGGCGGCGTGAAAGCCGAGCGTCGCGCGTGAGGTCACGCAGATTTTGTTGTGAGGGACCGTACCCAGGACGAGGGTGCAGGCCGAGGCACAGAGACCGTCAATGATCACCGATTGGCCGGATGAGCGCAGGCGCTGAAATTTGGTGACGTAGTTTCCGATGCGCCCGCCCCGATCATCCGCTATACGGACCACCGCATGACTTGCCCCCACGCCCGCAAGCAAAAGACCTGCGGCAAGCAAAATCGTTACGAACTTCATGTCCCACCCTGGTTCGAGCAAACCGACTTGATCGCTTTGCGTGATGCGCGAAACAGCAAAAAAGTCTCGTTCGAGTTCGTGGCTTTATCTGGGCATCCATCCGGGAAGCTCGTTGGTTCCGGGCTCGGCAAAGGTCCGGTCTGAGCGGGCTTCAGCCATCCTAAAAAGTCCGAGTCGCCTCACCACAATCGTATTAGTCTGAGCAGCGATGACCCCTGGCCCAAACCGGGAGTGCGGCAGATGCGGCGGCGCGTGCCACAGATCGATGCAATGGCCGACTGTTCACTGAAGGGGGCTTGCCGGAACTTTTTTTCAATTCGATGGGAATCGGTTCGGAAGACAGGAGCGTCGGCATATGCCGCTACTTCGATTTGAGATCAGCGATGCAAGTGATTCCGGTCGGGGTAGCGCTCCTGCCGCCTCCCATTCGCGTTTCGCCTATGCGAGGCGCTCGGCCCTGATCGTTGGCCTGGTGTTGCTTTTCGTGAACGGTAGCACGACGGCCAGCGGGGCTGAGGCCAATGCGCCCGCCGCCGAAAAGCTCGAGCTCCTCACCGATTTCTTCGAAAACGAGGTTGCGACTGGACGGCTCCCCGGCGCCGTCGTCCTGATCCAGCAGCATGGTCACCCCGTTTACCTGAAGACCTTTGGCGTGCGCGACGTCGGGACCAACCTTCCCATGACGCTGGATACAATGTTCGCGCTTCATTCGATGACCAAACCGATCACGAGCCTCGCAGCGATGATGCTGGTCGATGCCGGCAAACTTTCGCTCGATGATCCGGTTGCGAAATACATCCCATCCTTTGCCGATGTGAAGGTAGGGGTGGAGAGGGTCGATGCGCAGGGCAAGGCATCGCTCGAACTTGTCCAGGCCGAGCGGCCGCCGACCATCCGGGATCTGCTCCTGCAAACCTCGGGGATTGCCGCCGACTATGTCGGGGCCTGGGTGAAAAAGCTCTATTCCGAAGCTCATCTGCTCGACGGACATGTCGACAACGCCGAGTTTGCGGAGCGAATTGCCAGGCTTCCATTGACGCGACAGCCCGGCACGTTCTGGCGCTATGGCCATTCGACGAACGTGCTCGGTCGCGTGATCGAGATCGTCTCGGGCGAGACGTTGTACCAATTCATGAAGCAGCACATCTTTGATCCGCTCGGCATGACGCACACCAAATTTGTGCTCGATACGCGCGAAGAGCGCGCTCTGAAGGCAGAGCCGTTGCCAAACGACACGATTTTGGTGGACGAGGAGCGCAAGCGCCGGGCGCATCCCGAATGGGAATCCGGCGGCTCAGGATTGGTTTGCACAATCGTCGACTATGCGCGCTTCGCGCAAATGTTGCTCAACGGCGGCGAACTCGATGGCAAGCAATATCTCAGCTCGGCCGCATTCGAGGACATGACGACAGACCATATCGGACCGGGTTCCGGTGTCGGCCATGACTATTTCTACTTTCCGGGCGACGGATTCGGGTTCGGATACGGCCTTGCCGTGCGTACCGGCCCGGGGGAGACGAACCAGCCGGGTTCGATCGGGGAGCTGAAATGGGACAGCGGCAGCGGCACCTATGTCGGCATCGATCGCAAGCTCGACATGCTCTACATCCTGATGGAGCAGATTGATAACGAGCGCGGCCCCATCAGGGTCGCCCTCAGGAAGCTGGTCTATGACGCCTTCACCTCAAACGACATCGAGCGCGTCGATCACCACTGAGCCGAAGCTCTAGGGGCCCCTTTCCGGTTCGTCTGAAGTGCCGGTTCATCCCCAGACCCGGGCGATGAGGACTGCTAGAGCCGCAGCGACGGGAATGTTCAATCGCCTGTCACGATTGAAATTACAATAACAATAAATTGGATTTATCGAGCGGGACGAAGCAAGTTCGGTTTGCCATTCGCAAGGGCGTTCAGTTGAGCGACGGCGAATGTCCGCCGCATCGATGAATTCGGTCCGGGCGTCGGCAAGGCAATCGTAAACCCGCAGCTGCGCGGAGACAGAGATGAAGCCAGAACGGATCAGGTGGAACAGGACGAAGGGCAGGAAGCAATTGCTGCTCGATAGAGTCTATGATGCCGTTACCGAAGAATTTACCCGTGACGCAATGGCGTCGCTTGCCACAGTGCTCGCACATCTCTGCATCGTCACCGGTGTCGCAAAGCCTGAGGCCATTGAGGCCTTTGGCAATGCCTATGACGAAGCTCGCGACATGCTTTCAGGTGGCACCAATGCCGCTCTGCTCAATTAGACCGGCTCGCCGCTCTTCGACCGCATTCGCCACGGCCTGCCGTCGCATGACAGGTTTGGCGTGTGCAGCGCGCTAAGCGAAGTTGTCGCGAGGGGTCGTTGCTGGCCACGTTCATGCGCCCGATATCGTTACGATCGGGCTTCAAAGGTGTTCGCCATTGCAAGCGATGAGCTGAGGGATATCCTTGATCTGGCGCAATGCCTTGTCTGTACGCCAGGGCGTATCGTTGAAGGTGGGACAGGAAGCAGTAGAGTCAGATCCATGATGCAGATGAATTTGAGAAACGTTGCAATAGCTACCTCTACCTCCGCATGAGCGGTAATTTCCTTCCGTAGGGTCCAAGCAGCGCGGTCATCACATGCAGGATGCACGAGTGAGCCTGTGGCCCAACGCAGGTCAGCTTGGTCCTTCGCGTCAATTTGCGTGAGCGCAACAAGCAGAAAATGACCCAGGTAGGGACCTGGCCCTTGACATCAAAACCAGCAAAGTAAACGGTAGTCGGATTCGATCTGCGGGTCGGGAACGGTGATGATCGAAGCAACTTTGGGTAACCTGAGGTTCTTTCGCCGAAGTGGGCCGTATCCACTTGCAGTTGTTGCGAGCGCAGCACGCGGTGTCGCGGACGAGGTCGAATTGCTACTTGAAGGTGTAGCTCCTCTGCAAACGGCCGGTCCGAGTGAGGTAAGTTTTCTGGACAACCGGCGTTATGCTTCGGCACTGGATCAGACATTGGCCGGTGCTGTGATCGTGCATCCCGATATGGTATCGCGAGTGCCAAGGACTGCGGTATCGATCGTAACGAGTGAACCATACGTTGCTTGGGCACGCGTTGCTGCACTGTTCCATCCAGTGCCACCGCCGTCTCCAGGCGTTCACCCATCGGCAATTATTGCGGACGGAGCACACGTCGATCCATCAACGGAGGTCGGGCCGCTGTCCGTGGTCGAGGCCGGAGCAGAGATAGGACCTGCCTGCCGGATAGGGCCTGGCGCAGTTATTGGAAGCGGCGTAATCGTCGGCCGAGATTGCCGGATTGGCGCTCATGTAACCTTGAGCCATGCTGTTCTGGGGGCACGCGTCTACGTCTACCCAGGTGCCCGGATCGGACAGGAGGGGTTTGGATTCGCCTCCACCAGGGACGGCTTTCTTTCTGTTCCGCAGCTTGGACGTGTCATCGTTCAAGACGATGTCGAAGTTGGCGCAAATACGACAATTGATCGTGGCTCGTCGCAAGACACGGTGATCGGGGCTGGGTCCCGTCTCGATAACCTCGTGCAGATCGGCCACAACGTTGTTCTAGGCCGGTGCTGTGTGATTGTCGCACAGGTTGGTATTTCGGGCTCAACCGTGCTCGAGGATTTTGTCCGCGTTGGGGGGCAGGCGGGCATAACCGGGCATCTTCGGATCGGTCGAGGCGCGGAGATAGGGGCGCAGGCGGGCGTGATGTCGGATCTGGTTCCAGGTGCCAAAGTGGTTGGAAGCCCGGCCTGGCCAATAAAGGACTTCTTCCGACAAATTGCCGTGCTCAGTAAGCTGGCCAAGAGACAAGGATAAGTTGTTCTGCAAGGGCCGGCGCCGCGTGACTTTTCCAGGTAAATTGCTACAGACTTGCGGCGACCACGAAGGGCTTCCGCGTGCTTCTATTGTCTAAGCTGCTGCGACGTTTCATCCGTCAGGGTACCCTGCGGGTCCGCGACGCCGACGGCAAGGTGCACGTTTTCGGCGAACGCCTGCCTGGACCCGATGTCGCGATCCGCCTCCACGATCGCAAGCTCTACGTCAAGCTGTTCATCAATCCGGAACTCTACGCTGCCGAAGCCTACATGGATGGAACGCTGACGTTGGAGGATGGTGCAGCCATCCATGATTTTCTGTTGCTGTTCTCGGTTAACCGTGCCGGGCTTTATTCATACGGCTCCCAGAAGCTGATGCGGCGGGTGTGGCGCGGCCTGCGGCGCTGGCATCAGGCCAATCCAATCGGGCTTGCCGCCGCTCACGCCCGCCATCACTACGACATCTCGACCGAACTTTACCGTCTGTTTCTTGACGATCAGATGCAATATTCCTGCGCGTACTTTCGCGACGTCGAGCATGAAACCCTCGAACAAGCGCAACGTAACAAGCTGATCCACGCGACCAGCAAGCTTCAATTGAAGCCTGGCATGACCGTCGCAGAGATCGGCTCCGGCTGGGGCGGCTTTGCCATTCATCTGGCGCGCGAGACCGGCGCCCATGTCACCGCGGTCAACGTTTCACCCGAGCAGATCAAGGCAGCACGCATTCATGCCGAAGCCGCCGGCGTTTCCGATCGCGTGGTTTTCCGCGAGCTGGACTACCGACAGCTCACCGGACAGTTTGATCGGGTGGTCTCGGTTGGCATGATGGAGCATGTCGGCATCGGACATTTCGATGAGTATTTCCTCAAAATCCGCGAGCTTCTGACGCCGGACGGCTATGCATTCATCCATTGCATCGGCCGGATGTCGCAGCCCGGCACTACCGGTCCCTTCATCCGCAAGTACATCTTTCCCGGCGCCTATGTGCCGGCGCTATCCGAGACGTTCGCCGCAACAGAGCGCTGCGGTCTGTGGTGCGACGACATGGAAGTATTGCGCCTGCACTATCGCTACACGGTGAAACACTGGCGTGAGCGTTTTGCCAACAACCGGGCCCGGGCGGCTGCAATCTATGACGAACGGTTCTGCCGGATGTGGGAATTTTATCTCGCTGCCGTCGAACTCGAATTCTTGCACGGCTCTCACATGGTGTTTCAATTGCTGCTGTCGACCAAGCGTGATGCGGTGCCGATCTCACGCGATTTCATGGTCGACGGTGAGCGGGAGGCCTGGGCGAAATCTGCCAGCTGAACGATGCCGGCCCGGCATCTGCCGCGGCGCGCGAATCTGCGATCGGCCGTTCGCGTCAATTTGGCTGCCGTACGGCCATCAGGTTGCTTTCGGAGAAGCGGCATAATTGCCGCACCCACTCGGCGATATGCTAGGATTGCGAGGGCTTCTGCCGGAGAACCTTCATGAGGCGACGCGACTTCATCGCGCTTGTTGGCAGTACAGCCGCCTGGCCGCTCGCCGCTCGTGCACAGCAGCCGGGAATGCCGGTAGTGGGATTTCTCCATAGCGCCTCGCCGGAGCCTTATGCACCCCAAGTGAACGCATTCCGTCTGAGCTTGAAGGAAGCCGGCTACGTCGAAGGCCGGAATGTCGCAATTGAATATCGCTGGGCAGAAAATCAGACCGCTCGATTGCCGACGTTGGCCGCGGAACTGGCTCGTCGCCCCGTTGCCGTCATCGCCGCCGGTGGCAGCCCCGCTTCGGCATTGGCGGCAAAATCGGCAACGACAACAATTCCAATTGTTTTCATGAATGCCGCCGATCCCGTAGCGGTCGGCTTGGTTGCAAGCTTCAATCGACCAGGCGGAAATGTAACAGGCGTTACCTTGCTCAGCGCCGAGTTGGTCGCAAAGCGGCTTGGAATCCTTCGTGATCTGCTACCTTCGGTGAGAAAAATCGCCATGCTGGTAAATCCAACCCGGCCTGGAGTCGATGCACAGAAGTTACCAGTGCAGGAAGCCGCTCAGGCGGTCGGGCTGGCGGTCCAAATCCTGGACGCCAGCAGCGAACGAGACTTCGATGCGGTGTTCGAGGCAGCAGCACAGCAGGACGGCGCGCTGATCGTCGCCCCCGACGCATTGTTTCTCAATCAGCGCAAGCAAATCGCCGATTTGGCAACACGCTACAAGATCCCGACGATGTATGAGCTTCGCGACTTCGTCGAAGCCGGCGGTTTAATCAGCTATGGTGCCAGTTCCTTGGATATGTATCGGCAAGGCGGGACTCTCATCGGCCAGATTCTGATGGGCAAAAAGCCGGCTGACCTGCCGGTGCTGCTACCGTCGAGATTTGAGCTAACCATTAACATGAAGACCGCCAGGGCGCTTGGCCTGACCATCTCGTCCGGCTTACTCAGCATCGCAGACGAACTGATGGAATAGGTCGTGCGTTGCAGTTCGTTCGCGCTGGCGCGCAGGCTGCTCTCGGAGTATTTTCTGGAAGTGAGAATGCGCAACAATCCAATCATAGTGCAAAAATATGGCGGCGCCTGTCTTGAAACACCGGCAAAAATTCGTGCGGTGGCGAGCAATCTCGCCGATTTGCACCGGCGTGGTCATCGCGTCGTGGTGATCGTTTCGGCGATGGGCAAGACCACCGACGAACTTGTCAGGATGGCCTATCAAATAAGCCCGCATCCCAATCGCCGTGAACTCGATATGTTGCTGACCACCGGCGAGCGCATCAGCATGTCCCTGATGAGCATGGCGCTTTCCGATTTCGGCGTGCCCGCGATCAGTTTTACCGGCAGCCAGGCCGGCGTGATGACCGACGAATCCCATTCCTCCGCGCGCATTATGGATGTGCGACCCGTTCGCGTGCGGGAGGAACTCGATCGCGGTAGGGTAGTGGTTCTGGCGGGCTTTCAGGGCGTCAATCCGGTGACCAAGGAAATCACCACGCTGGGCAGGGGCGGCAGTGACACTACCGCGGTAGCCATGGCCGCGGCGCTAAAAGCCGAGTGCTGCGAAATTATCAAGGAGGTCGACGGAGTTTGCTCGGCCGATCCGCGCATCGTGGCGAATTCAAAACCCTTGCGCCAGCTGGATTTCGGATCGTTGTCCGAGATGTGTTTTTGGGGCGCCAAGGTTTTGCATTTTCGCAGCGTGGAGCTGGCAGAAAGCCAAAACGTGGCATTGGTTCTGAAACAATGGGGCGGCGCCGAACGCAGCACGCAAGTGGTGAGGGAAGTCATGGGAATGGAAAGCGGACGAGTGTTGGCCGTCAACTCGATGGCCCGCATCGAGCATGTGGAGGTCGATTCGGCGAACCTCAATCAGGGTTTTGAGAAATTCGCGGGGCATCTCAAGCAAAACGGCCTGTCCTGGCCGCAACTGCTCGCCTCGGCGTTCACCGCCGGAAAAACCCGCATCATGATAACTTGCGATTCGGAGTCGCTCGACACCCTGCTGCGTACGCTGGAAGGGAGCAAGGACTTGCGCAAGCAGCGTGAGACTTTAAGTTCGGTGAGCCTCACCTGCTTCGGCGGCGTCTCGTCAGACTTGCCATTCAAGGCGATTCAGATTCTGCAACAGCAGGGGATCATCGCCGACAAATATGTCTTGTCTCCGCATTCGGTAAGCTTTTTCGTTGCTGTGGAGAGCCGCGAGGCCGCGGTCAAGGCTTTGCATTCGCTGATCTAGGGCGTTATCAGCACCCGAAGGCCGCGTCAGCGCAAAGTGGAAACCGGTTTTTCCTTAGCTGACAAACGCGGCAACGCATTTTGCGCTGAGATCATGCTCAAACGCCGCAAACCTTGCGACCGCGAACGCGAAGTGGTTGCGGGATAGCAGGGGGCCCGCTTTTCCTGATGGCCCCAAGCCGGCATCTGACCGATCAGAGACCGCACGATCATGAAGACCTTGCTGCTGCTTGTGCTGTCCATGGTTGCCGTCACGTGCGAAGCGAACGCACAGGACGCACAATGCTTCAGCGAGCGCGCCGCCATGGTCGAGACCATTCGGGCCCATGCCCGGTCCTATGCCGGTGTTTTGGGACAGCAGGGCTTTTCGGCGAGGGTCCTTCAGGCCATCGGGCAAACCAAACGACATCTGTTCATTCCCGAGCGATCCTGTTCCATCGCGTACGCCGACAGGCCGCTTCCGATCGGCCTCGGCCAGACCATATCGCAGCCGTTGATCGTGGCCTTGATGACGGAGTTGGCCGAGGTCGCCCCCGACCATGTCGTGCTGGAAGTCGGTACGGGGTCGGGCTATCAGGCTGCGATCCTTGCGCAGCTTGCGCGAAAGGTCTGCACCATCGAGATTGTCCCGCAACTGGCCGAGGCCGCCGCAAAAGCACTCAGGGAGCTGGCCTATGACAACGTGAGCGTCAGGCTTGGTGACGGCTATGAGGGCTGGCCCGAATGCGGTCCTTTTGACGCAATTGTCGTCACCGCCGCGCCCGAGCAGCCACCGCCGGCTTTGATCGAACAGCTCAAAGTGGGTGGCCGGCTCGTCATGCCGGTGGGGCCCGCTTACACCACTCAGCACCTTACGGTCATCGAAAAAATCAGCCTGGACAAGACGACAACGCGCGGTGTCGCCCTCGTGCGCTTTGTGCCCCTGACGCGTTCACGGAATTAGGCGCCGGCATTCTCCGGGTTCTTCAGGGGACGGATTCGGCTGGGCGCGCGCAGATGGCCAGCGGCTTGCGGAATGCGGGTCTGCGCGGCAGCGATCCCAACTTTCACTAAGGTCCTGATCGCGTCCCGGCGGCGTCGTTCTGGCGACGGGGCCGGCTTTCGGATATATCCCATACGCCTTTTTTGAATCTCATGGAGGAATCTAAAATGGCAGGAATGCGATCCGGGCTTGTTATACTGACGGCGCTGCTGTCAGGTTCTGTCGCACTGGCGCAGCAGGAGAGCAGGCCCTGCGCCGGCGATATCAAGAAACTATGCGCCGGCATTCAACCCGGCGAAGGCCGGATCAAGGCCTGCATAAAATCGCATTTGACCGAGCTGTCGCCAACCTGCCAGGACCGCGTGCTCACGGTGGCTGTGACCGGAAAGGTGTGCAAGTCCGATCTTGAGAAACTGTGTGCCGGTATTGTGCCGGGCACCGGTGGCCTCAGAACTTGCATCAAATCGCACATGGCAGAGGTGAGCGATCCTTGCAGGGACGCGATGTCTCGGGCCGGGGCGGGCAGGAAAATACTGGGCGGGGATCTCTGAAATAATTGCAAGTACAGAGGGCGCCGGGCCGTCTTTCCTATGCCGACTGGTAGCGGCATTTCGCTGCCGGACAGCAACCACATCGCTTTCGGGTCGAAGCGGGACACCAGGTCGCAAACGTCGCCCTGGGCAGTCGAAAATGACCCGGAGCGGCCATTCAGCCCACGCGCGGCGTGCCGCGTCTTACCACCAGCGCTGTTGCATCGGTTGCTGATAGTATTGGCCGCCGCGCGGCTGCGTATAACCAGGTTGGGAGTTCCAGGGCTGAAAAAAGAAGCCGTTGTTGCCCCAGTAGTTGGCGCTCGCAACGGGCACTTCGACGACTGTAGGCCGGCGCGTCACCAGGCCGCCCTGGGGCTGGTTGTTCAGCACCGCGACGAACTCGGTGCGATAGTTGGTTTCGCGGTGCAGCGGCTCATCGGAGACGATGATCGAGGATCGCGGCAATGCGGTCGGCGCGATGCGATCGAGCACATCCTGCGGGATGGTGATGCGGTCGAGCGCGTCCCTGGCGTCGTCGGCGTTGTCGATCGTGACTGCGGTCCAGCGCAGACCCGCGCCGTTGCGCGCCGTCGCCGTGAACACATGCGTGCCGAGCGGCCTGTCGGGACTGCGGATGGTGACCGGAACCTCAATGGTCGCATCGAACACCTCGCCCCCGTCCGGCCACGGCTTGTGCGTGTTGCGCCGCACGTAAATTTTCTGCGTTGCGCGGCTGATGTAGACCGAGACCGGCTCGAGCGCGAGCTTGGCCTCGCTCGCCGCCTTGGCGGTGTCGGCCTTCCTGGTCGCGGCGGCTTTGGCGGCGTCCTTTGCCGCGGCGGCGGCGTCGGGCTTCGACTTCGCGTCGGTCTTGGCGGTGTCGAGCTGCGCTCCCAGTTCCGTGGCCTTGAGGGCGGCCTTCTGCTTCACCCCCTCGGCCCGCGCCCTGGCCTGATCCGTCTTGGCGGCGGCGAGCGCCTTGTCGGCGAGCGCGAGCTCGGCATCGGCGCGGGTCTTGAGCCCTTCCAGCTTGCGCAGTGATGCCGTGAGCGACGCTGCCTCGCGCGCTGTCGTCGCGGCGGCTTTCTTCGCCTCGTCGGCCGTCCTGGCGGCCTCCTCGGCCTCACGGGCCAGCGTTTCGGCACGCGCCGGGGCAGCCGCGAGGGCCTCCGCCTTCGGCACGAACAGCGCCGGGTGGGAAAACTCGACCGGGGCCGCGTCGTTGGGCGAGATAATCACCCGCATCCCGATCCGCGTCTTGTCGAACAAGGTCTCCGCAAACTCGTAGGGCATCCGCACGCAGCCGTGCGAGGCCGCATAGCCGGGCAGTGGCCCGCCGTGCAGCGCGATACCGTTCCAGGTGATGCGCTGCATGTTCGGCATCCAGGCATCGTCATAAAGGGTCGAGTGGTGGTCCTTGTCCTTCTCGATGACGGCGAAGATGCCGGCAGGCGTCTCGCGTCCCGTGGTGCCGGTCGATACCGGCGCGCGCAGGATCCAGCCCTCGGCGTCGTAGAGAGTGACCTGCTGGGTCTTGATCGACACGATCGCCATGATCGGCTCGCCTGCATCGCGCGGCGCCGTCTCCTCGGTGGGCGGCGCGGGGCGCGTCTGTCTCGCCGTGGCGTTGACGGTCAGCGCCGCCAGTGCCGCAAGCGTTACGATGGCGGGAACTCCCCAACGCCGCGTCGCCACGATGGATTTCGCCGTCATGAATCGATTTGCCATATACAATGCCCCGATTGAAATACCCGTCCGCGCTTGCTTCGATCAAGATCGGCGGCCAGCTTATTTGACTCGACTCCGCACGGCTAGGCCGCCCCGATGTCGGCTGTTGGCCCTTCGCGTCATTTCGCGTGGCGCACAATAAGGTCGCTTTTGAGGTCAAGCGGATATCGAACAGGAAGCAAGACCGGCCGGCTCCGTCGAGAATGACCGATGCGGAAGTCCTGCGGTTTCCTCGTTCGCGCCGCTTTCAAGGCATCGACTATAAAATAATCGCCCACCGGTGATGTTGACCTTGATGAAAATCAAAGATCGCGGGGGTAGCGGCGCACCCTTGACCGATCCGCGCTCGCTCGGTCGCGCGTGACCGTGCGCCTCAATGGCGGCCCGAAAGCGACTTTCCGGAAATCGCGCGTCGGATGGATTCGGAACATGGCGGACAGTGAGCCGAGTTATCGAACCCCGCGCCAAATGCGCTGCAAGGACTGCTCGCAAGTGAGGGGCTGTCGGCGGGCGGATATATCTCGGGAGAGTGCCGCTGGCCCCGGGGCGTCGCCCGGGCAATGAGGCATCCAGGCAGTCGCGTGAATCCCATCAACGGGCGAAAAGGCTGGTTGATGGGTGCGGCCGCCTAGATGGCTGTGAAGCAGGCCGCACCCAGTCGTTCAGCGCTCGTCGATGTCAGCCGCAACGGCGGCTTCTTGTCCGGCGGCCGCCGGCTACTTGATCAGCCCGAGGAGGGTGAGCGCATCGCAATTGTGCTCGCTCGAGAAGGTTGTGATCGGGAACGGCTGCGCCGGCCCCGGCACCAACTTCTGGACAAATCCCGTTTGGCCGAAGGCGGGCCAAAAGGCGAGATCGTGATCGCCTGCCTCACCTTCTGGTTTGCCGTTGGGGTCGTGGAAGCGGATGAAATTCGCCCAGTAGGCCTTCATCTCGGTCGCAAGCTGCTGTCCGCCCGTAGTCAGCGGCGGTGGCTGCACTTTCGCTCCCGGAGCCGGTGAGGACGCATTGGCGGCGGCATCCGCCGGCCCCTGCAGGGTCTTCGCATCGAACAGATACTGCAACTCGGAAGCGTGCGATGCGCCGTAGGAGAAACCGATCAGCGGCTGGAACAAGTTCGGCGCGTTGGGATCGGCAAACTCATAGGCGTGTACCGGGACGAACCTCGCCAGCAGCTGGTTGGAGTCGAAGCCTCGGCAGGTGAAGGTGATGTCGGTGAAAATCTGGCCCAGCGCCTCGTCCGCGCTCGGTTTGTTGTTGTTGTCAGGATTGGGGAAATTCGCAGGCGGATAGAGATTCACGAGCGTTCCAACCTTCGCGGGGTCAGCGGTGCCGGAGATGATCCCAACCTCTTGCGGATAAGTCAGCTTAGCGGCGTCGACAAGAGCTTGCGCCGGGCCGCCGGGCACGAACTGGAAGGCTGGATCGAAGAAGAACGGCTCGAACAGCGTGCCCTCATTGAGGTTGGTGCCCTGCAACACCGGCACCTGGTTGAAATTGCCGCTGCCAAACGCGTCCGACAACCCCACCGGCAAGATCGTCGTGCCTGAAGTCGGCGACGTGTTGATGATGCCTTGCGCCGCAACGAGTGTCGCAACCGAGGTGTTGCGCAGGCAACTGGCGATCTGCTGATTGGTCCCCGTGCAGCCGACCGCGGTTGCGAACTTGACACCCAAGGCTTCCTGGGCTGCGGCCGGCTGTATCGAGAACAGCATATAGGCGCCGCTCTCGATGATCGCGGCGTGGAAAAGCCGGTTCGCGGTCGGCGAGGCCAGATTGGACGAGGTGCTGAGCCCGCCGGCGGACTCGCCGCCAATCGTTACGTGGTTCGGATTTCCGCCGAAACGCGCGATATTCTCACGGACCCATTGGAATGCGAGCTGCTGGTCCATCAGCCCGTAATTGCCTGCGATTCCATTGCCGTCCAGGGCTGGATGGGCGAGCCAGCCGAGCGCGCCGAGGCGATAATTGATGGTCACGACGATGATCTTCTGGGTGCTGACCAGGACGCTGGGGTCGAAAGCCGCGCCTTCGCCGTTAACGAGCGCGCCGCCATGGATGAAGATCCAGACCGGAAGCCCGCCGTCGCCGTCCGATTGAACGGGTGTCGTGACGTTGAGGAAGAGGCAATCTTCGCTGAAGGGCGGCTGCGGCGAAAACTGATTGACCTGCTGCGGGCACGGACTGCCCGGCGCAGTCGCGTCGAATGTCGTGGAGGAGCGCGCCGGCGCAGCGGGAGGGGTCCAACGGCTCGCACCGGCCGTCGAGTTGGCATAGCGGATGCCCTGGAACTTGTTGACGGCACCGTCGCTGGACCCGCGGACCGGCCCGCCGGTCGTGTGGATGACGCGGGTCGGGGTGTCAGCCATCGCGTCCGTCGCCGCGACTCCAAGAACAACCAGGATCGACGTCAAAAGGCCCATGCCCGCGCGTCGCCAAGGGATCGTCCTGTCTTGTTCCGCCGAAAAGCCTGCCGTCTGTCGACCTCCCATCATCATTCCTCCCATTGTCATTCCTCCCATTGTCTGAGAATCTTATTGACGTCCGAGAATCTCGTCGATTCGCAAAAAGGGATGTCGTTTGGATGACAACTTCAAGGCGCAAGGCAATGTCACTGGAAATTTAAGTGGTGCGCCAAATCCGCCTGCGGAGTGGCTGCCGAAGAGACAGTCATTGGACCAGAACCCAGCCAAACTCATTCGTCACCTGGCGGGTTGCTCCCAGTCTCCTTCCAGCTTCTGCTCGAAGACCTGTGCGGGCGCGCCCTGATAGGCCTTGGCAAAATTGTCGAGCGGCAACGAAGAAATGACCGTCACGAGGTTGGAATTGACCCCCTCGATGGAGAGACTTCGGCCTGTTTCCATTGCCTGCACGAAGCCCGCCTCCGCCACCGTCGCAGCCACGCATCCATTGGCAAGGCAAATGGTATAGGGAAGGTTCATCGAGCTACCCTTGTCGACAGTCAGTCTGATGCCGGGCTGCAGGAAAAATCCTGACGGAAGGAAGATCTGCAGCCGTTTCGCCGCGGCATCCGTTCGCTCGATCAGGTCTATTCTGAGAACGATCTGACCCGTGTCCCATCTGCCGTTGATCGTCGTGCGGCAGACCATTTTTGCCTCGGCGCCGTGAACGCCCTTGAAGCACAATTTTGTCCAATCAGAGTAGGTCAGATCGCGCGCCGGCTGCCGCCCGCGCGCGGCGATTTCCGCCTCGCTGAAATCGCCCGATGCGGGCACATCGCCAAACGGGGTGACTTGCTGGCTGTACGCCGATGTCGCCTCGCTCACGCTACACAGAGCAATGAAGCATGCAGCGAACGCTCGCCCGCCGCGAAACTTCGCCCGAAACGTCTTTCCCCCACGCAGGCCAAAACCTTTCATGGATGCCTCCTGAGGAACTCGCTGACCAGCGGCGCCCATATAGGAACTGCATCGGGCGAGTCGATGAAGAAGTGGCCGTCCTCTCCGAAATCCGGCAACAGATGATATTCGACGTTGCCCCCGGCCGTGCGAAAGGCTGAAGCCAGTCGCATCGAAAGCTCGGGTCCGAAATAGCTGTCGTTACGGGTGTAGAGCCAAAGCATCGGGATCCGCGCCGTTCGCCCGAACTGAGCCGCTGCGTCGACCAGCTGATCCGGGGCGCAGTTGTTGTTGGGTATGCCGTTGAGATGACCGCCGCGCCCGGCCTCGAATCCGATCATCGCCCGCACCGACTTCGGATTTTGACTGGCCAGCGCAATCGCGCCCCAGCCGCCACCCGACTGACCGACTACGACGACGTCATCGCGCCTGATAAAGCGCTGAGTCGTCATGTAATCGATGACCCACATGCTGAGCGACGCAATGGCGAGCCCGGCATCCCGAAAATTGGCATCCGAGCAATCACCAACGCCCGAGAAGAAAAGGCCGAACAAGCCGCGCTCGGGAATTTCGATTGCGGTAGCGCCATATCCGGGACGGATGGGCGCGACGACCACATAACCCTGCTTGGCAAACCAAAGCGCTGCATCTCGAAACTCGATGATCGGAAAATAGCTTCTTTCCTTCGGGTCAAGCGCGACGCCATGGTTCATCACCACGAGCGGAAATGGTCCGTCGCCAACGGGACGGACCACATAGGCCAGCATGGGAATGGTGGACGGTATGCCCCAAAGCTCCTCTCTGACCTCGCTGGTGGAGGCAATTTCGGATTTCTGGTCTGATGCCGGGGCGGCGAGGAGAGGCGCCTGCATGAGCAGCGCTGCGACAGGCAATATTCGCTTGAGAAACAGGAACACCACGGCGCGCGCGGCCGCAAACCTTGCGCGCCGAGCAATGAGGCAACCATCCATTTTGGCTCGCAATTTGGGGCGGGGCGCTGCCATCGCCCTCTCCTCAACAAGCAGGTCCGCGCTGCTGATAGATCCGATCACCGCAAGGCCTCGCAACATTGACATAGATCAATCCGTGTGCACGCTGCGGGCCTCCTGGAAGCAAGCCTTTCTTGCCTTCCGG
>Ga0207665_10000128_pt1 | contig 50300 bp, 43 predicted proteins | sample LARL112metaG_FD_184351 | JGI IMG/M metagenome (GOLD analysis project Ga0207665, IMG submission 184351) | Corn, switchgrass and miscanthus rhizosphere microbial communities from Kellogg Biological Station, Michigan, USA - LAR L11-2 metaG... | ecosystem: Host-associated > Plants > Roots >... | reverse complement strand
CCCGGCGGTCGCGAAGGCGAGCACGCCCACGGTCGCGAAGGCGAGCACGCCACCGGCCGCGAGGCCGAGCGGGCCGATGGTCGCGAAGGCCGCCGCGCCGCCGGCGCCCGCTACCCCGCCTCGCACACCGCGCGTCGCGATGGCGCCGGTGGTCCCGCCGCCGGCCGACGTCCTGTCGCCCCTGAGCACGGCGGACGTGACGGCGGACGTCTTTCCGAGCGCGCTGTTGCTGATGCTCGGCTTGGCAGGGGTGAGCGCGGCCGTCTACTTGCGTCGCCGCGCGTCCGGGCACGCGCTAGCGCAGCGCCTCGGCGATCGCCACCAGAATCTCGTACTCCTGCATCCAGTACCGCACGTCCTTGAAGTTCGGGTAGGCGTGGGGAAACGACGGGTCCTCCCACCGCTTGGCGATCCAGCCCGACATATAGATGATGCGCAGCGCGCGCAGCGGCTCGACGAGCGAGAGCGTCGAGCGGTCGAACTCGCGGAAGATCTCGTAGCCCTCCAGGAGATCCTCGCGGGCCTTGCGGGCTTCCTCGTCGCGGCCGCGGGCCAGCAGCCAGAGATCCTGGATCGGTGGCCCCATCACGCAGTCGTCGAAGTCCACCAGGATGGGGCCGTCGCGCGTCCACAGGATGTTGCCCCAGTGCAGGTCGCCGTGGACGCGCTGGAACTTCACCTTGGCCAGCTGCGGCGCGACGGCGTCCGCGATGCGCACGGCCATGTCGCGGTAGCGCGGCCAGAGGTTCTCGGGCATGAAGTTGCCCTTCTCGATGTTGCGCAGGGGCTCGTGCACGTAGTGCTCGACGCCCAGCGTGGGGCGATGCGGCGCCGGGCGCGCGGCGCCCACGGCGTGCAGGCGGCCCAGCGTGCGGCCGATGTGGCGGCGGTGCTCGGCGTCCAGCTCGTCGAGCGACCGCCCGCGGATCCGCGGGAACGCCGCGTAGTAGATCCCCTCGATCTCGCTCAAGGTGGTTCCGGTACCGATGTCGATCGGCGCGACCGCCGGAACCTCGGCGGCCGTCAGGTCGGAAAGGAACGCGTGCTCGTCGAGGATCGTCTCGCGCGACCAGCGGCCGGGCCGATAGAACTTCACGACCAGCCGCCGCTCGTCCTCTAGCTCGACTTCATAGACGCGGTTCTCGAAGGCGCGAAGCGGCAGGCAGCGGCCGGTGCAGCGGAAACCTCCGACCTCGATCGCGTCCAGGACGCGATCGGGGGTCAGCGCGAAAAACGTCGCCCCGGGCTCCCCCGCCACGCCGCTGTTCCCCGCAGCGCCGCGGTTCCCCGCCGCGCCGCGCTCCGCCTGTCCGGCGGCGGCCCGAGGCGCCCCAGGCTCCCGCGGGCCGGCGTCGGCGGCGGGCAGCGGGTCGTGCACGAAGATCACGTCGGCGTCGCTGGCGTAGCCGCTCTCGTGCCCGCCGAACCGGCCCATGGCCACCACGCACATCCTGGTCGGCAGCGGGGCGCGCAGCTCAAGTTCGACCTTCCTGATCGCAGCGGTCAGCGCGGCCTCTACCGTGACCGCGGCCAGGCTGGTCAGTGCCTCCCTGACCTGCTCCGGCTCGGCCAGCCCCAGCAGGTCGGCCGCGGCGATGCGGAGCAGCTCGCGGCGCCGGATCGCGCGCAGCGCGGTCACCGCGGCTTCGGCCTCCTCGTGCCTGCCCACTACCGCCGCGGCCTCGGCCCGCAGCACCTGCTGTGGCCTGGCGGCCAGCTCAGCGTCATCGCCCAGCATCGCGACCGCCGCCGGGGCCCGCAGCAGCAGCCCGGTCGCGTACCGGCTGGAGGCCAGGATGCGGGCCAGCCGCTCGGCCACCTTGGTGTCGTCCCGAAGCAGCCGCAGGTACCAGGGGCTCTGCCCTAGCGCGTCGCTGACCTGGCGGAATGCCAGCAGCCCCGCGTCCGGCTCCGCCGCGCTCGCGAACCAGTCCAGTAGCACGGGCAGCAACGCGCGCTGGATGGCGGCCCGTCGCGAGACCCCCGCGGTCAGCGCCTCGATATGGCGCAACGCCCCGGCCGGGTCGGTGTAGCCGAGCGCCTCCAGCCGGGCCCGGGCCGCGTCCGGCGTCAGGCGGGCCGCCTCACCCGGTAGCCGCGCGGCCGCATACAGCAGCGGGCGGTAGAAGAGCTTCTCGTGCAGCCGCCTGACCTCGATCGCGTGCCGCCGCCACTGGGCGGTGAATGCCGCCGCGGGATCGGGGGGCGGCCGTGCCGGGGCCGACCCGGGCCCGTTCGGGAGCAAAGGCTGGTGCATGGCACGGCCGATCCTGCGGATCGTCGGCGGGTCGTCCGGGAGGGAGTGGGTGCGGCGGAGCTGGTAGAGCTGGAGCAGGTGCTCCACCCGGCGCAGGAAGCGATAGGCGTCGGCTAGCGCGGCGGCGTCGTCACGGCCGACGTAGCCGCCGCCGGCCAGGGCGCCCAGGGCAGGCAGCGTGGCCGGGCTGCGCAGCGTATCGTCGGCGCGGCCGTGCACGAGCTGCAGCAACTGCACGGTGAACTCGATGTCGCGCAGACCGCCGGGACCGAGCTTCAGCTCGCGGCCGGCCTGCCGGGCGGGCAGGCTCTGCTCCACCCGGCGGCGCATGGCCTGCACGTCCTCGACGAAGTTCTCGCGCTGCGCGGCCTGCCAGACCAGCGGGATGATGGCCTCGGCGTAGGCGCGGCCGAGATCCGGGTCACCCGCCACCGGGCGCGCCTTGACCAGCGCCTGGAACTCCCAGGTCTTGGCCCAGCGCTCGTAGTAGGCGCGATGGCTGGCCAGCGTGCGCACCAGCGGGCCGCTGCGGCCCTCGGGCCGCAGGTTCGGGTCGACGGGGAAAATCGTTCCCTCGCTGGTGGTCTGGGAGCAGACCTGGATCATCGCGGCGGCCAGCCGGGTCGCGGTGCGCAGCGCCGCGTCTTCCGGCTGGCCCGGGGCGGGCTCGCCGACGAAGATCACGTCTACGTCGCTGGCGTAGTTGAGCTCGCGGCCGCCGCACTTGCCCATCCCGATCACGGCCAGCCGGGCCGCCGCCGCTTCTGCGGGCAGCTGCGAGCGGGCGACGGCGAGGGCCGCCTCCAGCGCGGCCGCGCCCAGGTCGGCGAGCTCGGCCGCGGCCTCGTCCACGGTGACGGCACCGGTGAGATCCCTGGCCGCCAGGTGCAGCAGCGCCCGCCGGTAGGTGGCGCACAGCGCGACGGCGGGATCGGTGCCCGGCGCCGGCGCGGCGTGTGGCTCGGCGTCACCGGGCACCGCGCCGACCGCCCGCAGTAGCGCGGCCCGCAGCTCCGCCGCGGTGGGACGCTGCAGCGCGCCGGCCCCATGCAACACGCGCCAGTCGCCGGGGTGGCGGGCCAGGTGATCGGCCAGCGCGGCGCTGGCGCCGAGGACGGCGGTCAGGCGGCGCGCGAAAGGCGGCTCGGCCTGCAGCGCCGGCCGCAGGCCGGGCGCGGCGGCGTCGCCGGACGGCAGCAGCCGCGCCAGCCCGGTCAGCGCCAGGTCCGGGTCGGCCGCGTCCCCGAGCACGCCGATCAGATGATCGTCGAGCCGAAGCTCGCCGACCACGCGCTCGGCCCGGGCGGCGTCGGCGAAGCCCAGCCGGGCCAGCCGGCCCGCGAGCGTCGTCCGGCGCGACCGGTCCGCGGGATAGCTCACGTTGGCACGGTAGTGGAGGATGGCGCGGACAGCATGTCACGCTGAGCGCCTCGGCCGCGGGGAAGCTCGGAGGGAGATCTGATGACCAGTGCGGGTGCGCCGCTGACGGTGCGGGATGTGACCGTCCGGGCCGTGATGGTGCCGTTCCGGCGGCCGCTGCGCACCAGGATCGGGGACTTCGCGCAGTGGCCACTGCTGCTGGTCGATCTGGCCACCGAGCAGGACATCACCGGCCGCAGCTACCTGGCGCCCTACCGGACCACGGCGGCCCGCGCCCTGCTACCCGCCCTACGCGACCTCGGCGCTGGGCTGCGCGGCCAGCCGGTGACGCCGGTCACCGCGTTCGAGGCCTACCGCGGCTGGTTCGGGGTGGCCGGCTACCAGGGACTGGCCTTGTCGGCCGTGGCCGGCCTGGACATGGCGCTGTGGGACGCGCTGGCCCAGGCGGCGGGGCTGCCGCTGGCCCGCCTGCTGGGCGGTACGCACGGTCCGGTGCCGGCGTACAACAGCAACGGGCTCGGGCTCATCCCGCCCGATGCCGTGGGCGATGAGGCGCTCGAGCTGGTGGCCGAGGGCGGGTTCACCGCGCTCAAGGTCAGGGTGGGCCGCGCCCGTGCCGCCGACGACCTGGCGGCCGTGCGCAACGTCCGCGCCGCGGTCGGCGACGAGGTCACCCTGGTCGTGGACTACAACCAGGGGCTCACTCTGGGCGAGGCGCTCACCCGGTGCCGCGCGCTGGATGCCGAGGGCATCGACTGGATCGAGGAACCGCTGCGCTACGACGACCTGGACGGGCACGCCAGGCTCGCCCAACAGGTCGCGACCCCGGTCATGCTGGGAGAGAACTTCTACGGCCCGCGGGCCATGCTCGACGCGGTGCGGGCCCAGGCGTGCGACCTGGTCATGCCGGACCTGATGCGCATCGGCGGCGTGACCGGGTGGCTGCGGGCCGCCGCCATCGCCGAGGCGACCGGGATCCCGATGTCCTCCCACCTGTACCCGGAGGTGTCCAGTCAGCTGCTGCCGGTCACGCCGACCGGACAGTGGCTGGAGTGGCAGGACTGGGCGCACCCGATCCTGGCTCAGCCCTTCGAGATCCGCGCGGGCCACCTGCACCCGCCCGACGTCCCCGGCAACGGCCTGGCCTGGGACGAGGACGCCGTCGCCCGTTACGCGATCGAGTTCTAGGCGTACCCGGCGCGGCGCGCGCGATCACCCGGCCAGCGTGGCCAGCTCCACGTCCGGGTCGAGCAGGCGGGAAAGATCGACCTGGCCGCCGGCCGCGACCAGGGCCGCGATCGAGTCGGCCACGTCCCATACGTTGACGTTCATCCCGGCCACGACGCGCCCGTCCTTGAGCCAGAAGGCGATGAACTCCCGGCCGGCCGGATCGCCGCGGAACACGATCTGGTCCCAGCCGGGCGCGTACCCGGAGTACTCCATGCCGACGTCGTACTGGTCGGAGTAGAAATACGGGATCTGCTCGTACGGGGTGCGGCGGCCGAGCATGTTCCTGGCCGCCGCCGGACCCTGGTTGAGCGCCGAGGACCAGTGCTCCAGCCGGATGCGGCGGGCAAACAGGGGGTGCCACGCGCTGGCCACGTCACCGGCGGCGAACACGCCGGCCGCGCTCGCGGCCAGGTACTCGTCGGTGACCACCCCGTTGTCCAGGTCCAGCCCGGCGGCCTCGGCGAGCTCGACCCGCGGGGCGACGCCCACGCCCGCCAGCACCACGTCGGCCGCCAGCGCGGTCCCGTCGGTCAGCCGGACCTCCTCCACCCGGTCACCGCCCCGCAGCGCCTCGATTCCGGTGCCGAAGTGCAGCTTTACGCCCTGATCGGCGTGCACGTCGCGGTAGAACGCGCCGAGCTCGGGGCCGAGCACCCGTTCCAGGGGCAGCCGGCCCAGCTCGACCACGGCCACGTCCGCGCCCAGTTGGCGGGCCGAGGCGGCTACCTCGCAGCCGATCCACCCCGCGCCGATCACGACCACCCGGTTAGCCCCGATGATCGCGGCCCGCAGCCGCTCCGCATCGGCCATGGTCCGCAGGTAATGCACGCCGGCGAGGTCGGCCCCCGGGACCGCCAGGCGCCGGGGCCTGGCTCCGGTGGCGAGCAGGACGGCGTCGTAGCCGAGCCGCTCGCCCGACTCGAGCACGACCTCGCGCCCGTCTGGCTCCAGCCCGCGCACCGTCGTGGACAAGCGCAGGTCAATGTCGTGCTTGTCGTAGTAGGCCGGGTCGTGCACGAACGCCACGTCGGCCTCCGCCTTGCCCTGGAGGTACTCCTTCGACAGCGGCGGCCGCTCGTAGGGCCGCACCGGTTCCTCGCCGATGAGCGTGATCCTCCCGTCGAAGCCCTCTTCCCGCAGGGTCTCAGCCGCCTTGGCTCCGGCCAGGCTGGCCCCGATGATGACGAATCCGCGGTCGTCGGTCATGACGATCTCCTCTCGATGGCGAGGTCTCTTCTTGTTGGCCGAGGGCCTTGGCCTGCGTCAGCCGCCGACGCCGACCAGGGCCAGGAATTCGGACCTGGTGCGTTCGTCCTGGCGCACCGTGCCGTGCAGGGCCGAGGTGACCGTGCGGGCTCCGGCGGCGCGCACGCCCCGCAGGGACATGCACAGGTGCTCGGCTTCGAGCACCACGCCGACGCCCCGCGGACCGAGGTTCTCGTCCAGCCAATGCGCGATCTGCGCCGTCAGCCGCTCCTGGACCTGCAGCCGCCGGGCAAAGTGCTCGACCACCCGGACGAACTTGGACAGCCCGAGGATGCGCGAGCCGGGCAGGTAGCCGATGTGAGCGACCCCGACGAAGGGCAGCAGGTGGTGCTCGCAGAGGGAGTGGAACGGGATGTCCCTGATCACGATCAGCTCGTCGTAGGCCTCGTCGTTGGGGAACGTGGTGAGGTCGAACGGCTGCGGCGACAGCAGCTCGGCGTAGGCCCTGGCCACCCGGGCCGGCGTCTCGGCCAGCGACTCATTGCCCAGATCGACGCCGAACGCGCCGAGCAGGTCGGCCACCGCTCGTTCGGCCCGCATCAGATCCACCGCGCCGCCCGGCTCCCCGGCCCGGGGCAGGCTGGGGGAGGAATCCAGCCGATCCGGGGTAAGTGTGGTCATGGGAGGCACCTTCCTTGCGCCAGCGGGCGCCGTCGGCCAGCTTGGTTAATATAACTAATATTAATGGGTGTTATCTAGTCAGTTCCCAGTTCACTTGCGTGGTCTGTACCGTAGCGAACACTTACGTTAGCGATATCATGAGATGGTGAAGCAAGAGGGGCAGCTGCAGGCCCTCGCCGCGCTCGGCGACGAGGTGCGCTCGGCGCTGTACCGCTACGTGCGCCGCGAGAACCGGCCGGTGACCCGCGAGGAGGCCGCTGAGGCCGTGCGGATCTCGGTCAAGCTGGCCGCCTTCCACCTCGACAAGCTGGTCGACCGGGGACTGCTGCGAGCCGACCAGGAGGTACCGCAGGGGGTGCGCCGCCGAGTCGGCCGGGCCCCCAAGCGCTACTCGGTCTCGGACCGGGAGTTCTCGGTATCGCTGCCCGAGCGGCGTTATGAGCTCGCGGGCGAGATCCTGATAGACAGCCTGGCGCGGGCAGGCGCGGAGCAGGGTAGCGGCTCGCCGGCTGACGTGTCCCGGCGCGTGGCCTGGGATCGGGGATGGCAGCTCGGCGCCGGCCTGCGGGAACAGCGGAACCTGGGCCGCCCCGGCCCGGAGCGCACCATGGCCGCGGCCGAGGACCTGCTCGACCAGCTCGGTTATGAGCCGGCCGGTGATGACCGCGGCGAGCTCGTGCTGCGCAACTGCCCGTTCCATGCCCTGGTCCAGCGTCAGCGGCAACTCGTCTGCGCCCTGAATGCGGCGTTGATCGACGGCATGCTGCGCGGGCTGGGTAACGAGACCGTGCACGCTGACCTGCGGCCCGAGCCGGGACTGTGCTGTGTCTGCGTGCGTCCGCCGTCGCCGGGATAGATTGCATAGTCCGTCCGGCGCGTCCGCACCGGGGCGGCGACCATCCGCGCGCCGGGCCGACGGGCGGCGCTGAGGGCCTTCAGATCGGAGTGGGACCGTGCGTGCTGCCACCATCCGCGACCGCGAGATCGTCATCGCCGACCACCCTGACCCGTCGCCGGGCGCCGGCGAGGTCCTGGTCCGCGTGCGCGGGGCGGGGCTCAACAGCGCCGACCAGATGCAGGTGCTCGGGCATTACCCGCCGCCGCCCGGCCTCGGTGCGCCCGCGGACATCCCCGGCCTGGAGCTGGCCGGCGAGGTCGCCGAGGTAGGCCCCAACGCCACGCGGTTCAGCCCTGGCGACCGGGTCATGGCCGTCGTCGCCGGCGGCGGGCAGGCGGAGCTGGCCGTGGTGCACCAGCGCCAGCTCATGCCGGTGCCCGAAGGGCTCGGCTGGCCGGGCGCGGGCGGCTTCCCCGAGGCGTTCATGACCGCCTACGACGCGATCTTCGGCCAGGGCGCCCTGCAGGCCGGCGAGACGCTCCTCGTGCACGGGGCCGCCGGAGGCGTCGGCACGGCTGCGGTGCAACTCGGCGCGGCCGCGGGGGCCCGGGTGGTCGCGACGGTCCGCAACCCCGGCAACCGCGATGCGGTCGCCGCGCTGGGCGCCGACCAGGTCGTCGCCGCCGAGGGCTTCGCCGAGCACGGGCCGTTCGACGTGATCATCGAGCTTGTCGGGGCGGGCAACCTCGCCGATAACGTCCGCTCCCTGGCCACCGGCGGCCGCATCGTGGTCATCGGGGTCGGCGCCGGCGCCAGCAGCGAGCTCGACCTGCGCGCGCTGATGATCAAGCGCGGCCGGATCAGCGCCTCGATGCTGCGCGCCCGCCCGCTGGAGGAGAAGGCGATTCTCGCCCGCCAGCTCGAGAACCGGGTCCTGCCCATGGTGACGGCCGGCCGGATCCGGGTTCCGGTCGCGGCCATTGTCGGACTTGACGAGGCGGCCAAGGCGTACGACCTTTTCAGGGCAGGCGGAAAGCTCGGCAAGATCGTCCTCACTCCGGCGGGTTAGCGCGGGCCGGGGGGTTGGCGCGCGGGCCGCGGCCAGGTCAGCGCGGGCCGGCAGGTCAGTGCGGGCCGGCAGGTCAGCACGGGCCGGCAGGGCAGCACGGGAAGGGAGACCGGCGGTGAAAGCAGCTGTGTACTACGAGGCCGGCGGCCCCGAGGTATTCCGTGTAGAAGAGGTGCCTGACCCGGTCATCGGCCCGGACGATGTGCTCATCCGCGTTGAGGCGGTGAGCATCGAGGGCGGGGACACCCTGCACCGGCTGCGCGGAGAGCTGGCGGCCGCCCCGCACATCGTCGGCTACCAGTGCGCCGGCACCGTGCTGGACGTCGGCATCAACGTGGCCGGGTTCACCGCCGGGGACCGGGCCGTCACCGTCGGGGCGGACGGGTCGCACGCCGAGCTGCGGGCGACGCGCGAGTCACTGTGCTGGCTCATCCCCGACCGGCTGTCCACCGAGGAGGCGGCCTGCGTTCCGGTGGCGTTCGGGACGGCCCACGACTGCCTGTTCGAGTTCGGCCGGCTCCAGGCGCGCGAGATCGCGCTCATCCACGCCGGAGCCAGCGGGGTCGGCCTGGCCGCGATCCAGCTCGCCAGCCGGGCCGGAGCCCGGGTGGTCGCCACCGCATCCAGTGACGCGCGGCTGCGGCGGCTGCGCGAATACGGCCTCGATGACGGCATCAACTACGCCTCCACCGACTTCGCCGAGGCCGTGCGCCACCTGAGCGGCGGGCACGGCGCCGACGTCATCGTGGACTGCATCGGCGGCTCCAACCTGCAGAAGAGCCTGCAGTGCCTGGCCTACCGCGGCCGCTGCCTGACGTTCGGAGACGCCGGACGGCAGACCACCTCGCGGCTGGACATCTCCGGCATGCGCCCCAGCAACCAGACGCTCACCGGATACTTCCTCGGCGCGGAGCTGCTCGTCGGCCGTCGCGCGTACGACGTCATCGCCCGGCTGCTGGACGAGATCGCGGCCGGCCAGCTCCGGGTCGTCATCGACCGGCGGTTCCCGCTCGACCAGGCCGCCGAGGCGCACGCGTACATCGAAAGCAGGCAGGCGTTCGGCCGGGTCCTCCTCATCCCCTGACCGCCCGCGCCCCCGCGCATGCGCGGCTGGGCGAGCTAGCTCTCCGAGGGTGGAGGGAGGGCCAGGGCTCGGCGGATGAGGCGGGCGCCGAACTCGACCGCGGCGTCGGCGGCCCGGCGCTGGGCGGCGAACCAGTGCAGCCGCGCGAGCGAGGCCGACCGCGCCTGCCGGCCGGTCAGCGCGACCCGGCTCTGGTTGGCCTGGATCAGCGCGCGAGCCATCGCGGCGATCCCGGGCGGAAACGGATCGTCGCCAGCCTCCGGTCGAACCAACGCTCGGTGGCTGCTTCCGCGCGTAGATCCGCCTCGGCCGCGGCGAGGTCGCTGCGCTCGTGATCGGCGAACCCCTCCACCTCCTGGTCCAGGCGGTGGTTCGCGGGCACCGCGATGGCCAGGTACCGGTCGGCGACCGCTGCCCGCCGGGCGGGCGCCAGCGTGGCCTGGGCGCCCGACGCCGAGTGCCTGGCGGACGGGGACGAAGAGTGCCCGGCAGTCGCGGATGAATAGTGCCCAGCAGAAGCAGCCGGTGCGGAATGCCCGCGGACGCGGTCGACGATCCGGCCGAACTGCAGCCGCCCACCAGCGTCGTCAGCGCCGCTACCCCCAGGACGGCGCGGCGCCTGGCCAGGTGTGCTCGGGGCCGCCGGCTGGACATCAGCCCGTCACAGCCCGCCGGACATCAGCCCGTCACATCCGCCTCCAGCCGGCGGCCCGGTCGAAGTGGGCGAACGGGACCGGCGCGGACTGCACCGATGCGGTCGAGGGAGTCTCCTGCTGGACCGACTGAGCCAGGTCGCGGGCCTCATCCTCGTTGTTGGCTCCGAGCACCACGTAACGCCAGCGGCGAATCACCGGGTGCCCCTCCGACTGGAGCCGCTTGGCCAGCTCCACCGCCTCGTGGCGCGACTCGACCTCGATGAGAACTTCATAACCGGTCTGTCCGGTCTCTTCGGACTCCTCGGTTTCGTCGGCGACCCGGCGCTCTTCCTCCACCTCGCGCTGGTCGGCGGTCTGCGGCAGGGGCGCCCCCGCGTCCTCCCATTCCTGCTCGATCGGATGCCAGCGGTCGAGCTTGAACGCGGCGGTCAGTTGCCGCTGGGCCAGGACCTCGCGGACCACCCGGTCCGCTTCCCGGGCCGCGTCCTCGGTACCGGCGTAGAGGAAGACGCTGGGACCGTCCGCGGATACCGCGACGCGGTCCCCGAGCCGACGGCGCACATCGTTTTCCACCCGGTGATCGCGCATTGACTGAATCGCGTGCCTGACGTGGGCCTCATCGTCAAACGTGACCGTCACTCGCCAGTCGTCGTCTGCCACACGGTGACTCTACCGGTCGGCGGACCGCATCCGGCCCGGCGCCGGACGTTTGGCCACGGCAGCCAGGGTGCGGAACCGGCAGTGCCTGGTCGGGTACGCGGGCATCGCCACCAGGTACCGATCCGCCCGGCGCGGTTATGCGTTAGTGCCGCAGCCGCCGGGCGGCGATGATCCCGAACGCGGCCAGGCTGCTCTCCAGCAGTGCGTCGGCCAGAGCGGCCCGGCGCAGTGGCCGGTGGGCCAGCGCGAGCCCGAGCATCGAGGCCGCGTGCGCGGTGTCGACTCCCGAGCCGGCCCGCAGCGCCCGGCCCGGCGGGCTCTCCTCTGACGGCCCGCACGCGGACAGGACCCCGGCGGTCAGCGCCGCCTGCAGCAGGTGGCGAGCGCCGAGCACCCGGACCACGCCGAGGGCGCGGGGACCGGCCTGCCCGGGCGTGCACACGGTCAGCATGCGGCGCGGCGCGGCGAGCAGCAGCCCGCCATAGCAGGCGCGCACCGCGTCGAGCACAGACGGCGCGGCCAGGTGGTCCTGTTTCTGCGTCACTTGCGCGCGGCCAGCCTTCCGGCCACCACGGCGGTGGCCAGTACGCCGGCGGCGGCCAGGGTGCCCGTGATCCGCGGGTGCGTGACCGCCCACAGCTGCGCGCTGCGGGGGTGCGCCTGGCTGTCGAAGATCCCGTGCGCGCCGTAATCCTGGCCGCTGCGGGCGTCGTCCGGCCGCTGCAGGTTGCCGGGGCCCCGATCGGGCCCGGCCTGGTCGGTCTGCTGGGAGTCGTAGCCGGTCTTGGCCAGGTACCGGTCCAGCAGGGCGGGCGCGAACTTGTTGGCCGCGATCGTGGCCGCGGTGCTGGCCCCGACCCAGTACTCCCTGCGGCCCGGATGATCGGCGGCATACAGCACGCCGCGCGCCGCGACCTCGGGCTGGTAGATGGGCGGCACCGGCTGCGGGTGGCGGGGCAGCTTGGAGCGAACCCAGGAGAACTGGGGCGTGTTCACCGCCGGCATCTGCACGACCGTGACCCGCACGCCCGAGTGCTCGTGCATCAGCTCGCAGCGCAGCGAGGAGGTGAACCCGTTGACCGCGTGCTTGGCCGCGCAGTAGGCGGACTGCAGCGGGATGCTCCGGTACCCGAGCGCGGACCCGACCTGCACGATCGTGCCCCGGTCGCGAGGCTTCATCCGGGCCAGCGCGACCATCGTGCCGTAGACGAACCCCAGGTAGCTGACCTCGGTCACCCGGCGGAACTCATCGGGCCTGATGTCGGCAAACGGCGCGAACACCGAGGAGAAGGCGACGTTGATCCAGGTATCGATCGGTCCGAACTGCTCTTCCACCTGGCGGGCCGCGTCTTCCAGCTGGCTGTATTCGGCCACATCGCTCGGCACGGCCAGCGCCTTCCCGCCCGCCTCTTCGACATCCGCGACCGCTCCGGCCAGGCCGGAGTCGCCGCGGGCGATAAGCCCCACGCTGGCGCCGCGCTCGCCGTACAGCCGGGCGGTTGCCCGTCCGATACCGCCGCTGGCTCCAGTGATCATCACAGTCTCGGTCATGAGCCTCGTTCCTCCTTGGCAAAGTTGTCGTGTCTGGTCATGGCTGCGGCCAGGGAGCGGCCAGCCGCACGGCGCACTCGAGCATGAGCGCGTGCACGAACGCCTGGGGCAGGTTCCCTCGCAGCTGCCGTTCGGTAACGTCGTATTCCTCGGAGTACAGGCCGGGGGAACCGCACGCGGCCCGGGTGCGCTCGAACCAGCGGACGGCGCCGACCTCGTCGCCCTGCTGGTGCAGGGCCAGGGCCAGGATGAACCCGCAGAGCAGGAAGGCGCCCTCGGCATCACCCAGCGGCCCCGCGTCGTGGCGGAACCGATAGGCGTAACCGTCCTGGGTGAGTTCGTCTCGGTAGGCGCTCAGCGTCTCCAGTGTGCGCGGGTCATCGGGCGGCAGCGCGCCGCGGATGGGCGGCAGCAGCAGCGCGGCGTCGATGGCCAGGTCGTCAGGGGATCGCTGCCAGCGGCCGGAATCATGTACCGCTATGGCCGCGGTGTGGGCCATGATGGCGTCCGCGAGCCCGGCCCACTCGGTAGCCTGCGGTTGCGAGTCACAGCTGCGGGCCGCGGCGCGCAGGCCGGCCACGCACGTCAGCCGGCTGTGCGTCCAGGCCCGGTTGTCCATCTCCCAGATTCCGGCATCGTTCTCCTGCCAGCGCTTGGCGATGGCCTCGGCGGCGATCTCGGCCGCTCGCCAGCCTTCGGTGTCCAGCCGGTCACTGCGGGCTGCGGCGGCCAGCAGGAGGAGCGTCTCGCCCAGGCTGTCCAGCTGGAACTGCCGGTTCACCCAGTTACCCACGAGATCGAATCCGCCCGGGTAGCCGGGCAGGTCGAGCCGGCGCTGGTCGGGCACCGGGCCGCCGTCCACGGTGTAGGCCGGCACCAGGTCCGGCCCGTCGGCGTGCAGCCGTTCGCAGACAAATCGCACCGCGTCATCCAGGATCGACCAGGCCCCGGCCGCGGCGGCGGCCTGCCCGGCGTAGCTCTGATCGCGGATCCAGGCGTACCGGTAGTCGTAGTTGCGGCCCTCCTCGGCCCGCTCCGGCAGGCTGGTGGTGGCGGCCGCGACCATCCCGCCCGCGGCGCTGGTCATGCCGCGCAGCACCACCAGTGACTGCCGGGCGTCCCGGGAGGCCAGGGTGTGCTGCAACGGCGGGACGGCCTGATCCCACTGGTTCCGGGTGACGTGCCAGAGCCGGCCGGCCTCGGGCGGCCCGTCCCGGGGCGGCTCGGTTCCGAGTTCGAGGACCAGGTCGCGGTGTTCGCCGGGCGGCACAGTCAGGGACAGCTCCAGGAACGGGTGCCCCGCGGCCCGGCGTACCTTCGCCGCCGCGACGTCGCCCGACCAGCGCAGGTACAGTTCGCCGACCCGGCCGGTCCAGGTGCCGTGCTCATCCTGGCGGACCGACCGCAGGCCGCGGCGGCCGAACCCGGCCCGCGGGTCAAGCTGCGCCGTCGCCGTCGCCGTGCCCTGCCGGGGAACGACCTGGCGGAGCAGCACGAGCCGGTCCGGCGTGGCGGGGTAGGCGAGGGCCTCGCGGCATTCGGTGATGCCCGATCCGGTGATCCACCGGCTGCGCCAGATCAGGCTGCCGTCCTCGTAGTACCCGCCCCAGACGAACTCGTCGTCGGGCGTGACGGCGTACGCCCCGTCACCGCCGATCAGGCGGCTGAAGACCGCATCCGAGTGCCACCGGGGAGCGCACAGCCACACGATCTCGCCACGCGGCCCGATGACGGCGCCCCGCTCCCCGTCGGCGATCACCGCGTAGTCCCGCAGGACGTGCAGGGGATAATGTCTCACCGGCGCCAGCTACCCGGAACGCGGCCGTCCACTCAGGGCCGGACCGTCGCGTGTGGCCGTCCATTCCGGCCGGGCCGGGCCGTCGCATGTGGCCGTCCATTGCGGCCGGGCCGGGCCGTCGCGTGTGGCCGTCCATTGCGGCCGGGCCGGCCGCGGAGCCGTTCGGCGGCATCACCCCCGGCGGAACCGCTCGCCGTCCGAATGCCGGAGCCGGATGCCCAGGCCTGGCGCGGCCGGATCCGGGGTCAGCTCTCCGCCCTCCGGCTTCGGCGCCCCGTCGAACAGCATCTGCTCGATCCGCTGGTGATCGTGGAAGTACTCGACGTGCCGCAGGTTGGGCACGGCGGCGCCGACGTGCGCGTGCAGGCTCGGGCAGCAGTGCGCCGATACCTGCAGGTTGTGCGCCGCGGCCAGCGCCGCGCCGCGCATGAACTCGGTGATCCCGCCGCAGCGGGTGACGTCCAGTTGCAGGCAGTCCACCGCGCCCGCATCGATCAGCGCGGCCGAGTCGGCCAGCGACCAGCTGTACTCGCCGGCGGCCACGTCCGCGGTGACCTGCCGCCGGACCGCGGCCAGCCCGGCGAGATCCCGGGAGGACACCGGCTCCTCGAACCAGATCACGCCGTGGCCGGCCAGTCGCTGTCCGACCCGCACCGCCTGGCCGACGGTGTAGCCGCCGTTCGCGTCCACGTACAGCTCCCGGTCCGGTCCGATGACCTCGCGGGCCAGCGCCACCCGCGCGAGGTCGCGCTGCTCGTTGCCGCCCCAGGACTCCCCGATCTTGATCTTCACCCGGCCGATGCCGTCCGCCAGCCAGCCGGCCAGCTGGTCGCGCGTCTGCTGCTCGTCGTAGCTGGTGAAGCCGCCGCTCCCGTAGACGGGGACATGCTGGCGGGCCCGGCCGAGCAGGTCGGCGACGGGCAGGCTGAGGAGCCGGGCCTTGAGGTCCCACAGCGCCACGTCCACGGCCGATATCGCGGTGGCGGCGACCCCGGGCCGGCCGATGTTGCGCACCGCCCGCGTCATGGCCTCGCTGGCGCCGGTGATGTCGAACGCGTTGCGGCCCAGGACCACGCCGGCCAGCACGTCGGTCACCACCGAAGCGGCCGCTCCGGCCGCGTAGGTCCAGCCGGTGCCCTCTTCGCCGCCGGCCTGCGCGGTCACCAGCACCAGCGTGGTCTTATCCCAGGCCAGCGTCCCGTCTGCTTCCGGCGCGTCGGCCGGGATGACGTAAACCGCGGCGGCGACGTCCTGGATCTCTGGTTGATCGGCCATAACCGCCCTCTACCTACGGCCGAGGGCATCAAACGCCGGGCGCGATGTTTGGCCGTCGTCCTCTCGGACAGCTTTGGGTGACGCCCGTTCGCGGGCGTGGCAGGTCCGTAATCGCGCAACAGGAGGTCGGGCGCAGTGGGACAGAGCGTTTCTGAGGCATTGATCGAGCGGCTGGCCGAATGGGGCGTGGATACCGTATTCGGGATTCCCGGCGACGGCATCAACGGGATCATGGAGGGCCTGCGGCGGAACCAGGACAAGATCCGGTTCGTCCTCGTTCACCACGAAGAGGCCGCCGCCTTCATGGCCACCGCGCACGCCAAGGCCACCGGCCGACTCGGCGTGTGCCTGGCCACCTCGGGACCCGGCGGCATCCACCTGCTGAACGGCCTGTACGACGCCAAGCTCGACCACATGCCGGTGCTGGCCATCACCGGCACGCAGGAGACGTCGGTCCTCGGCACCGGGTACCAGCAGGAAGTCGCGATGGACAAGCTGTACCAGGACGTCGCGGGATACGACCAGATGATCTACAACCCGGCACAGGTGCCGGCGGTGGTGGACCTGGCCATACGCAACGCCTACGCGCATCACACCGTGTCGCACATCACCGTGCCCAACGACATCCAGGTGGCTGACGCCGACGCCGACCCGTGGCAGCATGTGGCGCCGGCCCGCTCGCCGCACACCGCGCCGATCATGCTTTCCGCGCCCGGACGCCCGGACGACGAGGACCTGCAGCGGCTCGCCGACCTGCTGAACGACGGGAAGAAGATCGCCATCCTGGCCGGGGCGGGCGCCCGGCACGCGCGCGAGGAACTGCTGGCCGTGGCCGAGACGCTCGACGCGCCGATCGTCAAGACGCTGTCCGGGAAGGCGACCGTCCCCGACGACTCCCCCTACACCACCGGCGGGATCGGCCTGCTCGGCACCAGGCCGTCCGAGGACCTGATGGAGGAGATCGACACCCTGTTCCTGGTGGGCACCAACTTCCCCTACACCAAGCACCTGCCGGAACCGGGCCAGGTGCGGATCGGGCAGATCGAGGCCGACCCGGCCCGGGCCGGCGGGCGGATCGCGACCGAGGTGCCCGTGGTCGCAGACGCCAAGCAGGGTCTGGCCGGCCTGCTGCCGCTGCTCAAGCAGCGCTCCGACGGCTCCTTGCTGGAGAAGTACCAGAAGGAGACGGCGAAATGGCGCAAGAGGATGGCGGCCCTCGAGGACGCCGAGCGCAACCCGATCGCGCCGCAGTACGTGGTGGCCGTGCTGGACGAGCTGGCCGCCGATGACGCGGTGCTCACCTGTGACAGCGGCACGATCGCGACCTGGGCCGCGCGGCACTGGATGATTCGCGGCGGGCGCGAGTTCTTCCTGTCCGGCAACCTGGCCACGATGGCGCCCGGCATGCCGTACGCGATCGGCATCCAGCACGCGTTCCCCGGCCGGCAGGTCATCGGCTACGTCGGCGACGGCGGCTTCTCCATGCTGATGGCCGAGTTCATCACGGCCATCCAGCACCGGCTCCCGGTCAAGATCGTGATCAACAACAACAACTCCCTGGGCCAGATCCTGTGGGAGCAGATGGTGCTCGGCTATCCCGAGCACGGGGTGCGCTACCCGCGGCCGTTCGTCAACTACGCGGCGCTCGCCGAGGCCAACGGCGCCCTCGGGATCAAGGTTGAGCAGGCCGCCGGCGTCCGCGGGGCGGTGCAGCAGATGCTGGCCCATCAGGGACCCGCGCTCCTCGACGTCAACGTCAACCCGGACGAACCGCCGCTGCCGGGCAAGGTCGAGTACGAGCAGGCCAAGAAGTTCACCGAGGCTTTTCTGCGCGGCCAGCCGCGCAAGGCGACGATCGCCACCACGCTGTTCAAGGACAAGTTCAGCCAGCTGAAGCCGTAGCCGGCCAGGCGGCGGGAAGGGAGGCCGGGATGCACGGCAATGCCCGGCGCAGCGCGCCCGGTTGGCTGATGCACCGCATCACGCCGGGCCCAGGCACCAAGCGGGAGCACGCCATCGACAGGGTGGTCCGCAACGTCGAGACCGGTCACTTCGAGCGCAGCCTGTCGGCGCTGACCGCCGCCGGCGCGCTGGTCACCGCGGCCGAGATCTTCTTCGAGCACGACAGCGCCAGCTTCGGCAACCGGATGATGTGGCTGCCGGTGGCGCTCGGGCCGGTCGGCGCCGCGGCGGGCATCGCCGGGGTGTTCAGCCGGCGGATGGCCAAGACCGCGCTGCCCGTCGCGTCCGCGGCCATCGTCGCGAATGGGCTGCAGGGTACCTACCTGCACGCCCGTGGCATCGCCCAAAAGCCAGGCGGCTGGTCCAATGCCCGCTACAACATGGAAATGGGCCCGCCGCTGCTCGCCCCGCTGCTGGTGACCATGGTGGGCGGCATGGGCCTGCTGGCCGCGATCCTGCGCCGCGAACGGTGAGCGGCGAACCCGCCGGGAACCCGGCGCCCGCCGCTCCCCCCGCATCGGGCCAGGAGTCCGCCCGGGCCCCGAGCCGCGGTCAGAGCGGCCCGGCCGCACCGGGAGGCTGGGACGGCAGATTCCCAGGCCTCGACACGGCGGCGCAGGCCGGGCACTGGGATCCGGTCACCGCGGGCGTGGTGCTGTCTCGGCTCCGGATACCTCAGGAGCTGGGGTTCTTCACTGCGGCGGAGGAGGCCGCCGCGACCGCGCTGTACGACCAGTTGCTGGGCCAGGCCGGCGCGGGCGCGCGGCGCATCCCGGTGGTCGTCCTCATCGACGCGCGGCTGGCCCGGATGGAGACCGACGGCTGGCGGTATGCCGACATGCCGGAGGACGCGCAGGCCTGGCGGGACACGCTGCGTTATCTGGACGAGGATGCGCAGGCCATGTTCGGCCGCGAGTTCGCGCAGTGCTCGGCTGAGGACCAGCGCACGCTCATCCAGACCGTCCAGGACACCGGGAGCAAGGACTGGCACGGGCTCAACGCTGCCCACGTGTGGAGCCTGTGGACCCGGTACGCCTGCACGGCGTTCTACTCCCATCCGCGGGTGTGGGACGAGATCGGCTTCCCCGGCCCGGCCTATCCGCGCGGCTACAAGCACGCCGGCGTGGACGCCCGCGAGCCGTTCGAGGTCGCCGACCACCATCCGGCCGACGATCCGGTGCAGGAAGGGTACTGATGGCCGGCGTCCGGGACCGCAACGAGTCAGCGTGGCTGCTGCCGAACGACGGCACCCGCACCAATCACAGGCTGCGCTCCGAGATGCGCCGGTTCGACGACGACGACGAGGTGGACCTGGCCGTGGTGGGCTGCGGCGCGGGCGGCTCGACGGTGCTGCAGCGGCTGGCCCGGCGCGGCTGGCGGGTCGTCGGCCTGGACGCCGGGCCGTTCTGGGACCCGGACACCGACTGGGTCAGCGACGAGGCGGGCTCGCATCACCTGTACTGGACCGAACCGCGGGTCATCGACGGTGACGACCCGGTGCCGCTGGGCTCGAACAACTCCGGCCGCGGCGTCGGCGGGTCGATGGTGCACTACGCCGGCTATACCCCGCGCTTTCACCCCAGCGACTTCGCCACCTGGACCAACGACGGAGTCGGCGCCGACTGGCCGATCGGTTACGCCGACCTCAAGCCCTACTACCAGGACCTCGAGGCCGAGCTGCCGGTGGCCGGCCAGGACTGGCCGTGGGGGGATCCGCACACGTACCCGCAGAGCCCGCACCCGGTCGGCGGCAACGGAGAGGTGTTCCTGCGCGGCGCCAGCAAGGCCGGCATCGCGGCGAAAGTTGGGCCGGTCGCGATCGCCAACGGGCGCTTCGGCAACCGGCCGCACTGCATCTACCGGGGGTTCTGCCTGCAGGGGTGCAAGGTCAACGCGAAGGCCTCGCCGCTGATCACGCACATCCCGGACGCGCTCGCGCACGGCGCCGAGATCCGCCCGAACTCCATGGTCACCGGGATCGAGGTGGACGAGCGCACCGGCCGGGCCGCAGGCGTGCACTACGTCCGCGACGGCGTGCCCCACCTCCAGCGGGCCCGGGTGGTCGTACTGGCCGGCTACTCGATCGAAACCCCCCGGCTGCTGCTGCTGTCGGCGTCGAAACGCTTCCCGGATGGGCTGTGCAACGACTTCGACCAGGTCGGGCGCTACCTGATGGTGCAGGGCGCGCCGCAGACGGCGGGCCGGTTCGACGCCGAGGTCCGGATGTACAAGGCGCCACCGCCCGAGGTCAGCAGCGAGCAGTTCTACGAGACCGACCCGTCCCAGCCCTACAAGCGCGGCTTCGCCATTCAGACGGTCTCGCCGCTGCCGATCACCTGGGCCGAGCACGTCGCCGCGCAGGGGCACTGGGGCGAGGCACTGCGCGCGTATATGAGCGACTACGTGCACTGGGCGTGCCTGGGCGCGCTGTGCGAGTTCCTGCCGCTGCCAGGCAACCGGGTCACGCTGGCCGAGGAGAAGGACCGGCACGGGCTGCCCGTGGCGCGGTTCTCCTACTCCCAGTGCGACAACGACCAGCAGCTGGTGAAGGCCGCCCAGCACGCGATGGAGGCGATCCTGCACGCGGCGGGCGCGGACGAGGTGATCACGATCAAGCGCTACGCGCACCTGGTCGGCGGGGCGCGGATGGCCGCCGACGAGCGGCACGGCGTCGTGGACCGCGACTGCCGCAGCTTCGCGGTGCCCAACCTGTTCATCACCGACGGCAGCGCGCTGCCCACCCAAGGCAGCGCCAACCCCGCGCTGACCATCATGGCCGTCGCGGCCCGCGCCGCTGACCATCTGGCCGCCAGCACGCGGTAGCCGCTGACCACCCGGCCGCCAGCATGTGGTGAACGCCCGGGTCACGGTTGCGCCACGATTGATGTCGATCTTTACCGGGCCGCGATATCTTCGCGGACAGGGCTGCAAGGGCACGTTCTATCCGGAAGAGGCGGGATCGGATGAAGATCAGACGGTTAATCCCTGGCGGAGCCGTGGTGGCATCGTTGGCGCTGATCACTGCGGGAGGCGTGGTGCCGACGGTGGCGCAGGCGTCTGCCGCGCGCGGCGGCGGCGCAGGGCCCGTGGTGATGCACTACACCGGCACGGCGGGCGTGGCCCGGCTGCTACCCAGGAATCCGCGGCCCGCGAATACGGCGCCGGCCCGGGCATTCCCGAAGGGTGCCCGCAGGCTGCCGTCGGCCCGGTTCTCGGCCACGGAGGCGGTACCGCGCACCGCGACGACAGCGGGCGCGGCCGCGGCCACCGTCGCTCCCCGGGTCAACTTCAACGGCGTCAGCAGCCGGGACAGCCAGTTCACCAACTACAACCTGAAGTTCGAACCCCCGGACCAGGGGCTGTGCAAGGGCAACAGGTTCGTACTCGAGCCGGTCAACTCCGCGTACCGCATCTACCGCACGAATGGGAAGTCGGTACGCGGGCCGTTCAACGTCAACGACCTGTTCAACGTGGGCGGCAAGGAGTTCACCAGCGATCCGCGCTGCTGGTTCGATCCCACCACCCAGACCTGGTTCGCGACGATCCTGTTCCTGAACGACACGAGCACCGCGAGTTCGCTGCTGATCGCCGTCCGGCACAGCCCGAACCCGCTGGGGCTGTGGAACGAGTACTCGATCGACACCACGGACGAGGGCCGGGGCAACGGCTGCCCGTGCTTCGGTGACCAGCCGAGGATCGGGATCGACCAGCACAACCTGTACGTGACCGCCGATGAGTTCTCGATCACCGGGCCGCAGTTCTTCGGCTCCGAGATGTGGGCGATCGACAAGGCGGACCTGGTCGCCGGCAAGCCGCTCACGCACTTCGTGCGCTTCGGCCTGACGCCCGCCAGCCAGCCGGTCGTGGCGCCGCAGCCTGCCCTGTCCACGGGGAAGCCGAACGCCGAGTACTTCCTCGGCGGGCTGGACGGCGGTCAGGGTAGCCACCAGATCAGCGTGTGGGCCATGACCAACCGGAACCAGGTCGGCAAGGGCGGTCTCCCCACGCTGACCAGCACGGTCATCAACTCTCAAGGCTATGCCAATCCGCCCAAGGCCCTGCAGAAGGGGTCTACGAGCACGCTGGACTCGGGCGATGACCGGATGCAGTCGACGCAGTTCATCGGCGGCACGGTCTGGGGCGAGCTGACGACCGCGGTACGGCCGGCCGGCGACCACAAGGTCCGCGCCGGAGGTGCCTGGTTCCAGGTCAGGCCGAGGCTCGGCGCGAACGGGATCGCCGGCGCGTCGATCGTCCGCCAGGGCTACATCGCCTCCGCCGGCCAGTACGCGATCTACCCGGCAGTGCAGCCCGACGCGGCGGGGAACGCGGCGGTCGTCTTCACCCTGACCAGCCGCAACCGGTTCCCGAGCGCTGCCTTCGCCACCCTCAGGGCCGGGGCGGCCAACTTCGGCCCGCCGGTCGTGGCGGCGTCAGGGACCGGGCCTTACTTCCGGAAGTCGACGCGCTGGGGCGATTACTCGTTCGCGGTGCCGAGCGACACGTCGCACTCTGCCTGGCTGGCCACCGAGTACATCCCGCCCACGTCCAGCCAGACCACCAACGGGCAGCAGAACTGGGGGACGCGGGTCTTCAACGTACCGCTCCCCTGAGGGTCCGCACGGTGCTGGAGCCGCCCGCCGCCCTTACCGGCGGCGGGCGGCTCGGCCGCCTTCGCCTTCGCCCGGGGTGAACGATGACCCTCATCGTGGTGTCGGGTGCGCCCGGCACCGGCAAGTCGACGGTCGCCGCCGCGGTGGCGGAGACGCTGCGCTGGCCGGTGCTCAGCCTGGATCCGATCAAGGAAGCGCTGGCCGATGTCCTGGGTCTTGGTGACGAGGACTGGTCGGATCGGGTGGGCGACGCCGCGGCCGAGCTTGTGTTCCGGCTGTCCGCGCAGTTCCCGGACGTGGTCGCCGAGGGCTGGTGGCGCGGGGCCCGGCGTGAACGGGCACTGCGCGAGTTCGCCGGAGCGGTCGAGGTGTTCTGCCGGTGCGACCCAGAGCTAGCGGTCAGCCGGGCGCGCGACAGGCACGGCGTCAGCCGTCACCCCATCCACCGCGACGTGATCAATCCCTCCCGGATGCTGGCGCGGGTGGGCGAACTCGCGGCCACCGTCACTCCGCTCGGCCTGGAGGCACCGCTGGTGACGGCGGACACCGGGGAGCCGGGCGCGCTCGCGGCCGCGGTCGCCGAGGTGGCCGAGCTCGTCGGCCGGCCGGGCTCGCCGTAGCCCTGGCACGCGCGCCCGGTTGGCCGCCCGCGACGTGGCGCGGGACCGGTGCAGGATGATGACGACCGAGGCGACCACGAGGGTCGCGCCCAGGCCTTCCCGCCAGGTGAATCGCTCGCCCAGCACCACGATCCCGGCCAGCACTGCGACGACCGGGTTGACATAGGCATATGTCGACACGGTGGGCAGGGGCAGGCGGGCCAGGGCGTAGCCGTAGGCGGTGAAGGCCAGGATCGAGCCGGCGACGACGAGGTAGGCCAGCGCGAGCCAGGACGAGGCCGGGACCGAGGCCCACCGGATGCGGCCGAACTCCCCCGTGCCGGCCGCCACGGCCAGCAGCACCGCACCGCCGGCCAGCATCTCGATGGCCGCGGCCAGCATCGCCTGGCGTGGCAGCGGCAGCCGGTGACCCAGCACCGACCCGAACCCCCAGGCCGCCGCCGCGCCGAGCACGATCAGCACGCCGGACAGGCGGCCGCCCGCGGTGCCGCCGACCAGGATCGCCACGCCGGTCAGCCCGGTCACCAGGCCAGCCGCGGAGCGCCAGGTGACGCGCTGGCCCTGCACCGGCCAGGCGAAGACGATCATCCATAGCGGCACCGTGGCCACCAGCACGGCGGCCAGTCCGGAGGGCAGCGTGGTCTCCGCTACGGTTACGCCGCCGTTCCCGGCGAACAGCAGCAGGATGCCGATCACGGCACCGGCGAACCACGCTTTCCAGCCCGGCCTCGCGCTGCCCTCACCGGGCTCGCGGCCGCGGGCGGCCGCCCACCGGGCGATGGGATACAGCAGCGTGCCCGCGATCACGTACCGGATGCCGGCCAGGAAGAACGGCGGCAGGTGCCCCACCCCCACCCGGATAGCCAGGTAGGTCGATCCCCAGGCCACGTAGACGACCCCGAGCGCGATCCAGCTCAGCACCTGGCTACGCCTGTCGACAGCGGTGTCGTAGGTCATACGTCCATCGTCGCCGCGCGGCGATACCGCGCCCAGTGGCAGAAACGACAACTTAGGGTAGATTTCTGCCATGCACCGGATTGCCATCCCCATCACCCCCCGCATGCCGATGTTCGAGCTGGCCATCCCCTGCGAGGTCTTCGATCCCCGCCGTCAGGACTTCCCCGTGCCGTGGTGGTACGACCTGCAGCTTTGCGCGGTCCAGGAGGGGCCGGTGCGCACCGCCGAGGGGCTGCGCTTCGACGGCCAGGCCGGGCTGCGGGAGCTCAGCCAGGCGGAGACGGTGATCGTCCCGGCCTGTGCCGACCGGCAGGGTGATCCGCCCGCCGCGCTGCTTCAGGCCCTGCGCGCCGCGTACGACCGCGGGGCGCGGATCGCGTCGATCTGCACCGGCGCCTTCACCCTGGCCGCCGCGGGCCTGCTCGACGGGCGCCCGGCGGCCACGCACTGGATGCACGCGGCCGAGCTCGCCCGGCGCTGGCCTGCCGTCCGGGTGGAGCCCAACGTGCTGTACATCGACGACGGGCAGATCCTCACCTCCGCCGGGGCCGCGGCGGGGCTGGATCTGTGCCTGCACATCGTGCGGCAAGACCATGGGACCCGGATCGCGAACATGCTGGCCCGCCGACTGGTCGTCCCCCCGCACCGCGAAGGCGGCCAGGCGCAGTACATCGAGCAGCCGCTACCGATCGCCGCCCCGGGCCTGGGTGCCTCGCTGGACTGGGCCAGGGGCCACCTGGAGCTGCCGCTGACGGTGGAGGACCTGGCCCGGCAGGCGGCGATGAGCCCACGCACCTACGCGCGGCGGTTCCGCCAGGCGACCGGCACCACGCCGCTGCAGTGGCTGTGTGGCGAGCGTGTCCGGCGCGCGCAGGACCTGCTGGAGAACACCGACGACACCATCGACCGGATCGCCACCCGGTGCGGCTTCGGTTCGGCGCACCGGCTGCGCACGCACTTCGCCCGGGTCCATCAGGTCACCCCGCACGAGTACCAGCGGATGTTCCGGAGCCGCGCCGCGGCGGCGTGAGGGCGCAGCCGATAGGGGGAAACATCAGGCGCGTGATAACGCTCCCAATGCTCCCCGTTAACGGATCACGGGCCATCCGGACGGCCGGAATGGCACTGACTAGAGTTGAAGGACCGGGCCAGTACACCCGTGACCCGGCCGCTGTAAATCAGCATGAGGAGGCCGATGATGAGCCTTGATACCCCCACCGGTACCCGGGGAGCCCGGACGCCGGGAGCGTCCAGCCCGATCGCTAAGTGGGTGGGCCGCGTGATGGGCCGCCAGCACCGCCGGGCAGGCTACAAGTTCCAGGGGATGGACGTACTGTTCCTCACCACGACCGGGCGCAAATCCGGGCAGGCGCATGAGAACCCGGTGGCCTGGTTCGCCGACGGCGACGAGGCGTGGCTGGTCGTCGCCTCAGCCGGCGGAGCAGCCAAGAACCCGGCCTGGTACGCGAACATGGCCGCGCATCCGGACCAGGTCTGGATCGAGCTTCCGGACCGCAAGCTCCAGGTGACGCCGGAGCAACTAGCCGGCGAGCGCCGCGAAGCAGCCTGGCAGCGGATCACCACCGCCCAGCCCCGGTTCGCGAAGTACCAGACCAAGACCGACCGCTCGTTGCCGGTGATCCGCCTGGTTCCCGCCGGGACCACTGGCGGGACCACTGACGGCAGCGCTAACGCGACCGCTGACGGGACCACTGGCGGCACCGCCGCCGCGGCCGCTGACGGGACCACCGACGGAACGCGGCCCGGGCCGGACGCACCCCACCCCTAACCCGGTCAGGCGGCCAGCCGGTCCAGGGCGGCCCGGATCCTCTTTTCCGACACCGGCTCCGGGGTGCCCAGTGTCTGGGCGAACAGGCTGACCCGCAGCTCCTCGATCATCCAGCGGATCGCCGCCGCGTCGCCGCCGGACCGGGCCGGCTCGCCGAGCTCGCGCAGCGCCTGCTGGTAGGCGTCCGTGACCCGGTGCACGACCGCCATCCGTTCCGCGTCGCGCGCCACCGACTCCGCCATCTTGTCCAGCCTGCGGATGATGGCCCTCAGGTAACGGGCGAGGTCGGGCAGCCGCCGCAGCCCGGTTTCGGCGACGAACCCGGTGTAGATCAGCGCGGAGAACTGGGCGCGCATGTCGTCGAGCGCCGCGGCCGGGCCGCCGGCCTGCGCCAGCCTCGTCCGGACCTCGTGCGCCTCCGCGAGGACCCGCGCGACGACCTCGACCACCTCGGCCGTGGTGACCGCCAGCGATGACCGCGCCGCATCCACCAGGCGCGCGAACCCCGCGGCATCCCACGCCGGGCCGCCGGACTCGGCGATCACGGCGTCGGCCGCGCAGGCCGCGCAGTCGTCGAGCAGGGCGGCCGCGCTTGGGTACGAGTGCGAGCTCATAGCCAGCTTGGCCTGGGGTGGCAGCCGCCCGGCGATGGACCGGACACCCGAGGGCACCCGGAGCAGCAGCAGCCGGCGCGTGCCCCGCAGCATCGCTTCGCTGGCCTCGGCTTCGGTCGGAAACAGCCGGACATCGACCGCGCTTCCGGCGTCGGCCAGCGCCGGGTAGGCGCGGACCTGCCCGTGCCTGAAGACCCTGGGCAGGGCGCCGAGCGTCCAGTCGGTCAGACCCGTGCGGGTAATATCGCCGGCCGCGTCCGACAGCGCCGCCTCCAGCCGCGGCCGTAGTTGCCGCCGCAGCGCGGCCAGATCCTTGCCACTGGCGAGTACCCGGTCGCCGTCGAGCACGCGGAACGACATCCTCAGGTGCGCGGGCAGCCGCGACAGGTCCCACGCGTCCCGCGGGATCTTCACCCCGCCGATCCGGCCGAGCTCGGCCGCCAGCGCGTCCAGCAGATCCCCGTGCACCGATCCCAGCCGGGCCAGGACGGTGCGAGCGGTGTCAGGGACGGGCACGAAGGCGGTCCGCAGCTGCTTGGGCAGCGACCGGATCAGCTCGGTCACCAGTTCCTCGCGCAATCCGGGCACCTGCCAGCCGAGCTCGTCGCCGCTGACCTGGTTGAGCAGGGCCAGCGGGACATCCGCGGTCACCCCGTCGTCGGGCTCGCCGGGGGCGAACTCGTACGACAGCGGGAGCCCGCCCCAGGCATCGGGGTAGTCGGCCGGGCGGATCTCCTCGACGGCAGGTCCGACGAGGTCATCGGCGGAGAAGGTGAGCAGCTCGGGCTCGCTGGCCCGGGCCTTCTTCCACCACGCGTCGAAGTGCCGCGCCGACGTCACGTCGGCGGGGATCCGGCGGTCGTAGAAGTCGAACAGGGCGGCGTCATCGACCACGATGCCGCGCCGCCTGGCCCGGCGCTCCAGGTCCGCGGCGTCGTCCAGCAGTTCCCGGTTGCGGTGGAAGAACCCGTGGCGGGTCTGCCAGTCCCCCTCCACCAGGGCGTGCTGGATGAACAGCTCCCGGGCGCCCGCCGCGTCGATGGTCGCGTAGCCGATCGGCCGCGCCGCCACGATCGGCAGCCCGTACAGGCTGACCTTCTCGGTGGCCATCGCCGCACCCCGCCTGGCGTCCCAGCGCGGTTCGCTGTAGCTTCGCCTGGCCAGGTGCGCCGCCAGCGGCTCGGCCCACTCGGGCTTGATCGCGGCGGCGGTCCTGCCCCACAGCCGGGAGGTCTCGACCAGCTCCGCCGCCATGACCCACTGCGGCGGCTTCCTGGCCAGCGACGAGTCGGGAAAGAGGGCAAAGCGGGTGCCCCGGGCGCCGGCGAACTCGGCCGGACCCCGGCGTTTTCCCTGCGGCCGCTGGGTGTCCTGCATCCCGATGTGCGACAGCAGGCCGGACAGCAGCGAGATGTGCACCCGGTCCGCGATCTCCGCAGGGAGGCGGCCCTCCGGCTTGGCCTCGCCGCGCCGCGGGCGCGCGGCCGCGGCGTCCGGGCCACCACCGTTAGGCGCCTTCTTCTTCCTCTGCCCCGGCTGCTCCCCCGCCGGCGCGCGCGCCGTCCGCCCCGGCCCGGCGGCGATGCCGACGTCGCGGGCCGCCTGGCGGAGCTGGCCGTGCACGTCCTGCCATTCCCGCACCCGCAGGTAGTGCAGGTACTCGCGGCGGCACAGGCGCCGGAACGCGGACCCGGACAGCTCACGCTGCCGGTCACGCAGGTAATCCCACAGGGTGAGCAGGGCGAGGAAATCGGATCCCGGTTCGGCGAACCGCGCGTGCATGGCGTCGGCCGCCTCGCGGGCGTCCGCGGGCCGCTCCCGGGGATCCTGGATGGACAGCGCCGCCGTAATGATCAGCACCTCGCTGGCACAGCCCTGCCCGCCGGCCTCCAGGATCATCCGGCCCAGCCGGGGGTCCAGCGGCAGCCGGGCCAGCTTCCGCCCCACTTCGGTGAGCCGGGACGCGCCGCGGCCCGGCGTCAGCGCACCGAGTTCTTCGAGCAGCCGGACGCCGTCGGCGACGTTGCGCGATTCCGGCGGGTCGATGAACGGGAGGTCGCCGATCTCCCCGAGGCCGAGCGCCGCCATCTGCAAGATGACCGAGGCCAGGCTCGTCCGCAGGATCTCCGGGTCGGTGAAGGGCGGGCGCGAGGCGAAGTCCTCCTCGCTGTAGAGCCGGATGCAGATGCCGTCGGCGGTGCGCCCGCACCGGCCCTTGCGCTGGTCGGCGGAGGCCTGCGAGATCCGCTCGATCGGCAGCCGCTGGACCTTGGCCCGCTGGCCGTACCGCGAGATCCGGGCGGTGCCCGCGTCGATCACGTACCTGACGCCGGGGACGGTCAGTGAGGTCTCCGCGATGTTGGTGGCCAGCACCACCCGCCGGCCCCGGTGCGAATCGAAGATCCGGTGCTGCTCGGCGGCCGACAGCCGGGCGTACAGCGGCAGCACCTCCAGGTTCGGCCGGCCGGCCAGGGCCTCGGCCGTGTCCCTGATCTCCCGCTCGCCGGACAGGAAGACCAGGATGTCGCCCTGGCCCTCGGCGGTGAGCTCGTCCACGGCGTCGCTGATGCCCTGTACCTGGTCCCTGGGCTCGCGATCGGGGTGGTCCGGGTCGGCGAGCGGCCGGTAGCGCACCTCGACCGGGTAGGTGCGCCCCGACACCTCGATCACCGGCGCATCCCCGCCCTGCTTGCCTGATTCGCCTCCGGCACGGTGCTTGCCTGATTCGCCGCCGGCACTGTGCTCGCCTGATTCGCCTCCGGCACTGTGCTCGCCTGATTCGCCTCCGGCACTGTGCTCGCCTGATTCGCCTCCGGCAAAATGCTGGCTGAACCGCTCGGGGTCGATGGTGGCGGAGGTGATGATGACCTTGAGGTCGGGCCGGCTGGGCAGCAGCCGCTTCAGGTAGCCGAGGATGAAGTCGATGTTGAGGCTGCGCTCGTGCGCCTCGTCGATGATGAGGGTGTCGTAGCGTAGCAACTCCCGGTCGCGCTGCAGCTCGGTCAGCAGGATCCCGTCGGTCATCACCTTGATCAGCGTGCTGTCGCTGGACGTGTCGGTGAACCGCACCTTGTACCCGACCGCCCCGCCGAGTTCGGTGCCGAGCTCGGCGGCGATCCGGTCCGCCACGGTGCGCGCGGCGATCCGCCGGGGCTGGGTGTGGCCGATCTGGCCGGTTATGCCCCGGCCGAGTTCGAGGCAGATCTTGGGCAGCTGCGTGGTCTTGCCCGAGCCGGTCTCGCCCGCGATGATCACTACCTGGTGGTCACGGATGGCGGCCGCGATCTCGTCCTTGCGCTGGCTGACCGGCAGCTCGGCGGGATAGCTAATGACGGGCACGGCCTGGCGGCGCTTTTCCACCCGGGCCGCCGCCGCTTCCAGCTCGGTCTCGATCCCGGCGAGCGCGCGCTGCCGGGCAGCGGCATCGCGCAGCGCCGCCGCGCGGTCGGCGCGGCGGCCGAGCCTGCGCTGATCGAGCGGCATGAGCGCAGGCAGGCGCTCTCGCAGCGCGGCAAACGAGGGGGTCAAGGTTGCGGTCTCCACAGCGGCACTAAGAACACGGCCAGGATGGCCGGAGAAGGTCCTCGAGATCTAACGCTTTTCCCGCCCTCGTCCTTCCGCGCCCGGCCTGCCTCCTGACCGCTCGCCAGCCCAGGCTGACCCCGGCGTGGGCGGCAGCGCCGACGTTCAGGCGGCGAGCAGGGCGTCCAGATCGGGACGCAGATCCTCAGGGGTAACCGTGGACTCGTAACGCCCGGTGACCTGCCCGGTCCGGTCGACGACGAACTTGGTGAAGTTCCACTTGATCTCGTCGGTGCCGATCGCTTCGGGCCGGGTGTCGCGCACGTGGTCATACAGCATGCCCGCGGCCGGGCCGAAGTCTCCGGGCGCCTGGACGCGCAGGTAGGCGTACAGCGGGTCAGCGCCGGGGCCGTTCACCTCGATCTTGCCGAACACCGGGAACGTGACATCGTAGGTCGCGGTGCAGAACTGCTGGATGTCGGCATCGCTGCCCGGCTCCTGCGCCCCGAACTGATTACTCGGGAAGCCGAGGATCTGCAGGCCGCGGTCCTTGCGGTCCCGATACAGCGCCTCCAGGCCCGCATACTGCGGGGTGAAGCCGCACTCGCTGGCCACGTTGACGATCAGCAGCACCTGGCCGGCGTAGTCACGCAGGTCCTGGGTGCCGCCGTCGGCGGTCTTGACCGTGAAGTCATAGGTGTTCATGGGCCGTCCCACCGGTTGATGACGGTTTCCCGTGCCGCGTCACGGGTCGCCTCGACCCTAGCTCGCCGTCCGCCGGGGTGCGCCGCCGGGCGGCTCGCCGGCTCTACAGCACGGGCAGGTAGCGGTCCAGCTCGTACTGGGTGACCTGACGCCGGTACTCGTGCCATTCGGCCCGCTTGTTCCGCAGGAAGAAGTCGAAGACGTGCTCGCCCAGCGTCTCGGCGGCCAGTTCGCTGTGCTCCATGGCGTTGATCGCCTCGTCCAGGCTCTGCGGCAGCGGGCCGATGCCGAGCGCGCGCCGTTCGGCCGGGGTGAGCGCCCATACGTCGTCCTCAGCGCCTTCCGGCAGCTCGTAGTCGTTCTCGATGCCCTTCAGGCCGGCCGCGAGAATCAGCGCGTACGCCAGGTAGGGATTGCACGCCGAATCCAGCGAGCGGAACTCGACCCGGGTGGCGTTGGCCTTCTGCGGCTTGTACATCGGCACCCGGACCAGCGCTGAGCGGTTGTTGTGCCCCCAGCAGATGTAGGCCGGCGCCTCGCCGCCCGCGCCCGCGGTCGCCGCGGCCTCCCCCCACAGCCGCTTGTAGGAGTTCACCCACTGGTTGCACACCGCGGTGATCTCGGCGGCGTGCCTGAGCAGCCCGGCGATGAAGCAGCGGCCCAGCTTGGACAGCTGGAACTCCGCGCCGGGTTCGTAGAACGCGTTCCGGTCGCCCTCGAACAGCGACATGTGCGTGTGCATGCCCGAGCCGGGATGGTCGGTGAACGGCTTGGGCATGAACGAGGCGTGCACGCCCTGCTCGATCGCCACCTCCTTCATCACCAGCCGGAACGACATGATGTTGTCCGCCGTGGTGAGCGCGTCCGCGTAGCGCAGGTCGATCTCCTGCTGGCCCGGCGCTCCCTCGTGGTGGCTGTACTCCACCGAGATGCCCATGGACTCCAGCATCGAGATCGCGGTGCGCCGGAAGTCGTGCGCGATGATGTGCGGGGTGTGGTCGAAGTAGCCGCCGGAGTCGATCGGCTGCGGCTTCATCCCCGGCTCGGGCTTCTCCTTGAGCAGGAAGAACTCGATCTCCGGGTGGGTGTAGAAGGTGAACCCGAGATCGGACGCCCGGCTGAGCGCGCGCTTGAGGACCCACCGCGGGTCGGCGTAGGACGGCGACCCGTCCGGCATCAGGATGTCGCAGAACATGCGGCCGGTGCCCAGCGACTCCCCCTGCCACGGCAGCAGCTGGAAGGTCGCGGGATCCGGCTTGGCGATCATGTCCGCCTCGTAGACCCGGGCGAACCCTTCGATCGCCGACCCGTCGAAGCCGATTCCCTCCGCGAATGCCCCTTCGAGCTCGGCCGGCGCGACCGCGACCGACTTCAGGTAGCCGAGCACGTCGGTGAACCACAGCCGGACGAACCGGATGTCGCGCTCATCGAGCGTGCGGAGCACGAATTCCTCTTGCCTGTCCACGGCCTTCACCTTCGACGTCCGACGCACCGCTAGCTGATCTGGGCCCACCTAGTCTGCCCGGCCGGTGTTTCCGGCAGGTTACGCGCCGCGATGGCGGCCGCCCGCCCGGAATACGCTGGAGGCGTGCCTACGCTGCGGATCGCGCTCGCTCAGGTAAATCCCACCGTCGGTGACCTGGAGGGAAACGCCGACCTGGTCGTCGAGTGGACCAGGCGCGCCGCCGGCGCCGGCGCCGGCCTGGTCGTGTTCCCGGAGATGATGATCACCGGCTACCCGGTCGAGGACCTCGCGCTGCGGGCCTCGTTCGTGGACGCGTCGATCGCCACCGTCCGCGCCACCGCGCGGCGTCTGGCCGCCGAGGGCCTCGGCGGGATCGCCGTGGTGACCGGCTACCTCGACCGGCGGGCCGACCTGGCGCCGCGGGTGGGCCTGCCGTCCGGCGCCCCGCTGGACGCCGCGGCACTGCTGTACGACGGGGCGATCCAGGTCACCTCGGCCAAGCACCACCTGCCGAACTACGGCGTATTCGACGAGTTCCGGTACTTCGTCCCCGGCAACCGGCTGCCTGTCTTCCGCATGCGGGCCGACGGCGGCCCGGTGGACGTGGCCGTCGCCATCTGCGAAGACCTCTGGCAGGACGGCGGGCCGGTACAGGTCGCCTGCGCGGCGGGGGCGGCGCTGCTCGCGGTGCCGAACGCGTCACCATACGAGCGCGGCAAGCTGTATGTCAGGCAGCAGCTCTCCGCCCGCCGGGCCCGCGAGGCGGGCGCCGCGCTGGCCTATGCGAACATGCTCGGCGGCCAGGACGAGCTGGTCTTCGACGGCGGCTCGCTGGTGGTGGACGCGGCCGGCCGCACGGTCGCGCAGGCTCCCCAGTTCTGCGAACAGCTACTGGTCACCGCCCTGGACCTGCCGACCGCGGATCCGGCCCGGCGGCCCGGTGATGTCCCCGCCGACGCCGGTGACGGCACCATGATCACCATCCGGCGTCTCGAGCTCGATCCCGTTGAAACCCGGGATACCGAACGGCTCCGGGTCGGCCCGGTCACGCCGCAGCCGGGCACCTGGGCGGCGAAATGCGTGGACGGCCCGCCCGGCGGCCTGGCCGAGGTCTACGCGGCGCTGGTCCTCGGCACGGCGGACTACGTGCGCAAGAACGGATTCGGGTCGGTCATCCTCGGACAGTCCGGCGGCATCGACTCGGCGCTGACCGCGACGATCGCGGCCGACGCGATCGGTCCCGACCGGGTACACGTGGTGCTGATGCCGAGCCAGTACTCCTCCGAGCACTCGGTCGGCGACGCCGAGGACCTGGCCAAGCGCCAGGGCCTGCACGCCCGCACGGTGCCCGTCCGCGCCATCGTGGACGCTTTCGACTCCGAGCTCGACGGCCTCACCGGCCTGGCCGCGGAGAACCTGCAGGCCCGGATCCGCGGCATGATCCTCATGACGCTGTCCAACCAGGAGGGCCACCTGGTGCTGACCACCGGGAACAAGAGCGAGATCGCCACCGGCTATTCCACCCTGTACGGCGACTCGGCCGGCGGGTTCGCGCCGATCAAGGACGTGCTCAAGACGCTGGTCTGGGAGCTGGCGAAGTGGCGCAACGCCCTGGCCGCGCAGGCCGGTCAGACGCCGCCGATCCCGGAAAACTCGATCTCCAAGCCGCCCAGCGCCGAGCTCGCCCCAGGCCAGCTGGACACCGACTCACTGCCCGACTACGCGGTGCTGGACGCACTGCTCGACGATTACGTCGAGAAGGACATGGGCGCGGCGGCCCTGATCGCCGCCGGCCACGACCCGGAGCTGGTGCAGCGGGTGATCAGGCTGGTGGACACGGCGGAGTACAAGCGGCGCCAGTACCCGCCAGGTCCCAAGATCACGCAGAAGAACTTCGGCCGCGACCGCCGGCTGCCGATCACCGACCGCTGGCGTGAGCAGATCGGCTAGCTCGCCCCGGCGGGCACGCTTTGGCGCCGGCGTCTCAGCCTCGCCGGGCTCGCGGCGGGAGCCGATGTCGCCTCGCTGAAACCTTCCCGCAAAGGAGCAGGCCGTGAAGTCCAAGATCGTCGAGGACGCAGATGTCGTCACCTACGTCGTGGTGTGCGACCCGGGCGATGAGGCGGTCTCCGCGCTGACGCAGTTCGCGCGGGCCGAGCGTCTGGAAGCCGCGCAGATCACCGCGGTCGGCGGGTTCGAGCGCGCCACCGTCGGCTGGTTCGACCCCGCGACCAGGGACTACCGCCGAATCCCGGTGGACGAGCAGTGCGAGCTGTTGTCGCTGATCGGTGACGTGGCCGAGGGCCAGGACGGCCCCATCCTGCACGTGCACGCCGTGCTCGGGCTCTCGGACGGGACCACGCGCGGAGGTCACCTCCTCGAGGGCCGGGTGTTCCCGACGCTGGAGGCCATCGTGACCGAGTCCCCCGCAGAATTGCGCAAGGTGCTGCGCCCGGAGCTCGGGATCGCGCTCATCGACCTGGACCGTTCCGAATCCTGACGGTCCCCGTGGAGAGGTGGTCGTGTCCGCCGCGGGCGTGACGTTCCAGCTGCTGGACGGCAGGCAGGCGGCTGGGCACGCCGATGAGCTGCGGGCCCTGCATCACGAGGTTTACGGTCAGGCCGAGGACGATGCGGTGCTGGCCAGGCAGTTCCAGGTATGGCGCCGCCAGCCTGGTTCGGCTCTGGCCGAGGCCCGGCACGGCGGCTACCTGGTTGGTTACGCCGCAGGGATGCCGCTTCGGTCATCGACGTCCTGGTGGAACGATGCGACCACGCCGCTGCCAGCCGAGATCACAGCCGAGTATCCCGGCCGTACGTTCGCGCTGACCGAACTGCTGGTGCGCCCGGCGTGGCGCAGGCAGGGCATCGCCCGGGCCCTGCACGACCTGATCATCGGCAGCCGCCACGAGGAACGAGCGACCCTGACCGTCTCGCCCGGCGCCACCTCGGCGCAAATCGCCTTCCGCGGCTGGGGCTGGCATAAGGCCGGCCGGATCCGCGGTCCCGGTCCCGGCTCCCCCGCGCTCGACGTACTGATCTTGGCCCTCCCAGCCGGTCACGAGTAAACGCCGGACGACCGGGTCGCTCTGCGGCGGCACACGTCATGATCGCGATGGGGTGGTGTCCGACGGCTCCGCCCGGCCTGAGATACTGATCCGGAGGGTCCTCCGTCTAGTAATAAGGAGTGCGCGGATGAAGGTGGGCTTGCACATCGCGGATTTCACCTGGGAAGGCGGACCGCCTGCGCTGCGGTCCCGGCTGGGTGAGGTGGCGCGGGGTGCCGACAACGCCGGAGTGGACCGGCTCAGCGTGATGGACCACGTCTGGCAGATCGGGCCCCTCGGGCCGCCCGAGCACGAGATGCTCGAGGCCTACACCGCGCTGGGCTTCCTGGCCGCCGTGACCGAACGGGTCAAGCTGCTCACGGTCGTAACCGCGGTGGTCTACCGCGAACCGGGGCTGCTGGCGAAGGCGGTCACGACGCTGGACGTGCTGTCGGGGGGACGCTCCATCCTGGGCATCGGGGCGGCCTGGAACGAAGAGGAGGCCCGCGGGCTGGGCTTGTTCTTCCCGCCCCGCGCCGAGCGCTTCGAGCGGCTGGAGGAGGCGCTGCGCATCTGCCGGCAGATGTGGAGCGACGACGACGGCCCGTTCGAAGGCAAGCACTACCATCTGGCCCGCACGCTGAACTCGCCGCAGGCCCTGAGCCGGCCGCACCCGCCGATCCTCATCGGCGGTGGCGGGGAGCGCAAGACGCTGCTGCTGGTGGCCCGCTACGCCGACGCATGCAACCTGTTCGACACCCCGGAACTGCCGCACAAGCTCGATGTGCTGCGCCAGCACTGCGCCGCCGAGGGGCGCGACTACGACTCGATCGAGAAGACCGTGCAGGTCCGGTTCGACCTCGGCGAGAACGGCGAACGGGTGGAGCAGACGATCGAGCACCTGCATGAGCTGTCCGAGCTCGGCTTCACGGTGGCGCACGGCACTCTCGCCCGGGTCGGCACGCTGCGCCCGCTGGATCTGATGGCCGAACGCGTCATTCCGGCGATCGAGAAGTTCTGAGCCGCGGCGCCCGGACGCTACTTCGGGCGCTGCGACGCCGGGGACCAGCCGGCCTCGCGGGCCGGCGAGCCGCCCGCGTTTCCGGTCACGGAATAGACGATGTCCACCGAGCCGCCCGGAAGGGCGCGCTCGCTCTCGAACGCGAGCCCGGTATCGGGGCTGAGCGCCGGCGTCAGCTGCATCCCCCCGCCGAACAGCAGCGGCAGCACGACCAGCTCGAGCCGGTCCAGTGCGCCGAGGTCGAGGTAGGTCCGGATGGTGCGCGGACCGCCGACGAGGTGGACATCACCGCCCCGGTTGGCCGCCCGGAGCTTGTCCAGCAGCCGCCGCGGATCGCTGTCGGTGACCACGTGCTCGGGGGTGCCCGGCGGACGGTGCGAGGCGAGCACGTAGACGTCCAGCTCCGGCCACGGCCACCGGTCGTTGCTCAGGGCAGGCTCGAACGTCGTGCGACCCATGAGCGCCGCCTCGCAGCCCGCGAGGAATTCCCGGATGCCGTGGCTGCGGCCGGAGACGAAAGCTGGGTCGGCGGTCAGCGCCGGCCTTGAATCTGCCCCGAAACTGGCATCGGAAGAGGTCACAATCCTCCCGGGGAGACGGGGGCGTGATGCGGCTACGGGCCCCCGAGGACGGCATCGACCTGCTGAGCTTCCTCGGGCCGGCGGTTGAGCCGGATGAAGGCGCTCCCCGGCACCGGCCTCATCGGTTACGCCGTCCCTCCGCCTGGGCGAGGCGCTGGGCGAGTTCACCGATGTCGCCGGCGCTGATCAGCTTCCGGAAGGCGGGGTGATCGCGCGGCGGCATGGCCCAGTAGTCGCCGGTGGCGCGTCCGCGCCAGATTCGCCACCGCGGAAACCGCTGCCGGAGCCGGGCAAGCTCGGCATCCTGGCTGTCCTCGCTCTGCTTTGCGTTCACGACGGGAGGCGGACGGCCGTGCCGGAGCGGGCGGGCGGCTGGGACCGGTATGGCCGCATGGTCAGGGAGCTACCTCCTGGACGCAAGCCCGATGGCGCCCGGCGTGCCCACGGTCGACGCCGCACATCACGGGGCCCGGCCTGGGGGAAGGGCCGGGCCCCGCTCGGGGTAAACCTCTCTGACACGAAACGCCGGTCGTGGCGGAGGCGTTACACCTGCTCGCCCCGGCGATCCCGGGCTTGCCGCCGCCGGCCAAGGGCCGGGCACCGTCGGTCAGGGACCGGGCACCATCGGTCACGGACCAGGCGCCGTCAGCCTACGGCCAACCGGACGCTCTCGCCGGGCTGGCGCGCGGATCAGCTACCCGGCTGGTCGTCCAGGTCGGCGAACGGACGCAGCTCGAGCCGGCCTCCCCGGGCCATCGGGTGGGCCCGGGCCACCTCGATCGCCTCGTCCAGGTCGGCGCATTCGAGCAGGTCGTAGCCCACGATCACTTCTTTGGTCTCCGCGAACGGGCCGTCGGAGACCAGCAGTTCGCCGTCACGGACGCGGATCGTCGTGGCCGCTGATGGCGGCGCCAGCACGTTGCCATCCAGGCGCCTGCCGCGGCCGTCATTGTCCGCCACCCACGCGTCGATGTCGGGCTCGGGGGACTTGTCCGTGTCGGGCTCGGTGTCGGTGCAGACGAACATCAGGTATCTCATCGCTTGCCTCCTCGCGGTCGTGTTCCTACCAGGACGACGAACGGGCGGCGCGGCCCGGGACACAGGACCGGCCCGCGGCGCTCCCGACTTCGCCGCGGGCCATGATCGACCCGCCGGCCGGCCGATCACGCCCTCGCCTGCCCCGTGCCGCCGGATCTCGCCGATCTCGAGCCAGCCGCGCACACGCCTGGGCCGGTCAGGACGCCGACCAGGAATCCGATCACGCGCGCAGGTAGGCGGCCGAGCCTGCGCCCGAGGTCGTGATGACCCACGGCGTCCTGCGCACCGGCTCTCGTCATGGACCGGGATCACCACACTGTCCATCGTGCCTCAACGCCAGGCCGCGGCGCCGGGCAGGCATCTCCCGCCGCCGGTGCGGCGGGCGGTCAGCCGCACCCGGGTGACCCGCGGCGGCCAGCCATCTCCCGCGCCGGTGCGGCCGGGCAGGCGGCCGCACCCGGGCGACCGCGGCAAGCTCCGCCGGCGATAGGGGCGCGGCAGCGCGGCATCCGGCGATAGCGTGGCGGCGCGGGGCCCCTACCGCGGACATGCCGCGAGTCGTGCCCCTTCGCCAGCTGGCAGGATCGGAGCGGTAATGCAGGCAATCATGGTCAGCGAGTTCGGCGGCCCGGAGGTACTGCAGCCCGGCGAGGCGCCCCGGCCGGAACCGCAAGCCGGCGAGGTGCTGGTCCGGGTGGTCGCGGCCGGCGTGGGTCCGTGGGACGTCTCGCTGCGCCGCGGCGGCTGGACCGGCTCGCTGCCCTACATCCCCGGCGGGGAGTTCGCCGGGTATGTCGAGGGCGATACCGGCGCCGACTTCGCCCTGGACCCCGGCGCGCCGGTATACGGCTACCCGGGGCTGACCGGCTGCTACGCCGAATACGTGACCTGCCAGGGCGAACAGCTGGCTCCCGTCCCTGCGGGCCTGTCCGTCATCGACGCGGCCGCGGCTCCCATCGACGCGCTCGCGGCCGAGCAGGGGCTGACCGACGTGCTGGCCATCGCGGCCGGCGACCGCGTGCTTATTACCGCCGGCGCGGGCGGGGTCGGTCATTTCGCGGTGCAGATCGCTCGCATCCTGGGGGCGTCGGTCATCGCCACCGCCAGCCCGCAGCATCATCAGTTCCTGCACCAGCTCGGCGCGGCCAACGTCTTCGACCACACCAGGGCCGACTGGCCGGACCAGGTCCGCGAGCTCACCGGCGGGGGGGCAGAACGAGTGCTCGCGTGCGCGGCGCCCACCCTGGACGGCGCCGCCCGGGCGGCCCGGGACGGGGCCCTGATCGCCACGCCGGTCCATGCCGAGCAGCCTGAGGCCGGGCGGGTCCGCTGGCAGCAGTACAACGGTCAGCCCAGGGGCAGCCGCCTGATCCGGATGGCTCCGTGGTTCGACGACGGATCGCTGTCGGTCACCCTGCAGGCCCGCTACTTCTGGCAGGACGCCGCGCAGGCACACCGCGTGGCCGAAGAGGGGCATACCCGCGGCAAGCTGGTGCTGATAGTCGATGAGGACCTGGCGGCCGCGATCGAGGTCTGACCGCCGGGGCGGCGGGCACGACGCCGTCGGCCTCAGGCAGCTTGGGGCCCCCTGACCCGGCGGCCACCGCGGAGGCGCGGGCCCGGCACGACATCGAGCAGCTCACCCCCATAGTCGCCGGGCCGTCCGGTAGCCGGAGGCTGGCTCCCCCCGGACGGCCGCCCGCGACCTGGCAGCGCGGCGGGTCCGGCGCGCCGCCTAGGGTCAGACAGTGGCCGAACTGCTGCTGTTGTCGAACTCGACCGTTCCGGGCATGCGGTTCCTGGAACACGCCAGCCAGGCCGTCCGGGTGGTCCTGGGCGGCGCCCGTACGGTGCTGTTCGTGCCCTTCGCCAGCGGCGATCCGGACGCGTACACGAGCCTTGTGCGCGCGGCGCTGGCCCGTATGGACATCCGGGTCACCGGCCTGCACGAGGCCAGCGACGTGCCCGGGGCGGTGCGGGACGCCGAGGCGGTGTTCGTCGGGGGCGGCAACTCGTTCCGGCTGCTGCGGGCCCTGATCCGGCTCGAGATCCTGGACGTGCTGCGCGGGGTGGCAGAAAACGGCGTCCCCTACCTGGGCGCCAGCGCCGGATCGAACCTGGCCTGTCCCTCGATCCGCACCACCAACGACATGCCGATCGTCGAGGCGGTCCCGCTGTCGGCGCTGGGATTGATCCCGTTCCAGCTCAACCCGCACTACCTGGACCCGGATCCGCACAGCTCGCACCAGGGCGAGACTCGGCCGCGCCGGATCGAGGAGTTCCTGGAGGAAAACGACGTCCCGGTGCTGGGACTGCGCGAAGGAGCCTGGCTGCGGGTATCGGGCCGGAACGCGGTCCTGGCCGGGAACAGCACCGGGCGCCTCTTCCGCCGGCACGCCGAGCCAGCCGACGTCCCGGTTGGCACGGATCTGTCCCACCTGCTCGACACCAGGCCGCGGTTCGACATCGGCCCCGGCGGGTAGCGCGCGTCGGCGCGCCGGGCGGCAAGGTCAGCATCGGCCGGGCACGCGCTGCGACAGGTGGTTACGCTGTGCTGACGGGCATTCACGATGGCCGACCCCGAGCCATCAGCGGGCGTGCGGAAAGGCGCAACATGGCCAGGAACTGGTTCAGGCCCACGGTCTCGAGCCGTCGAGACAAGGCAGCGGCTTTCGATACCAGCGTGGCGCATCCGGCCCGGGTGTATGACTACTGGCTGGGCGGCAAGGACAACTTCGCCGCCGATCGGGAGGCGGCCGAGCAGGTGATCGCGGCCAATCCCCAGGTGCTGCCGGGCGTCCGGGCGAACCGGAAGTTCCTGGGCCGGGCGGTGCGGTACCTGGTCGGCGAGGCGGGGATCCGCCAGTTCCTGGACATCGGCACCGGACTGCCGACGGCCGACAACACCCACGAGGTGGCGCAGCAGCTCGCGCCGCAAAGCCGGGTCGTGTACGTGGACAATGACCCGATCGTGCTGGCGCACGCCCGAGCGCTGCTGACCAGCACGCCGGAAGGCGCCACCGCCTACGTCGACACCGATATGCGGGACACGGACGCGGTGCTGCGGGGGGCGGCGCAGACGCTGGACCTCAGCCAGCCGGTCGCGGTGATGCTGCTGATGATCTTGCAGTACATCCCGGATGCGGAGGACCCGTGGGGGATCGTGGCCCGGCTGATGGACGCGGTTCCGCCGGGTAGCTACCTGGCCCTGTCGGACACGGCCGCGGACATCGACGCGGAGGCGGTGGCCGAGTCCGCGCGCCGGTACAACCAGCGGCTGGGAGCGGTGCGGCAGACCCGCCGCAGCAAGGCGGAGTTCAGCCGGTTCTTCGAGGGCCTCGACCTGCTGGACCCGGGCGTGGTACCGCTGCCCGAATGGCGGGCGATCGGCCGCCCCGGCCAGCGCATTCCCGCCTATGCCGCGGTCGGCCGCAAGCCCTGAGCGCGGAACTCCCCGCCGTGATCAGCGTCGAGACGCACGGGCAGGTGGCCGTGGTCACGATGACGCACGGCAGGGCGAACGCGCTCGACACGAGCCTGTGCCGCGCCCTGGCCGGGTACTTCGGGCAACTGGAACGCGACGGCCACCGGGCCGCCGTCCTGACCGGGCACGGGAGCATCTTCTCGGCTGGGGTGGACTTGCTGCGGCTTCGTGACAGCGGCCCGGGCTACCTCGAGGAGTTCCTGCCCGCGCTCAGCGAGGCGTTCCTGGCCGTGTTCAACTGCTCCGTGCCGGTCGTCGCCGCGCTCAACGGGCACGCGATCGCCGGGGGCTGCGTTCTGGCCTGCGCCTGCGACCACCGGGTGATGAACGCGGGCCGCGGGCGCATCGGCGTCACCGAGCTGCTCGTCGGACTCCCGTTCCCGGCCGCCGCGACGGAGATCCTGCGCTTCGCGGTCGGCACCCCGCGGCTCAAGGAGATCAGCTACTTCGGCCGGACGTATCCCGCCGCTGAGGCCGTGGCTCTCGGGCTGGTCGACGAGGTGGTTGACGAGGCGTCGGTGCTCCCCCGCGCGGTCGCGGTCGCGGCCGAGTTCGCGGCGCTGCCCGGCGAGCCGCTGCGGCATACCCGACGGCAGATCCGCGTACCCGCGCTGGACCTCATCGCCCGGCAGCGCGCGGATGACGAGCTGGTGCGCCAGATGTGGGGCTCGCCCGCCGCTCGCGACACGGTCGACCGGTACGTGACCAAGACGCTGCGGAAATGAGGGCCGGCCCGGTGCCATCGCGATCGGGGCTAGTCTATAGACTTGGCACCGCCCCGGGCTCGCGACGGCCTGCGTGGTCTAGCGTGACACCCGGCCGCTGGCCTTCGAGCGGCGCTGACCGCCCGGCACCGCCGACCGCGGCTCAGCGTGGCGCCAGGCCGAGCAGCACGTGGTCCGCGACCCGCTCCGGGAAGTCCGGCGGGATAAGTTCCGGGTCGTGCTTGCCCCGCGACATCACCGCGCCGGTGAGCATGGCCACCGCCACCTCAAGGTCCGCGTCCGGCCGCAGCTCGCCCGAGGCGATCCCGCGTCGCAGCACCGACCTGATCAGCTCGCGGCGCGGCTCGACCACGGTCTCCTTGTATCGCTGCATGATCCTCGGGTACTTCTCCCCCTCGCCCAGCAGCAGCGCGTACCGCCGCATCCGGGTCGGATCGGCCGCGTCCTGGCACATCACCCGGAGCATCGCGACCAGGTCCTCGCGCACCGACAGCCCGCGCGGCTCGGGCAGCGGCGACTTCAGCAAGCTGAGCGCGTCGAGGAGCAGATCCTCCTTGCCGGCCCAGCGGCGGTAGATGGTGGCCTTGCCCACGCCGGCCCGGGCGGCGACGGCTTCCATGCACACGCCGGCCACCCCGGACTCGGTGAACAGTTCCAGCGTGCCGTCCAGGATGGCCCGCTCGGCGCGCTCGCTGCGCGGACGCCCGGGCCGGCGAGCGACAACTGGCTCGCCGGCCCGGGCGGGCAGGACCTCTGCCTGACGCATGGCGCTTATCCTTCCACGCCCGCCGGCTCGCCGGCCATCTCGCTGCGCTCAGCCTCGGCCGGTACCGGCGCAGGCGCCGACTGCCGCGCACCCGGCATCCACCGGAGCACCACGAGCGCCCCGGCCAGCGCGATCAGCGCTCCCACCACCGTGGTGACGTGCATGGCGTCGGTGAACGCCGAGTCGGCCGGCCCAAGCAGGCCTCGGCCTGTGGCACCCAGGTGCTGCGCGACGGCCTGAGTAGCCGCGATCGACTGGCCCGCGGTGCCGCGCGCCGCCGCCGGCAGGGCGGACAGGGCGGGACTGAGGTGGTCCCGGTAGGACTGAGCCAGGATCGAGCCGAGCACGGCGACGCCGAGCGCCACGCCGACCTGGCGGGCGGTGTTGGTCAGCGCTGAGCCGGCCCCGGCCCGCTCGCGAGGCAGCACGTCCATCACCGCCGAGGTGGCCGAGGGAATCGCCACGCCGATGCCCGCGCCCTGGACGGCGAACAGCACCCCGAGAACCCAGATCGGCGTGGATGTCCCGAGCACCGCGTAGCCGGCCAGCGCGCCGGCCATGACCAGCATGCCCGATGCGCCGACGGCCTTGGCCCCGAACCGCTGTACCAGCGCGGCGCTGCGCGGCGAGAACAGCAGCTGGCCGACCGCGAACGGGATGGTCAGCAGGCCGGCGTCGAGCGCGCTGTAGCCGCGGACGTTCTGCAGGTAGAAGGTGGTGAAGAAGTACACGCCACCCATGCCGAAGAACAGCAGGCTAATCGCCCCGACCGAGGCGGAAAGCCGGTGATCGGCGAACAGTCGCACGTCCAGCGAAGGATGCGAAATGCGGCTCTCGTGCCAGGCGAAAATCCCGAGCACGGCCAGCCCGCCGAACAGCGGGCCGAGCACGTCACCGCGCACCCAGGACCCGGTGTCGCCGCCCTGGACGATGCCGTAGACGACCAGCACGAGGCCGACGATGGACAGCAGCACGCCGAGGTAGTCGATCTTCCCGGGGTCCGGGTTCTTAGACTCCGGCACCAAGATCGCGACGGCGATCGCGCCCGCCACGGTCACGGGCACGTTGATCAGGAAGACCGAGCCCCACCAGAAGTGGGCCAGGAGCAGGCCGCCGAGCACCGGGCCGACCGCCACCCCGAGGCCCACCGCGGTGGCCCACAGGCCGATGGCCCGCGGCCGCTCGTTCGGCTCGAACACGTTGGAGATGATGGACAGGGTCTGCGGCATCACGGCGGCGCCGCCGAGGCCCATCGCGGCCCGGGCGAAGATGAGCTGGTCAGGCGACTGCGAATAGGCGGAAAGAATCGACCCGACGCCGAACAGCGCGAGGCCGATCATGAGCATCCGCTTGCGGCCCACCCGGTCGCCGATTACGCCGAAGGTGAACAACAGGCCGGCGAAGACGAGGGTGTAGGAGTTGATCGCCCATTCAAGCTGGCTCTGGCTGGCGCCGAGCCCGCCGCGCGGCTCGGCGATGGTCTTGAGGGCGACGTTCAGGACGGTGTTGTCGATGACGATGGCTAGCAGCCCGACGATCAGGACACTGAGGATGCCCCAGCGCCTGCGGTAGATCATCTGCTTGTCCATGGTTCCTTTCGGATTAGGCAGCGGGCGCCCGGCGGGAAGATCGGGTCCGCCGCCGACGTTGGGCTCGTAAGATGGCGCGGCCACGTTCGGGATCGTGACCACTATCGATACGGAACAGGAGCGTATCGATATGCATTCCCGATGTCACCCGATTTTCGGCCGGGCCGCCGTCTCGCGCCGGCGAGCACGCCGTGCAATGATCGAGTCGTCCGGGGACGCCAGTGGGGCGCCTCGAGGCGAGGAGGTTTCGTCATGAATTCTGTTCCAGGCGGCCCGGCCGCGGCCAGCGCCCAGCCCGAGCCTCTCTACGGCGGCAAGGCGGGGCGGCGGATCACCGTGCGGGACATAGCCGCCGCCAAAGCCCGGGCCGAGAAATGGCCCATGCTCACCGCCTACGACGCGCTGACCGCCCGGGTGTTCGACGAGGCCGGCATTCCCGTGCTGCTCGTCGGCGACTCCGCCGCGATGGTGGTCTACGGTCACGACACGACCATCCCGGTCACCGTGGACGACCTGATCCCACTGACCGCCGCGGTGGTCAGGGCGACCAGCCGGGCCATGGTCGTGGCGGACCTGCCGTTCGGCTCCTACCAGGCCTCGCCGCAGGCTGCGCTCGCCGCGGCGACCCGGTTCCTGAAGGAATCGGGGGCGCACGCGGTCAAGCTCGAGGGCGGCGACCGCGTGCTGCGTCAGGTCGAAGAGCTGGTCGCGGCCGGGATACCGGTGATGGGCCATCTCGGCCTGACTCCGCAGTCGGTCCACGCCTTCGGCGGCTACCGGGTGCAGGGCCGCGGCGAGGACGGCGAACGGCTGCTGCATGACGCGAAGGCACTGCAAACCGCGGGCGCGTTCGGCCTGGTGCTGGAGGCCGTGCCCGCCACGCTGGCCGCCCGGGTGACGCAATCGCTGTCGATACCGACCATCGGGATCGGCGCCGGCGCTGACTGCGACGCCCAGGTCCTGGTCTGGCAGGACATGGCCGGGCTTTCGCCGCGCGTGCCCAAGTTCGTCAAGCGGTACGCCGATCTGGCCGGGACGCTGCGCGCGGCGGCCACCGCCTACGCCGAGGACGTGACCTCGGGCGCGTTCCCGGCCGAGGAGTTCTCCTACCGCTGAGGCGCCGGCCAGACCGGCACTGAGGCCACCCTTAGTCATCCATCCCCACGGGCGATCGCCAGCCCCGGCCGGTGCGGGGCCCTGGCGCGGTAGGGCACCATGGGCGGGTGGATGCCGATCAGGTGGCGGCGCTGTACACGCTGCTCGCCCCCACCGGGTGGCTGGAGCGGACCAGGGCGTTCGCCCGGGCGCTGCGGTCGGGCGCCCGGACGCCCGGGGGCCTGCTGCTGGTCGGAACGCCCAGTCAGGAGCCCTGGCACCTGGCCGCCCATCTCGATGAGGAGAGCAGGTTCGCGGGCATTCCCGAGCTCATGCCGACGCTGATCCGGTGGGCGCCGCCGGCCGGGGGCCCAGACCACCTGCGGGTCGGCCTGGGGCGGCTGGAGGCGGCCCGCCGCGGCGAGGCGCTGTTCGTGGTCAGCCCGCAGGCAGCGCCGGTTCCGCTGCTCGAGCGGGTCAGCGACGCGCGCCGGGCCGGTGCCGTGATCCTCGCCCTCGACCAGGGGGACCGGGAGCTCGAGGATCTGGCCCACGAGACGCTGACCGTCCGAGAGGCTGCCGGCCCGGTTACCTTCGACGCGGCACAGCACCTAGTCAGCGCGGCGGCCGGAGAGCGCGGTCCCGGCCCCGGGCCGCCGGGGCGGCTGGGGCAGCTGGGGCAGCCGACCGGCCTGCGCGGGCTGCGCAGCAGGCTGGCCAGGCTGCTGGACACCGTCAGCGGATCGCCGCCGCGGTAAGAAGCCCGGTCGGGACCGTCAGGAGTCGAGGCTGAGCACCATCGTCGGCCGCTCGATGATGTGGTCGGCGCGCAGCGGGCGCACCGCGGTGCCGATCGCGAAGAACTCGGTGGTGTGCGAGCCCCAGGTGTGGCTGTGCTGGCGGAGCTGCACTCCGACGATGCCCTCGGCGTGCAGCTCCTCGGCCTCGGCCTGCATCCGGCTCATGGCCAGCTCGCGGGCGTCATACAGCGCCTGGGTGAACTGCTCCAACTCCACGTTCTTGCCGATGTTGCCCAGCATGCCGCCCAGCCGCTGGTGCGCCACGTGGTAAACGCACGAGCCCATCACCATGCCCAGCGGCGCGTAGCCGGCCCGGATAAGCGTCCAGAAGTCCTGCCCGGACAGGTCTGAGGTGAACGGCTGGTTCTTGTTGTTCCGCCACTGGGCGACACCGCCGCCGCCGGCTCCCTCTTCGGCCTGCACCGCCGTGCCGACCGCGATGAACTCGGCGATGTCGCTGCCGAACTCCTTCATCTCCACGTCCAGCCGCACGCCGACGATGCCGTCGGCCCGCAGTTCGTCGGCCTCGGCCTCCATCCGGCTCATGGCCAGCTCGCGGGCGTGGTACATCGCCTGGGAGAGGACGTCGAGCTCCTGGTTCTTGCTCCACCGGCCCAGCTGCAGGCCTACGTGGTAGATCGAGCTGCCGAGGACCAGGCCCAGCGGCCGGAAGCCGGCCTCGCGGACGAGCAGGAACTCGTTCACCGACAGGTCCGAGGTGAAGATGGCGCCGGCCCGGCCGGGCTGCAGTTCGGCCAGGCGCCGCATCGCGTCCTGCGGCACCCCGGCCGGCGCGTGCTGCGCGTCGGCCGTACTGAGGTCCGCGCCCTGCTGCTCGGTCATCGCCTCTCCCTCGGCTTCATCTGCTGGCCTGGTCACATAACCCTCCTTCCCTCGGTCAGCGGGTCGGGCCCCAGCCGGACCCGGGCGGCCTGCCGGCGCTGCGGGTCAAGCGAAAGTATCGGCAGGCTGGGCCGGACCCCGTGCCGCTCCCGGCGGGTGAACCGGGCAATGGCCGTGCCGATGATCGTCACCTCGGCGATATGGTCCCGGCCATGCTGCTGGGACGGGCATTCCCGCTCGCGTACCCGCATCTTCATGTCGGCGATCACCACGGCCTCTGCGCCGTGCGCGCGCACGTCCTTCTCCAGCTGTACCCGCGCGTCGTGCCGGGCGTCGTTGACCAGCTCCGTGTAGCCGGTCACCTCCCCGTTGCCGACACCCCACCGGGTCTGCCCCGTGGTCAGCCAGTCGTCGTGCCGGGCGCCGATGGAGATGCCGAGGACCAGGCCGGCCGGCACCCACCCAGTCATGACCAGCTTGGCAAAGTCCTGCCCCGACAGGTTCGAGGTGAACGGCTCGCGCAGCGGCGCCGCACCGGGCGCCCGGACCGCGGTGCCGATCGCCTTGAACTCCAGGCCGCCGGCCGGGAAGGGGCCGATGGTGAGCGAGACGCCCACGACTCCGTGCCCGCCGAGCTGGGCGCATTCGGTGGTCATCCGGCCGATCGCAGCGCGGCGGGCCTCGTACATGGTCTGCACCAGCGCGCCGAATGACCCGAAGCCGCCCTGGCCCGACACCTGCGTGACGCTTCGGTACGGCGTCGCCCAGCCGCCGTAGCCCGCCCAGGAACCCGGGCAGGCGAATCCGCCGGTGTAGCCGATGTTGTAGACGGCGGCGCCGAGCACCTGGCCCACGGGCTCGAACCCGGTACCGCGGATCGCGGCGAACTCATCGGCCGACAACGCCGATCCCCAGGTACCGCTGTCGCGGATCTCCGCCATCCGCGCCTCAGCGGCCGCCGGAAGCCCTGGGCCGGCGCCTGCGGGCCGGGCTGGCCGTCCGGGGTCGCCTGGCCGGTCTTGGGTCAACCGCCACCCCTTCCTCGCTGCCCACACCTTACCGGGCGGGCGATGGGAACCGCGGTATGAGCCCGGCCAGCGGGCATCACCCGGCTTGCGTCCGCCGCCCGGATCGCGTCCGCCGCCCTGCCTGCGTCCGCGCCCCGGCTCCGTGTCCGCCGGCGCGCTCGCGCCTGGCCGGGCGCGTCAGTCGCCGCCGGCCGCGTCAGTCGCCGTCGGCCGCGTCCCACTCCTCGTTGCGCCGTTGCACGGTCTCCAGCGCGTGCTCGGCCTCCTCCCGGGTCGCGTAGGGCCCGAGCCGGTCCTTGCCCGGGCAGCCTCCGTCCTCGGTCTCGACCGTCCCATGCCGGGTGCAGAAGTACCAGCGCTGCTGTGTCTCCATGCCGATTAGAATTTCAGACCATGACGACTATGCTCCAGCCTGGCCGGCTCTCCCCGCTGCGCCAGGTTCCCGCTGACATCCCGCGGCCCGAGTATGTCGGCAAGAAACGGCCGACGCTCGGCGAGCCCGACGTGAAGGACGCCGACACGATCGAGCGGATGCGGGTGGCCGGGCGGCTGGCGGCCCGCGCGCTGGCCGAGGTGGGGCGGCACGTCGTCCCGGGCATCACCACCGACGAGCTCGACCGGATCGGGCACGAGTTCCTGGTGGCCCACGGCGCCTACCCGAGCACGCTGGGCTACCGCGGCTTCCCCAAGTCGCTGTGCACGTCCCTCAACGAGGTCATCTGCCACGGCATCCCGGACGACACGGTGATCGCCGACGGGGACATCGTGAACGTGGACATCACCGCTTACATCGGCGGCGTGCACGGTGACACGAATGCCACGTTCCTGGCCGGGAACGTGGACGAGGAGTCGCGGCTGCTCGTCCAGCGCACCCGCGAGGCGATGATGCGCGGTATCGCCGTGGTGGCGCCCGGCCGGCCGCTGAACGCCATCGGCCGGGTGATCGAGTCCTACGCGAGGCGGTTCGGCTACGGCGTGGTGCGCGACTTTACCGGGCACGGCATCGGGACCACGTTCCACTCCGGGCTGGTCGTGCCCCACTTCGACGATCCGGACACCGACGTCGTAATGGAACCGGGGATGACGTTCACGATCGAGCCGATGCTCACCCTGGGCACGATCAGCTACGACATCTGGCCTGACGGCTGGACCGCGGTCACCAGGGACAGAAGGCGGACCGCACAGTTCGAGCACACCGTCCTGGTGACCGAATCCGGCCACGAGATCCTCACGCTGGAGTAGGCGTCCGGCCGTCACGGCCGCGCGGCTAGCCGGCGCATCATGCCGCGATGCGGCCTGTTCGGCTTTTACAGGTGCTTTGCACACGCCGGAGAAGATGGAAAACTACCCCGGATATGCGCTTGGTCTGAACCTGTCGGTGAGGGGAGAAACCGGATGAAGAATCGGCCACTGATCGCGGAGGCCGTCGGGACAGCATTGCTGGTGTTCTTCGGAGCGGGGACCGCCACACTCGCCTTCGGGTTCAAGACCACTGGATCCAGCATCTCCGCGGGAGTCGTGGCCACCGCGCTCGCCTTCGGTCTCATCCTGCTGGCTCTCGTCTATGCCTTCGGACCGGTTTCGGGCTGCCACATAAATCCGGCCGTTACGATCGGCTTCCTGGTCGGGCGGAGGATCACGTTCGCGGAAGCCATCGGCTACTGGATCGCCCAGTTCATCGGGGCGATAGCCGGCGCGGCGGTCCTTTACGGCACCTTCAACCTGACCTCGAGCTACACGAAAAGCACCGGCCTGGGGGCTAACGGCTTCGGTGCCTCGTCGATGATCGGAGCGAACGCCGGGGCGGCCTTCATCGCGGAGGTCATCCTGACCTTCTTGTTCGTATTCGTCATCTTGACGGTGACCCGCCGGGTGAGTAACGCTGCGGTCGCTGGGCTGGTGATCGGGCTGGCCCTCACGACCGTGCATCTGGTCGGGATTCCGATCGACGGCACCTCGGTCAACCCGGCCCGCAGCCTCGGCCCGGCTCTGTTCGTGGGCGGCACGGCGCTCAGCCAGTTGTGGCTGTTCATCGTCGCGCCGCTGGTGGGCGGGGCGCTGTCCGCTCTCCTCTACCAGTTCCTATACCCCAAGGGCGAAGAAGAGGCCTCGGTCGCCCCGGCACGCGAGGAGCAGACTCAGCCCGTGACGGAGCCCCGCAGAGGGTAGCCGTCCTCGCGCTGAGCCGGGTGCTGCTCAGCGCCGCGAGTCGCAGCCGACGCAGGTTGCGAGGGCCGGCCGGGTGCCGGCTCAGCGCCGGGAGGCACAGCCGATACAGGTCGTTGCGGCCGGCCGGGCGGCGAGGCGGTCGGTCCCGATCGGCTGCCCGCACTTGTCGCACCGGCCGTAGC
>Ga0207665_10000126_pt1 | contig 50605 bp, 42 predicted proteins | sample LARL112metaG_FD_184351 | JGI IMG/M metagenome (GOLD analysis project Ga0207665, IMG submission 184351) | Corn, switchgrass and miscanthus rhizosphere microbial communities from Kellogg Biological Station, Michigan, USA - LAR L11-2 metaG... | ecosystem: Host-associated > Plants > Roots >... | reverse complement strand
CGAGAAGGTCCTGCAAGCTGAGAGCAGGGCCGCGCTCGCGATAGCGAGAACGCGCCCGCAAATGTGAGAGGACATGGTTCATCCCTCGTCTGTCGTTGACGAAGCCCGTGCGCGGGACTTCAACCCGCAGAGCAGCTCAAACGAAGAGAAGGGAGATAGGTGGTCTGTCGGGAAGCTCCGGGGTCTGACTGAGGAGGTGGGGTTCAGGCGCGGGAAAAAGGGCAGAACCCGCTCCGATCCTATCATTGACCCCGCCGATTTGGGCGGGCAGCGCACTCAAGCAAAAAAGCCCACAGCACGTCATTTGGTGTGTGCTGGCGGGAGTAGAGTGGTCGGCGTGATCGTTGACGCTTCGTCCTTTGGCCGCGCCATGGTCGACCATGTCCGCATGAGCGACGCAGTTGATTGTGTTTGAGCCGTGCCCGAAGGCCACCACGGCCGGGGGCGCTACGAAGCAGAGCGAGGCGAACGCAGCAAGCGCCGCCGCCAGCCTAAAGCTGAGCCCGGTTCTGAGCGCGATCAACATTGCCGATCCCTGTAACCCCCTGAAGGAAGCCTAAGGGGGGTTGGACACCATCGCAAGCCTTTCTAATTTCACGGGCAAACAGCAGGGTGCGTGGAATGTGGGTCCACGGTCTCTGAGGCTCCCGCAGCGGCATTCTCAACAGACCGGCGAGACATGACCGAACTGCTGCTCTGTGTAGAAATGCAGGTGTGTCTTGTTGGGAGCTTCTCGTACGCGCCCAGGCGCCACCACGACCTCAAGCTACGGCTGGTCCTCGAAGCTGACCAGTGGGAGAGACGTGCCGATACAGCGTTGACCGTGTGATCCCAAGCTCCTCGCACAAAGCTCCGACGTCGGTCTCAGGCTCGCGAATAGCGGCCTGTGCAAGCCGAAGCTTGGCAGGAGTCATCTTCGGTTTGCGACCTCCCTTGTGGCCACGAGCGCGAGCAGACGCAAGTCCTGCCCATGTGCGTTCACAGATCAACTCCCGCTCGAACTCCGCCAGCGCGGCGAAGATGCCGAAGACCAGCTTCCCCGCTGGTGTGGTGGTGTCGATAGCGGCTCCCTGGCCGGTAAGGACCTTGAGGCCGACGCCACGAGAGGTGAGATATTGTGTTCGCGAGGTGGTGCGGATTGCGACAGAGGCAGTCAAGCTTCCACACGCGAGGGGTCCGCTTCATTGGCGCAATTCGAGCTTGCTATCTGCTAGCTAGAGCGGGGGTGCCAGCACCCTGTTTGGATCAAGTTATTGATTTAGTGGCGCACCCGACAGGATTCGAACCTGTGACCTCTGCCTTCGGAGGGCAACGCTCTATCCAACTGAGCTACGGGTGCTTGTCCGCGCGACCCTAGACCAAACGCGTCAAATTGCGCAACGCTGCCGCAACGGAAACGAAACATCAGAAGCCGAAAACGCGAAATCAATACTCGCCGTTCGGCCTTTATCCTTTGGCGTAAGGGAGCCTGAATTTGCCGGAAGGCGCGGCGGATGGGATTCAGGGCACGCGATCTAGACGCCAGATTAGAAGCGCTTCGAACGGGCTTTTTCCGCAGAGACGCGGTCAGGTTCGTGATGGTTGGGTCGCTCGGCTTCACAATCGAGTTCGGCATCCTTGTGGCCTTAGTGCATGGCGCAAACTGGAGTCCATTTCTTGCGCGAGCAGTCGCCATGGCGGCTGCTTTTTTCTGCACCTGGCTGCTGCACCGGTATTGGACCTTCCCAGCTGGACGGGTGAGGTCACCACTTCCGCAATCGCTCCTCTACGGCACCTTTCAGGTGATCAGTCTGTCGGTGAATTACAGCATCTTCTCGGCCCTCGTGCTCGCGGGCGGAGTGTGGCGGAGCTATCCGGTCCTCGCCACAGCGGTAGGATCGGTCAGCCCCGCGGTGATCAGTTACGTTCTCTCCAAATGGGCTGCCTTCGCCAAGCCTCGCAAACTCACAAAGCTCCCTGAGGGACGCTGATGCGCGTTGATTTGCGCCAAAGCGGTACTTGACGCACTGCAGCATTGGATTAGGTATCAGGCACAAGGAGCTTAGCTTGGATAAGCAGGTAGTTAAGAAGAAGGTGTTGGTAATCGGCGGCGGCTTCGGCGGCGTGTTCGCGGCCAAGGCGCTCGCCAGGCTTGGGCACGGCAAGCTCGACGTCGAGCTGGTCAACGCCAACAACTACTTCGTCTTCCAGCCCCTGCTCCCCGAAGTAGCCGCATCGTCCATCCATTCCGCAGATGCAGTCGTGCCGCTTCGTCAGCTGTTGCGCAAGATTCAGGTGCGGCAGGCGGAAGTTATGGGGATCGACTTTGCCGAGAAGAAGGTGATCGTCGTCCATGGCATGCAGCGCATTCCGATCGACCTGCATTACGACGAGTTGGTCATCGCGCTCGGCACTGGAGTGGACCTGAAGCGCTTCCCGGGCCTGCCAGAACACGCGCTTACCATGAAGGATCTGTCCGACGCGCACCGTTTGCGCACTCATATCATCGGCTGCCTGGAGACGGCCGACGTCACGGAAGATCCCGCGGTCAAGCAGCAGCTCCTAACGTTTGTCACCGTCGGCGCGGGCTTCTCGGGTGTGGAGACGGTTGCCGAGGTGCGGGAGCTGGTCCGGCGTGCGCTGAAATACTACACGAACATCAAGCCGGAAGAGGTGCGGTTCTACCTCATCGAGTACGCGAACCGCATCCTTCCCACTTTCCCAGCCGACCTCGCCGAATACGCAACGCGGCGCTTGCAGATCCATGGCATCGAGGTGCTGACCGGCGTGGGCACCAAGTCGGCGACAGGCACAGGCGTTGAGCTCACCGATGGCCGAATCATTCCGACCTCGACCATCGTGGCCACCATCGGGAACGGCCCGCACCCGCTTGTGGCGACTCTCGGCCTCGACATGAAGTGGGGACGCATCAAGACCGACCGCTGCATGCGCGTGCCAGGCCAGAACGGCGTGTGGGCTCTTGGCGATGCGGCGCTCATTCCGCTCGCCGACGACCCTGACGACGATCCAATGCTCTATGCGACGCAGACGGCGCAGTTCGCCGTGCGCGAGGGGCGCCAGCTAGCCGCGAACATCCTTGCCAAGCTCGACGGCAAGGAGCTCAAGCCCTTCGCCTATACCTCGAAGGGTTCGCTCGCTTCTCTCGGCATGAGCAAGGCGGTCGCCGACGTCTACGGTATCAAGTTGTCGGGCACGCTGGCCTGGCTGCTCTGGCGTGGCTTCTATCTCTCGTTCCTGCCCGGTTTTCAGCCAAAACTCAGGGTCGGCCTCAACTGGCTCGTCAATAGCGTGATGCCTCCGAACATCGTGCAGATCCAGTCGACCCCCCCGGGGACACGCTACATCCACTACCGCGAGGGCGACCGTGTGTTCGAGCCTGGCATGATCATCGACGGCTTCTACACCGTGGTCAAAGGCTCCTTCAAACTCACCATCGATAACCCCGAGACCCAGGAGCACTTCGAAAAGCTGTTCGGGCCCGGCGACCATTTCGGCGAGCGCGTGCTGCTCCGCTCCTCGCTTAGGACCGGGCTCGTGGTGGCGCTCGAGGATTCCATCGTGCTGTTCATCGCGCAGAAGGATTTCACCAGGCTCGCCCGCGCCTTCCCGATCCTCGACAGCTATTTCAAGGAATATATCGAGCGGACCTTCGGCGGCCACGACAAGGCCTTCGCGCCGGGCTCCACCAACCAAAAGCCCGAGCTCGAGACTTTGCCTTAGGGCTTCCGTTCCCTCGCTTTTGTCATCGTCCCCGAAAGCGGACATGACAGGATGGGATAGACGGGCGTCATTAGCTGACGCGCGGTCGGGCAATACCTATATTCCTTGCATCATGGCCATCACTGAGAGCAAAGCTTTCGCCACCGGGAAAGCGGTCGCGCGCGGCGACCGCGTCTATCTGATCGACGCTTCGGGCTACCTCTTCCGCGCCTATCATGCCCTGCCGCCGCTGACCCGGCCGTCCGATGGGCTGCCGGTCGGCGCGGTGCACGGCTTCTGCGGCATGCTGTGGAAGCTCTTGCGCGAGACCGGCGAGCTCGATCCACCCACCCATATCGCCGCTGTCTTCGACTATGCCGCCAAGACCTTCAGAAGCGATCTGTTCGACGGCTACAAGGCAAACCGCCAGGCGCCTCCCGACGATCTCGTGCCGCAGTTTCCGCTCGTGCGCGACGCGGTCCGCGCCTTCAATGTCGCCTGCATCGAGCAGGAGGGTTACGAGGCCGACGACATCATCGCCACCTATGCCTGCCAGGCGCTGGATGCCGGCGCCGAGGTGACCATTGTATCCTCCGACAAGGACGTGATGCAGCTCATCAGGCCCGGCATCCGTATGTACGACACCATGAAGAACAAGGTGATCGGAGAGGCGGAGGTCGAGGAGCGCTTCGGCGTGCCGCCAGCAAAGGTCGTCGAAGTGCAGGCGCTGATCGGAGATTCGTCCGACAACGTGCCCGGCGTGCCAGGCATCGGGGTCAAGACGGCGGCGCTTCTTATCAACGAGTTCGGCGACCTCGAGACGCTGCTCGACCGCGCTTCCGAGATCAAGCAGGACAAGCGGCGTGAGAATCTCATCCAGTTCGCCGACCAGGCGCGGCTCTCGAAAGCTCTGGTGATCCTCGACTGCCACGCGCCGCTCGAAGTGCCGCTTGCCGAGATTGCCGTCCGCCAGCCTGATGCCGCGGCGCTCACAGCGTTCATGCGAAAGCTCGAATTCACCGCTCTGCTCCGCCGCGTGGCTGAAGGGCTGGGGGCCGAGCTGCCTGAGGGCATGGCCCCTTCGCCCCCGCCGCAGCGACGCAAGAAAGACGATTACGATCACCCTCTGCGCCGCTCGCCGCGGGGAGAGTTTGTCGCGACCAGGACCATGGCCGAACCGGCCAAGAAGGAGGCTGGCTCGCCGGGGCAGATGGCGGTCGAGCGCGCCGGCAAGTTGGAAGCGATCGCGTTCGACCGCTCGAACTATGAGACAGTGACGGATATTGGCCGGCTCGCCGATTTGCTCAGCTCGGCGCGTTATCACGGCCGCTTCGCATTCAGGGTGAAGCTCAACTCGTTTGACCCCATGCAAGGCGAGCTGATCGGTGTGGCGCTCGCCATCACGCCGGGTCATGCGGCTTATGTGCCCGTCGCCCACGGTGCTTCGGACGGCCTCGATCTCGGCGGAACGATCAAGCAGATTTCCATGCGCGAGGCGCTCGACCTCCTGAAGCCGATCCTCGAAGACGAGGCCGTGCTCAAGATCGTGCAGAATGCCAAGTTCGACATGGTGGCGCTCGCCCGCTACGGCATCGCACTGACGACCGTCGACGATCCCTGCCTCATGTCTTACGCGCTCGACGCTGGCCGCGCCGAGCATCTGCCAGAGCAGCTGGCGAGTCGGCTGCTCGGCTATACCTGCCTCACAGAGAAGGAGGTGATGGGCTCCGGGCGCAGTGCAGTAGGCCTCGACCGCGTCGACCTTGCCAGAGCCACCGAATATGCCGGCGAGGAGACCGACATCGGTCTCAGGCTTTGGCTGATCCTGAAGCCGCGGCTTGCCGCCGAGGCCGTTACTACCGTCTACGAGACACTCGAGCGGCCGCTCGCTCCAGTGCTCGCCGAGATGCAACGCGCCGGCGTCAAGGTCGAGAAGGCGGCGCTTTCCAGTCTCTCGCTCTCCTTCGCCCAGACCATCGCCAGGCTCGAGGACGAGATCAGGGAGCTTGCCGGCGAGGACTTCAACATCGGCTCGCCGAAGCAGCTCGGCGAGATCCTGTTCGACAAGATGAGCCTTCCCGGCGGGCGGCGCACCAAGACTGGCGCCTGGAGCACCGATGCCGCGGCGCTCGAAGAGCTTGCCGCCGAAGGCCACGAGCTGCCCCGCAAGGTGCTCGACTGGCGGCTCGTCGCCAAACTCAAGAGCACCTACACCGACGCGATCCCGACTTACATCAATCCAGAAACCGGCCGCGTGCACACGACCTATGCGCTTGCCGCGAGCACCACGGGGCGGCTCGCATCGGTCGATCCGAATTTGCAGAACATCCCGGTGCGCACCGCAGAGGGCCGCGCGATCCGCAAGGCCTTCATCGCCGACAAGGGGAAGAAACTGATCTCGGCCGATTACAGCCAGATCGAGCTCCGCGTGCTTGCCCACATGGCCGATGTCGCGGCCTTGCGCCAGGCCTTCGCCGATGGGCTCGACATTCATGCCATGACGGCGAGCGAGATGTTCGGAGTGCCGATCCAAGGCATGGACCCCAATATCCGCCGCAGGGCCAAGGCCATCAATTTCGGCATCGTGTACGGCATCTCGTCGGTCGGCCTTGCTGCCCAGCTCGGCATCGGGCGAAGCGAGGCAGGCGCCTATATCAAGACCTATTTCGAGCGCTTCCCCGGCATCCGCGATTACATGGAGGCGATGAAGGAGACGGCGCGCCGCCACGGCTATGTGAAGACGCTGTTCGGGCGGAAGGTGCACTACCCCGAGATCAACACCAAGAACGCATCGCTTCGCGGCAATTACGAGCGCGCCGCCATCAACGCGCCGATCCAGGGCACCTCGGCAGACATCATCCGCCGCGCCATGATCAGGATGGCCCCTGCACTGGCGGAGGCGGGGCTATCGGCGCGCATGCTGATGCAGGTGCATGACGAGCTCGTGTTCGAGGCGCCCGAGGATGAGGTCGAGAAGACCATGGAGCTGGCGCAAGCGGTCATGGAGAAGGCGCCGGAACCAGCTTTGAAACTCAAGGTGCCGCTCAGGGTCGATGCGCGCGCCGCCGATAACTGGGAAGCCGCGCATTAGCCCGCCGTGTGAGGAACGACCATCGTTCCTTACCGATTTTATCAGCGAGGCAACCCCACTCTGGAGGCAAGCCATGGGCAAGTGCGCGCAATGCGGCAATGACTACGACAAGAGCTTCGAGGTGAAGATGGGCGGCCGCACTCTGGTCTTCGATTCATTCGAATGCGCGATTCAGGCGCTCGCACCAGTCTGCCCGCATTGCGGCGTGCGCATCGTCGGCCACGGCGTGCAGCACGGCGACGCCATCTATTGCTGCGTCCATTGCGCCAAGCATGAAGGCGTCAAAGGTCTGCGCGACCGCGACTGACCCAACTCAACGCTTCTTGGGGCGGACCACGGCGATGATATTGGTCTGTACCACGCCGTCGACCTTGGCGATCTTATTCAGGATCGCCTTATCGCCGTCGATCGAGTCGTTGCAATCGAGCTGCGCCACCAGCTTCTCGTCGGACAGAACGACGACATTGGCGAATTTGCAGTTGTCGAGCGCGAGGGCCTTCAGCGAGTCCACGGTCGTCACTGCGTTTGCGGTGTGCAGCAGCTCGATGAAGAGATAGATATTCACCATCGTTCGTTCCTCCCGGAAGCCTTATGTTGGTGCGCGGGACAATGAACTCGGAAGGTCCTAGAGGAGGTCCAATGCGTCTCGTACTGCTTAGCATGCTTTCGGCAGCGATTTCCTTTGTTGCCACGCAGGCGCTCGCGCTGCCGGCGCCGATGTCCGACGATGAGCTTCTTGCCAAAAGCGACCTTGTCGCGCTCATCCGCGTGCTCTCGGTGACGTGCACCGGCGTCGCGAAAGACGAGCGCACTGGCGAGGCCCTGCCGGGTTACAAAGCGAATGCCGAGGTGATGGAGGTCATCAAAGGCGACGTAGCCAAAGGCGATGATGTCAGCATCACCTTCCACGCAGTTCCGACCCACATACTCGGGCCATGGACCGTCTATTATTATCCGGGCGAGATGGTGTTTACCCATCTCGTCAAGGACGGCGATGGCTACACCACGACCTGGTGGAACGGACGCGGCAAGCTCGTCAACAAGGCTGTCATCACCGATCTGCCGACCAAGGCCGGCGAGACAGTCGAGGTCCCGCGCCGCACCAGCCACCCTGGCAATTGACGATGTTCCGGCAAGCTGCCAAGGAAGTCCTATGAACAGACCCTTCAAGCTGCTCGGTCTTGCACTTCTCGCGAGCGGCATTGCCACCGCGGCGCTCGCCGTGCCTGCGCCGTTGTCCGAGCAGGAGCTGACGGACAAGAGCGACCTCGTGGCCCTGGTCCGGGTGCTGTCGGTGACCTGCACGACCATCACCAAGGATGCGCAGACCGGTGAAGATCTTCCCGGCTATCTCGCCAAGCTCGAGGTGAAGGAAGTCAAGAAAGGCGACGTCAAGCCCGGCGAGTCGGTGCTGGTCACCTGGCGCGCGGTGCCGAAGAGCATCGATGGCCCGTGGACCGTCTACTACTACCCCGGCGAGGTGGTGTGGACTCATCTCACTAAGCGGAGCAACGGCGCGACCTACGCGTCAACCTGGCTGAATGCCAAGAGCGAGATCGTGACGAGCCCCGACTCTAAGGAGCTGCCGACCGAGCCAGGCGAGACGGTGACGCCGCCTCTGCAGCAAAAGCCGCAAACGCCACTATAAGATCAGGCGGCCGCCGATGAAGCGGTGATACCGTCAAGCCAGTCGTTGAACAGGCGGTGGCCTGCTTGATTGGCGGCGGGCGCGAAGCGCGCGGCGTCTGCGCGCATTTTGGCAAGATCAGCCTTGGAATTGGCAAGCTCGAGCGTGTGGCCGATCAGCCAGCGCTCCATATCCCTCTGCGGCAACTCCACGTGGAATTGCAGCGCGAGCACTTTGGGACCGTAGGCGAAGGCCTGGTTCGGCGTGATCTTGGTCGAGGCTAGTCGCGTCGTGCCAAGCGGCAGGTCGAACGTGTCACCATGCCAATTCAGCACTCTGACGCCCTCGATGGCGCCGAGCGGTGACGCCCTGCCCTCCTTGGTTAGCGTCATCTCGTCCCAGCCGAGCTCCTTTTGAAGGTTCGGATAGACGCGGGCGCCGAACACGGCAGCGAGCGCCTGAGAGCCAAGACAGATACCGATCGTCGGCACACCCTTCTTCACCGCCGTCTCGATCGTTGCGAGCTCCTGCTTCAGGAATGGGTAGCGGTCGACCTCGTAGATGCCGATCGGTCCTCCAAGCACGACGAGCAGGTCGGCGGACTTTGCCGGACTGAGATCGTCAACGCCAGCTTCGAGGTAGTTGAGCGCGAAGCCACGGTGCTCGAGCACGCCTGCAAGGGTGCCGGCATCCTCAAACGCGATGTGACGAATGGCGACGGCGTTTTTCATGATGCGTCCCTCAGAGGCTCCCCGTAGTAGCGCATTTTGTGCCTGCAGGTTGAATTCCATTTGACGATTAGCGACGTCTAATCGACAGTTTGCGACATAGGGATTGGCGTGCCTACACGGCTATTGCCACCCCCTGACGGCGTGGATCGCCCGCGCCATCCATGCCTCCCTTGGGATCTCGTCGCGCGGCATGCACGCCGCCGAAGAACAGGTTGCGCGCGGGCCAAGCGTGGGCTTTTTCGCCAAGCGCAAGCAGATCCGCTTGCATCGTCTCGGGCAGGCCCGGCTCGAAGCTCGTCTTGCCGTCACGCTCGACATGAAGTCGCGGCGCTTCCACAGCGTCTTCCAGACTCATGCGGTGATCGAGCAGGTTGACCGCGACCTGAAGGATCGCCGTCCTGATGCGGTTCGAGCCGCCGGTGCCGAGCGCCGTCACCGCTCCGTCAGGCTCGAGAATGACGGTGGGTGCCATCATCGAGGAGAGCCGTGTCCCTTCGCGCCAGCCATCGAGGCCGCCCGCCGATAAGTCCTCCTCGCCCAGCATGTTGTTCAGCATGAAGCCGAAATTGCCGACGATGTAGCCGTTGCCCTCGCCGTTGGAGAGGCTGACCGCGGCGGCATTTCCTTCTTCGTCGATGACGCTCACATGAGTCGTGCCGCGATAAGCTTGAGGATGGCGCTGCGCCTCGCGCAGCTCCCGCGCCAGCACCCCGCCGGCTAGTCTTGAGGCGAGACTTTCGCCGTGCATCATGCGCGCTTCGTTGGTCGCTTCCATGGCGCGCTTGAGCGCAAGCGCATCAACCTTGCCGCCCGCCTCTTGGAGTGCCTCAATGTAGGCGAGGCCGAACGCGATCAGCGGTCCGCTTGCCGCTGGCGGCGGATTGAGCGCCACAGTCGCGCCCCTGTGACGCCAATAAAGCGGCTCACGCAGCTCGACATGGTACTGCTTGAGATCGTCATAGGTGAGATGGCCATCAAGCGAGAGCGATTGCTCCACGATCGCTTCGCCCACGTCGCCAGCAACGAACAGGCGTGCGCCATCCTCGGCGAGCCATTCGAGCGTCTCCGCAAGCCCCTCGTTGCGAAACGTTTCGCCGGCTTTCATCAGCTTGCCGCCAGGCGCGAAGATCTTGGCGACGTCGGAGCTTGCCGTGAGGATCGGCGCGATAACGGTGAAGAGGTAGGCCTGGAACTCGGTGAGCGCAAAACCGGTGCGTGCGGCGCGCACGGCCGGTTCGACCAGCCTTCGCATCGGCAGCGTGCACAGCGCCTCGTGCCACAGGAAAATCCCTGGTACCGCTCCGGGCGTGGCGCTTGAGCCGACACCGATATGGAACTCCTGTTTAGCCGGGCCGAAATCGGCATAGACAGGAAAGAACTCGATCTCGTTCATCGGCCGGCGCTTCAGCGGCGTCTCGGTGAAGAAATCGAACAAGCGCACGGAGTCACTGTTCTCGCGGCGGCCCATGAGAAAGCCGCCTCCGCCTGGCGATGAAAAGACTGCCTCGGCGACGAAGGTCATGAAGATGGCCGCAAGCGCAGCGTCGAAGGCGTTGCCGCCGTCTTCCAGGATTTCCGAGGCGGCGCGCGCCGTCAGCTCATGCCCCGCGGCAACCACGCCCTTGGTCTTGCTCATGGAATTTGCCTAGGGCGAAGCCCGCGCCGCGGCAAGAGAGTTGCTGGCTCTCACACCGCTTGTCATCGCCCGGCTTGACCGGGCAATCCAGTAACCCCTGCACTAGCTAGAGAATGAAGGCCGGGGTTGCTGGATTCCCGGTTTCGCGGGAACGACCAGTTGAACTGAGCACACGTTCGGTCAGCCGAGGCGTTTTTCGAGCGCCGAGAGCTCATCGCTCAGAGCCTTCGGAAGCTTTGCGCCGAAGATCGCGAAATGCTCCTTGATGAGCGGAAGCTCTGCCTTCCAGCCCTCGTTGTCGACGCTCGTCATCTCCCTCATGTCGCCCGGATCGACTTTCACGCCCTTCACATCGATGGCGCCTTCCGCTGGCACCTTGCCGATAGGCGTGTCGACGGCCTTGGCGGTGCCATCGCAGCGCTCGAAGATCCATTTCAGCACGCGGCTGTTCTCGGAGTAGCCCGGCCACATGAACTTGCCGTCCTTGTTCTTGCGGAACCAGTTCACGTAGAAAATCTTCGGCATCTTGGCGCCGCCCTTCTCGCCCATCTTCAGCCAATGGGCGAAGTAGTCACCCATGTGGTAACCGCAGAACGGAAGCATGGCCATCGGGTCGCGGCGGATGTCGCCCTTTACTCCCGAGGCGGCCGCCGTCTTCTCCGACGCCATGATCGAGCCGAGGAACGTCCCGTGCTGCCAGTTGTTGGCCTCGGTAACGAGCGGCACCACGCTCGCGCGCCGGCCGCCGAACAGAATGGCGTCGATCGGCACGCCTTTGGGGTCCTCCCATTCCTTGGCGATCACCGGACATTGGCCGGCTGGCGCCGTGAAGCGCGCGTTGGGGTGTGCGGCGGTGCGACCCGACTTCGGCGTCCAATTGCGGCGCATCCAATCGATGGTGTGCTCAGGCACGTAACCCATCTGCTCCCACCACACATCGCCATCGTCGGTCAGCGCGACATTGGAATAGATGCAATTGGCGTGGAGCGTCTTCATCGCGTTCGCGTTCGACTCGTTCGAGGTGCCTGGCGCGACGCCGAAGAAGCCGGTCTCGGGATTGATGGCGTAGAGTCTTCCATCCTGCCCGAATTTCATCCAGCAGATGTCATCGCCGATGGTTTCCGCCTTCCAGCCGGGAATGGTCGGATTGACCATGGCGAGATTGGTCTTGCCGCAGGCGCTCGGAAAGGCCGCGGCGATGTACTTTACCTTGCCTTCGGGATTGGTGAGCTTGAGGATCAGCATGTGCTCGGCCATCCAACCTTCATCGCGGGCTTTCACGCTGGCGATGCGGAGCGCGTGGCACTTCTTGCCGAGCAGCGCGTTGCCGCCATAGCCCGAGCCGTAAGACCAAATCTCCCGAGTCTCGGGGAAGTGCGAGATGTATTTGGTCTCGTTGCAGGGCCATGGCACGTCTGCGGTGATGGGCGTGGAGAGCGGGTAGCCGACCGTATGCATACCGCGCACGAAGTCTTCGCTGTCGCCGAGCGCCTTCCACACCTTGTCGGCGACACGGGTCATGATGTGCATGTTGGCGACGGCATAGGCCGAGTCGGTCACCATCACCCCAATGCCCGCGATTGGCGAGCCCACCGGGCCCATGGAATAAGGAACGACATACATGGTCCGCCCTGCCATCGCCCCGTCATAGAACTTGCGGAGCGTCTCCTTCATCTCTTTCGGGTCGAACCAGTTGTTGGTCGGTCCGGCATCTTCCTTTTTTGCCGAGCAGATATAGGTCTGGTCCTCAACGCGGGCGACGTCCTTGGGGTCTGACCGCACCAGGATCGAGTTCGGCCGCTTGTCGGGGTTGAGCCAAAGCGCTGTGCCGCCATCGACCAGGGCCTTCAGCATGGCCTGGTACTCTTCCTTGGAGCCGTCGCACCAGTAGACCTGCTCGGGCTTGAACAGCGCGCGCGCCTCTTCGACGAAGGCGAGCACCTTCTTGTTCGTCGTCTTGGGCACATCGTGCCTGTTCGGCTTGGCTGCTTCAGGCGCGATCTTCGGCTGTACGCTCATGCGGGCGGTTTCCTGGCGCAAATTGGTGGATTGGATGTCGAAAGGCCGCTCTCACCTAGCACCGATCCAGCAAAGCTTTCAAGGCAGGCAGCGCGCGCCGGGCGCTCGCGGCGCCGGCTATTGGGAGCCCCTCAGAGCAAAACGCAAGGATTGGCCGATGCGCGTCACGATCGCGTCCCACTTGGCCTTCTCCGCAGCTGGGTAGGAGACGTAAAAGCAACTCAGCACATCCATATTCGGAAAGTTGCAGTGTTCGTAGTAGATGGTCGCGCCACGGGTTCCGGACACGGCATAAAAATCCGCCCCTATCTTTTTGTATGTGACGTCGCGGAGGCTCACATTGTGCTGGACGTAAGCTTGGGGCTCCTCACTGTGGAGGTTGTTGGTGCCATAGATGGTCAGCTCGGCGCGTCCGTCCGCCGTGTGAAACGTCTGCCCGTCGCCATTCTCGGGCGGCGGCTCCTGCACCGTAAAAAGGTCCGCCGGATACTCGGCCGTGGCTCCGAATCGGGGATTCGAGTAGGTGTCCCATTGCTCCTGCGCGAGTGCTGCTCGGCCCCAGAGGCATAGGGCAACAAATATTAGCAAGCGTATCATCACTGCTTCACTCCCGAGATGCAGCACGGGCTCGGAACGGGGTCGGAGACGCTCGATTTCAGCCAGCAACGCGCATTCAGGGCTTGTATGCCCGGCTTAACATAGCTGTAGGCCCTGCAGCTCGGATCGTTTGCACAAGCATCGCGGCAAAGCTCGTAACGAGCCTCGCTCAAATCGGGGACGGTCATGGGCGCTGCCAATGGTCGAAGCGTCAACCTCGGCCGGCAGAACACGGTTTACGGGGTCCTGGTTCAGTAGCGGCAAAGCTGGGCGCGCGGCATGACCCGCGCGCCCGCGCCTCCGCGGTTAGTGTGGCGTAGTCGTGAGCTACCAGACGCCGTTGATCTTGGCGGGAGCCATCGGTGCGCCCGGCTTGCACGCGAAGGCGTTGCGAAAGGCTTCTAGGTTAACGAGCACGCCGTTCACCCGATATTTGCCCGGCGCGTGCTCATCGGTTTTGGCATCCTCGCGCGCCTCTTCCTCCGTGTGGTTCTCGCACCAGCCTTGGGCGTAGCTCAGGAAGAAGCGCTGCGCCGGAGTGTAGCCGTGAGCGTCGGGTCCCGCCTTGGCGCCCGGCGTGCTCAGGAATGCCGAATATGAAAGCCTCGCGCCGCCATTGTCGGCGGTGTTCTCGCCGAGCGTCAGCTCGCCATCCACATGGACGTCCTTCGACCGGCCGCGCCGGCCCTTGATGGCGACGAACGCATCATATTCGCGGACGAGACCGGCGGCGCGCGCGTCAAAGGCCTTGGCGTCCTCTTTGCTCCACCAATCGATCAGATTGCCCTTGGCGTCGTAGTGACGGCCCTCGTCGTCGAAGCCGTGGGTCAATTCGTGTCCGATGAGCGAAGCGAGGTTGCCGTAGTTCTCCGCGTCGCCGGCTGCCATGTCGAAGTTGGGAGTCTGAAGGATGCCTGCGGGAAAGTAGATCGCGTTCAGCTGCTCGTCGTAATAGGAGTTGTTGGTTGAGGCGGTCATGCCCCATTCATCGCGATCGACCGGCTTGCCAATCTTGGCAAGGTCGCGCCGAACATGGAATTCGGACGCCCGCGCTATGTTGCCGAAGGCATCGCCGCGGACAATCTCGAGCTTCGAATAGTCGAGCCACTTATCGGGGTAGCCGACTTTGAAGCCGACATTGGCGAGCTTCTCGAGAGCGCGCGCCTTCGTCTTATCGCTCATCCAGGTAAGCGACTTGATGTCGGCCTCCATCGCGTTTGCGATCTGGTGCATCATCCCGAGCACGCGCTGTTTCGCCTCGGGACTGAAGGCTCTTTCCACATAGGCCTGCCCTAGCGCGTCGCCGAGCTGGTCATCAATTGCGTCGACACAGCGCTTCCAGCGTACCTCCATTTCCTTCTGGCCGTCGAGCTGCTTGTCGAAGAAGGCGAAATCCGCATCCACGAAGGCCCTTGGCGCAGCAGAGAGGAATGCGTCGATGAAGGTCCAGCGGAGATAGGCCTTCCAATCATTGAGGGAAAAGGCGTTGAGCGAGGTCTCGAGGCCCTTGAAGAAGCCTAGATCAGCTACATCCAGCGACGCAAATGCGGGAGTCCCGAGGCCGGCCAGGTAAGTCGTCCAGTCGAATGACGGCGCCAGCTTCACGAACTCTTCAAGCTTCATTTTGTGATGGACGTTCTTTGGTTCGCGCCGCTCCACCACACTCATCGCAGCCTTGGCGAGTGCCGTCTCGATGCGCCGCACCGTGTCAGCCTCGGCCTTGGCTTGTTTTGCACCATCGCCGAGCAGCTGGAACATGCGCGCGAGATGAAGCCGGTACCCGGCGCGCTCGGTTTTGTAATCATCGGTGAGATAGTAGTCGCGGTCAGGCAACGCGAAGCCATCCTGGTCCGCCGACGCAATCATCATTGTTGCGTCGGTATAATCAGGGATCGACGAGAAAGAGAGCATTGGAGCCGCGCCGATCAGGTGCAGGCGCGCAACCTCGGCGGCAAGGTCATGCTTGTCCTTGAGCGCCGCGATACTCTCAAGCTCAGGCGTGAAGGGCTTTAGCCCTTTCGCTTCGATCGCGGCTTCATCGAGGCACGACGCGTAATAGTCTCCGAGCTCACGGCGGTTCTCGGTCTTGGCGCCCGGCCCCGCCGCCGCATCGTCAAGGATGGACGCCAGGACCTTGCGGATATGCTCGTCGAGCTCGCTGAAGCGCCACCAATCAGACTGGTCCGGCGGGACCGGGTTCGCCTTCAGCCAAGCGCCGCAAGCGTATTGGTAGAAGTCGGAACATGGCTTGACGCTATGGTCGATTGCTGTTGGATCGAACACTGGCGGCAGCGTCTTCTCCGTGTTCGTCGACGTCTCAGCCCGTACGGCCAAAGCCAAGCTTATCGCACCCAAAACCAACATCGCTACGAGGAGTCGCTTCATCCGCCATGCTCCCCGTGGCTGGCGCGAGCCTAGTCTTGTCCGGCGCGAGACCGCGCTTCCGCCGCTAGCCTCATCAGCTCTTTCCGCGCCTCGGCAGGTGTGCGCACAGTGACGGCAAACAGAATCCGGCGCGTGGCACCATTGAGAACGATGTCGCAGCCTTCCGGATCGATGCCCGTCATGCGCCAAGCTCCGGCAGAGGCGCCTACGTCTATCGCGTAGAGTTCGACGGCATCGGCGTGATGGCTGTTCATATGCTCGACGATGTCGGGCTCCGCCTCGATGAGACGCTTGGCGCTTTCGGTCTCCACCATGAGATCGCCAGGAGAGAGATCGAAGATGCGCCCGAAGCCGCCGATGTAATGTGCGCCGTCGACCGCAAGCCGCCAAAAGGCGAAGTCGGGAAAGTCGGCGTAAAAGGCAGCCTCAGGGTGACGCGCGAGAAATCTCCGCCTAATTCCTTCTTCCACATCCTTCTCGGCCTGGCCCCACACCGTGACTCTTGCGCCTTGCAGCGGATCGGCGAGAGCCCCCGTCTCGTCAACCATGATTGAAGCGCGCGGGTTGTTGGCGAGGTTCGCCGTGTGCCGCGCGAGGTTGGAAATGAGCATGGTGGGAGCGCCGGAGACATCCGTTCCCACCGTGATCAGCGACGCATACGGGTAACCATTGTTGCGGTCGATAGTCGCCAAGGAGCCCTTGAAGGCACGCCGCAACAGCCCGCGCGCAGAGGCTGCGATCTCGGATTTGAGGGGCATGCCCGGAGACTTATTTACTTGCGCCATAACGATATTTGTTGCATTGCGGTATCACGGGTGGCGAACCGCGCCCCAATGCTGCCACAATTAAAGGCAGCCCTGAACCCACACCCTTTAACCACGTCAATCGCCGCAAGGGGCTTCTAAATGCCAACAATCGCACTTGTCGACGACGATCGTAATATCCTCACCTCCTTGCGTATGGTCCTCGAGGCGGAGGGCTACAAGACCCAGACCTACAACGACGGGGCAAGCGCGCTGGACGGCTTCGCAGAGAGCCCGCCCGACCTTGCCATTCTCGACATCAAGATGCCGCGCATGGACGGGATGGAGCTGCTCCGCCGGCTCCGCCAGCGCAGCGAGCTGCCGGTGATCTTCCTCACCTCGAAGGACGAGGAGATCGATGAGCTGTTCGGCCTCAAGATGGGCGCTGACGACTTTATCCGCAAACCTTTCCCGCAGCGGCTTTTGGTCGAGCGGGTGAAGGCGGTCCTCCGGCGTGCTCAGCCCCGCGATGCGGCAGCCGGCGTGGTCGAGGACAAGTCCAAGGTGCTCGAGCGCGGCAAGCTCAAGATGGATCCCGAGCGTCACACTTGCGTATGGGACAACCGCCCGGTGACGCTCACGGTTACGGAATTCCTGATCCTGCAATCGCTTGCCGCGAGACCAGGCGTGGTGAAAAGCCGCGACGCGCTCATGGATGCGGCCTATGATGACCAGGTGTATGTCGACGACCGCACCATTGACAGCCACATCAAGCGGTTGCGCAAGAAGTTCAAGGCTGTCGATTCAAGCTTCGACGTGATCGAGACGCTTTATGGCGTTGGCTACCGGTTCAAAGAGTGACGGAACTAGCCGATGACCGCCGAGGCCGACAGGTCCTGGCAAAGGCCTGACGCCGCAACCGTCAAGGAGCGCGTTCGTAGCGTCTTGCGCATCTCGCGCGATCGCATGCGAAGCGCGGTCGGGTGGCTCGTCGAGCATCTCCCTTTCCGCAACGGCTTCTCCAGCCTCACGCGCCGCATTGTAGTGCTCAACCTGATCGGCCTTGCGATCCTCGTCTCCGGCATTCTCTACCTCAATCAGTTCAGGGCGGGGCTGATCGACGCCAAGGTGCAGAGCCTCGCCACGCAAGGCGAGATCATCGCTCGCGCCATCGCGGCGTCGGCCGGTGTCGATACCAACGAAGTGCAGCTCGATCCCGAGAAGCTGCTTGAGACGGAACACACCCAGGACAGCGACGACGAAGATCTGTCGAATTCGCTGGATTTCACCATCGACCCTGAGCGCGCCGCCCCGATCCTGCGGCCCTTGGTGAAGCCAACGGGAAGCCGTGCCCGCGTCTATAACCGGGACGGCGCCCTGATCCTCGACTCCGACACGTTCTACTCGCGCGGCGAGGTCTTGCGTTACGACCTGCCGCCGCCGGATGCGGAAAAGCCCGATGCGCTAAGTCGTTTCTGGCAAACGGTGAAGACGCGCATGAGCCAATACGATCTGCCGCTCTATACCGAGATCGGCGGAGCCAACGGCAAGGCATACCCCGAGGTGGCGACGGCGCTCACCGGAACCTCGGTGCCGATCGTGCGCGTCAACGACAAGGGCGAGCTCGTGGTGTCGGTTGCCGTACCGATCCAGCGCATGCGAGCCGTACTCGGCGTCCTTCTGCTTTCAACGCGGGGCGGCGACATTGACAATATCGTCTCTGCCGAAAGGTGGGGCATCGTGCGCGTCTCGCTGTTCGCGGCTGCCGTCACCATCGTGCTGTCGATCATCCTCGCCAACACCATCGCCGGCCCCGTGCAGCGACTCTCGGCTGCGGCAGAGAGCGTGCGCCACAGCGTCAAGGCGCGCGCCCAGATTCCCGACTTCACCGACCGCACTGACGAGATCGGCCATCTCTCAGGCGCGCTGCGCGACATGACCAACGCGCTCTATAAGCGCATCGATGCCATCGAGAGCTTCGCCGCCGATGTGGCACATGAGCTCAAGAATCCTCTTACTTCCTTGCGTAGCGCGACCGAGACGCTCCCCCTCGCCAAGAACGACGACTCGAGAGAGCGGCTGATGGAGATCATCAAGCATGACGTGAAGCGGCTCGACCGCCTGATCAGCGACATCTCCGACGCCTCGCGGCTTGATGCAGAGCTTGCGCGCGAGGATGCGACCGCAGTCGATATGGCGGAGCTCTTGCGCACCACCGTATCGCTGTTCAACGACATCCACCGCGACGATACGCCCGAGGTCGTGCTCGACATTGCTTACGCCCCTGGCGCGTGGCCTTACCGGGTCATGGGTCATGACAGCCGCTTGAGCCAAGTCATCGTCAATCTGCTCGACAACGCGATCTCCTTCTCCCCGCCGGGAGGGCGCGTCGCGGTACTCGTACGTCGCATGGGGCACGAGATTCAGATCTCGGTCGAGGATGAAGGGCCAGGCATTCCGGACGAGAATCTCGAGCGCATTTTCGAGCGCTTCTATACCGACCGGCCGCAGGAAAACTTCGGCCAGAACTCGGGGCTAGGCCTCAATATCTCGCGCCAGATAGCGGTCGCGCATGGCGGGCGGCTGTGGGCCGAGAACCGTCCCCCGAAGGGCGTGGGGCGCGGCAAGGGCGATGCAAGCGCGGGCAGAAGCGGCGGCGCGCGCTTTGTGATGCGGCTGCCGGCAACCTAACCATCCGGACTTGAACGAGGCATGCTTGAGAGAGGCGCGCAAGCTCGTCCACGGCACGGCTGTCGCTCTCGGCCGGCGCGCGGCGTTGCTGCGCGGCGGATCGGGCGTGGGGAAGTCGGACCTCGCACTGCGATTCATGGCGCTGCAAGGGGAAGGCGAGCTCAAGCCGCAACTCGTCGCCGACGATCAGGTGTGGGCGGAGCCGAGCTCGCAAAAGTCTCTCATCGTCTCGGCGCCCGACACGATCGCCGGCAAGATCGAGGTGAGAGGACTGGGAATCGTAACAGTTCCGTTTCTGGCGCAAGCGAAGCTCGTCCTCGTTTGCGATCTCGTGAGCGGGGAGAACATACCGAGGATGCCGCCTGAGCCATGGGAACGGACCATGATCGCGGGCGTTCCGGTGCCGGTAGTGAAGCTGGATCCATTCGAGCTTTCGGCGCCTCTCAAATTGAAACTGGCGCTTTTATTGGCGCCCGAACAACCTCTCTGACGTGCGAAAGCTTTGACTTGCGCATGGCACCGCTCCCGACAAAGATAACCGCCTTTGGCCGTGCGGCATTCACCCAAGAGGCAACATGATCGGTGTCGTCATCGTCACGCACGGCAAGCTCGCGCACGAATTCCGTGCCGCCCTCGAGCATGTGGTCGGGCCGCAGGAGCAGATCGAGACCATCTCGATCGGCCCTGACGACGATCTCGACGTAAGGCGGAGCGACATGCTGACCGCGCTTGCCCGCGTCGACAGCGGCGGCGGCGTGGTGGTCCTCACCGACATGTTCGGCGGTACGCCGTCGAATCTCGCCATCTCCGCTATGGAGCGCTCCAATGTGGAGGTGATTGCGGGCGTCAATTTGCCGATGCTGGTCAAGCTTGCGAGCGTTAGAGGCGAGTGCAAGCTGGAGGAAGCAATCACACAAGCACAAGAGGCCGGACGCAAGTATATTAGCGTAGCAAGTCAGATCCTCGCTGCCAGCTAGCACTGCGATAGGTTTCTCAATGTCAACCTCGAAGCGATGACAGAAGCGATGGAGCAGGTTACCCGGCGCAAGACGAGTGAGGAGGAAGCTCCCGACGGCCTCTATTTCGCCGAGGTGGTGATCCCCAACAAAAAGGGCCTGCATGCGCGGGCTTCGGCTCAGTTCGTCCGTTGCGCGGCGAGCTACACCGCCACGGTACGCGTGACGCGGGAAGGCCATACTGTGGGCGGCACCTCCATCATGGGGCTGATGATGCTTGCCGCCGGGCAAGGCCACTCGATCCTGATCGAGACCGAGGGGCAGGAAGCGAACACTGCGCTTGAGGCGCTGATCAAGCTCGTCGAAAGCGGTTTCGGCGAAGAGGACTAGCAGGAAGCCCCGGCATTCGCCGGATTCGCCGCATCTTTTAAGCGAAATCTCTCACTTCGGCGGCAGGCTTCATGGCCCGTAGGCGACGAACAAATCGCTTCGGCGCGCGTTCTTCCATCAAATCAGAAATCACGCAAAGGGAGGCCAAAATGGCAAGCAAGCGCCAATCGAGCGGCAATATTCGGCAGGCTCATCGCTCACAAGCCGACCTCGGTCAGAAGAAAGCCGAGCTGGCAAAGGCGATCAGAGAAGAGCTTAGGCATATGGAAGGCCGCACCGCGGCCAAGTCGGCCCAGCAAAAGGCAAAAGAAGCCGACCTTGGCCAAAAGGAAGCTCGGCTTGAGAAGATAAGCAAGGAAGAGCTCAGCCACATGGAAAGCGGTGATGCGGTCGCAGCAGCACGCAAAGGGAGGTCCGCGATGAAAGTTCAAATGGCGATGCACAAGGGCGTCGAGTGGGTTGGTCCTGATACCCCCATCGCCGAAATCGCGAGGTTGATGCGCAAGCACGACATCGGCGCAATTCCCATCGGCAAGAACGATCGCCTTATCGGCATGGTGACCGACCGCGACATCGTCTGCAAAGGCTTGGCGAAGAATGGTTTCGATGCAAGCCGCGCGACGGCGCGGGACGTGATGACACCGGGCATACATTGCTGCCGAGAGAGCGATGATCTCGCCAAAGCGGTGCAGCATATGGAACAGCTGCAGATCCGCAGATTGCCCGTGATCAACGCGAACAAGCGCATGATCGGCATGCTTAGTCTCGGCGATCTCAGCCAAGCAGCACCGACTGACGTGTTGTCGGAATGTGTCAGGAGCGTTGCGGCCCATCACAGCTAAGGGACCCGAAACGAGCTCCACGACGCACTCCCCGTCCGCACCCGCCAAGTCCTACCGCGGCGAACCTGCGGTCCGGATCGGAGTCAGGGAGCATGGCGGCGAAGGCAAAGAACGACGATGAGGCACCGGTCCTCTCCGAAGTCGAGGCGAGAGGCGGCGTCACGGGACATCACGTGCGCCACGTTCTTGCTTTCGGACTCGCCGGAAGCGTCGTCGCCTTCGTTATGATTGCCCTCTATTTTTATTATGCCAAGCTGATAAGCACGATTTCCCAGCTACCCGGTCGAGTCGACCTCGCCAAGGTCGTCTATTTTGCCATTCCGCTCGCTCTTGGGGCGGTGGCCATCGTGCTTGTGCTCGGGTTGTGGAACATGGTGGCGAGGCCCAGGCCAGAGGTCAGCCAGACCTTGATGCGCTGGCGGGTGGCGCTGCAATTCATTGCACTTTGCCTCGTCATGGCCGCCCTTTATTTGTCGGCGAGATCCTAGGCGTTTCAGCCCGACCGCCTCATCCCCTGCTAACCGTCTGCCCCCGCTCTGGGCGCTGGTCAGAGCACTAGAAAACGTATAAGGAGTTATTTATATCTTTATAGTCTGAGGCCAGGAGTAAGAGGGCAATGAACTACCATGTGAGAGATATCGGGCTCGCCGAGTGGGGCCGCAAAGAGATCGCCATCGCCAAGACGGAGATGCCGGGACTGATGGCCGTGCGTGAGGAATATGCGGCCAAGAAGCCGCTCAAAGGCGCGCGCGTTGCGGGTTCCCTCCACATGACCATCCAGACGGCAGTCCTGATCGAGACGCTTGCGGCGCTCGGCGCCGATATCCGCTGGGCCTCATGCAACATCTATTCGACTCAAGACCACGCCGCCGCGGCGATCGCCGCCAAGGGCATCCCTGTATTCGCCTATAAGGGTGAGAGCCTCGAGGAATATTGGGATTACACCCACCGCATCTTCGAATGGGCCGACGGCGGCACTCCGAACATGATCCTCGACGACGGCGGCGACGCCACGCTGCTCGTCCATCTCGGCGTGCGTGCCGAGAAGGGCGACACGGCCTTTCTCGACAAAGCGACCAACGAGGAGGAAGAGGTCGTGTTCGCCACGATCAAGCAGCGTCTTAAGGACAAGCCCGGCTGGTACTCCGAGATCGCCAAGAACATCCGCGGCGTGACCGAGGAGACTACGACTGGCGTGCATCGTCTTTATGAGATGCAGAGGAAAGGCACGCTGCTATTTTCAGCGATCAACGTCAATGACAGCGTCACCAAATCGAAGTTCGACAATCTCTACGGCTGCCGCGAGAGCCTGGTTGACGGCATCCGCCGTGGCACCGACGTGATGATGGCGGGCAAGGTGGCGATGGTCGCGGGCTTCGGCGACGTGGGGAAAGGCTCAGCCGCGTCGCTTCGCAATGCCGGATGCCGCGTGATGGTCTCGGAGATCGATCCGATCTGCGCGCTGCAGGCTTCGATGGAGGGCTACGAGGTCACCACCATGGAGGACGCCGCGCCGCGCGCCGACATCTTCGTCACCGCGACCGGCAACAAGGACGTGATCACGCTAGATCATATGCGCGCGATGAAGGATCGGGCCATCGTCGCCAATATCGGCCATTTCGATTCCGAGATTCAGGTCGCGGCACTGCGCAATTTCAAATGGGAAAACGTGAAGCCGCAGGTCGATGAGATCGAGTTTCCCGACGGCAAGCGCATCATCCTTCTGTCGGAGGGCAGGCTCGTCAATCTCGGCAATGCCATGGGCCATCCGAGCTTCGTCATGAGCGCATCGTTCACCAACCAGACGATCGCACAGATGGAGCTGTGGACCAATCCGGGCAAATACGAGAAAAAGGTCTACACCCTGCCGAAGCAACTCGACGAGAAGGTGGCGCGACTGCACCTCGGCAAGGTCGGCGCCAAGCTCACCAAGCTTAAGCCCGAGCAGGCCGACTATATCGGCGTGCCGTTGGAAGGCCCCTATAAGGCGGACACCTACCGCTACTAAGCTTCTCGGGCCGCGCCTAGCGGCTGTCGTGACGTATGAGGATCGACGACGACATATCGGGCCCTTCTCGTCGGTGACGATTGTCTCCAGTAGGGCAGGCATTCGATCCGATGATGCGAGAAGGGCGCGCGCTTCATCGGTGAGCTTCAGCTCCAGCACGACCTTGCTTCCCTGGCCGATTCTGGTGACGGGCACCTGCGCGAGCGCGAGCTTGCTCACTAACCCCATGAGCGTGGCGCTGCAGTCGGCACTCGGAGGTCCATCGCAAATAACCTTTACGGAGCCGTCGCGCGAGGCTTGAAGCTCGAGCCACCCGCCGCCAGCGGCGCAGGCCCTTGCCGGCGGTGGATCGTAAGGCGGAAGATCGATCGCCGGCCGCCGCTGCGTGAAGTCGAGCGCCTCGGCGAAGTTCTTCGCGTAGCGGTCGCGCAGAGTCATCGGCTCGAGGCCCCAGCGCCATTCGATCATCTTGAGGATGGAGCAGTGCTCCTAAGGCCCCGCCGTTTCGATCTTGCGCGGCGCGAATGGTCCCATGGCTATCGCCGGAACCCTGAAGCCGAGACGCTTCAAGTTCGGATGCGGACCCTGGGCCGGCGAGCTTGGTGTCGTCCTGACAATCGGCGGCGGCAGGTGATCGAAAAAGCCGCCGTGTTCGTCGAAATTGAGCACGAACACCCGATCCCATTGTGGACCGTTCTTGAGCGCATCGTGCACCTTTGCCAAGAAGCCCTCAGCCACCAGCAGGTTGTCCCACGGGTGAGAGTCGTTGGACGTGCCCATATCCTCTGCGCGGTCGGTGTAATTGGGATCGACGAAAACCACATTGGCGAGCTTGCCCTCGCGCGCGTCCCGCCAGAATTGCTCGATGGGATAGGAGATGCCGTCATATCGCCGGCTGGCGAAGAGGCCAGTCTCCAATTTCCTACACTCGGGCTTATAAGTCCCGGCCGCCGACGAGGTTCGAGTCGCGTTCCAAATCTTCAGGGGCCCATAAAGCAAAGGCTCGGACACCTTAGCCCGAGTCTTAATCGCTTGCCTGAGCGGGCATCGGCGCTCATTGCGTGACAGAGAGCCGATACCGAAGGACTCCTTCAACTTACGCTAATGCGCAAAGTTCCCAATGTGCAAAAAGGAACGGCGGTCAGACGCCGGTGAAGCCGACGCAGCAATAACCGAAGATAGGAGCAGCAATCGTCGGAACAATGGCTTCTCGCTTGAGTTTCGAAAGGAAGCAAAGTCGGCCGTTTGGAATTTGCGCCCACCGTCTAGTCGGGCCGACCTCGAAGAGGCCCCGCGGATCAACCCGGGGCTTCTTTTTTTGACGCCTCCCCATTTGACGAAGGTGGGCGGACCGCAGCCCGCGAATCGTTCTGTCCCTTTTGGAACTTTCGATTTTCATGCCTGTTGGTTGCGCACAAATTCTGAGAGGCAACAAAAATGGTTAGCACTAAAGTTATCGTTCCCGAGGCCTCCGTCGAGAGTTCTGCCTCGGGCGTTCATTGGGGCGCCATTTTCGCCGGCGCAGTCGGCGCAGTCGGCGTCACGATCATTCTTGTCTCGCTTGGGCCTGGGCTCGACCCGGCTACGGTATCTCCTTGGACTCCTTCCTCGACGCCTCCTGCAACATTCGGCATCGCCGCCGGCATCTGGTTGATCATCACGCAATGGTTGTCAGCCGGACTCGGCGGCTATTTGGCGGGTCGCCTCCGAGAGAAATGGATGGGCGTGCGAACCGACGAGGTCTTGTTTCGCGACACGGCGCACGGACTGCTCGCTTGGGCCTTGGCGACCATAATCGTGGTTGCGCTGCTGATCGTCGGTTCGGCGGTGGCTGGGGCTGTGGCGGCAGCGACCCCTGCGCCAGCCGCTCCAGTTTCACCCGAAGCTGCCGAGGCGGCTCGAAAGGCAGCGATCAGCTTCTCTTTCTTTAGCTCGCTCTCTTTTCTTATCGGCGCCTTCATCGGAGCCGTTGCGGGCGCGCTCGGCGGTTATCACCGGGACGAAATCTAGAGCGCACCCTGACCGCGAAGCGATAAATCTTTGCCCGCCTTAGTGCTCGCGCCAGTGGGCAAGACTCGGCGATGCAGCTAATCTAAGCTTGATTCGCCTTGAAGCTCGCAGGGTCGAAAACGACCCGCGTTAAGTCTGTGGCAGCGTTAAGCGGCGCTGAGCGCAAGGCCATGGGCGGCGGCGCGGAGCGAGGGACCATGCGGACCAGCGGGGGCAACGGCCTACCTTCATCAAGGTGGCCAAAGGCGCTGTCTCGTGTCGCCGCCTGCTTTGCCACTCTCTTCCTCCCCCAGGCGGCCATAGCCGCCACTGCAGGCATCGCGCTTGATGCGCGCATGCTGCTTCTGCTCGGCATCACACTCGGCGTCATCGCCTTTGCTATCGGCACGGCAATTATTTGCCTGCGTACCACCCAGCGCGCGCGCAAGGCTGCGGCTGAAGCCGCAAACGAGGCAGAGCGCTACCGGCTAAGCGGGAGCATGCTCGATACCGTGCTCACCGCTGAGCCGCAGATGCTGCTCACCGTGTCGGAGACGGGCGAGGCCGATCTCCTGGTTGCGACCTTGCCCGCGAATTACGGTGTGCCGCACGAAGCCGCGAGATTCCTGAATTTCGCTGGATGGCTCGACGCGTCTTCAGTCAACGAACTCGACGGAGCAATCGAGGGGCTGGCCGAGCGGGGCGAGGCATTCAATCTGATGCTCACCACCTTGCGCGACCGTTATGTCGAAATCGACGGCAGGGCGGCAGGCCGAGCCATCGTGCTCAAAGTACGCGACCTCGTCGGCCAGCGGCTAGAGGCCGCCGAGCTCGCCTCCAAACATCGCCGACTCGAAGAACAGGTGGCCTCGCTGCGCAGGCTCTTGGACGCACAGGCGAGTGTGGCCGAGCGATGCCACATCGAGACAAAGCCCAGCCTCGATGCGCGCTTCAGAAGCTTCGACCGGCTCGCGACCGCCTTCGCCGTATTCGACGGAAGCCAACGCCTCACCCATTTCAATCAGGCCTATGTCGAGCTCTGGCAGCTCGACCCCAAATGGCTCGCCAACCATCCGCGGGATGGTGAGATCCTCGACCGTCTGCGCCAGGCGCGGCGGTTGCCGGAGAAAGCTGATTTTCGCGAATGGAAGAAATCCTGGCTCTCGGCCTATGGAACCAATGCCCAAATCGAGGACCAATGGCACCTTCCCGACGGTCGAACGCTGCATGTCATCGCCGATAGCGAGGGCGAAGCCGGGATCACTTACCTTTATGAGAACGTGACTGAGCGGATCGGCCTCGAGAGCCGCTACAATGCGCTGATCCAGATGCAGCGCGAGACCATCGAGACCTTGCGCGAGGGCGTCGCCGTGTTCGCCCCGAACGGACGGCTCAGGCTCTACAACGAGTCGTTTGCCGCGATCTGGGGCCTGAACCCGCATCAGCTCGATGGCGAGCCACACATCGAGGAGATCATATCGTGGTGCCGCGAGCTCTATGATGCGTCCGAAGAATGGGAGCGCACCAAGGCTGCGGTCACCGCGATTGCAGCCGAGCGCGCCTATGAGAGTGAGTTCGACCGGCCTGATGGAAGCGTGCTTGCTTGCGCGGCTCTGCCGCTTCCCGATGGCGGCACGCTGCTTACCTATGTCGATGTGTCAGATGCCAAGCGCGCCGAACGCGCCCTGATTGAGCGTACTGAGGCGCTCGAGGCGGCCGACCGGCTCAAGACCGCCTTTATCAGCCACGTATCCTACGAATTGCGGACGCCGCTCACCAACATCATCGGATTCAGCGAGCTTTTGGCGAGTCCTATTGCCGGTCCGCTCACTGACCGACAGCGCGACTATCTCAACGACATCTGCCTCTCGGGACGGACGCTACTCTCGATCATCGACGATATTCTCGATCTCGCCACGATCGACGCCGGCACCCTCGATCTGAAGCTATCGCCAGTGAAGGTGCGCGACGTGATCGGCCAGGCGGTGCAGGGCGTGGAGGAGCGTATCAAGCTGAACAACGTCAAGCTTCAGATCGGTATAGAGCCAAGCATCGACAGCTTCGTTGCCGACGGCCGCCGCGTGACCCAAATACTGTATAATCTCCTTTCCAACGCCATCGGCTTCTCGGAGCAGGGCGGCAAGATCGCGCTCAATTGCGCGCGAGAGGATTCCATGCTTGCCTTCACTGTGGAGGACCAGGGCGTGGGCATTCCGGAGGATTATCAGCAGGTTGTGTTCAATCGCTTCGAAAGCCGATCGCACGGCTCCCGCCATCGCGGCGCTGGACTCGGGCTTTCCATCGTGAAGAGCCTCGCCGGGCTGCATGGCGGCACGGTGTCGCTCGACTCGGCTCCCGGCCGCGGCACGCGGGTCATGGTGCTGCTGCCGCTCGGCGAGCGTGCCGATGCCGAGCTTGAACAGCCGCTATACAAGTCAAGCCGCGCGGGATGACCTCGAGTTGGAGTCTCGACGATGTCGACCTCGTCGGGCTCGACATCATCGCAAGCCGTATCGCCCTTTCCCTCAAGGCCGGCGATGTCATCGCGCTGAGCGGTCCGCTCGGCGCAGGGAAGACGACTTTTGCGCGCGCTCTGGTCACGAGGCTTGGCGGCGAGGACGAGGTGCCGAGTCCCACCTTCGCTTTGATGCAGCGCTACGAGACGAACCGGCTCACGCTCACCCATTGCGATTTCTATCGATTGGAATCGTCTGAGCTTGACGAACTGGGCCTCGAAGATGCGCTGGGCGAAGGCGTGGTCCTTATCGAGTGGCCCGAGCGCGCCGAGAGCTGGTTGCCGACAGACCGGCTCGACATCGCCATGGACGAGACGGCGCTGCCGAACCTCCGCCGTATCGTGTTCACCGCCCATGGCAACTGGGAGTCGCGACTGACACGCCTACGCGAACTCCGGAGATTCCTCGACAAGACGCCCTATGCCCAGGCCGGCGCCGCATATCTGCAAGGCGACGCGTCAACCCGCTCCTATGCGCGGCTCGTGCTGCCGGATCGCAATGCCATCCTAATGAATTCGCCGCGGCAACCGGATGGCCCACCGATCCGCGACGGCAAACCGTACAGCGCGCTCGTTCATCTCGCCGAGGACGTGACCCCCTTCGTGGCGGTCGCGGGAGCGCTTAGAGAGCGTGAGCTATCGGCGCCCGCTGTCTATGCCTTCGATCTCGATAAGGGGTTCCTGATCCTCGAGGATCTCGGCGACCGCCTGTTTACCGGCGAAATCGCCAAAGGTCGCCCCCTGCCTGAGCTTTATGGCGCGGCAGTGGATGTCCTGGTGGCGCTCGCCCGCAAGCCGCCGCCAGACCTTCTACCCATCGAAGGCCACGCGCCTTACCGGCTGCCTGCCTATGACGCGGATGCGATGCTGACCGAGACCTCGCTTCTCATCGATTGGTTCTGGCCGGCGGTACACGGAAGACCTCCCCCGGAGATTCTTCGCCAGGAATATTTCAGCCTGTGGCGCCCGCTTCTGGCACAAGCCGCACAGGCCGATCCGGGCCTGGTAATCCGGGACTATCACTCACCCAATTTGATGTGGCTGCCAGAGCGGAAGGGTATCAAGCAGGTTGGCATCCTCGACTTCCAGGACGCTCTCAAGGGCCCGCTTGCCTACGACCTCGTCTCCCTCCTCCAGGACGCCCGACTCGACGTTCCGGAAGCGCTTGAACGCGACGAACTCGCTCGGTACTGTGCCGCCCGAAACGCGCAGAGCCAGCACTTTTCGTCAGATCAGTTCCGTACCCTTTACGCAACGCTCGGCGCCCAACGCAACTCTAAGATTCTCGGCATCTTTGCGCGACTGGCGAAACGTGACGGCAAGCGCGGTTATCTCGCCCACATCCCGAGGGTCGCGCGCTATCTTGAGCGCGACCTCGCTCATCCGGCGCTTGCCGAGCTTTGCCGCTTCTACGCGCGCGAGCTGCCATCGGCAGGCGATCTCCGGCCACTTGTGCTGTAAGGGCGCGCGGCCATGACCGAGGCAAAGACGGCGATGGTGCTTGCTGCCGGATTCGGCGAGCGCATGCGCCCGTTGACCTTGCGCGTGCCGAAGCCGCTCGTGCCGCTTGCCGGCAGGCCGCTGATCGATCACGTGCTCGACCGACTCGTGCAAGCGGGCGTCAAGACGGCGGTGGTCAACGTCCACTATCTCCCCGATCAGCTCGAAGCTCACGTCCTGAACCGGCAGGGCAAGCCGCCGAAGATTTTCGTCTCCGACGAGCGCGGAGTCCTGCTCGACACTGGGGGCGGCGTTAAGAAGGCGCTGCCGCTGCTCGGGTCGGACCCCTTCTTCATCCATAATGCCGACTCGGTATGGAGCGAGGGCGCAGCGCCAGCACTCCAGCGCATGCTGCGGCTGTGGGACCCTGCAACGATGGACTGTCTGCTTCTGCTTGCGCCGATTACCACCAGCATCGGCTATGCGGCCAAGGGCGACTTCTCGATGGGGTCCGATGGGAGACTCCAGCGGCGCGGAGAGGGGGAGATCGTGCCCTTCGCCTTTGCGGGCGTCTCGCTGTGCGATGAGAGGCTGTTCAAAGACGCGCCGGAGGGGCGCTTCTCTCTGAACGTCTTGTGGGACAAGGCACTCGCCAAGGGCAGGCTCTACGGCGTGAGGCTAGACGGCCGGTGGATGCATGTCGGCACGCCGGAAGCCTTGGCCGAGGCCGAGACGTTGTTCGAGAGCGAAGGTGCCTGAGTCCTTACCGGGGGGGCCAAGGCTCTACACCATCCCGCCTTCGGCGCCCTTCCTTTCCATTCTCGCCAGGGCGATTCTCGGGGGCGACCTGCCTCTGCCCGGCGGCGCAAAGCCCGATCCCCTCGCCCTCCCTCTGGCCACGATCTATCTGCCGACGCGGCGCGCTGCTCGAGGGTTGCGCGAGGCCTTTCTCGCCGAGGCTGGAAGCGAAGCGCTGCTGCTTCCACGCATCAGGGCCCTCGGCGATCCCGACGAGGAGGCAGCCATTATCTTTGGCGCTGGCGACAGCGCGGAGGATCACGGTGCGATCGGCGCACCGGCCATCGGCGCCCTTCCCCGCCGCCTCGCTCTGATGAAGCTCGTGCTTGCTTTGGGCCGCCGCCTGCAACAGGAAGCCGTCGCGGATAGATCGGTCGAAGGACCTGCCATCCTGAGCGTAACGCCTGGTCAGGCGTCCTATCTCGCGGCCGACCTCGCGCGACTCATGGACGATGTCGAACGCGAGGAGGTCGATCTCTCGAAGCTCGCCGACATCGTGCCAGAGGATTTCGCCGCGCACTGGCAAGTCACCGTAGACTTCCTCAAGATCGTTACCGAGCATTGGCCTAACCATCTCGAGGAGAACGGGCTCGTCTCCCCGATCACGCGCCGCAATATGCTAATGGCGCTGGAGACGGAGCGCCTCGCACTAGGCTCGCCCCACCCTGTGATCGCCGCAGGCTCGACCGGCACGGTGCCGGCGACCGCACGGCTGCTCAAGACCATCGCCTCTTTGCCGAATGGCGCGGTCGTGTTGCCGGGCCTCGATCTTTCGCTTGATGACGAAAGCTGGTCGCTGCTCGGAGATCACCCCGAGCATCCACAAGCGGGCATGGCCGAGCTCGTGCGTAAGATCGGCGTGGAGCGCAAAAATGTGACCTACTTGGCTGGAAGCGAGCCAAACGCGGCCGCTCGTGCGCGGCTCCATCTCGTGAGCGAGGCGCTACGGCCGGCGGAGAGCACTGAGCATTGGCAGCGTTTCCTCGGTGCTGATGGGCTCTCGCCTGAGGGCCGCGCGAGCTTCGCCAATGCGCTTGCCGGCATTCGCCTGATCGCCGCGCCGACCGCGCATGACGAGGCCGAGGCCATCGCGCTGATCCTCAAGTCTGTGATCGAGACGCCAGGAAAAACCGCGGCCCTGGTCACGCCTGACCGCGTATTGGCGCGGCGGGTAGCCGCGCGGCTCAAGCGCTACGACCTCACCATCGACGACTCGGCGGGCGTACCCGTGGCGCGTACGGTTCCTGGCGCTTTCCTCGATCTCGTGCTTGGCGCGGTCGAGACCAACTTCGCGCCGTCGGAGCTGATGGCGCTGCTTAAGCATCCGCTCGCGCGCGTTGGACGCTCGCCTTTCGAGATCAGGTCTGCGGCGCGGGCGCTCGAGCGCCGTGCCTTCCGCGACATCTATGTTGGGCAAGGCCTCCAAGGCGCGCGCGATGCGCTCAAAGCCGCTCGCGACGAAGAAAAAGTCCGTCGCGCGATCAGGGAGCAGGAGCAAGTGATTGCTCTCGAGCTCGTCGCCGATCTGGAAGCTGCTTTCGCGCCCCTGACGTCTCTGTTCAAGGAAGGGGCTTCGCGAGAGGCGGCACAATTCGCCCGAGCCCATGCGGACGTCGCCGAAGCTTTGGCGCGCGACGAGCGCGGCTCGTCGTCAGGGCTGTGGCAAGGCGATGCCGGCGAAGCCTTGTCGGTACTGCTTGCCGAGCTCATCGACGCGGGACACGGTCTCACTTTAGGGGCCGCAGATTACCCACCTTTCCATCGCAGCCTGATCGCTGGCGAAGTGGTCCGCCCACGCTTTCCGCTCCACTCTCGCCTCTTCATTTGGGGGCCGCTCGAAGCAAGACTCCAGCAGCCTGACGTCGTGATCCTCGGCAGCCTTAACGAAGGCGTCTGGCCGCGGCCGCAAGAGTCCGGTCCTTGGCTCAGCAGGCCGATGCGCGCGGCGCTCGGCTTGAGTCCGCCCGAGCAGCTGGTCGGGCTCGCCGCCCATGATTTCGCGCAAGCGCTTGGTGCCGGCACCGTCTATCTCACCCGTGCACTCAAAGTTGACGGGGTGCCGACGGTACCGTCGCGCTGGCTGCAGCGGCTCGAAGCGCTGGTGACCGCCTCTGACTTGCAAAACAAGATCAAGCCGGAGCAGCCGTGGGTCGCCTGGGCAAGAGAGCGCAACCATGCTCCCTGTTTTGCTCCGGCCAAGCCGCCAAGACCTTGCCCACCGGCCGAGGCGAGGCCGCGCAGTCTCAGCGTGACACGCATCGAGAAATGGATCGCCAACCCTTACGAGATCTTCGCGCGCAATATCTTGAAGCTGGAACCTCTGAAGCCGCTTGGCACCGAGCCCGATCAGGCCTTGCGCGGCCAGATCGTGCATAGAGCGCTGCACGATTTTGCTGAAGCCTATCCCGATACCTTGCCTGCAGACATCTACGCTGAGCTGATCGCCTTCGCCGATCGTGCTTTCAATGAGCTTGGCGGCTCGCCACGAGTGGAAGCCTTTTGGCGGCCTGCCTTCCAGCAATTCGCCCTCTGGTTCGCCGCGACCGAGCCGACGCGGCGGACATTCGCCACGAGCACGCACACGGAGGTCAAAGGCGCGCTCACGCTTCCCTCGGGCTTCGAACTGACCGCTCGCGCCGACCGCATCGACATCGGCGAAGACGGCTCGGTTGTCATCTACGACTACAAGACCGGCAGGCCGCCTCTGCCTGGTCATGTCGACGATCTCTACGCTCCGCAGCTTCCGCTCGAATCTGCGATCGCCCAACACGGTGGGTTCGGCGATGTCGGTAAGCGGCCGGTGCGTGAGCTTCGTTATATCCACGCCTCAGGCCGCAATGATGGCGGTGAGGACCGCCCTGCCGCCAAAGGCGACGCCGTCGAACTCGGCGAAAGAGCGCTCGTACAATTGGCGCGACTCATCGAGCGCTACAGCGATTCCGCCATGCCTTACGAGGTGAAGCGGCGCCGCGCGGCGGCTTTCACCGGCCTCTACCGCTACGACGAATATGCCCACCTCGCCCGCGTCGATGAATGGCTTACGCAAGAGGCCGAGGAGGAGTGGCGATGAACGATCTTGCGCCGCTCCCGCACGAGACCGACCGCAATCAGGGGCGGGCATCGGACCCGGACGCCTCCGCGTGGGTTTCGGCCAATGCCGGCACGGGCAAGACCGAGGTCCTGGTCAGGCGCGTCCTCAGGCTCCTCATCGCCGGCTCAAAACCCGAATGCATCCTCTGCCTCACCTATACCAAGACGGCGGCGGCGGAGATGCAGAACCGTCTGCTCAAAGAGCTTGCGGCGTGGGCCACGGCGCCTGAGGACAACTTGCGCGAAAAGCTGCTTTTACTGATGGGGCGTGCCCCTGAGGACGGCGACCTCCGCACCGCGCGGCGCCTGTTTGCGCGCGCACTCGAAGCAAAAGGCGGACTCAAGATCCATACCATCCACGGCTTCTGCGAGCGGCTCTTGCAGCGCTTTCCGCTCGAAGCTCAGGTGACGCCACATTTCAAAGTGCTGGAGGAGCGCGCCCAGGCCGACATGCGACGGCAAGCCTTCGATGCAACGATCGCCCGCGCCGCCGAGCAGCGTGACAGCACGCTCGGCAATGCGCTCGCCAAGGTCATTACGCTCACGAGCGAAGAGTACTTCCGCCAGGTTGTGAACACGGTGCTCGACAAGCACGCCGAGCTGGCCGCTATGATCGGCTACCACGATGGTCGCCCTGACTGGGCCGAGGCGGAAGGCCTTTCGCTGAAGCGCCTGCTCGGCGTCGAGCAGGAGCAGGAAGATGCTCTCATTGCCGAACTCGCCGCGGTTCTGACCGACAGCGAAATCGATGGATTGCTGCAAGCCCTCGTCCTGCACGCCGAAACGGCAGACGACGAAAGGCTGAAATCGAGCCTTGCCGCGGCCAAGGACGTGGCCGGCGAAGCCCGCGCCTCGCTGTTCAGGACCATCTTCTGCACCGAAAAGGGTGAGGCCCGCCAACGCTTTTGCAGCAAGGGGCTGAAAGATGCTGTACCCGCGCTCTGCGCCGCTCTCGAACAGGCGCGCGACCGCTTCGTCGCGTTCGATCTCAAGCTCGCGCATTTGCGGGTGGCTGAGGCGAGCAGTGCCGCCCTTGCCTTTGCCGATGCCATTCAGGCCGATTATGATCGCCGCAAACGGGCCGAGGCCGTGCTCGACTATGATGACCTGATCATCAAGACCTCGGCCTTGTTGTCGCGCGCCGATGCCGCGTCCTGGGTGCTGTTCAAGATCGACGGTGGCGTCGACCATATCCTGGTCGACGAGGCGCAGGACACCAATCCGCTGCAATGGACCATCATCGAGCGGTTGGCTGAGGAATTCTTCGCCGGCGAAAGCGCAGGCGCCAACGGTAAGCCGCGCACGCTGTTTGCCGTGGGTGACGAAAAGCAATCGATCTACAGCTTCCAGGGTGCCGACCCGGCATGGTTCGGCGATGTCGGCCGCGCGTTCGGGCGCAGGGCTGAAGCCGCGGGGCTGACCTGGCACCAGGTCCCGCTCAATCTCTCCTTCCGCTCCACCGAGCCGATCCTCGATGCCGTCGATCACGTCTTCGCCAAAGCGCAAGCCGCGCAAGGCCTGAGGACCGTTGAGACCACCGTCATCAAGCACCACGCGCACCGCAAGGGCGAAGCGGGTCTGGTCGAGGTCTGGGAAACCGAGACCGAGACCAAGCCGGAGCCCGCCGAGGCATTCGAGCCGTGGAACGAAGAGGCTGCCGGCGCACGCTCGGTCGATCAGCTCTGCCGGCGCATCGCGAAAGAGATCAAGCGCTGGCTGGTGGAAGGCGAGCCGCTCGTATCGCGAGGTCGCAATGTAAAGGCCGGCGATATCCTCATTATCGTGCGCCGCCGCGATCCCTTCATCACGCCGATGATCCGCGCGCTGAAGCATGAGAGCATTCCAGTCGCTGGCGCCGACCGCATGCGGCTGATGGATCAGCTTGCGGTGCAGGACCTCGTGGCACTCGCGGACGTGCTGCTCATGCCCGAGGACGATCTTGCGCTCGCCGTCGTTTTGAAGAGCCCGCTATTCGGCCTCGACGACGATGCCTTGTTCGACCTCGCTTATAACCGGCGTCCGCGCTCGCTGTGGTCTCAGCTTAGAGATAAGGCTAAGTCGGATGCGCGCTTCGCCGAAGCCTGGGCGCGCCTGTCAGGATGGCTTTCGCTCGCGGACTACCTGCCCCCTTACGAGTTCTTCTCCGAACTTCTCGGCGCCGAAGGCCAGCTCATGCGTAAGCGCATGCTGACGCGGCTCGGGCCAGAGGCGGCGGAGGCGATTGATGAGTTTCTAGACCTCGCGCTTGCCTACGACCGCGACGCCGCGCCGTCGCTACAGGGCTTCATCGACAAGCTGCGTACCGACGACATCGAGATCAAGCGCGACATGGAGCAGGACCGCGACGAGGTCCGCATCATGACGGTGCACGGCGCCAAAGGCTTGCAGGCGCCGATTGTGTTCCTGCCTGACACCTGCATGCTGGCTCGGCCGCAAGGCCCTCGGCTCTTCCCTATGTCGCGGCCTGGCGCGTCGCCCGGCGAGGTCGAGCATCTCCTCTGGCCGCCGACGGGCCACTCCGATCTTGCCGCGCTGTCCGATGCCAAGGCTCGCCTCCAGCAGGCCGAGCGCGAGGAGTACCACCGCCTGCTCTATGTCGCCATGACGCGCGCGCGCGACCGGCTCTACATTTGCGGCTGGCAAGGACAGAGGAACAAGCCCGAGAACGAATGCTGGTACGAGCTCATCAAGGACGGACTTGTCGGCCATCTCTCGGAGGTTGTCGTCGCCGATGGAATCTCGGTGCGCAGGATGGAGAGCGCGCAAGCCAAGGCCGTCTCGGCGCAGGAGACCGAGGCGGAGAAGCCGCAAGTTGCGCCGCTTCCCGATTGGGCGCTCACGCCTGCCAAACCTGAGCGCGCGCGCCGGAGGCTCGCGCCGTCACGGCTGGCGCTTGGGCCCGATGGCCGTCCGCAAGACGGCTCGAGCGAGCAGCCGCCGCTCGGCCCACGAGGTCTCAGCCAAGGCGGCCGCTACGCCCGCGGGCTGCTTGTCCATGCGCTGTTGCAGCACTTGCCTGAGGTGCCTCCAGAGGCGCAGGAGCGTGCGGCACGTGTCTTCGTCGCGGCACGCGACGTGGGCCTTCCGCAGCAGCTGAAGGATGAGATCGTGACCGAGACGCTCGCCATCGTGCGCGAGCCCTCGTTTGCGCCTCTCTTCCAGCTAGGCAGCCTCGCAGAGGTGCGGATCGTGGCGAAGATCGGTGCAGGCAAAACGGGCTATGAGCTCGAAGGCCAGATCGACCTCCTCGCCGTGCTTGAGGACGAGCTTCTCATCCTTGATTACAAGACGAACCGGCCCCCGCCATTGATCCTCGAGGATGTCGCGCCGGCCTATATCAACCAGCTTGCCGCCTACCGGCTCGCGCTCAGGAAACTGTTTCCGGACCGCAGCGTTCGCGCGGCGCTCCTTTGGACCGATGGCCCGCGGCTGATGGAAGTCCCATCAACTTCGCTTGATGTCGCGGAATGCAGTCTCTTGGCGGGAGGGCGCCAGCTTGACGGGCTAGGGGCGCGTACCTAGGTTCCCGTGCTACACTCAAAGAGACGAGTCGTTTCGCGGGCTGCCGGCGATCAGGAGAGATAAATGGCTACTGAAAAGGTTTCCGACGACACCTTCGAGACCGAGGTGCTCAAATCTTCAACCCCGGTGGTCGTCGACTTTTGGGCCGAGTGGTGCGGCCCGTGCCGGCAGATCGCGCCTGTTCTGGAAGAGATCGCCAAAGAGCTCGATGGCAAGGTGCGCATCAAGAAGCTCAATATCGACGAGAACCCGCGCACGCCCGGCACCTACAACGTGCGGGCCATTCCCACCCTGATCCTGTTCAAGGATGGCGAGGTCGCCGGAACGCTTCGTGGCGCTTATCCGAAGAATCATCTCGCGGCCTGGATCAGCGGCACCGTCGGCGCTTAATTCCGTTTTAAGATTTCGCATGGCCGGGCCTGTCCCGGCCATTTGCATCTGCCGTGACGCCTCAGCCGTGCAATTTGAGTACGTGACCCGCGAGGTAGAGCGAGCCGCAGATCAGCACGCGTCCAGGTCCTTCGAGCGCCGCTTGTGATCGAATAAGCGCATCAGGCACACCGTTCGTTGCCACCACGTTGAATCCTTCCGCGCCAACAACTTCGCCGAGACCCTCCGCGCTGAAGGCGTTGGGTTCCTCAGGAATCGGCACCGTGTAGACGCGCTCGACTAGGCCTTTGAACGGGGCAATGAAGGCGTGTGCGTCCTTCGACTCCATCATGCCGAAAACGAGATGCACCGGGCGTGGAACCCGCTCGTCGAGCTCGGCAAGTGCATGCGCGATCACCTGACCCCCAGCCGCATTGTGGCCGCCATCGAGCCAAATCTCAGTGCCGTCTGCCACATAGGCGTGGAGCCCGCCCACTGCGAGCCGCTCGAGCCGCGCCGGCCATTCGGCGTGGGTCAGCCCGTGCTCGAGCGCGCGCGTGGTAAGTACTTCCCCGAACAGAATGCTTGCGCCGGCGATAGCAGCGCCCGCGTTGTCGATCTGGTGTCGGCCTTTGAGGCGCGGCAACGGCAAATCCAACAACCGTGACGGTGTCTGAAAAATCAGGCGCCCATGCTGCTCATACATGTCGAAGTCGCGGCCCGCGACGTGGAGCGGTGAGGCGAGCGCTTCGGCTCTCCGCTCGATCACCTCGAAAGCATCCTGCACTTGCCTTCCAACGACGCAAGGAACGCCAGGTTTCAAGATGCCGGCCTTCTCCCCTGCGATTGCCGTGATGGTGTCGCCGAGGAAGGAGACATGGTCGATCGAGATCGGCGTGATCGCAGTGAGCAGAGGCTTGGCCACGACATTGGTGGCATCAAGTCGCCCGCCAAGCCCCGTCTCGAGCAGCAGCAGATCGGCGGGGACCTCCGAGAAGGCGAGGAAAGCCGCGGCCGTGGTGATCTCGAACAGAGTAATCAGCTCACCGCGGTTGGCCGCTTCGGCGCGTGCAAGACAATCGACGAGAAAGTCCTCGCCGATTGGCGCGGAGCCGTGCGGTCCAGCCAGCACGATGCGCTCGTGGAAATTGAGGAGATGAGGCGAGGTATAGACGTGAACGCCCTTGCCGAGCGCCTCGGCGATAGCGCGGGTAAAAGCAAGATACGACCCTTTGCCGTTGGTCCCTGCGACATGCACGACGGGCGGCAGGCGCCGTTCGGGATGGCCGAGTGCCGCAAGCAAGCGTTCGATGCGCCCGAGCGATAGGTCGATCGATTGGGGATGCAGCATCTTCAATCGCTCGAGCAGCGTTTCGCTCGATGCGGGCCGGGGGCGGGCCTCAGCGCGCCCGAAGCTGTGCGGTAATGTGGTCAAGTCCCCCACGCTTTCAGTTCGTTTGCGGCTGATTGGGATTGGGGCCGATGCCGGCGTCGCCGGTCAAGTCCTCATCATCCTCGTGATCGTCGCCGACCACCCTGTCAAGTCCGTTGCCGCTGAGTGCAATGGTCGAGGCCGGCGCCTTCAACGCCACCTTGCCATCGATCTTGTCCGAAACGGCGATATCGCGGCCAGGGCGGCGGCGCGTGAGCAAATTGCACAGGCGCGCAAGCGTCCCGCGCAGCGCGTGTCGATGCACCACCATGTCGACCATGCCATGGTCGTAGAGATACTCGGCGCGTTGGAAGCCGTTGGGAAGCTGCTCGCGAATGGTCTGCTCGATGACACGCGGGCCAGCGAAGCCAATCAACGCGCCGGGTTCGGCGATGTGAATGTCGCCGAGCATGGCGTAAGAAGCGGTGACGCCACCGGTCGTTGGGTGAGTGAGCACCACGATGTAAGGGAGTCTCGCCTCGCGCAACTCCTGCACAGCGACCGTGGTGCGCGGCATTTGCATCAGCGAGAGAATGCCCTCCTGCATGCGCGCGCCGCCTGAGGCGGCAAACAGTATGAACGGCGTCTCGCGCCTCACGGCTGTGCGCATGGCGGCGATCACCGCTTCGCCGGCCGCGGTGCCGAGCGATCCACCGAGGAAGTCGAAATCCTGAACCGCGGCGACAATCCGCTGGCCTTCCAGCCTTCCCGCGCCAGCCAGCACCGCATCTGACAGACCGGTCTTGCCGCGGGCATCTTTCAGTCTGTCGGTGTAGCGGCGCTCATCACGGAACTTGAGTGGATCGGTCGGCACTTCCGGCAACGCCAAGCTCTCATATTCGGCGTTGTCGAACAGAGACTTCAGCCGCGCGGCAGCGGCCATGCGCATATGGTAGTTCGAGCCCGGAACCACGAACTGGTTCGCTTCGAGATCCTTGTAATAGATCATCTGCCCCGTCTCGGGGCACTTCACCCAAAGATTGTCCGGCATCTCCTTCTTGCGAAGGATGCTGCGAATCTTCGGTCTGACGACGCTGTTGATCCAGTTCACGGGTCTACGGGACTCTCAAAGAAGAAATAACGCTAAGCAACAGAACTAAACCGCCGCCGCTTCGGCCGGGTGACGGAGTGCCGCGGCAAGACGTTCAACGAGGCCAAGCACTTGCGGCTTGGTTGCGCGCGTCGCCTTGCCTTTGTCATCGAGACTTTGCCCAATCGAGGCGACCAGCGCAGAGCCTACCACCACGCCTTCAGCAACGCTTGCGATCGCGCTTACCTGCGCTTCGGTCTTGACACCGAAGCCGACCGCGATCGGCAAATCCGTATATGCCTTAATGCGGCCGACATGGCCTTTGACCTCTGCGAGGTCCGGAGCCTTCGTGCCGGTGATGCCGGCGATCGAGACGTAGTAAACGAAGCCCGAGGTATTGGCCAGCACGGCTGGCAGTCTCTTGGCGTCGGTTGTCGGCGTTGCCAAGCGAATGAAGTTGAGACCAGCCGCGGCTGCCTGCGGCCTAAGCTCGGCGTCCTCCTCTGGAGGCATGTCGACCACGATCAATCCGTCGGCTCCTGCATTCACGACGTCCTCGATGAAGCGCTCCACCGGATAGACATATATGGGGTTGTAATAGCCCATTAGCACTATCGGCGTGTCGCTATTGTCGGCGCGAAATTCCCTAACGATGCCAAGCGTCTTTTTCATGGTCTGGCCGGCCTTTAGCGCCCGCTGCGACGAGACCTGGATGGCGGGCCCGTCAGCCATGGGATCAGAGAAGGGCATGCCGAGCTCGATGATGTCGGCGCCTGCTGACGGCAAGCCTTTGAGTATCGCAAGCGAGGTGTCGTAGTCGGGATCCCCCGCGGTGATGAACGTGACGAGGCCCGCGCGCCTCTCCCGCTTCAATTCCGCAAATCTTTTGTCAATGCGCGTCATGCTGGATCAGTTTGAGCCTCGCGCTTTGGCGCCCAGATAGCTTGCGACGGAGTCCAGATCCTTGTCGCCGCGGCCGGAGAGATTGATCACCATGAGGTGCGTCTTCGGCTTCTTCGGCGCGATGTCGAGCACGCGGGCGAGCGCGTGCGCCGGCTCGAGCGCCGGGATGATGCCCTCGAGCTTGCTGCAAAGCTGGAACGCAGCCACGGCCTCATCGTCGGTTGCAGAAAGAAATTGCACGCGGCCGACATCGTTGAGCCAAGCGTGCTCAGGCCCGATGCCCGGATAATCAAGTCCCGCCGAAATCGAATGGGCTTCCTCGATCTGACCGTCGTCGTTCATCAGCAAATAGGTGCGATTGCCATGCAGAACGCCGGGCCTGCCGCCGGCGATTGAGGCTGCGTGCTTGCCACTGTTCAGTCCGTGTCCGGCAGCCTCGACGCCATAGATTTCGATGCCGCGTTCGTCCAGGAAGGGATGGAACAAGCCCATGGCATTCGAGCCGCCGCCGATGCAGGCGATCAGCGAGTCCGGCGGACGACCCTCGGCCTTTTGCATCTGTTCGCGGGTCTCGCGGCCGATGACAGACTGGAAGTCGCGCACCATGGCAGGATAGGGATGCGGACCCGCTACCGTGCCGATGCAATAGAACGTGTCGTGCACATTAGCGACCCAATCGCGCAACGCCTCGTTCATCGCATCCTTTAGCGTCTTGGACCCAGATTCTACGGTGCGGACCTCGGCGCCCAGCATTTTCATCCTCAGGACGTTCGGCCTTTGGCGCTCGACATCGACGGAGCCCATGTAGACGATACAGGGCAGGCCGAATTTGGCGCACAAGGTCGCAGTCGCTACGCCGTGCATGCCAGCCCCGGTCTCGGCGATGATGCGCGTCTTGCCCATGCGCCGAGCCAGCATGATCTGGCCGAGCACGTTGTTCACCTTGTGCGCGCCGGTGTGATTAAGCTCCTCGCGCTTGAAATAGATCTTCGCGCCGCTGCAGTGCTCCGTGAGCCGCTCGGCGAAATAGAGCGGCGACGGCCGGCCCACATAGGTTGCGAGATGGTGGTCCATCTCGGCCTGGAATTTGGGATCGGCTTTGGCATCGTCATAGGCGCGCTCGAGATCGAGAATGAGGGGCATGAGCGTCTCGGCCACGAAGCGCCCGCCATAAAGGCCGAAATGGCCTCGTTCGTCAGGGCCGCCGCGATAGGTATTCAGTTGGTTCTGGCCGGCTCGCGCGCTCATGACGCCTTCGCCCTCGCGTGCTGGCTGTCTGCCTTCGCCGCCCTGATGAAGCGACGGACCAGATCAGGGTCCTTCTCACCTGGTGTTCGCTCGACGCCAGAGGAAACATCGACCAGCGATGCGCCCGTGAGACTGATCGCTTCGCTAACATTGTCCGGTGTCAGGCCGCCCGACAGAGCGAAGGGAGGCTTCAGCCCGACAAGCACCCGCCAGTCGAACGGAACGCCATTGCCCCCGGGAAGGCTCGCCTCTGGCGCCCCTTTGGCATCGAACAACAGATAATCGGCAATTCCAGCATAGCGCGCAGCATCACGAGCATCGCCGGCTTCACAAATAGAGATGGCTTTCATCACTGGCCTGCCTGTGCGCTCCTTGATGGCGGCAACCCGCTCAGGGGTCTCCTTACCATGCAGTTGAAGCAGGTCGGGCCGCACGCGCTCGGCGACACCGTCGACAAGCTCGTCATTGGGGTCAACCATGACGGCAACACTGCGAATCTTGCCGCGCGCTATCGCGGCAAGAACGCGCGCCTCCTCGAGCTCGACAAAGCGCGGGCTCTTGGGAAAGAACACGAAGCCGACGAGGTCGGCACCTTCTTTCGCCGCAATGTCTACGATGGCGGGCGTCCGCACGCCGCAGATTTTAACCTTCACCGCCACGGGCTTTGCTCTCGGATGAGGGTTCGGCGGCTCAAATAGGCTCGCGCGGCGCCACCCTATGCCAATCCGGGGCCCCAAGTCTACCGCACCGCAACATCCTAGTCGGCAGGGAGCCGCACCCGTTGTGGAGCCGACTGAGCGCCTTCGAGCCCCTTTTCCAGCCGGCTCGCCTGATGGCGCCGGTCGCGTGCCTCCCGGCTCTGCGCGCGAGCTGTGCGCCGCCACTTCCCTTGGCCGAGCCAGGTGGCGATGCCGCCGATGATCAGCCCCAGCGCGAACGCGCCGAGCAGGAACAGAAATAGGGGCGCTTCGAGAGACAGGCGAGCCTCGGCGGCGCCGAAAGGATCGAGAATGAGGATCGCGGGCTTGCGGTTGACCACTGCGAGCGCCACGAGCAGGGCGCCGAGGGGCACAACCATAAGGGCGACAACGAGCTTACGCCACACGGCAGCTCCTCAGGGGAAGAGTTCGACCTAAGCCCAAGCCCTTAGAGCCCTAGCGGTCGCCTTCAGGGTTAAGCCGCTCGCGCAGCTCCTTGCCGGTCTTGAAGAAGGGCACGTATTTGTCCTCCACGAAGACCGTATCGCCGGTGCGCGGATTGCGTCCTTGCCGCGCCGCCCGGTGCTTCACGGTGAAAGCCCCAAAGCCGCGCAACTCAACCCGGTCCCCGCGCGCGAGCGCGCCCGTGATCTCATCGAGCACGATGTTGATGATCCGTTCAACGTCGCGATGGAAGAGATGCGGATTGGCGGTTGCCACCCGCTGAATCAACTCCGACTTGATCATGGTACGCCCCACCCAGGCCAGCGCCCCAAAGGCACGAGCCCCTCGCCCCCCACCTAGCTGGCAGGGTGCCAAACCGAAACAAGACCGTCAAGCTTGAGGGTAGACGAGATTTGGCCCACTAGGCTGGCGATTTTCTCCGCGGGCAAGCCAAAAGCGCCGGCCAAGGACTGGAACAGCCAGCCGAACAGGCCCGAGCTTTCGCTTTCAGGCTTCCATTCCACGACCTTCAATCCCTTCGGAACCTGGCGCTCCCTTGTCAGCCAATCGACCGCGGCCTGCTCGTCGCCAATCTCATCCACAAGCTTGAGTTGAACCGCCTGGCGGCCTGAGTAAATGCGGCCGTCGGTGAGCCCGGGGATGGAGTCGGGTGCCACGTTACGGCGCTTTTCCACCAACTCGAAGAACCAGAGTTTCGCGTCCTGCACCATCTCCGCGGTCATTTCGCGAGTCTTTTCGTCGGTCGGCTCAAACGGGCTCGGAACTGCCTTCAATGGTCCGCTTTTCACCTCCTCGACCTTGATGCCGAGCGTGTGCAGGAGGTCTGTCACGTCGGCCCATTGGAACAGCACGCCGACCGAGCCGGTGATAGTGTTGCCATAGACGAAGATGCGGTCGGTCGCGAGAGCGACGATATAGGCCGCGGAGGTGGCGAGCGTCCCGCAGACGGCAACCACCGGCTTCTTGTCCGCGAGCTGGCGGATCGAGTCGTACATCGCCTCGCCGCCTGTCGTGGTGCCGCCGGGGCTATTGATGTCGAGAATGACCGCCTTGACCTGGTCGGACTTGCCGATCTTCTCGATCAGCTCGTTCATCTTTCGGTCGTTGGTGATGACGCCCGACACCGTGACGCGGGCGATATGCGGCAATATGCCAGCGGAGCTTGCGAAGTTCTTATCGCCGAGCAGAAGCGCTCCGACAAAAAGCAGCCCGAGCACGATCGCGAGGATACGCCAAACAGTCAGCCGCCGCTTTAGGCGGCGGCGTTCGACCACGGTTTCAGCGTCGAGAACCATTGACCCTCGCTGTTAGGACGTCGTCGTCCAGAACTCGCCGCACCGGCAGACGGCCGGCGCGCTCATTCGTCGGCAGACGCGTCGCGCTCGGCGTCGTCCTTCGTGGCGCGCTTGCGCTTCGGCTTGGCAGGCTCTTCGCCTTCTTCGCCCTTGGCTTTGTTGAGTGCAGCGCCAAGAATGTCTCCGAGCGAAGCGCCGGAATCGGTCGAGCCATATTGGGCAACCGCCTCCTTCTCCTCGGCGATCTCGAGCGCCTTGATCGACACGCCAACCTTGCGCGCTTTGGCATCGACCTGGGTGACGACGGCATCGAACTTCTCGCCGACGCCGAACCGGTCAGGCCGTTGCTCCGAGCGGTCGCGCGAGAGGTCTGAACGCCTGATGAAGGTGGTCAGGTCGTGATCGAGCAGCTTGGTCTCGATCCCATTGTCCTTCACCGCGATCACCTCGCAGGTGACCCGCATCCCCTTCTTGAGCTTGGCCGAAGGCGCGCCGCAGGCGAACGGATCGGCCGTCAGCTGCTTGATGCCGAGACTGATGCGCTCTTTCTCGGAATCCGCCTCCAGCACGACAGCCTTGGCGGTATCGCCCTTCTTGTAGTCCTTGAGGGCTTCTTCGCCGGGCTTGGTCCAATCGAGATCCGACAGATGCACCATGCCGTCGATGCCGCCATCGAGTCCGATGAACAGGCCAAACTCGGTGATGTTGCGGATCTGGCCCTCGATGATCGAGCCCGGAGGATGGTTCGCGGTAAATGCGACCCAGGGATTCTCCTGGGTCTGCTTCAGCCCGAGCGAGATGCGGCGCTTGTCGGGATCAACTTCGAGCACTTGCACCTCGACCTCCTGGCTCGTCGAGATGATCTTGCCGGGATGGATGTTCTTCTTGGTCCAGCTCATCTCTGAGACGTGGATCAAGCCTTCCACTCCCGGTTCGAGCTCAACGAAGGCGCCGTAGTCGGTGATGTTGGTGACCGTGCCCTTGAAGCGCGACCCCACCGGGTATTTGGCCGCGATGCCGTCCCAGGGGTCGGCCTCGAGCTGCTTGATGCCGAGACTAATGCGCTGCGTCTCGGGGTTGATGCGGATGATCTGCACCTTCACCGTATCGCCCACGTTCACGATCTCGGACGGATGATTGACGCGTCTCCATGCCATGTCGGTGACATGCAGAAGTCCGTCGATGCCGCCGAGATCGATGAAGGCGCCGTAGTCCGTGATGTTCTTGACCACGCCGTCGATGATCTGGCCCTCTTCGAGACGGGCCACGATCTCGCTCCGCTTCTCGGCGCGCGTCTCCTCGAGAACGGAGCGGCGCGACACGACGATGTTGCCGCGACGGCGATCCATTTTCAGGATCTGGAACGGCTGCGGCACGTTCATCAGCGGGCCAACGTCCCGGATCGGACGAATGTCGACCTGGCTTCCGGGCAAGAACGCAACCGCGCCATCGAGATCGACGGTAAAGCCGCCCTTGACGCGGTTGAAGATCACGCCTTCGACGCGCTCGCCCGCCTTGTACTTCTCTTCGAGCCTGGTCCAGCTCTCCTCACGGCGAGCCTTCTCGCGCGACAGCACGGCCTCGCCGGCTGCATTCTCGACGCGCTCGAGATAGACGTCGACCTCGTCGCCGACGTGAAGATCGGGCGCCCGGCCGGACATGCCGAATTCTTTTAGCGGGATGCGGCCTTCGGTCTTGAGGCCTACGTCGATGATCGCGACGTCCTTCTCGATGCCGACGATGGTGCCCTTGACGACACTGCCCTCTTGCAGGGCTGTTCCCGTGAGCGATTCCTCAAGTAAAGCTGCGAACTCGTCGCGGCTCGGATGGCTCACGCTTGCTTGCGGTTCAGTCATCTAGGCTCCTACTCGCCGTCCCATCATAAACTTCACTCCTGGCTCCTCGTTTCGTCCTCCGTGTCTAGCAAGGGTCGCGGAAGAAGGTGGCGGCTGCCCGTTCCCGGCTGCCGTCCTCCGCTCGTTTGCTCGCGGAAAACATCGAAAAAATGGCGCGACAATGCAAAATGGGCAGGAGCCTCAAACGGCCTGCCCGGCATGGCGCATCGCAGCATCGATCAGATCGATAGCTGCCTTGAACGCGGCGTCTATATCCAAATTCGTGGTGTCGAGCAAGACTGCGTCTTCGGCGCGTTTGAGCGGCGCTGCAGCGCGACCTTTATCGCGCTCGTCGCGGCGCTTGATGTCGGCAAGCACTTCGGCTTCGGAAACGGAAATGCCGGCACGTTTCAACTCGCAAAAACGTCGCCGCGCCCGCTCCTCTGCGCTCGCCGTCACAAACAACTTCACATCGGCGTCGGGGCAAATCGCTGTGCCGATATCGCGGCCGTCCAGCACCGCGCCCGGTTCTCGCCGCGCGAAGGCGCGTTGGTAATCGAGAAGCGCCTTCCGCACTTCGGGCTGACTTGCGACGATCGAGGCCGCTTCGCCGAGCCGCCCGTCGATCAGCGTGGGATCATCCAGCGTCTTGGGATCGAGCTGCTGCGCCGCACAGAGGGCGGCTGCCGCATCCGATGGACTTGCTCCCCTTGCCAGTGTGTCGCGCGCAACGGCGCGGTAGAGCTTGCCGGTGTCGAGATGAGCAAGCCCATAATGGGCGGCGATGTGCTTGCCGAGCGTACCCTTCCCCGAGGCTGCCGGTCCGTCGATGGCGATGATCATGCGCAGCCGCTCATCGGAACTCCGCGCCGAGCTTTGTCATCAGCTTCGCAAAGTCGGGGAAGCTGGTCGCAATCATGCTCGCATCGTCGACCGTAACCGGCTCGCGCGCGGCAAGGCCAAGCGTGAGAAAGGCCATGGCAATGCGATGATCCAAGTGCGTCGCGACGAGACTGCCGCCTTTGACCTCTCGCTGTCCCACAACAATGAGATCGTCGCCCTCGATGCGCGCCTCGACCCCGCAGGCGGCAAGCCCGGCAGCGGTAGCCGCAAGGCGATCACTTTCCTTCACCTTGAGCTCGGACAGTCCTTCCATGCGGGTCTCGCCCTCGGCGTAGGCGGCAAGGCACGCAAGCGCCGGATATTCGTCGATCATCGACGGCGCGCGTTCGGCCGGAACGATGACACCCTTGAGCGCTCCTGCCCGCACTCTGATGTCGCTCACCGGCTCGCCGCCCTCGAGGCGATGATCGAGCTCCTCGATATCCGCGCCCATCTCGCGCAAAGTCTCGATAAAGCCTGCGCGCGTCGGATTCATCAGCACGCCCTCGATCACAATCTCGGAAGCCGGACAGATCAGAGCCGCAGCAATGAGGAATGCAGCCGAGCTTGGGTCGCCCGGCACGGTAATGCCCGCGCCCTGCATCTCGGCGTCGCCGCAGATCGTCACCGTACGCGCGCCGTCATCGCGATCCTCCACATGGAGCTCTGCGCCGAAATAGCCGAGCATGCGCTCTGTATGGTCGCGCGTCGGCAAAGGCTCACGGATGGTGGTGCGGCCGGGCGCGTGCATGCCGGCAATGAGGATGGCCGATTTCACCTGCGCCGATGGCACCGGCAGGTCGTAAGCAATTGGAAGCAGGTCTCGAGTGCCGCGCACGAGAAGTGGTAATGTCGCGCGGTCTCCTTCCGTTTGCAGCCCCATCGTGGTCAGCGGGGCAAGCACGCGCCCCATGGGCCGGCGGCGCAGGGAAGCATCGCCGGTGAACTCGGCCTCGATGTCGTGGCCGGCAACAACGCCGAGCATGAGCCTCGTGCCTGTTGCCGAATTGCCGAAGTCGAGAGGAGCTGAGGGTGCACGTAATCCTCCCACCCCCCGTCCTTTCACTTCCACCGCTCCGTTCGATTTCGTGACCGCTGCGCCAAGTGCCGCGACCGCGTTCGCAGTAGCCGTCACATCAGCCGCTTCAAGCAGCCCGGTGATGCGGGTGACGCCGGTGGCGAGCGCGCCGAGGATCAGCGCGCGATGCGAAATCGACTTGTCGCCCGGCACGCTCGTCCGCCCGGAAAGACGTGCGGAAGGAACGGCTGTCAAAGGCTGCTTCATACGGTCCAGTTTTCATTTTTTGGGTGCTCGATAGCTTTTGACAGCACAAGGAGAGCGTGGCAATGGGGAGCCAAGACAAGACCAACATCGAGGAGTGTCAATGTCGAAACCCGTACGGGGAACCAAGCGCGTTTGCCCGAGCTGTGGGGCGCGGTTTTACGACTTGAATCGTACGCCGATCGTTTGTCCCGTATGCCAATCCGTCTATCAAGTGACGCCGCCGCCTACGCGCCGCGGTGAACGCGCTCAGCCAGAGGCGAGGAAGGTCGAAGAGCAGGAGGCCCAGGCGCCCGTGCTCGAAGGGCCGGAGATAATCAGTCTCGAAGACGCCGAAGAGGGGACGAGCGACGTTCCCATCGAGGAGGACGAGGAGATCGTCGACATCGGCGATGAGGCTGCCGAGATTCCTGCAGGAGACGATGAGAACGCCTTTCTGGAAGAAGAGGAAGAAGGAGAGGCGGACGTCTCGGGGATCGTTGGCGGCGACAAAAGCGAGGAAGGCTGACGGTCTGAAGCCAACAGTCGGAAGCCGGAAACCACAAGGATTCTGGCGCGGCTTCGGCCCCGCATTTTGCTTGAACCTCGGAGATCGCAAGTCTAATTCAAGTGTCAGAAAGCCGAGCCACCTTCGGCTTCAGATGCCTAGATTCTGACAAGGGGCCATAGCTCAGTTGGGAGAGCGCGTGAATGGCATTCACGAGGTCGGCGGTTCGATCCCGCCTGGCTCCACCAATCAAATCAAGGAGTTAATCGACAGAACCGACGAAAACAAATCCCAAAAGGTTGCAGATTAGGTTGCAGCTACTCTTTGAATCTCACCCCGCCCTCGGTGAACTCGACGCTTGCCTTCTGTCGCGAGGGATTGCAGCTAACTGCTCGATCTGAAACCGGACGAGCCTCCTCAGGCCGCTTCTTATTGTTAGTCTGCTTCATGCCTGAAGACCGCACTCGCCGTTTCCCTCCGCCTTGGACAGTCGAACAGATAGCGGGCGGCTATAAAGTGAAGGACGCCAACGGGCAGTCGCTCACTTACGTTTATGGTCGGGAGACCCAAGCTGATGCCGACATCGCCCACGTACTGACGATGGACGAGGCGCGACGGATCGCGAGCAACATCGCGAAGCTTCCCCGGGAAGCCTCTGCCCAGCTTGGTGAACTATTTCATAAACCTCACGTTAGCGCTTGTATCAGCATCTTTTAGCTGACGCTCATAATGGCGGCAGGGGCCCCCGACGCGTCGCCTGGAGTGTCCGTTCGATGAAGAGGAAAATGCACAAAACCGCCCGATCATTAGCTTTTCTGGTGGCGTTCGGCATTTCAGGACAGGCAATGCCCGCCGAGTTCAACGAGCCGGTCATCATCAATGGCAGCCTTACCGTGACCGGCGATGTGGTCATCAACGCGCCATGGGGCAAAGTCTCGGTCAGGGCTGACAAAGAAGGGCTGATCATCCAGAACCTTACCGGCACCGATGGCGGTGCCGCGGCCCTCATCGCTCAGACGCAATGGGGCGAGGTCAAATTCGCGGGAAACGAGCTTCGAGTCACTAGCACGGTTCTCGATCCAGCCAAGGTCAGGATCGGCTCGCCGCAAAACGTCTCATCGGGGCTGTCCTTCGATCATGTGCGTCCGGATGGTGTGCGCGAGGAGGTGGTGTTGTTGCAGGCAGCTCCGGCAGAAGATGATTGGCAAAGCCTTGGCGGACAGATCAAGACGTGGGTGAGGCGCAAGGACGCAAGCGGCGATGCCGCCATGAGGCTGATGGGCCTTATATCATCCGCCCATACGAGTGATGGCTTGCCTCGGGTTTATTGGCTTGACCCTACAAATTGTGTTGGCGTGTTCCCCCCGAACGATGCCGCAGCGGGCGGCGCTGCAGACCAAAATCCGTCGAAAACCGCTTGCCGCGTTGTCGGGCTAAAACGTGCGAAGAAACAGGCTATTGAGTAAGAGACGAGGGTGCCGCTACGGTGAAGTCGGCCAACGCGACGAAGACAGGATGGTTATTGCCGCAGGAGCCGGTACAAACGGCGGCATTCCCATTAGACGCTAGTCGCGTGATTAGCGATCTAAAATCTTCCCAGATCCGGCAAGACAAGCTTGCGATTCCCAGATCCGGCAAGACAAGCTTGCGATTGAAGTTCTTGACCCCGGGCTCTTTGTAGGTCGGAGGTCAGTAAGTGCGGATCAGATACAAGTGGTACTCCTCCTACAATAATGGCCGGAGGTGCGTCGATGAATGATGAGTCTGAAAACACCAGTAGACGCGCAGTGAACCCCAAGCTTCTCGAAATCCTGGTCTGTCCCCTGACCAAGGCCTCCCTCGACTACGATGCCGAGCGACAAGAGCTGATCAGCCGCGCTGCAGGCCTTGCCTATCCGATCCGCGACGGC
>Ga0207665_10000125_pt1 | contig 50974 bp, 44 predicted proteins | sample LARL112metaG_FD_184351 | JGI IMG/M metagenome (GOLD analysis project Ga0207665, IMG submission 184351) | Corn, switchgrass and miscanthus rhizosphere microbial communities from Kellogg Biological Station, Michigan, USA - LAR L11-2 metaG... | ecosystem: Host-associated > Plants > Roots >... | reverse complement strand
CCGAGCCTGATCCACTAAGGAACCCATGCAAAACACCAAGTTTGTCGTGAGATTGAACCGCGGCGGTGTGCGCGGGCCCCAATATGTGCAGCGCATCGACCGCGCCGCCATTCAGACGACGTCCAACCGCAAGCTCGCGCTCACCATGGGAAGATTTACTGCCGAAGACGTGATCAAATCGATGCAGAATTCCCGCTGCAATCCTGAACTGGTGTCGGTCGCAGTCCGCAGCTAGCTGAGCAGCGTTTCGTAATTCAGTAAGGACAAATCACGGGATGGCTGAACTGCCATCTCGACAATCGATGGATGGCTGCGGGCATATCACGTCCTGCCGTCCTTCTATTTGTGCGCCCGGAGCCTTTGGCACCCGGCGCGGCCAAGCAGGACGATCCCCCCTGCCAGCACCGACGTAACCACGCCCCGCTTGAGAATCCGGGCTACAATTCCCCTTCATGGAGATCAAACGCCTCGTCCAGGAATGCGTGTATCGCATCGAGCCGAAGCCGGAGGGTGGGTTCATTGCCCGCGCATCGGATCCGAACGTGCCGCCGCTCGAGGCTGCCACGAGAGAAGAATTGCAGCAGAAGATTCAGGCCAAGCTGGTGGCCGCCCTCGGCGTAGCGTTTCCCGGCCTCCAGCTGCCGCAGCAGGGCACGCAGATCAGCGTCTCCATGCACGTCGACCGCAAGCCCGGTGGCGGGTTCAGCGTACATGCCGACAATCCCGGGACACCCGGCTTCAATCCGGCCGCGCAAGAGAAGTTAGATCACTACGCGGAAGAACTGCTTGGTTTCGTCGACAAGCATTTTCCCCATCTGTCGGAACAGATCGCATCGCAAGTCACCGGACGCGAAATCCAGGTATTCACCTCGACAACCGTGAGCACGTCGGGAAAGCAGAACTCCGCTCTGTCGCCAATGTTCCTGCCCACGCAGACCATGCAATCGACGGACGTCGCGGGACAGCAGGCGGCTCCATCGATGACAACCGTGGAGAACGCTGACCTCGATCCGTCGCTTCTGAGCAACACACCCATCACGCCGCAGGCTACGAAGGTCAGCCCGATCGTGCGTTTTCTGCTGACCCTGCTGATCATCGCGGCCATGATGTACTTCTTCATCTATCGCCGCTGACGCCTGAATTCCTCCACCCTGGCAACCTACGGGCGGTCAAGGAAACTCAGAACCTCATGCTGCAGTCGGCGGTGGCCCTTCTCCAGAATCATCAGGTGACCGCCATCCGGCAATTGCACATAGCTTTTATCGTGTGTACTCAATTGCTCGAAAAACGGCAGAAGGTCCGCGTCGTTGGCTGCGAAATCTTTCTCTCCAAAAATGATCAAAGTAGGGACCACGATGCGCTTCGGGTCGAGGATCGGCAGCTTCGCGTATTCCGCGAAAATGTTGGGGCGCTGCCGGTCGTTCTGCATGCCGATTCTTACGCTCTCGTCGACTACGTCCTGCTCGAATTGGCCCGGGACAAAACCGTCGCGGAAATCGGCTTCGGTGGTGGGGCGGTTACGAGGTAGCGGCTGCCCGCCGTTCTCAATCCGCTTGCGATTCATTGCCCGAGACTCTTCGCTGCCTTTCCAGAAGCCTGCCTGCAGGATCAACCGGGCCACCCGTTCCGGATGTTCCATCGCATACAAACCGGCCCTCTGCGTTCCAGCCGAGCAGCCAAATAGATCAACCTTGCCGACTCCCCTCAGCTTGGCAATGTATTCGACTCCTGCGCTGATGTCGGCTGCGGCTGACTTGACATCGATCCAATCGTCCGTCTTGTCGGAGTGTCCATAACCATGGATGTCGATGGCCCATACGTCGTAGTCATGCTGCGCGAAAAAGTCCATCAGCGAGTAATCGCGAATCTGCAGGTCGTAAAGCGAGCGTCCGGATCGCGTTCCCCCATGGACGAGCAGTACGATCTTGCCGGTTTGCGCGAAAGATCCAACCTGGCCAGGCAGATATTTTTCCCAGAGGTAGATTCGAATTCCATCGCGCATGACGTAGTGTTCTTCTCCTCGAACCGCCTCCCTGGGGATATCCGACGCGATTCCACGCGCCGCGAGCGCGATCGTGACCGACCAGACAACGAACAGTGCCCGCGCCCGCAATCGTGTTTTCCCTGTGGATCTCATGTGCACCCCCCGAAAACGGTAGGAATTATGGCCTTTAGAAGAATCGACGGCAACCGTTCTGTGGTAGCCTGAGCGCTGTTTTGGCGGACCACGATCAGCCGGGCCATCCAGCCGCGCGTCTGCTGCGTTTCGGCCCTTTCGAACTCGATACCCGCGCCGGCGAACTTCGCAAGCGGGGCACCAGCCTCCCGCTTAAAGGGCAACCTCTCCAGGTACTCGAGATTCTGCTCCGGCATTCTGGCGACATCGTGACGCGGGAAGAACTCCGCACCCAGCTCTGGACCGCCGACACCTTCGTCGATTTCGAGCACAGCCTGCACAACGCCATCGCACGCCTGCGGGACACGCTGGGAGACTCGGTCACCGCGCCTCGTTTTATTCAAACGCTGCCACGACGCGGTTACCGGTTCGTCATGGCAGTCGAGTCAGTGGATGGTGAGACTTACGGCGCGCCCTCGTTGGGGTCGACTGTGCAGTCCCGCGCGCCTGAGATTCGTGCGCTCGCCGTGTTGCCGCTGGCCGATCTCTCGGGCGATCCGGCTCAGGGTTACTTCACCGACGGCATGACCGAGGCCCTCATCACCAGCCTCGCGAAAATCGGCAAGCTGCGCATCATCTCGCGTACGTCGGTCATGCCATACCGGTCCTCACGAAAATCCTTGCCCCGCATCGCGCGCGAGCTGAACGTCGACGCGGTGCTGGAAGGCTCGGTGCTACGCTCGGGCGAGCGCGTCCGTATCACGGCGCAATTGATCCATGCGCATAGCGATCAGCATCTGTGGGCGGAAAGCTACGAGCGAGATCTGCGCGACATACTCGCCGTGCAATCCGATATTGCGCGTGAAGTTGCCAATCGGGTCCGCATCATGCTCACGCCGGAGGAACGGGCGCGCCTGGAAGCTCGTCCCGTCAATCCGCAAGCGCATGACCTTCTGCTGAAGGCGCGCTTCCAGCGGAACCAGCGGACTGAGGAGAGTGTGAAGAAGGCGCTGACGTATTTTCAGAGCGCGATCGAAATCGATCCGAAGTGGGCGGAAGGCTATGTCGGGATTGCCGATTGCCACAACATCCTGGCGTACTACAACGGGTTGGCGCCGAAGGAGGGTTACTCGAGGTCGGAGAGAGCGGCGCGGAAAGCGCTTGAACTGGATCCATCACTGGGCGAGGCCCACGCCGCAATCGGGGTCATGAAGCGCGACTATGAGTGGGACTGGGCCGGAGCCGAGCAGCATTTTCAGCGGGCGATCGAGTTGAATCCCGGATGCGTGGACGCGTACCACTGGCGCGGAACGATGTTCGGCATGCTGGGGCGTCATCGGGAAGCGCTCAGCGAAAAGATGAAGGCGCTCGAAATCGATCCGCTGTCGCCCGTGTACCGCACCGATGTTGGCCGGTTGCATTACTTTGTGCGGGAGTACGATCAGGCCATCGAAAACTACCGGGCCGCGCTTGAAATCGATCCAAATTTCTTTCTCACGCACACATTACTTGGGCAGGCCTATCTACAGAAAGGAATGTTCAAGCCGGCATTGACGGCGCTTGGTGCTGCCATGCGCCTTACTGGGGATAGCGCATTTGCCCTCGCTCGGTTGGCTCATGGGCAGGCACTTGCAGGCGACATCGTGAAAGCGCGCGGCCTACTCAGGCGGCTGCAGGCGGCCGCGAAGCGAAAGTATGTTTCGCCATGCGATCATGCGCTGGTTCATGCGGGGTTCGGAGAACTGAAGGAGACGCTCAAGTACCTCGAACGGGCATTGGAGGAGAGATCGATCTGGCTCGGTTATCTGAACGTGGAACCGGCTTTTGATGCGCTGCGCGGGCATCGACAGTTCCAAAGCTTGCTCAAACGCATCGGGCTTGAGTAGGCGCAACGGCAAGACTGAGTGCGCGCCCGCAAGATGATGCCGCGGGGAAGCCCACGTTAGCGCACAAAACGCGCGAACGTGGGGCACCGTCGGTTCTTCTCTATGCTGCGTCTTCTTTTGTTTTGCTTGGGGTCGGGCGCGGCGCGCTTTTGGTTTCCGCATCAGCTGACTGTTCATCGGCGGATGATTTCCCTTTCGTCGCTTGTGCCAGCTCGGCTGGGATCTCTTGGGAAGCGTCTTCCGGCATGGCACTTGGTGGAGCGCTTGCAGGCTCAGGGGTTGACGCCGTCTTTGCGGGCTCGCGCCTGGCTTTCGTTTTTTCTTTCGGCTCCTCCGCGGTGTTCAGGGCAGAGGAGAGCAGGCTCATCATGCGCAGCCGTGCGGCGCGCCACCGAACGTTGCTCGCGTTTCCCGCCTGTTCGAGATAGGAAGCGAGATCCTCGTCGGTAGCATGCCCCTTGTCTTTCAAAAACTGCAAGGTGGCTCCAGCTTTGGTCTCCAAATCCTCCAGCGACGAAAGCATTTCATCGAGCAACTGCTCCACTGCAGCCCTATCCATAGTGTTCCTCCAAAGCGGTTCGAGCCTTGGATGCAGAAACACAGCACGGTGCCGGTTACAAAAACGGAGTTGAACAAAGGGTCTGATATCCTCAACCGCATGGAAAACCATTCCTTGAGCGATGTAGGCGGCACGCCAGGTGGACTCGGTCATTTCCTGCTCGGCTTTGTGATGGCATGTATCGGCGGCTATCTCATCACCAATCAGGTGAAAGTGGTCGGTTCGTACTGGAGCTTCTACGGCACAAATACATTTGGCATCACGCTCCTGCCGATGCTGTTTGGAGTGGCTATCTTTTTCTGGAACGGTCGGAGCACGATTGGATGGCTGCTGACCATTGCCGGCGCCTAGTTCATCCTCGCCGGCGTAATTGCAAATATGCACATCTTCTTTCAACCAGCCAGTCTATTCGAGACCTTGGTGATGCTGGTGCTGTTGGTCGGTGGTCTCGGTTTGATTGCCCGCTCCATCCGATCTCACCCAGCGAAAAGCACCAACTGAACGGGTATCCCGATCTTTATCTGGTTCACGAGGACTCACCCCGCTCAGCACAGCCAATTCCCGTACCGCAATCCCGCGAAAATTATTTGCGATCTGCAATAAGGCCAGTTGCGCTGGCGTTGACATCGGTCTCAGTGAGACATAGCATCCTCTTGTTCACGGCAAGGTATCCGTGGGCCGAGCGAATGACCCCATTAATCGAGCTGGCACCTACCCGAAGGTTACTGTACCGGCAACACCTGCGTTCTGGCCGAGGCTGATGAAACCCAGGTCAAGTTCACGGCGTTCGATCCGGCCGCGGGAAGGAAGGCTGAATTGCTGAAGGTCCCGGCCGAGGCGGACTTCACCGCGTGGGATCTGTCGGGTGACGGGAAGCGCGTCGCGATTGCTACCTTCGACCACAAGGCCAGCGACGTGAAAATCATCACACTCGCCGACAAAGCAACGACGAAACTGTCAGCGATGCCCACAACTGGCTGCCGTTGGCTGGGCCGCCGATGGGAAGAGCCTCTTCCTCCCCAGCTACTCCTCGCGCGGGACGACGATCGTGACCATGAGTCCCGGCGGCAAACCAAATCCACTCTACAAGCAACCCAGTTGGGACATCTTCTCGATCATGCCATCGCCCGATGGGCACTACCTGGCCTTCGGCCCGATCACGGCCAACGCGAACGCGTGGACGATTGCGAATTTTCCGAGCAAGTGAACTGAGCAGGACTCGATAGGTCTCGCCGTCTGCGCCGGTTTTGGTCGTTGCTAGAAATGTGAGATTCTGTCGCCGCGGGCACGATCGCCAGTGACTTCGCTGCGGAGGGCCTCGATGATTCGAATCATTCTTTCAGGTTTATTAATGGTAGGCGTGATGATGTGCGGGATCGCCTCAGCGCAGACCAAAGACTCAAAGGACGAATCCAAGGAAGCCAAGATTGCGCGCGCGATGGCCGCCGGGCCTCCCGAGATCGCGAAGGATGCGCGCATCGTCGATCAGGACGAGCACGGCACCGAGACCGTGTTGCGTGAAGGCAGCAACGGCTTCACCTGTTTTCCGGGGCATCCGGGCGCCGTCGGCGACGATGCGCAATGCATGAACGCCGCGGCGCTGCGCTGGCAGCGCGACTTTCTTGCGCTCAAGCCGAAGCCGACTAATACCGAGCCTGGCATCGTCTACATGCTGTCGGGCGCCACGGACTGGAGCGCCAGCGATCCTAATGCGACTTCGGGCAACCCCATCAAAGAGCCACCGCATTGGATGATCATGTGGCCGTTCGATCCCAAGACCTCGGGTTTCGGTACCGAGCCGAAGCAGACTGGCGCCTGGATCATGTACGCGAACACGCCCTGGGCGCACCTGATGATCAACCAGAAGCCTTAGTGCGGTCTGGGCGAACAAACCGCGCACAATGGTGAGAACGCCTGATTTCGTCAACGATCTAGCCAAGCCAAGAACGGTCCAAGCACATACGCAACAAAGAAGCCGAGAGCATATATCACCGCTGAAATCCACAGGAGTACCTTACTGGCCCGGCTCGCATCCTCACATGCCGTCGGCTTGTCAGGAGAACATTGCTGTACTCTCAATCGTGGCGCGATGTAGTACATATTCACGAAGCTCAGCGCGATGAGAACTCCTGATATGAAGAATGTCACTCGCTTGTAATGCGAGAGAGTGACCAGCCATGGCAAGAATGAGAGCATCGACGCTACCGATGCTCCCAAGCCAAAGAGCACAAGGACGGACGGCAATGCGCAGCACAAGAGCGTACTCACCGACGTAAATAGTGAGAAGTAGCTTAGCAATGCCGACCGTTTGCTGGGTTGTAGAGCAATTGTGTTCATTTCCCTTCCGTAATTGACCGATAGTGGATTGTGTCGGGCACTTTGCCCTTGCTCGTTTCGGGAATCATGCCCTCCACCACTATGGATTTCCCCGTAAAGGAAGCCCCGTCGACCACACTGCTCGACTCAGGAACAAGGTTCAATACGTCGTTCGAACCGGATACTTGTACGGCTGTTTTGCCATTCGTGGTGACGACCGTTCCCGCGACGATCGCCGTTGAACCCTTCATCGTGAAACCGTTCCTGGCTATCGCTTCGTTCAGTTGCTTGAGGGTCGTCATGTTTCCCGGCTTCATCTTCACCGTAGCCAGACCCTTCTCCAGACTGACGTCGACTGTGTCCACTCCGGGTATAGCTTTCAATGACACGCGCACGGCGTGTGCACAGACTTCTCAATCCATCCCGAAAATCGTGATGCTGATGCTCTTGATTTCTGCTACAGAGGAAGTTGCCGTCAAGAAGAAAAGCAACAGTGATGCTGCGAGTTTTCTCATTTGATTTCCTTAGTGTGAATGCGCATGCTGGAAGAGCAGGTAGCTGAAGTTCACCGCGAATCGAGCTCGCTCCTTCGGAAATGCCGAGCCAACGTTCTGATAAATCGGGAACTGCGCACCGAAGCTCACGGTGTAGTTGTGAAAGATTCCCAGTGCTGTAGGTCCGAGGAACACTTGGTGTGCTTGCGTGTTCGCAACCGGAACGTTCGCCTGAAAGAACCTGCTGGAACGCTCTCCGGCGAGCTCGCCGAACAGACGCCAGTCCCATTTGTCCGGCGGCCTGCGCCATTTCGGGGGACGGTAGCCATAGACCAAGCTGTAGTCGAGCACGTCGGGCCGTCGGTCTCCGTTGTGCTCGTAGAATTTGGTGAACGTACAGCCGAGCCACAGGTAGTGGCTGCGTGACGCCATTCCGGTGACCGCCCCGAACATCGTGCCGGGCGCGTTCGTTGTATGCACGACTCCGTTGAAGCCTGACTGAGGACCGGGAACTACCAGACCCGCGAGGGCTGTGCTCTCAATGCGAGTACCAACCTTTGTGGCGCTGTGCTGGAATCGCCACGCGAGGGTGGATTCGAAGTCTGCGCCAGGCTGGATTCGTGTAGGTGGGAGCGGAGTATCTCCGACAACTGCTGGCAGCGTGAATGAGAGAGTTAAGTGCGGCGTGAAGCCATAGGCCACGAGACCCCGGATTGATGCTTGCGTACCAAGACTCGTGTTCCGTCCGAACATCCCTACGTCAAAGCTCCACTCGCCTTGGGAGTTTGTTGGTGTGGCAAGCCCAAACACTGGCCCATGGGCTGCCGCAATGGCAAGGGCAGGCAGTCCGACAACTGCAAAAAGGACTACAGCAAATTTCATGAATTTCCTCCGCGATGTGCTGACACACGTACATTGCCGTGCGAGCGCGAACGGTCGCGGAGTCTAGATTCGGAGAATTGAGCCTGGACCGGGTGGTGCGGGCGGCGGTAGACCCAAATGCGCGAGAGTCTGATCAACTTGCGAGATAGATGTCACTTCCAGAGGAGTGACAAGACCAACCAATCCGGCTAGAGGTTGGAAGTGAATCTTTGACTGCAGAGACGCTACGGGCGAAGGTGAACTCGATACAGTCTTGCAGCAAGGATGCTGCTCGGCACCCATTCTGCAGTCGCCAGCCATCTTCTTGCAGCAGGCCATCTCGGACTGCGTCATCTGTGGGTTGGGCAGGCAGGCAAATACGGTCGGAGCGGCCCACGCAAGGACCAGCACAGACGCGAGCATCTGCCGCAACTTGCCCACACCAAAATGCTATCCCGTTCCCGCCGATGTGTGCAAGCAAGTCCTCATCATGGTCATTTGAGTGTCACTTGGCGATAAATCGCGATTTCACCAACGGTGTGGATAGCAGACCGCCCATAGGTTCAGCACAGCATAGAGCCAGGTATTATTCACTGCGCAATTCTTTAAGACCGGCGAAGAGTCCGACCGGGCAGACACTTCCGTACTGCTGCCCGGCCGATGGACCCGTGCTACAGTTCGTCGCGACTCCCCAGAAAATGAGGTCTCAGCATGTTTTTCCTCTTCGGAGTACGCACGAAAACCACGCCTATCCGGCAGATTCAGTATCCCTGCTCGAAGTGCTCGCGGCCGACAATGTTTACCGCGATGGAATCGAAACGGTGGTTCACGCTGTTTTTTATTCCCGTGATTCCGCTGGGCGGAAACCATTTGATCCGCTGCAACCTGTGCGGGTTGACGTTGAAGTGCTCGCCGGAACTGAAAGCGCAGATCGAAGGGAAGGCGATGGCGGCGGGCGCGTAGCCTCTTTCTTTATTGGCGGACAGAGCAGAACAAGTACTCCCGACACTTAGGAGGCCCACGCTAGCGCCAAGAACGCGCGAACGTGGGGCACCATCCCTTGAGCGAAGTTCAATCACTTACAGGAAGTATCAATAAGTTATAGTTATTATCTTAGGCTTACGGCCGAACCGGACCTCTGAAAGGGGGTCCGGGCATGTTCTACGACGCCCATTCCCGGCGTTCTGGAGCCCATTGGCTGCATTTTGAGGGGCCGGGTGGCCCTCACACGGGCATCTGGCACTCCGCGATGCGTCTATAGGTCGCCCTAGGGCCTATGTTAGCTGTGAGTAATACTAAGTAGCTATGGTGCCGATAGCCCGCGCCCGCCTTTTGCCAGCTAGAAGACGAATCCCTTAACGCTTCAGGATCGGGTTGTAGCCATCGCTCACCAGTTTCGCCTTGGTGGCTTCCGCGTCTTTCAAATCGGCGAAGGGTCCGACCTGCACGTGGAACAGTTTGTCGGACGGCGTCGTGCTGGCGGTGAACGCGGCGTATTGCTTTTTCTTCAGAGCATCGACCAGGGCTTGCGCATCGTCCTGCTTGCTGACGGCGGCGACCTGCACAAAATAGCCGGGGCCGGAGGTAGCGGTCATGGGATCGGGTGGCCCGGCCTTGGCGGTATCGTTGTCGGCGGGCTTGGAAGCGTCGGTCTTCGTATCGGCCTTGGCGGAGTCGTCTTTGGGAGCGTCGGCCGCGGACGCACTCGCGTCCTTGTTCTGGACGGCCTTGTAGAACGTCATGTCGCCGGAGTTCTGGGTCTGTGCGCCTCCGGACTTCATCGCCGAGGGACGAAGCGCCGGACCGGCCGTGGTTTGGGCCGCGTCGCTGGCGGCCATCGGCCGCACCGAGCCGCGCCCGAGCGAAAAGCCGAGGCCAAAGAAAAGACCGCACAACGCGACCAGGCCAAAGAAGAGCGCCAGCATCTTGCCGGTGCCGAGCGTGATTTCCGTGTCTTGTGAACCCATTTTGTCTCCAGAGGGTGTTAGCCCGTCACGAACCGAAAAGTTGCGCCTATCCGGCTTTTGCCGGAGTTATCTCGCCGTCGCCCTTGCCCAGCATTTTCTGTAGGCCCGAGAAAAAATCGACCGGAACGGGGAAGATCACCGTAGTGTTTTTCTCGACGCCGATCTCGGTCAGGGTTTGCAGATAACGCAACTGCACACTGACCGGTTCGGTGGCGAGCAACTTCGCGGCGTCAACCAGGCGTTGCGCCGCTGAGAATTCGCCCTCCGCGTGAATGATCTTGGAGCGCTTCTCGCGTTCCGCCTCGGCCTGCTTGGCCATGGCGCGCAGCATGGATTCCGGCATGTCGACCTGCTTGACCTCGACGTTGGTGACTTTCACGCCCCAGGGAGAGGTGTGCGTGTCGAGAATGCTTTGCAGACGCAGGTTGATCTTCTCGCGGTGCGAGAGGAGTTCGTCGAGTTCCTGCTCGCCGAGCACGGAGCGCAGCGTGGTCTGCGCGAATTGCGAGGTCTGGTAGACGTAGTTCGAGACCTCGACCACGGCCTTGTTGGGATCGATCACGCGCAGGAAGATGACGGCGTTCACCTTCAGCGTGACGTTGTCGCGGGTGATGATGTCCTGGGGAGGAACTTCCAAGGCTTCCTGCCGGAGCGAGACGCGCACAATGCGATCGAGGGGCGCAAACACGAGAATAACGCCGGGCCCCTTGGCTTGCGGCAACAGGTGGCCGAGGCGAAAGATGACACCTCGTTCGTATTCCGCGAGAATCTTGATGGAGCTGAGGATGTAGATGACGACGACGAGGACGAGAATACTTGTCAACGAAAGCATAGCGGCGCCTCCCGGCGCGGTTTAGTTCTGGACGGTGTCTAAGGCGGATTGTATCGCAGTTGAACGAGCTGTCTGTGATCCACAGACAGGCTCGGGTGTTGTCGGGATAGGTGCGGGGATGGGAGTCGGGCTCTGGGCATTGGGCGTTAGGCTTTGGGGGCTGGACACCGCGGACTGAAGAGCACTTAACCGCAAAGTACGCTAAGGGAGCGTGAAGGTCGCAAAGAGTAACTTGTAGGCGTTTTCTTCACGAGTCGTTCTGGTGGATATTTCTGGTTACGAGTCTTGCTTCGTCAGGAAATGGCCCTCACGACTTGGTTCTCACTGACAGAGGGTACGGGACTGACTTCCAATTGCAGGCCTTCGACCCTACGCACCACTACTTTCGCGCCGATCGGGACGGGTGCCGAGGAAATCGCGTTCCAGATTTCGCCGTGCACGAAGACTTTGCCCTCGGGAACAAGCGGGCTCTGTGCGACGCCGATCTCGCCGATCAGGCCTTGCACGCCGGTGACGACCTTGTTGCGGCGGGCGCGGAAGGCAATCGTCATCAGAAACGCCGTGATCAGGCCGAGTGGAATGCTGATGGCCATCGCCGTGAGCAGGTGCACCCGCATTTCAGGGATGGGCGCGTCGACCAGAAGAAGTCCGCCGAGTGTGAGCAGCACGATGCCGCCCGTGGTCAGCACGCCGTGGCTGGCAAATTTCGCCTCGAGTACGAACAGGGCGAAGGCGACGGCAATCGCAACCAGGGCCGCGAAGCGCACCGGCAGCAGATTCAGGGCAAAGGCCGCGAGCAGAATGAAAACCACGCCCACCGTGCCGGGCACGACCGCTCCTGGGTGGTTGAATTCTACGTAGAGGGAAAGCAGTCCTACCGCGAGCAGCAGGAATGCAACGTTGGGATCCATCAGGCGATCGAGGATCTTCTGCTTCAGCGTCATCTCGAACGGGCGGACGGTTGAGCCGGAGAGGTGCAGGGCGACGGTTTTCCCGTCGAAGCGCTTGATGGGCTTGGCTTCGATCTGACGGAAGAGATCGTCCTCGCTGGAAGCGACATAGTCGATCAGTTTTTGTGAGAGGGCTTCCTGCTCCGCGAAGGATTTGGACTGGCGGACTGCGCTCTCGGCGACATCGACGTTGCGGCCTCGTCGGGATGCGACTGAACGCATGAAGGCAGCAAGATCGTTCTCGATCTTCTGCTTCATGATGTCGTCCATTTTGTCGCCACCGAGAGTGACGGGGTGGGCGGCGCCGGTATTCGTGCCGGGTGCCATGGCCGCAATGTCGGCCGATTCCAGGATGAAGAATCCGGCTGACGCCGCGCGCGATCCACTGGGCGTAACGTAGACGATTACGGGCACGGACGAGTCAACAATCTTCTCGATGATCTCGCGGGTGGAATCGACTAGCCCGCCTGGAGTGTTGATCTCGATAAGGAGCGCATCTGCGTGAGAGTTCTTGGCCTCAGTCAGGGCGCGGCCGATGAATTCGTCGGTGATGGGCTGGATGGTGTCGTTGAGAACGATCTTCAGGACTTGGGTGGTGAGTGCCGCTGCGAACGTCGGAACCGCCAAGATCGCCAAGGCGATCAGCGCGTATACATGAGGCAACTTTGCGGTTCCGGTCAAGACCCACCTTAATCTTTCGCACAGGACGCGAAACTTTAGGATGGGGCACCCACTTCTGTTTTTTCCATGCGGCGTTTTCATCAGTTGGTCACCGGCGGCGCTTTCTCCGCCAGCTTGGCGGCTACGGCGCGCTTGAGGGTGCGCGCCGAAGAGTTGGCGGGATCGAGTTTCAACGCCCGATCGATGCTCAGGGCGGCGTCGTCGGCTTTATTGTCTCGCAAATCGAGGCGCGCGAGTAAGAGAAGGGGATCAACGAAAATGCGGATGGCCAGTGCCTTTTCCGCCTCGACGCGAGCTGCTGTTATGTCGTTGGCGGCTTCGAGGGCGCGGGCCAGTCCGGCGTGCGCTTCGGCACTGGCCGCATCGAGGGCCACCGCTTCCTCGAATTGCTTCTGTGCCTCGGCTACGAATCCCTGCGCGAGCAGTTCCTGGCCCCGGCCTACATGGAAGACGGCGTGCGTGGCGGGATCGGTTTTGGCAAGGCGCTCTTCCGCCGCGGCTTGGATCCCGAGATACAGCTGTCGAAACGTGTTCTCGTCGTAGTTTGTTTTGATGCGTTCGGACGGCAGTCGCGAGGAACGCGTGGTGTCGGGCAATTCGTCGAGAAAGGCGCGAGCTTCAGTGTCGGTCGGGCTCAGCATGAGACATTGCTTCAACTGCTCGGCAGCCTCGCTGCGGGCGCCCGTTTGCGAGAGAACCAGGCCGAGATTGAAGCGATAATCGGCGTCGTTCGAATCGGCCTGTGCGGCCTTCTGAAAATACTCCGTAGCGTCTTTCTGCTTGCCCAGGTGGATGGCGACTGCACCCATATTGCTGTAGACCTCGGGCAACGGCAGGCGCAGGGCGACAAAGTTCAGTGCGCTTTCCGCGCGCGAAAAATCTCCCACGTAATACGCAGCGACGCCCAGATCGAAATTCGCTTCACCCGCGCCCGGATCCGTGGAAGGAACATGGCTCAGCGCGGAGATGGTCTCATCGTACTGGCGCTCGTCAAAGTAAGCGCGGCCCAGGCGAAGCCAGGCCTCGGTGTACGACGGATTCAGGCGAACGGCTTCACGAAGGTGAGGAATTCTTTCTGCGTTCGTCCCGGTGGTAATACCGCGAATGTAATTTTCAAAAGCATCCAGCCGCACCGGAGGCGTGCCGTTGACGAAGCTGTGCCGGTCGACGGGAACGGTGGGCTCGATGGCGTGCAACAGGTCCCAGGCGAGCGCCGTTTGGATATTGATCAGGTCGATGAGACCGCCCGTCTCGGTGACTTCCGGAAGCAACTTGCGGTGCTGCATATCGAGCGGCTGCGCGGTTGCGGTGAAGGAGCGGCCGTCGAAGGTGAAGCGGCCGAGAATGACGTAGTCGACGTCCATAGCCTCGACCAGGCGATACACGGTGGCGCGCGAAGGCTGAACCTCGGGAGGAATTCCGGCGCGATCATAGGCGCGCATACGGTCGTCGCGGGTCAGAGGAAAAATGTTCGGGGACGCCAGCCGCTGGCTGAGCAAGGCAGGGAACGCTTCACTGATCCACTGCAGGCCGGGAGCGCCCGACGCGTTGGCAAACGGGATGACGATGATGGTGTCAGTCGGATGAGCCTGGCTCTGCGCAAGCGCGCAGCAGGCGGTTCCGGCAAGTAGCGCGGAACAGTAGACGAAGAGACGTAGGGTCCGCACAACTGTCAATTATAGCTAGGGGTGCAAATGCGGGAACTTGGAGACGAATTCCTGATTTCGACCGTTGATCGTGTGTGGGTTCAATGGTACGCTCGCCGCCCGAGTTTGATATCCAGCTCCTAGGAAGTACGCCATGACCCACCAACTTGCCGGTGGCAAAGCGAACCTCACCCATCTCATCTTTGCCGGCGGGCTCGACCGTCCGCAGTTCTCTTAGCCGGCGCGGGCGGTGGGGAACTTTTCGTTCGAGGATTCGTTTTCCGCTGGTTGCATTCCCGACCACCCGGGCAGAGTGCTTTTACCCGTGATCAGGCGCGCGCTGCGTTCGTAGGTGGCGTACGACCAGAACCACTGAATGAATACCAGCAGGCGGTTGCGGAATCCGATCAGGAAGAAGATGTGAATGAACAGCCATGACAGCCAGGCGATGAATCCCGAAATGTGAATTTTGCCGAACTGGGCGATGGCGGCGTTGCGGCCGATGGTGGCGAGCGTGCCCTTGTCCCAGTAGTCGAAAGGTTCGCGGGCTTTGCCTTGGAGATCGTGGCGGATGGCCTTTGCGACGCATTTACCCTCTTGCATCGCTGCGGGGGCGAGGCCGGGAACAGGCTTGCCGTCTTTGTCCTTGATGGAAGCCAGGTCTCCGATGACGAAAACTTCCGGGTGACCGGGAATGCTGAGGTCGGGTTGAACGAGTACCCGTCCGGCGCGGTCGCAGGGTACACCGAGCTGCTTGCCCAGCGGGGAGGCGGCGACGCCAGCGGCCCACAGAACTACGGGCGCGACGATGCACGTGTCGCCGACATGCACCACGCCGGGTTCAATTAAAGTGACCATTGCATTGGTGCGGACGTCGACGCCGAGGTGGCGCAGCTGTTTTTCAGCGCTGCGCGAAAGGTCTTCGGCGTAGGCGGGCAGGATGCGCGGGCCACCTTCGAGCAGAACGATGCGGGCGCGCGACGGGTCAATCCAGCGGAATTCATGCGCCAGAACGTGATGCGCAATTTCCGCCAGTATTCCCGCAAGTTCCACGCCGGTGGGGCCTCCGCCCACGACGACGAAGTTCAGCGGTTCGTCGCCGGCGCCGGAAAGAGCCCGCCGTTCGGCCAGTTCAAACGCAAGCAGCACGCGGCGGCGGATTTCGAGTGCGTCTTCAATGGTCTTCAGACCCGGGGCGTAGGGCTCCCAGTCGTCGTGACCGAAGTAGGCGTGCGTGGCTCCGGCGGCAACCACGAGATAGTCGTAGAAGAGCTCCTGCTCGCTGGTTTTGACGATGCGGCGGGCGAGATCGAAGTCCTGGACTTCCTCGAGCAAGGTAGCGACATTGGAGTCGCGGCGGAAGACTGCCCGGATCGGAGCGGCGATTTCGCCGGGCGAAAGTCCTCCGGTAGCGACCTGATAGAGAAGTGGCTGAAAGGTGTGGTGATTCTTGCGGTCGAGGATGGTGATTTCGACCGGGGCGCTCGCGAGCGAACGCGCGACATTGAGTCCGCCGAATCCGGCGCCGACGACCAGCACACGAGATGTTTTCTTGCTGGGCATAACACCTACTTATAAGATTGCGGGAATGCCCGTGAGGTCGAAAAGTTTTATATCAGATGCGGAGGTGGTTTCGGCCCCGACAGAGGCTGGGTCTGCGGTGCCCGCATTGGCCGCGCAGGGGCGCAGGGGCGCGGTGTGGGCGGAAATCCTCCTGGTGCTGGGCTTGCTGGAACTGGTGTTCTGGACGCCGCGCAGCCCGCTACACACGGGGTGTATCGTTGCGCTGATCGGCAGCGTGTTGTGGTTCGGATTGCGGGGACGTAGCCGCGAGGAACTGGGATTTCACTGGCCAGCGCGCGGGGGAACAGTTCTGATGCTTGCGGTGGGATGCGCCGTGGCGGCGGCCATTCCACTGGTGGTGGTAGCGGGGGGGCATCCGGTGCCGGCGAATCCGTACTGGCCGAAGCTGAATAATCTGTGGCCGTACGTGATTTGGGCGGTCGGGCAGCAGTTTCTGCTGCAGTCTTATTTCTACGTGCGCTTCGAGCAACTGCTTGGGGGACGGGCTGCGGTCGCGGTCAGTTCTGTTTTGTTTGCGTTGCTGCACTTGCCGAATCTGCCCCTGACGGGCCTGACCCTGGTGGGCGGGTTATTTTTTACGGAAATGTTTCGGACGTACCGCAGCCTGTATCCTTTGGCGATTGCGCATGCGCTGATGGGGATTGCGATTGCTTACAGTTTTCCAGATAGCCTGATGCACCATATGCGCGTGGGATTGTCGTTTTGGAAGTTTTAAGAGAAAGAGTGTGAGGGCGAGGGCGAGACGCCCTCACGACTGCCGGCGGGACGCCGGCGCTACGTCGACGCTACTTAAGGGCCCACTTCTTGCACAATGTTGAAGAAACGGTGACGCGGCGCGTTGAGACAGCTGAGGCGGCAAGTGCCTGGGCGGTTTCGCGTGCGTCGTGGCTGCGTTTTCTCGTTCCCTCCGTTAGCGATCTAGTGTTCGTGTTGCTCCTCGTGGCGCTGACTTCGGGGACGCTGGCTAAAGGCTTGCTGGGGGATGCGGGAATTGGCTGGCACATCCGCACGGGCGATCTGATTCGCATCACGCACGAAGTCCCGCGTGTTGATCCGTTTTCTTCGGTCATGCAGGGGCACGACTGGTTTGCCTGGGAGTGGCTCTATGACTACGTCGTGGGCACGCTGCATGCGTTGGCTGGACTGAATGGCGTGGTGCTGCTGACAGGCTTCGTGATCGCGCTGGCGTTTGCGCTGGTGTTTCGCCGGATGATGGCGCGGGGTGCGCATCTGCCGGTCGCGATTGTGACTTTGTTGCTGGCACTGGCGGCATCGACCATTCATTTTCTGGCGCGCCCGCACCTGGTGAGCTGGCTGCTGGCCCTGATTTGGTTCGACGTTCTGGAGAGGTTCGAGGCGGAAGGGAACTGGCGCCGGCTGGTGTGGCTGCCTTTGACGATGCTCGCGTGGGTGAACCTGCACGGCGGATTTTTGGTGGGCTTCGCGTTGTTGGGGATTTACTTCGTTGGAACTGCGGTATTGGCCTGGAGTGCGCGGAACATCGCCGAGAAGGCGGCTGCTCGTGCCCGGGCAAAAGCGATTGCGATCACCGGGGTCGTCTGTGCTTTGTTCACGCTGGCGAATCCCTACGGATATCAGCTGCACGTCCACATCTACTGGTATCTGAGCGACCGGTTCCTGATGGATCACATCGACGAATTTCTTTCGCCGAATTTCCATGGCATGCCCCAGAAGTGTTTTGCGGTGCTGGTGGTGCTGGCGGTGGTCGGGACGGCGGGCGCGCGCAAGAAGATCACGCTGAGTCAGCTGCTGGTCGTGCTGTTTGCGATCTATACCGGGATGTATGCGTCGCGGAACATTCCGGTCTCGTCGATTTTGCTGGCGATGATCGTAGCGCCGCAGCTTTCGGTGATTCTGAAAGAGATGGCGGGGAGCCGCGAGGTGTCGAACGGACTGCGTGGGGCGTTGGCGCGCTTCGATCTGTTCAGTGCGCGCATGTCGGCCTTCGATGCTCAGATGGCCGGGAAGCTTTGGCCTGGGCTCGCCGTCGTGGTGCTTCTGTGGGCCTGCGCGCATCACGGCTGGATTGGGTCTTCGCGCGTCATAGACGCGCGCTTCGATGATCAGCGATTTCCCGTGAAGGCGGTGGATTATCTCGCTTCGACGGATTTGGTGACTGGACGACATGTTCCGCTGCGAGGCGTTGACGATGCGATCTTCTGCCCCGACCGGTGGGGAGGATTTTTGATTTATCGGCTGTATCCCGGTCAATTGGTTGCCGTGGATGACCGGCACGATTTGTACGGAACAGAGTTCTTAAAGGGTTACTTGAAGATCGTGCATGGCGAGTCGGGATGGCGGGATGCGCTGTCCGAGACACGGGCGGGGTGGGCGTTGGTTCCTGCTGAGTCGGTGCTGGCCGGGTTGCTGGGATCGGATTCAGGGTGGAGCGTTGCTTATCGCGATGATGTCGCGGTTTTGTTTCGAAGGCTTGGGTGAGGGAGTGGGCTGTCGGAACACGGTCTCTGACGGGTAGAGGCGGTCTTTGGTGCAATCGCTGGTTACGTCAACTATAGAGGGGGTTCAGCAAGTGGACGAGGGAGGCTCTTGTAGATTCTGAAAATCCCGATTAATCCGGCGGCTTGACGAGCACCACGGACAGAGTCTTGTGGTCGCCTTCAGTGAGCGTTATGGTTTTCGGTTCTGATCGGTAAGATTTGCCTTCAGAAGAGATTGGAGATTGTGCGAACACACGATACTTACCAGGAGCGAGACCAGCCAGCGAAAAGTGGCCACCCTGATCAGTTCGTGTCCTGCGCGTTCGGAACCTGTTGTATGGATTTTCGGGATCAGGCATCAAACGAACTTTTGCACCAATCACCGCCCCATCGTCGTCGCCGACAGAACCTTCCAGCTCGGCACTTGCAGAACTGAGCGTAACCTCGAGCGTCCCCGCCGCCGCACCTTTTTCCAGTTGCAGACCCTCTGCAATTATGTCGCTTGCGCCGAGGCGAATTGACTTCACGTACCAGTTGTCCTGAAGTCCCGAGACCTGGACAGAATAGTTGCCATCCTGAACTGCCGGGATTTCAAAAGTTCCACCTTTGCGCAAACGCTCAGACGCGCCGAACTGCTGACCATCATCGACTGACTGTAGGCCCACATAAATTCGATCCAGCGGCGGTGAACCTGCGCCGGTAGCGAGAACCCGACCGCGAACAGTTGCTCCAAGGCCCAGCAAGATGGTGAGTGAGTCGATGTTCTCGCCATTCACTTCGATTTTTTGTCGCGCTTGCGGTTCATACACGTCTTCGTGCTCTCTTCTTTGGTAGACGACGAGGGAGTAGCTACCCGGCGTCACGCCTTTCGGCCGGAAACTGTCCTTCTCATCGGTAGAGTCCTGGTGGCTCATGACTACAATGGCCTCCTCAGGCTGTTCCAGACTGACCCATGCGTCCTTCGCCGGGCCGTTGCGACCCAATACGTGTCCTGAAATCTCCACCGTCTTTACGCGGCGCAAGGGAATGTCGGCCTGCGCCTCCTCGCCCGGCTTGAGAGAAACCGATTGCGCCTGACTGAGCTGGAATACGCCGGGGTAATAAGCCGACGCGTATTCGCTACCTAAAAACTCCTGAACCCGATAGCTCTCATCGATTGGACCAACAAAATCGGGCTGAGACGAATCTGTCGCCTGTATGTAGTACTCGCCCGGTTTGAGCCCAAAAATGCGGTATTGACCACGATCATCAGTTTGAGCCGACGACACTGGGACTAACGGCTCCTTTCGAGAAGCAAGAAGCACATCGTCTTCGATCTCGTCTTCGCTGGGAGCCCGTAAGGCTACGACCTGCGCCCGCACGAGTGCCTCGCCATCATCGTTCGTCACACGGCCGGTCAAGACTGCCGCAACCGTCATACGAAACAGGACGTCTTTCACTTTGTCTCCGGGCTTGAGAGACAGAGTCGCGCCTTTCTCGCCCCCCTTGGCCTGATAGTGCTGGTCCACGAAGCCCGGCCGCGTGGCGAAGAACTCGTAGCGGCCCTCCTTAATGTCTTTGAGCAAGAATCGGCCATCGTTATCGGTGGTGGCCGCATACATCTGACGACGCGAACCTGGATGTTCAGGCACTAGCGCCACACGAGCCGATTTCAGTGGAGTACCATCCGACGCAGTCACGACGCGACCGGCCACGACGCAGAGGAGAGCAGAGTGGTCGTCCGTTTTGCCCGGGAGCGGCGCAATGGTTTGCGCGAACAGGCTTGCGCCCAAGGTTACTGCGGCAGCGACCGGCAAAGATCTCACATCAATACTCTCATCCGGCAGAGGACGCTGTAAGTGTAGGCCGCTATTATAGGTCAAATCCCGTGACTGCTTACTACTGTTGAAAAATCGCGATTTCACCAATTGAGCGTTGGCCGAGGAGTTTGCCTAGCTTTTAGACGGTCACTGTAGATGTTTTTTGGTGGAGCCTTTTAGATTGCTGGCTCTCGCCAGCGGGGGCGCCTGCGCTACATGGGCACTACCGGGTGTCGATGTTGAAGCCGAGCATCACGCTGACTTCTACCGGATCGTTGCCGCGCAGCGCTGGAGTGAATTTCCAGGTGGAAACGCTGGCTACTACTTTTGCCACGGGGGCGCCGGGATCGGAGAAGACGGGATGGAAGTCGTGGAGATGTCCGGACTGATTCATCTTGCCTTCGATCATGATGCGCGCGCCTTTGAGTTGAACCGGCATGGTGGCCTGCAAGACCTCCGGAGTGGTGAGATCTTCCGTGTAGGCGCGGTCAGCGGTGAGCGGGTCCGAGAACTGCATGGAGACCGTCCCAAATCCGTTGATCGTGAAGGACGTCGAGTAGACCATTCCCGGCAGGTGACCGTAGAGGTTGAAGGCTCCGCCGGAACGCGATGTGCCTTTAGTAGTTACGCGCAGGGCCGGACGGCCGCTGGCGGTTGGAGATCTGCCAGGGACCGTAGGATCGCCGCCCGTACCAAAGCCGGGCATCGGTGGCAGGTTGATGATCGCGGGGGTGTTGCCTCCGTTAACGCTGACGCCTGGAGCCGGCGGAGTGCCTGCCGTTCCGTTGCCTGTGCCGCCCGGTCCCGGGTAGGGCGAGATTCCTCCATGCGAGTTGGGGTCGGAGCCGCGTCCGGTGCCGGCTTTCGCAGCGCCTGATCCTTCGCCGGTCATGCCGCTGCCCGGGCCCGTGGCGCGCCCGATGCCGGTGCCATCGCCGGAACCGCCGAGGCCACTCTTGGCATTGCCGGAAGGCGACATTGCGATTGCGCCTGGAGTGCTGCCGCTCGGCACGCCCTTCGCTGATCCCGGTTCGCTCGATACCACGACATCTTTTCCGCCGCCATTGCCGCCGGCTGCCGGTGCGGGTGGCGCGAGCACGGAGCCCGCTTCGTTAAGTCCGCCCATTCCTGCGCCGCGATTGCCAGTGCCGCGACGGGTGAGGGCGTCCCCGCCATTGAGGTTTGGTGGTGGTGGGACGATGTTCGCCGATCCTAGCGTTGCGCCCGAGGGCCCGTGCCCCGCGCCGCGTCCCGAACTGTCGGAGGACATCGACGGCGGTGGCGGCACGATGTTGTCAGCGGAGAGAACTGTACCGAAGCCTCCCGGTGTGGAATTGTGTCCGCGCCCGCCGGCGTTCATGGAGGTGCCGCCGCTCACGCTTGGCGGCGGAGGCACGACCTGATTGGATGCCGTCATGGCGAGCATGGCGCGCTTGTCGGGCGAGCGTCCGCCGACTTCGACCGGAGGCGGCACGACCTTCGGATCGCCCAGGCTCGCGCCCGAGACGGTGCGGTCGTTGGTGACTTGCGACGGAGGAGGTGCGATCACGGCGGCTGCCGGCATGTTGAGCTTCGCCGACTGCGTGCCTTCGCGGATGGGCGCGCTGACCGGAGGCGGAACGATGATGGTGTTCGAGGCCGCAGGACCGCGCAGTGGCGGCGGATCGCGCGGTACGTCCGTCGGGGACGGCTGCACGATCGGCGTTGTCATCGAAACTACGGAGCGCGATTGATCTCTCTGCACCTCGCTGGGCGCGGGCGCAATGATGGTGGCCGCCGAGATACCCATGATCTGGCGCGTACGCTCGGCCGCGGCGCTGGCGGGCGGAGCGACTACGTTGGAATTCAGTCGCGGAATTGAGCGATCGAGTTCACGAATCACTTCCGGAGGCGGAGCAACGATCGCGTTCTTCGAGAGCGATAGCATGGGGGTCGCTGCTTTCAATCCTTCTGCAGGAGGAGGCCCGGGATTGGTACCCACCGCGAGCAGGTTCGCGACTGGCGCCAGCGAAATCGGAAGCTTGACGTTGGGTGCGTCCACGACTTTCTCGGTGCGCGACGTGCCGCGCGCCACTTTGATGGCCTGGCTTTCGTGGTGGGCCTGCTGGCCTCCGGCGGTGCCGGAGCGTCCGGCCTGGGCGCCCCCGTAGTCTTCCACTTGCGGCAGTTCGTTGCCCTGGTAATAAATGACTTCGTGTTTGGGCGGAGTCACCGTGCGAAACACGGGCATGTCACGCATCTTGCCGGGCAGCCAGATGGCCAGCGCCAGCAAGATGGCCTCGGCTCCCCAGGAGACCAGCAGCCCGCGGAGAGGGAACAGGCCGGTTCGGGCCTCGCCCGCCAGCGCGGCCTCGGAGCGGCTGAACGCCGGACGGAGCGAGGTCCGGAACTCATGCCAGCGCGAAGACCACTCGACCAGTAATTTGGGGCCTTCAGTCATGCGGTCTGAGGTTCTCCGGCGTGGTGCGGATCAATTTCAAGCTGATCACCAATTGTAGTGCCTGTGGGAAGAACCGTATTTTCCGGAAGTTCTAGCACGGATGCCGCCCGCATGCGGATGGGGGCGAAGCGCCATGGCCTCAGTCCATATTCTAGATGGAGCACTACGTTGTCTTCAGTCAGGTAGACGACGTCGATGGGAATCCGCATGCCCACGGTGTGTACCCCCCGGCAAGGAACGATCCAGAGGCCCCGGCCTTGCGGGAAAGTCGAGGCCGTTTGGCCGATCAGGCCGATGAAACGCGACCAGTGGGTCTGGGCGACCGTGAGGCGGGTGGCAAGGTACTGGCGGCGCGTGCGGTTGAACGCGTAGCCGGATGGAGCGGACTGCGACATCGAGTTCCCCAAATAACCTTTCACCACAGAGGACACAGAGAGGCACGGAGCAGAAAAATCTCTCGTGAAGTTTTTGAAAGCTCTGTGACCTTCTGTGTCCTCAGTGGTTATCTGCCTTAACGATCGTGCTCATGCGGTCAGCGTGCGGTACAGCGAAATAATTGCCGGGCCGAGAGTCACGATGATGATGGATGGCAGCACGAATACCACCAGGGGAGGAACCATCTTGATTGTGGTCTTGGCAGCTTGTTCTTCGGCGCGTTGCCGGCGCTCGGTGCGCAGCGAGTCAGAATGCACGCGCAGGGCTTGCGCGATACTGGTGCCGAAGCGGTCGGTCTGCACGAGCGTAGTGACGAGCGCCTTGATGTCGTCGACTCCCGTGCGGTTGTAGAGGTTGCGGAGAGCCTCAGCGCGGGGTTTGCCGGCGCGGAGTTCCAGGTTCATCAGGTAAAACTCATCGGCCAGTTCGGGATGGGCGTGGCGGAGGTCTTCGCCCACGCGCATCATGGCTTGATCGAGGGAAAGGCCTGCTTCCACGCAGATCACGGTGAGGTCGAGCGCGTCGGGCATGCCGAGGCGAATACGCATTTGGCGGTCGTTGATCTTGCGCTTCAGGAAGAAGCGCGGAATGAAGAATCCCAAAGCGGTGACGCCCAGCAGCAGCGGGGGCGATTTGACTCCGCTGACCACGACCACGGAAAAGAAGCCCACGGCGGCGAAGAGTACGCGGATGCCCTGGTAGATCGTGATGTGGCGCTGTTCGCGGTAGCCGGCCTGGATCATCCACGCACGGGTGCGATTGCTGTCGTCTGCCGAGAGCGGGAGGGCCTTGCTCAGGGGATCGAGGGCCTGCTCGAAGCGCTCCTTGAGCGCGGGCTTCTCCTGCGCCTGCGGGCGGTTCCAACTTAGCGAACGCAAACGGGAACCGATGATCGATGAAGGGGCGTAGGCCGCCGCGCCGAAGGCGAAGATGGCCAGCGCGATGGTTACGAAAATCAGAATTGCCAGGGTTAACGCCATAGTGTCAGACCTGAATCCGGATGATCTTGCGAATTACGAAATAGCCCATTGTCTGCAGGACGATGCCGATGACCAGCATGGCGTGCCCGATGGGATCAGTGAATAGCGGCCTAATGAACAACGGGTTCATGAAATACATACCCATGACGATGATGGGCGGCATGCCCATCAGCAGCAGCATGGTAAGGCGGCCCTGCGCGGTGTAGACGCGCACCTGGCGCAGGATCTTGAAGCGCTCGCGGATCACGTAAGAGAGATTATCGAGAATCTCGGCGAGGTTGCCGCCCGTTTCGCGCTGCAGCATGACGGCCGTGACGAAGAATTTCACGTCAACCAGCGGGACACGGTCGACCAGGTTGCTGAGCGCTTCGCGCACGGGCAGGCCGAATTTCTGTTCCTCGAAGAGCTTGCGAAACTCGGTGGCCACGGGTTCGGAGACCTCGTCGGAAATCATTTCGAGCGCGGTGGTGAAGGCGTGTCCGGCGCGTACGGCGCGGGCCAGCGTGTCGATGGCTTGGGGGAACAGTTCCTCGAATTCATTGAAACGCTTGGTGCGCTGGTAGTTCGCGTAGGCGTAGGGCAGGAAGCATCCCAGCAGGAACCCGATCCAGGCGAACAACAGAACCTTGTTGGCGGCAAAGTAGACGATGAAGGCCACCAGGAAGCCGGAGACACCGCAGAGCAGGATGAAATTTCCGGCGCGAGTCTTGATGTCGGCCTGGGAAAGCATTTTCTGCAGGGCCGAGACGCGATCAGACCGGCGCAGCAGGGTGTCGAAGGCCGGGATCTCGCTGAGCATCTCGTCGCGCAACAGGGCGATGTCTTCGAGCGGCTTGGCTTCTCCGGCTTCGCCGGTGGAAGCGAGGCGGTCGCGGAGCACGCGGGCCTGCGACTTACGCTCGTCCAGCAGCGAGAACACGACGAACGCACCCAGCGTCACTACAACGAAGATGAGGACCGCGATTAGTGGAGCCATGGGATGAACCTCTGTCTAGACCTCCACACGCGATTCGAACAAACCTGGGCGCAAACGGCAGCCGGCGGTCGCTAACCGCTCGGCAAACTTGGGACGGATGCCGGTCGCGCGGAACATGCCGCGCACCTTGCCGCTCTCGTCGATGCCGAGGCGATCGAAGACGAAGATGTCCTGCATGGAAATGATCTCGGCTTCCATGCCGGTAATCTCGGAGATGCTGATGATCTTGCGGGTGCCGTCCGACAGGCGCGCGACTTGGACAACAGCGTGAACGGCGGAAGAAATCTGGTGACGAACGGCACGCTCGGGAATATTCAGATTGGCCATCGACACCATGTTTTCGATACGGGCGAGCGCGTCGCGATGCGAGTTGGCGTGAACGGTGGTCAGCGATCCCTCGTGGCCCGTGTTCATAGCCTGCAGCATGTCGAAGGCTTCCTCGCCGCGCACCTCGCCCACCACGATGCGGTCGGGACGCATACGCAAACTGTTGATGACGAGCTGACGCTGCCGGATGGCGCCTTTGCCTTCGATGTTGGGCGGGCGGGTCTCGAGACGCACCACGTGCTCCTGCTTCATCTGCAATTCGGCGGCGTCTTCGATGGTCACTACGCGCTCGTTGTTCGGTATGTAGCCGGAAAGAACGTTGAGGACGGTGGTTTTACCGGCGCCGGTTCCGCCGGAGATCAGAAGGTTCAGGCGGCCCTTCACCATCGCCGAGAGCAGTTCGAGCATTGGCTCAGTCAGGCTCTTGTTCTCGATCATCTGGCGCGCGGTGATGGGGTCGCGTCCGAAACGGCGAATGGAGAGGCAAGCACCGTCGATGGCGAGCGGCGGGATGATGGCGTTGACGCGGGATCCGTCGGCCAGGCGGGCGTCCACCATGGGCGAGGATTCATCGATGCGGCGACCGACACGAGACACGATGCGATCGATGATCTGCATCAAGTGGCCGTTGTCTTTGAACGACAGCCCGGTCGGTTCCAGCTTTCCGCCGCGCTCGATGTAGACCTTGTCGAAGCGGTTGACGAGGATGTCGGAGATGCTCGGATCTTTTAGCAGCGGCTCAAGCGGCCCCAAGCCGAAGATTTCGTCGAGAATCTCCCGGGCCAGCCGTTCGCGTTCGGCGAAGCTGAGGGGCACCGCTTCGCTGTTGACCGAGGTGCGGATGAGGATGAGCACTTCTTCGCGCGCGGTCTCACTGTTGGTGCGGCCAAGTTTTTCGAGGTCGAGGCGGTCGAGGATCTTGCGATGGAGGTCGGCCTTTACCTGCTGGTATTCGGCCCGCTCGAATTGCTGCAAATTTGGCATGCGAATTCCTAAACTGTTTTAAATAGCGACCAGGCGGAGCGTTTCACGTCGTCGTCATCTTTGGTTAACGCCGTGGCCAGCCCGCTAAAGGAGCGCGCGATCTCGGTGTGATTCTGCTGCATCAGCGGAATACCGCGATCGATCGCGCTCGACACTGCGAAATACTGATTGGGTACGCGCCACAGCAAGGTCGCGCCCGAAGCCGTCTCGGCATCACTTTCGTGAAAGCCGGGAATTTTGCGGAAACGGTTCAGCACCAGCTTCACGCGCTCGCGTCCGGCATTTTCTCCCAGGAACTGGACGACTCGCGAAGCGCTCCACAGTGACGCAACATCGGCATGAGCGACGAGCAGCACGGCTTCCGAGAGATTCCCAACCAGCCGGGTGGCGCTGTCGAGGCGCGAAGAATTGTCGACCACTACATAGCGGAACTGTCCGGCCATCAGATCAAACAGGCGCGCGTATTCCGCACTGCTTGGTTCGTTGACCGCAGGCGTGTTGGCTCCGGCCAGCAGTTGCAGCCCGCCAGAATGTTTCGTCATGAAGCTTTCCAGCAGGGAACTGTCCATGCGGTGCAGATTGCGGATGGCGTCGGCGACCGTGAACGGAGCTTTCAGGTTCAGATGTAGCAGTGCGTGCCCGAGGGGGGCAAGATCCACCAGCGCGACGTTGCCGTGCGCTGCCTGAAGGGCCAAAGCCAGGTTCACCGCGACGGTGGTGGCGCCACTGCCGCCCTTGGCATTGACGACCGTGAAAGTCTTGGCACGCGGCCCTTCGCGCTTTACCTTGCGCTGCGTCGATGAAAGACGGATGAAGGCTTCGAGCAGGTCCGTAGTGGTGGTGGGCCGTTCGATGAACTCTTTGGCGCCCGCCCGCATGGCGCTGACGATGACCTGGGGCTGCGCCATGCTACCGATGGCGAACACGGAGGTCTCGGGCAATTCGTGACGCAGAAGTTCAATCGCGTGCAACGCGGAGGAGGTGTTGTTGACCGGCACATCGACCAGGATCACGTCGGGATTGAGGCCGCGAATTCGCGGGATGAGCGGATCGCTCCCACCGACCGGATAGGTGGGGGCGGAATGCGTGGTGCGGGCCACACTGGTGCCATCGACCAGCACCTGCAGCACGGCACGCTGCTCGCTGTCACTTGCGACGATGACTACCGAAAGCTCTGGCATGACACCAAACTACTTTCCTTCCGGCTTCTTCTCTTCCGGCTTCTTTCCGTCGAACTTGTCGTTATCGAGGAAAGGAACCGGTGTGCTCGGTCCGGCAGGGGTCGTCATGCTGGGGCCGATCTTCCGTACGGTACAGAGCACCATGAGTTCGCCTTTGCTCTTCTGGAAGCTTTTGCTCTTGAACAGGTTTCCGAGGATCGGAATATCGCCGAGACCGGGGACCTTGTTGGCGATGTTAGTCACACGGTTGTCCAACAAACCGGCAATCACGAAGCTCTGGCCATCCTGCAATTCAAACTCGGTGTCGGCGCGTCGTGTGCTAAGCGCGGGAATCAGGAAGCCGGAAATCTGGAGCGCGTTGGTGAAGTCGAGGGCGCTGACTTCGGGAACGACTTTCAGATGGATGTTGCCGCTCGGCATAATCACGGGAGTGAACTTCAACTTCACCCCAAATTCTTTGAACTGAATAGTTACGGCGGTAAAGCCCTGCCCGGGTTGAACGATCGGAAATGGAAATTCGCCGCCGGCAAGGAAGCTGGCTTCTTTGCCGTTAACGGCGATGAGGTTGGGCTCGGCCAGGATCTGGAGGAGATTCTTGGACTGCAAGGCCTTGATGACCACGCCGATATTCAGGTCCGTGCGGGCAACAAAGAGATTTAGGAAATCACTAATGTTGACCGTCGGCGGAGTGGCCGTCGTGGTGGTGGTTGAGGTACCGCCGTTGGTCGTAGTCGTCGTTGCCGTGTTGTGTATGCTCACCGAGCCGAACTGTCCCGTTTGGCTAGTAGCGACGGTGTTGCCGAGTCCGGGAGCAAAGAAGTTAATGCCGAACTGAGTGATGGCTGTGCGGTCCACTTCCGCGAACTTCACTTCGAGCAGAACTTCTTGCGCGCCCTTGGGACCGAAGGTCAGAACGTTAACGACATTCTTCGAGTAGGCTTCGGCGATCTTGCCCGCACGCTGGGCGACGGTCTCGTCAGACACGTGGCCCGAAAGCACGATGGCAGAGCGCGATGGGGTGACGGTGATCTGTTCGTCGGGGAAGACGTTCTTTTCTTCTTCGGCGGCCGCGGTCACGTCGACATCGACCCGCAAGTCGAAGCTGCGGGAGCGCTCGAGTTCGTCCCATATAAGAAGGGAGACTTCGCCGGCGGAGCGGCCATGGACTAGAACCTGCGTGGGCGTGACGACGTCGATGTCAGCGACGGCGGGATCGGTGACGGAAACGCGCTTGAGTCGTTCGCTGGTGTTGATGAGCAGCGACTTGCCAACCATGACGCGCAGAGGAGCGGCACCGGTGGCTTCGTTCGGACCGGGCAGAGAGGCCTGCGAGGGATGCTCGACTTGTGCGGGCGCCTGCTGTTCGGGTTGTTGTTGTTGCGCGGGTGGAGGGGCGGATGCAGCCGGATCCTGCTGACGAGCGTTAGCCCATCCCATGGAACTGAGCAGGAGGGCAGTGGCGAGAGCACCACTAATCGACGAAGCCGGCATCATCGTGCGATACCTCGGGGATCCGGAATACCGTAGAGATTGTGTCGCGAAAGAGAAATCCATTTCCTAGTGGGCGCCTTGATCTGGAAACTTGGTTTCATCGACCTTGTTGCCGCGAATCACTTGGACCTTGTAACCCGTCGATGGTGGAGCAGTCTCGACCTTGGGCGCCTTGACGACTTTGGGTCGAGGCGCGGGAACGGCCACGGTCTTGTAGCCGTAAAGGGGGCCGACCTTCGCGGGATCCAGGTCATCGTTCTTGGTGTCGATCGGGTTGCGCAGCGCCAGCTGAATGTGACCTTGCGAGCTGGCGAGCGTGAGCTTCTGGGCATCGTCGGGCGAGACCAGCAACGTGATCACCGGCGTGGTCTGCGGTTCGCCGGCGGCATTGCGTTCGAGCTTCTGACCGGCGGCGATAACGGCGACGTTCTTTAGAACCGTGGACGTCTGCTGTTCATTGCCGCTGCCGGGGTTACCCGTGAGGAGTACGTCGACGCGTGTTCCGGGAACAACAAAGCCAGCGACGGCGACGACCTCGTTCACGCGCACGGATACAGCGCGCATTCCGGATGGGATCAAAGAGGGTAGTCCGGAGCCCGCACCGACATCGGCGAGTTTGCTGGGCAGGATGAACTCACCCATTTTGATGGGAAGAATTACGCCGCGCCCGAGCACTTGGGACTTCACCTTGTAGGAGTTGGGCGGAATTACTGATGCGGGAACCTTGACCTGGCGAATGTCGCCGTCCTGCAACTTCGAACCAACCTGCAGATCGTTGGCCGCGACGATCACGTCCGCGCCGGGTTCGTTGTTGGCGGACGTCTTCGCGAGCATGTTCTTGTAGACCACGAAGCTGACGAACGCTCCGAGTGCCAAGGCTAGGACTCCGATGAAAAGGAGTCGTGAACGGTTCATGCCCACTCCTCAAAACAACCCAAAAATTGCAAATGTGCGACGTCAAGCCGCACGGTCGAATTCAAAGCGCGAAATTTCTCTTGCGGGCCCAGGGCCGAAGTGACGGCGGAAACGAGCGTGCCAGATCCAGCGCCGGGAAACGCGGGACTGGCCACGCAAGTCACTGAATCGAGCTGGCGACCTGCGAGAAGACGGTATTCGCGTTTGATCCGATGAGCCGAACGGTTCCCACCACGATGACCAGAATGACAGCCAGCATGACTGCGTATTCCGCGATGTCTTGTCCTTGCTCGTCGCTCAGTAACCTGCGAATGGTTTCGTGCATTCTCATTTCCTCCTGTAATGCACAGGCGCAAGTCCAGTGCAAAGCTCCGTCTGCTGACGGACGATACCCGGAATGCTCCTGAGACCGGAACGAGTTCCTTTTTCAATCGAATCAAGGATTTGAGGAGCCCGGCGGGCCCGCGCGCCGTCCGGTCGCGACTATCATACCGCGAGCGGTGCCGATGGGAAGCTAATTTCTTGATTCTGGGGGCTTGTCGAGCCGGGTATTGGTACATGGGGTGCGAGGTTACCCGATTTCCGGACGGAGGGCTCGTCGTTCGATCCCTGAGGTTGGGAAATACGACTTGGACTCGTCACCCGCGGCCAAGGCGCTTCAGTCGCCTTCGTAGGGGAGGAGTTGGGGCGGGGAATTGTCGGCTTCGAGGCGCCATACATCCCTGTCTTTAAAGTATTGGATGAGGGGATGGAGATCCTGGCCAGGGATATCCCGCGCCCATACTGTTTTCGCTTGGTTGATATCGGCGGCGTTGTAGACCCACTCGTGATGGACATTATGATTTGCGGCGTAATGGACGATCACCAGGTGCCGGCCCGGAAGGGAGTCGAGTTTCTTGACCAGCACAGCTCGGCCTGTGGCCCATCCGACCAGCGGGTGCCGCGTAACCTGTCCCGCCTGAATGATGATCCAGTCGATTGCGAGTAGAACTACCAGACGAGTGAGAAAGATCCCGACCGGCTTGCCCTTGATTTCAGCGTGGCGGAGATGACGAAGCGCCTGCACCAGCAGTAGGAAGAGCGTTGCGGCCATCGGGGCGGCGTAGTGCGGCTGGAACCAGACGATCGAAAGCAGGCCGGCCGCAGATAAAAAGAATTGGCAGAGAGGCAGGCGCATGCGTTGGTCGCTCAGCAAACGGGGCAGCATGACGAAGGGGACGGTGAGAATGGGTCCGAGAAAGACGAGCCACCAGATCCAGACGGCTTGGGAAGTTCGGTCCGTCCAGCCAGGCCAGGTGAGCGGGTAGTGCGCCCGCTGCCAGGTGTTGAAAAAAAACTCAAATTGAGGATTGGAATAGTGCAGCGGCGATGGGACGTGTCCCCAGGCGAAGACCGGGTAGTTGAAATATTGCCTGTGATAGGCGACGTAGGGGAACAGCGTCGGGTGTCCTGTGATGCGAGCGTTGTAGTACGCGAGGAAAATGATGCCGGCGAGCAGCACGGGTGCCATTGGAAGTGCGACGCGGCGAAGGAAATCGGCAAGAGGACGACGCCGTATTGTTTCAGCAACTGGCACGGCGATCGCAATCGGAATACAAAAGATCAGCCCTTCGACTGGGCGGCTGCAGGCCAGGATCACTGCGCCTGCGCTCATCGCGACCGCATCGCGCGCGCGAGTGGAATGAACGATGCGCGGGTAAGCGCCCAGGACAAGAGCGGCGCCGACGGCGGCGACCGCGCCGTTGTAATAGCTGTCGACCCAGTAGGTGAACGAAGCTAGGCGCGCGATGACAAGTACTCCTCCTAGCAGCGCCCATGGAGGCGGGAACCAGCCTTGCAGCATCCACGTTATGGCCATCACCATCGCTGACATGCTTAAAAGAACCCCGATCCAGGGATGACCGAGCAATTGGCCAAGCGCCATCATCGCGCCGTTCGCGGGCGGATATTTGGAGGCGTAAGTCGGGTGTTGCAAGACGTGGAACGTGTCGAAGAAGATCCACATCGGATGGGTCGGATTGGTGAGGCGGCCATGCACGAATGTGTCGGCCAGGAGCAGGTAGCTGAATTCGTCGTGAACGGCGGGCACTGGAACCGGTAAGACTGGCAGTAGGGCGAGGCGAATCACGATTGAGGCGATTCCGAGACTCGCGACCGTGAGCGTTTTTCGGCGAGAGAAGGAGGCCAGCGTAAGTTCAATAGGCTTCAGCCAGCGATCGCCTGCCCGGGGCGCAAACCATCCGAGCGCGAGCAACGCGACAAGAACTAATCCGAAAACAAGAGCCACCGCGCCTCCGGTCGCTTTGATAAACTCCGATGCGAACTCAAACCACGTTTTCGGGCGAATGGACTTCTGTTGTAGCAGAAATCGGCGCACAGCCCGCTGCCTATTCAGCGAAGACCCCAAGGAGTACTGGTGTCCGCAACATCCCGTGTGGAAGTGAAAGATCCCGCCAACCCACGACCGGAGCCGGAGGGCCTCGAACTGACGGTCGTGATGCCTTGCCTCAACGAGGCCGAGACGCTGGGGACTTGCATTCGGCGCGCGCAGCAGGCGATCGCCGACTCCAACATCGCGGGCGAAGTCCTGATCGCCGACAACGGCAGTACCGACGGCTCGGTCGAAATTGCCGAGGGACTGGGGGCGCGGGTGGTCCGCGTCGCGGCCAAAGGTTACGGCAACGCGCTGATGGGAGGAATTGCGGCGGCGGGCGGTAAGTATGTGGTGATGGGTGATGCGGACGCGAGCTACGACTTCGCGCATATTCCGCGCTTTCTCGGTCCGCTGCGCGAGGGCGCCGACCTGGTGATGGGCAACCGCTTCCGCGGCGGAATTGAAAAAGGCGCGATGCCGCCGACGCACCAATATTTTGGCAATCCGGCGCTGACCTGGCTGGGCAGGCTGTTCTTCCGCAATCGCGCGGTGGGAGATTTTTATTGCGGATTGCGCGGATTCCGGAAAGACGCGTATCAGCGCATGGGGCTGCGCACGACCGGAATGGAGTTCGCCACCGAGATGGTGGTGAAGGCGACGCTGCTGAACTTGCGAATCGCCGAAGTCCCGACCACGCTGTCACCTGACGGGCGGACCCGGCCGCCACATCTGCGAACCTGGCGCGATGGCTGGCGCACCCTGCGTTTCTTCCTGCTCTACAGCCCGCGCTGGTTGTTCCTGTATCCGGGCATTGCGCTGGTGGTGCTGGGGACACTTCTGGGTGCGTGGTTGCTGCCCGCGCCGCGCAGGGTGGGCAACGTCACGTTCGATGTACACACGCTGCTGTACGCGGCGGCATTCGTGCTACTGGGATTCCAGAGCATCTGTTTCGCGGTGTTCACGAAACTGTTTGCGGTCTCCGAAGGATTGCACCCGCCCGATCCCGCGCTCGACAGATTTTTCCGATACATCACGCTGGAAGTGGGGCTGGGAGTGGGCGCGGTGTTGATCGTGGGAGGATTGTGCGCGTCGCTGATGGCCGTGGTCGGCTGGGGGTTGAAGCATTTTGGACCGCTGGACTATTCGCACACTATGCGCATCGTGATTTTGGCGGTGACGCTGCTGACGCTGGGCGCGCAGACGGTGTTCACGAGTTTCTTCCTGAGCGTGCTGGGAATGCCGCGCCGATGAGCGACTCCGCCGAGTTCGACCGGTTTGCCGACAACTATGACGAATGCCTGAACGACGCGCTCGCCGCCAGCGGCGAGACAAAGCAATTTTTTGCCCGTGCCCGGGTGGAGTGGCTGGCAAAGTCACTGAAGGAAATGCGGCAATCGGCGCGTGGCGCGCTCGATTATGGCTGCGGCACCGGAGATACAACGCTGCTTCTGCGCGAAATTCTGGGAAGCGAGTCGGTCATTGGGTTGGATGTCTCGACCCGTTCGTTGGAGCGGGCGCGGGCACGACACGGCAGCCGCGCATGTTTTTTGACATTTGCGGACTACTCGCCCGATGGATCGATCGACGTTGTCTACTGCAACGGAGTCTTTCATCACATTCCGGTTACGGAGCGTGCCGACGCGATCCGAAACATTGGCAAATGCCTGCGGCCCGGCGGGATCTTCGGGCTCTGGGAAAATAATCCGTGGAATCCCGGGACGCAATACGTGATGCACAAGTGCGAGTTCGATCACGATGCCGTGAAGATAAGTCCACCGGAAGCTGGGAGACTTCTGCGCGCTGGGGGATTCGAAGTGCTGCGAACAGATTTCCGCTTCTTCTTTCCGCGAGCACTGAAGATGATGCGGCCCGCCGAGTCGCTGCTGACGAAGGTCCCGCTGGGCGGTCAGTACCAGGTGCTGGCGCGCAAGCCACTGCAGTAGCATTCGGTCTCTGAATTTTTCGTGTTGCCTGAGTAGCGTTGCCCTTGTCCGGGTGGTCTGTGATGCAAATCGCGTGAGTCGCAGCGAGGGCGAGGACGCCCTCGCGACTGCCGGCGGGATGCCGGCGCTACACTTCAAAGGCGGGCCTTGGGCTGGGCTCAGGTTTAGCGTCCAAAGAGCGGACGCGAACCTGGGACACCGACTGCGAGTTGTTTGTCTTCGAACCGACGGCACTTACCGATGCTTGAGACCGCTGAGAGGCCATCCGATCCACCCCTCGCAAGCGATGTTTGGCTACGCGCGGTTTCCATTCTCGGCGCAGCGTCTTTCTTTCTCGCTCTGATTTCCTACAACTTCGTCGATATCGACATCTGGCACCAGATGGCATTGATCCGCGAGAGTCTGCGTGCGGCACAGTTGCTGCGTGCGGATCCGTTTGCCTACACGCCGACGCTCGCACCGTGGATCGATCACGAATGGGGCGCGGGGGCAATCGCATATTTCACAACGCGGTGGCTGGGTGGACGCGCGCTTTTGATCCTGAAATTTCTGCTGGCGGCGGGCACCGGTGCCTTGTGCTGGCGGTGCGCGGCGAAACTGGGTGCGGATTTCCGGATCACGAGCCTGTGTGCGCCGCTGGCGGCATTCCTCGCCTACCTGGGATTTTTCGCGACCATTCGCGCGCAGGTGTATTCGTTCTTCTTTACGGCGCTGCTGATCCTGTTCTGGCAAAAGGTTGACCTGCGACCACGCGCCGCGCTCTTCGTGTGGATGCCTGCATTTCTGCTGTGGGTGAACCTGCATGGCGGTTTCGTGGTGGCGATCGGGTTGACAGCTCTCTATTGCATCGAGAAAGCGCTGCGGGCCGAAAACCACCGGCGCTTGCTCGTCGCGCTACTCGGCATGATGCTGTTGGCCTTTCTCACCCCTTACGGACCTGCTTATTTCAGTTATTTGCGGCGTGCGTTGTGGATGGCGCGACCGTTTGCGCCGGAGTGGCGTCCAGTGTGGGACCTCGGACCAGTGTGGGTCACCTGCTTCCTGTTGGCCATAGGAGTGGCCGTCTACGCGGTTGCATCCGCGGGAGTGCGGAAGACACCGGGGATTTTTCCGCTGGCTGCTTCCGCCGCAGAAGCAGCTATGCACCGAAAGCTTCTGCCCGTGTTTGCCGTCGTGTGGCTCTGCTATGCACCTTTCTATTTGCCGCAAACGCCCGTAGGAAAATGGCTGCTCGAATTCCCGCAACGCCGTCGCCGCTTTGTACTGGCTGCCTGGTCCGTGCTTGCAGCCGTCAGCATCGTCGCGGCCGTCCGGCAGAAGCCGTGGGAGCTCCGCGTGCCACAGCCGATTTATCCGGTGGGCGCGGTCCAGTATTTGGGCGAACAGCGATTTCAAGGCAATGTGTTGGTTCCTTTCCGGCTGGGTGCGTATGTTTCGTGGAAGCTCTATCCGGAGGTGAAGGTGTCACTGGACGGCCGATATGAGGAAGTTTATTCCGATCAGGTGATGCGCGAGATCTTCAACTTCTATGAGGCGGGACCGGGCTGGCGCGCAACTCTCGAGGCTTACCCGACGGATGCTGTTCTCGCGCCGCGTGCCGCTCCGGTGTGCGACAAGATGAGCGAGACACTGTGGGTGGCCGCTTATCAGGACAAAGATTTTGTGCTCTACGTGAAGCCGGGACGGTCGCTGAAGGTACAGGACGATCGCACGCGCTCGTTCGCGGGAGTTTTTCCGTGAGTTTTTGTGGGCTCCCCGTCTCAAATGTGGCCGAGGATGTAACATTGGGGCGCCTTAACCCTGGACGGTCAAAAATCGGAAGATACGTTTGTTCAGAAATCCAAAACTTGGATTCGCACTGGCGCTGGTTTGCGCCGCGAGCATGTGGTTTTACGTAAGCCGCATTCTCGTGCCTTATCAACGCGCCGACGCTGCCGCACACGAACGGCCGCGCGGAAATTTGTCGGACCTGTATCCACGATGGCTGGGCGCTCGCGAGTTGTTGCTGGACGGGCGGAATCCTTATAGCCGCGAGATCACGCGCGAAATCCAAATGGGTTATTACGGCCGCGAACTGGATGCGAGCCGCCCTGGCGACCCGAAGGATCAACAGGGCTTCGCGTATCCCGTGTATGTGGCGTTTCTGCTGGCGCCGGCGATTGGTTTTCCGTTTGCTGTGGTGAGTATTGTTTTTCAATGGTTCCTGGTAATCGTAACCACAGCCAGTGTGCCGCTATGGTTTCGCGCGATTGGCTGGCGTGCGCGGCCGATTCTGCAGGTCAGCGTCATCGTGCTGACGCTCGGAAGTTTTCCCGTACTGCAGGCGCTCAAGCTTCAGCAACTGACGCTGATTGTTGCGGCATTGATCTCGGTGGCGATGGCACTGCTGGTGAGCGGACATCTGTTCTCCGCCGGGGCATTGTTGGCCATCGCTTCCATCAAGCCGCAATTGGTAGTTCCCGTCGCGACCTGTCTGTTGTTGTGGGCGGTGAGCGACTGGCGTCGGCGGCAACATTTCGTGTGGGGTCTAGGCCTCACGTTCGCGTGCTTGTTCGGAGGCGGGGAGATTCTGCTGCCGGGATGGTTCGGCAAATTTCTATCGGCCGCGCACGACTATCAAAAGTACGCGGGCGGCATGTCGATGCTGGATGTATTGCTCACGATGTGGTGGGGGCGGATTCTGACCGTGATTCTGATTGCGGGTGTGGCTGTCGTCGGTTGGAGGCTGCGCAAGGAGCCGGCCGGATCGCGGATGTTCTCGTTGCTGATCGCGTTGGTGCTGGCGGTCACGGTGATCATCATTCCGATGTTTGCGCCTTATAACTACATCCTGGTGCTGCCGTCCCTGCTGTTGTTGGGCGAGAGCTGGTCGCGGCTGTGGACGCGTGATGTGTACGCGCGCGCGGGGTGCGTGTTGACGGCTGCGGCGGTGGCATGGCCGTGGGTAGCGGCTATCGGATTGAGTGTTGTGGCGATGGTCCTTTCGCCCGAGACGGTGCAGCAATCCTGGTGGCTTCCGCTTTACACCAGCGCGAAGATCCCGTTGCCGATCGTGTGCCTGATTCCCTTAAGCATTCTGATGGTTTCGACCTTGCAGGAGGCTAAAGCTCCCGAGCTTGAGCCGGAGCGCCCCACAGGATTGGTGGCCTGAAGTCAGGTTCGCGGGCGCGCATGCTGCATTGTCCCCGCTAGCTTGCATTGGGTGGTCGCAAGCGGTAGGCTTCTCAGGCAATTTTGGCGATTCGAGGGGGGAGGCGGGGATGACACTAAAGATGGATACGCTGCTGGCAGATGGCGTGACGATCGTAGCCTGCACCGGAAGGATTGTGTTCGGGGAGGAAGCCAGCGGCCTGCGCGAGAGTCTCAAGAAACTGCTGGAGACGACCAAGCGCATTGTGCTCAACCTAAGCGGCGTTACCTACATCGACAGCGGAGGCCTGGGCACGCTGGTGGGAGTGTATTCGTCGGCGCGGGCGCAGGGCGCGGACATCAAGCTGACCGGTCTCGGGCAGAGACTGCGCGATGTGCTGGCCATCACCAAGCTGGCCACGGTTTTTGAAGTGTATGACACCGAGCAGGAGGCGATTGCGGCGTTCAAGGGAAGCCGCTCCTGAGCGGGCGATCGATTTTCAGAACTGACTTGTGCCCCGGCCGCTCCCCGGGCCGGATGGTTCGCGGTTAAAAGGCGGATTCAGCCCCTTTCCGCTGGGCCTCATTCCTGTCATTATCTGTACTCAAGAAGAGAGCGGTGTACTTCGCCTTATGGCGTTTCAACCCATTTCCGGCATCACGTCGGACCCCGGCTCCGGGGTATTCCCGTCGCTGATTTACGTCCAGGGTAATGAGCAGCGCTCGATTGTCATGAACCGGACGCCGTTCTCCGTCGGGCGCAAGGTCGACAAGGATCTCGTGATTCCGGATCCGCGCGTGTCGCGGGACCACGCTCTTATCGTGGCCGAAAACGGAGACTTCTTCGTTGTCGACCAGGGAAGTAAACACGGGACTTACGTAAACGGGGAACGCGTGCAGCGGCAGCGGCTGCAGCGCAACGATCGCGTGGAATTCGGCGTGCGTGACGTGGCGTACGTGATCTTCAGCCCGCAGCATGCATCGACCTCGAATACGGCGCGTGAATTCCTCAGTCAAATTTCCGGGATACAGATCTCCACCGACACGACGGACCTCGAGAAACTGACGCTGTTTCTTGAGGCGGCGCGCAAGTTGAATACGGTGGGCGTGCTCGACGAGATCCTGGTCACGCTGGTGGATACGACGCTGAAGCTGACTCGGGCTGAACGCGGGTACGTGTTTCTGAAAGACGAAGAGGGAAACTTACGACTGGCCGCGGGGCGCAATTCGAAGGGCGAGGCGCTGCTGGACGACAAGACGATTTCGCACTCGATTCTCGACGAGGCGATGAAGTCGAATTCGGAATTTCTATTCACTGACACGAGCCAGTCGCTGGACCTGGCCGTTCGCCAAAGTATCGTGGCTTACGATTTGCGGACGGTGATCTGTCTGCCCCTGCGCAAGCCCCAGGTGCAGACATTTCGGGACGCGAACAATCCGGCTGAGGCCGAGGTGATGGGCGCGCTATATCTCGATTCGCGCTTTGCATCGCGCGACATCTCGAGTGTGAGCCATGACATTTTGCGAGTCATTGCCACCGACACGGCATCGCTGATCGAAAATGCGCGCCTGGTGCAGGCGGAGGAAGCTTCGCGCCGCTACCAGCAGGAGCTTGCGATTGCCGCGTCGATTCAGCAAAGGCTCATGGCGGTGACGATTCCTGAAGTGCCCTTTGCTCGGATGCGCGGCCGGAATCTTTCCTGTAAAGAAATTGGTGGGGACTTCTTCGACGTGGTGCATACGGAAGATGGGCTGGCGGTGGTGCTGGCGGACGTCAGCGGCAAGGGAGTTTCGGCGGCCGTGCTGGCGTCGACGCTGCAAGGCATGGTGTACGCCCATCTGATTGCGCGCATGAAATTGACCGACATCATGGCGTCGGTCAACCGCTTCTTCACGCAAAAGCACTTGGGAGAGAAATACGCCACGGTCATCATCACGCGCATTCGGAAAGATGGAGAGCTCGAGTATGTGAACTGCGGGCATGTACCGCCGTTGCTGGTTTCGCAGGGCTCCGTTATACGCCCGCAGCACGGGAATTTGCCGGTGGGCTTGCTGGCGGATGCGACCTATGAAGGGGATCGCGTGCAGATGAAGCCGGGAGACCGGTTCATCCTGGTGACCGATGGTGTCACCGAGGCGGAGAACGCTTCCGGAGAGTTCTACGACAACGAGCGGCTGGAGGAAATTGCCGCGAAAAGTCCGACGCTAGAGGATATTTTTGCGTCGGTCTCTACGTTCTGTGCGGGAGCGCCGCTCGGCGATGACTGCACGGTGGTGGAGTTGGAGTACACGGGGTAGGGTCTCAGACAGGCTCTGGGCTCATGGCTATGACATCGACTTGAAGGTAGGCGCAGCCCGGTGTGCGAAGGAACCAACCCACTCCGTTTTTCAGACGACCTGAGACGAAGGGTTGTCGTCTCCCTCCGGCCTAAAAGCCGACAGCCTAGAGCCCAAAGCCCAAAGCCCAACCCTTACTCCGCCACCACCGAGTAGTTCACACCCTCCCAGCGACTATCCTGATCCCAGAGAAAGGTGAAGACGATTTCGTGGGAAACAGGAACCTTGTCGGTCGGCAAATCTGCTACGTGGACCCCCAAGCCAGTGTCGCGGGTGTGCGTGTCGAGAGACGTCTTCCAGTTGTCCATGCTCCAGTGAACGGTCGCGGGCGACAACAGGGCGATGCGAAGCGTCTTGCCGCACGGCATAGTGCGCGCCTTGTTGTTGAAGATCCAGAAGAAAAACCGGCAATGGCGCCTTTCGACTATATAGCGCTGCACTGTTTGCGGGGGCTGATCGAACACGCGTCCGTCGCGCAGCGAGCGGCGCAGCTTGATGTACTCGGAGTGCGCCCACACCAGCGGGCACGCGGAACCCGTCGGTTTGCCACGAAAGAGCTCGAGTTCGGGGATGTCGGGAGCATCCCACACTTGTTCGGGGATCAGGCGGCTCGCGCCCGCAGTCGAGGCTTCCATTACGCGCAGGAGAGCGTCGGCAAACTCGGGACGTCCCGCAGAAATTTCGTAATGCGCGCGCTCTCCGGCAAGGAGCGGCCAGGGGCGGCCGACGCCGGTGCCGTCGAATGGGCTCCCGTCATCGTGTTCGCCGTAGCCGTCGCCGTTGTAGCGGTACCAGCACGGACCTTGCGGCAGCTTGGCGCGGAGGAGCGCGTCGACAACTTTGATCGTATTGAGAATGCGCGGATCGTCGTGTGCGCGCAGCCCGAACCGTACAAGGGCCAGCGAGTCGGGACTGATGACGGCGCTGGCGCGCACGGAGCTCTGATCGGGCGGACGATTCTTGATCGGTACAAAGCCCTGCAGCGGAGAAGCCGCGCCGTCGGAGTCAGGCGCGATGCGCACGTAGTAGCCTTCCACCCCGACCTGCCGCGCGAGATCGCCGTCGATCGTATACGTCCAACGCTCGATGTTGTCGTTCCAGGTGTCGGCGGTATCGCGGAGATATTCTGCCGGAATTGTTTCGCCGAGCAGGTCGGCAACATCCGCAGCGGCGAGCAGGGCCGCGATCTCAACCGAGAGCGTGAATGGAGAATATCCGCCGTCTTCTTCCCATCGATCCTGTTGCGTGACCGGCCCGTTGCGCACGATGAAACTGGCGGCGTTGCGCACCAGTGGCCACCAGCGGCGAAGGTCGCCGAGCAAATCGCCCGCTTCGCGGCGTAACAAATCCAGCAGAAGAATCGGGAAGGCGGTTTCGTCCATCTGGATGCCGCCCCAATAGGGTCGGCCATCGAGCCACAGGTTCTGCGCCCAGTGCCCGTCAGCCTCCTGCGTGGATTCGAGGTAGCGCAGCACGCGCAGGGCATCGATCGGGGCTTTGCCCGCGACCAGTGCGCCGGCGGTCTCCACCAGATCACGCGGCCACACCAGGTGATAGCCGCCAAGATCTTCATCGCCTTTATTGAACCCCCATGGTATGGAGAGGCTGGCGATGATGCCGCCCACAAAATCCTTGGATTCGTGCGTGCGCAGCACGGCCATGCTGGTGCGGTAGAGATCAGCGTCACGCTTGGGTTGGTCGAGGGCGAGCAGTCCATCGTGCCAGTTGCGCCACTGGCGCACAAAGTGGTCGCGAATCTCGTCGGTATCCTCGAGCAAAGAAGACCAGGCTTGCTGTCCGGCTTCCCAGCAATTGCGTCCGAATCCCAGAGCAAACACAAACTTCCCGTCGCAAGCGGTGAGATCAACTTCTCCGGTGAGCGCGACGTTACCGTTTTCCGCGCGATTGTAGTTCCAAGTCAGTCGGAAATGTTCTGAGAGATCTTGCCAACCGTCGGAGTATCCGACGAAGCCGACGGCCCGGGCCAGCCAGGGATGGGAGCAAGCGAAAGCCAGCGTGACGTGGTCCCGGCGAGCGAACAGCATGGAGTGGCCCTTGTAGTCGCCAGTCCAGCCTGTATTGCCAAAACCCCAATTTGCGATGTGCGGCGCAAGCAGCGCGTAGCAACGGTAGTCCGAGAGTTTGCCTTGTCGCGGTTCAAACTTGATTCTCTGCAGAACCACGTTACGGTATGGATCGCTGAAAATCTCTTTGTGGATTCGGTAGCGCCCATCGAGGCTCGTATTGGTGAGTTGGTAGACAGGGATACCGGGCTCGATGGGAGCGTTTTCGAAGCTGCAGTGGCGCTTCTCTTCGGAGAAGTAGCTGTGGCCGTCGGTGATGATCAGTCCGAGATCGCGCGTGCACGCCTGGTCGACGCGCGGGAAGTACACCTCATTCAGGATGCCGTGGCTGACGGTGTACCAAACACGCGAATGTGGATTAAGCGCGGTGCCGATGCCGAACTTGGCGCTCGAAGTCCAACGCGGCGGAATTCCCGGCCAGCCCGGCGCAAAGCGATCATTCGAGTCGGACAAGTTCAGCGGTCTCCGCACAGGAGTTTGCCAGACGCCTCTGCCGGCGGTGCGATGAAACCCCTGCCTTTCATGAGAAATTCACCAATTTGTAACAGTACTGTAACACCGCGTGGATAGAACCGAGGGGAAGCTCACCCACAGGAGGACGATCGAGTGATGCGTCGAATCGCGGTGCTCGTACTCTGCTCAGCTCTGGCGGTCCCCGCTCTGGCCCAAACGACTTTGAACGGAGCCGGCGCCACGTTTCCTTATCCGATGTATTCCAAGTGGTTCAACGAATATCACAACGCGCATCCGGACATTCAGATCAACTACCAGTCGATCGGCAGCGGCGGCGGAATCCGCCAGGTGCTGGCGGGGACAGTAGATTTCGGCGCGAGCGACGGCCCGATGACCGACGAGCAGCTGTCGCAATCAAAAGTAAAGATCCTGCACGTGCCCACAGTGTTGGGCGCGGTAGTGCCCGCCTATAACGTGCCGGGTGTGACCGAGGAAGTGAAGTTTACTCCGGAAGTGCTCGCCGGAATTTTTCTGGGCAAGATCACGAACTGGAATGACAAGGCGATCGCCTCGGCAAATCAGGGTTTGAAGTTTCCCGATCAGCCGATCATTGTGGTGCACCGCTCCGACGGCAGCGGAACCACCTACATTTTTACCGACTACCTCTCGAAGATCAGTTCGGAATGGTCGAGCGGACCAGGGAAGGGAACTTCGATCAAGTGGCCCGTGGGCCTGGGCGGCAAGGGCAACGAAGGTGTGGCAGGCGTCGTTCGCCAAATGCAGGGCGCGCTCGGCTACGTCGAGTTGATCTACGCCGTGCAGAACAAGATTCCTTACGGCAGCGTGAAGAATGCTTCGGGAGCGTTCGTGAAGGCGTCGCTGGAAAGCGTTACGGCGGCGGCTGGATCAGTAAAGACGATGCCGGCAGACTTCCGCGTCTCGATTACCAACGCGCCGGGCAAGGATGCTTACCCGATTTCGAGCTTCACTTGGCTGCTGATTCCGTCACAGTCGAAGGATGCGGCGAGGGGAAAAATCATCGCCGATTTCCTGAACTGGATGGTGGAAGACGGCCAGAAAATGACCGCAGCCTTGACCTACGCTCCATTGCCCACGAACGTGGCGGAAAAAGTGAAGGCTGAGATCAAGCAGGTGCGGTAGCCGAAAGCAATTTTGACTTGCTGTCCCAGGACCCGAACCCGGGTCCTGGGCTTTTCTGTTACAGGAATCCGATTCGGCGCCTACTTCGATTGCGGGCTACCCGGAACCTCGAACCCGTAGTTGCGCAGCAAATCTTTGATGGCGTCGGTTTTCACAAAGTCCAGAAACGCCCTGGCAACTGCTGTGTTTTTCGACGACCGCAAGATGACGCAGGCTTGTTCGATCGGCGGATAATCCGTACTTGGTATTTCCGTGTAGCGGCCCTTGTCTTTCATATTCGGCGACAAGGCCAGCGATAAAGCGACGATCCCCACATCCACGGAGCCTGAAACAACGAACGATGCGGTCTGCGAAATGTTTTCACCCAAAACCAACTTGTCCTTCACCTTGTCATACACGCCTTCGGTCTGCATGGCGGAGACGGCCGCCATTCCGTAAGGCGCATGTTGGGGATTGGCGATCGCAATCTTCCTAACCGAGGGCGCCAGTAGTGATGGCAGTCCGGAGTGAACGTCCACCGGGGAATCGTTCCGTACCCAGACCACGATCTTTCCTCTCGCATATTGGTAGAAGCTATCCGGCTCGGACAGTCCGGACGCTTGCAGCCGTTTCGGATAGTCGAGATTGGCGGAAAAGAACATGTCGAAGGGCGCGCCGTTCTGAATCTGTTGCGCGAAGTTGCCCGACGAGCCATAGATCACTTTTATGTGACTATTGGTCTTCTGTTCAAACCTGGTACTGATCTCTTGCATTGCAGACTGGAGATCCGCAGCGGCGGCAATCGTAAACTCCTGGGCTGTGACCATTTCGGCGATGAGCACGAAAACAATGATCAACAACAAACTCAATCTGCGAATACTCATGAGCAGGATCCTCGTGTCTATAATGTGGACATGCCAATTTGAGCTAGGAACAAACTCCGCGGAACGATTCAAGAGGTTCAACTGGGCGACATCATGGCCCATGTGGTGGTGCGTATAGGCGACAATCTCATTGGGAGCGTCATCACCCGGCGTAGCGCCGAGGAACTGAACCTAAAAAAGGGTGATACTGCGTCCGTCGTAGTCAAGGCCACTGCAGTGATGATCCAAAAGGACTGAATCTGGGTCATTGCACATCAACAATGTTTAAGGTTGTGACCTGTTTTACTCATCGGGCCATCCTTTTCTCGCTGGGTATCACCAAGCCTGTACGGGCCCTCTTTGTCGTCCAATGCTTTGCCGTCCCGCAGAAAGGTAAGCACCACTTCCTTCTCATTGAATGCCGGGTCCAGTTCCGGCAGGGCAATCACGACGCGGTAACCATCGGCGGCCTCCACAACCAGGCAGGACGCGAGCCGCTTTTCCTTCAGGGACTCACCAAAGCCAACGCCGCCTTCCTCCAGAAGAAGTTTCAGACCGACACCTTCGAACTTGACCGGGGCTTGTGGCCCACCGGTCGTGACCGTCGCTCGGGGCAAAGCTTCGATCTCTGCACGTCCCAGAGCTACTTGTTTCCCGGTCTCCCCCTGAATCGTCAATTGCTGGCATTCCAACCTCTGAATACTCAGAGCCAGGAGGAATAAGAACGCGGAAGACCAATGGATCTCTTTCATCTCACACGCGGAGAATCATGACTTCGGTTGCCTTGATGAGTGCTGCGGCAGTCTGACCGGCTTTGAGTTGCATTTCACGAGCGGAACTCGCGGTGATGATGGAAGTGATTTGCTGCTCGCCGATTGAAATCTTCACTTCCGCCATCAGGCCGCTGATTCGCACAGCATCGATCCGTCCTACCAGTTGATTCCGGCCGCTGACGCGACGAAAAACTTCTTTCCGCTCGGGCGCTGTTTTGCCTCGCGTGCGAAATAGCAATCGATCCACTTCACTGCGTGGAATGCGATGGTGCCCGCCGGCCGTCCGAATGCTGCGGAGCTTTCGCTTGTATATCCACTGCTTGATCGTGGGAAAGCTGACCTGAAGCTCAAGCGCAGCGTCCCGCAGTTTCATTAGCTCGTCGAACTTGCGCTTCGGTGCTACGGGATTCTTTGCTTTCTTCACAGTGGCGAAATGGTACAGACGACACCCACCTCGGTCAATCACGGAACCGATCAAGTTCACCCATTACGGCAATCTTGCAGTCTGGAAGCACTCAGAAGCGAATAGAAACCTAATATAAAACAGCATACCATGTACACTTCTTCGACCTCTCGAGAGCGAGAGTTCGCGACTAAGACTGAATCGCTTTCACAAAACAAATAGGGAGAAATGGAGAGATGAGAGTTTCCTTTAGTGGTTGGAAATGCCTGTACCAGGGGTCGATCATTGGACTGGCCCCGACGGAACGGGGATTGAAGAGAGTTCCTGCGAAAGTTGGGGAGCCGCAAGCGACCGCAGTTGGCACGAAATCCGGAGGCCTGGTCCCGAGGGGGTTTATGTGCAATACGCTGCAGCATGCGGGGTTGGTTCCTGAGCGTTCGTTCCCGATGTTATTGAAAGCGGGCGGGATAGAAGTTCGAAGATTACACAACGATGGCAGGAAGAATGCTGATAGTCTACTAATGTAATAGACTTACATGTGTACTCGACTCAACCAGCTCCGGAGTGAAAAGCCCAACTGAGGAAAGAGGAAGATGAAAGCCTTGCTTGCTTGGACCATTGTTCCACTTCTGGCCGTGACTGCCCTTGCGCAAACGGCTAAGCCCCGATCAAAGAAATCCCCGGCAAAAGCTGTGGAGCCCCAAGTGACCGCCGCGGATGTGCAGGCGTTGCGCGATGCGCTCGCGGCCCAACAGCAACAGATTCAACACTTGCAGCAGTCTCTGGAGCAACGCGATCAAGCAGTTCAGGCAGCGCAGCAAACAGCACAGCAGGCCCAGACAGCGGCCAGCGATGCACAGCAGAAAGTCGCGGCGGCGCAGGCTTCCAGCGCCGATAAGGATGCGGTTGCCAAGCTCAGCTCCGACCTTACGGATGTGAAGACGACCGTGCAAAATGAGCTCGTCAACTCCCAGGATGAGCAAAAGCGCGTGTCGTTGCTGGAAGGTACGCTGGGGCGTTTCCGCTGGACGGGCGATGTCAGGATTCGTGGCGAGAGTTTCGTACAACAGGCAGTCGCCGACCGCAACCGGGCGCGGGTGCGCGTGCGCTTCGGCTTCGACGGCAGGCTGAATGAAGATTTCTACGGTGCGGTCGCCCTGGCGACAGGTTCACTGGGCGATCCAACGACCACCAATGAAACGTTTACGAACAATTTCGATCGCAAGACGATTGGGCTGGACCGAGGGTACATCACTTACAACCCGGTAGCCCATCGCTGGCTCTCGCTGACGGGCGGCAAGTTTGCGTATCAGTGGCAGCGTACCTCGGTGACCGGCGACCCGGATCTGAATCCGGAAGGCTTTAACGAGAAGCTGTCGTTCGATATTCATCGTGTGCCGGGCGTGCAGAACGTTACATTCCAGTCGATGCAGTTGCTGTACAACGAGGCTTCGGGAACGGGCGGAATCTACAAAGGGCACGACTCGTTTGCGGTCGGCGGGCAGGTCTCTGCGCGGCTGAGTGCGGGGCCGTGGTCGGCGACGCCGTCGTTGCTGCTGCAAAACTGGCGTTACGCGGATGCGATCCTGAATTCGAGCGCCTTCGCGGTGCAGGCGACGACCGCGGGGTTGAACGGCAATCCGACGACCGCTCCACCCGGCGGAAACACTGGCCCCATACAGGTTCCCGGGGAGGGACCCGGCTGCTCGAATCCCGCCGTGACCGGAGCGGGAGGAAGCCTTCCGACCGTGCCGATCAATGTGCCGGGAGTGAACGGTTGCGTGGCCGCGGCGAACGGCATGACCAACTCCACCTGGGTCGACTTGAGCAAGCCGAACGCTCCAGTGTGGCACTTCCTTTCGAACTTCCTGTACGCCGATTTCATTCTGAATAACCAGATCAAGACGTCGGCGGCGAAGTTTCCCATCAACCTGATCCTGGAATATGAGAACAACCTCAACGCGGCCGATCATCCGTTCGACACCTCCGCGCGGAGCGGATGCACGCAGGATCCGGTAACGCTGGTGGTGACCTGCACGACCAGCCGACCCGCGGTGAACACGAGTTTGGGAAAACAGTCGCATGTCTACCTGATCGATGCCAGCGTTGGACAACAAAAAAACCGGGGCGATCTGCAATTCGGTTACGCGTGGCTGCGGCAGGAACAGGATGCGGTGATTGCCACGTTTGCGGAAAGCGATCAGCGCGCGCCGACCAACATCCTGCAGCATCGCATTTACGCGCTGTGGAAGATCCGGCAGAACACGGTAGCCGGATTCACCTGGTGGCATGGGCGCACGCTCAACAGCAACCTTCTGAACGCCGCCCTGGCTACAGGAGTGAAACCAGGACAAGTGGAGCCCTGGCTGAACCGGTTGCAGTTTGACCTGATCTACACGTTCTAGCCGCCCTTGTTCATTCCCGCTCATTTCATGCAAGAAATGAGCGGGACTCTCATTTTTGCTGGAGTTCGGCCCGGTTTTAGCCCACCCAAGTTCTGCTTGTGTGTGCTCGGACTGTGTAAAAGCGGGAACCGCGGCGCTGTTTTATACTGGAAGTTCGAAATGCTGCGCCGAATTGCAACTTCGTGCATTCTCCTGCTGGCAGCGGCTTCTGCCGCCTACGGCGTGCAGCGGGAATACGTCGCGGGGACGATTCTCGAGATCCGTGAGCTGGAACGCGACCGGGTTCAGCTCTACGTCGTGAATACAGCCATCATGACCGAAGAGCCGTACTACACGCTTGCCGTCGACGTGGATGGAACGCGCTACGAAGGCGAGTTTCTTCCCCGCAACTCCCATGAGATGTTGCCGAGTTTCTGGCAAGCAGAAGAGAACATCTCGCTGCGCCTCGACAAGCACTTCATGTATGTGACACGCGAGGATGGGTCGGAAGCGAAGTTCCTCATCCTCAACAAGTCTGCCTTGCACGCGGAACGAACTCCGAACTAGCCATGGCGCGCCCTATACTCGACAACCCAACGAACTTCATCAACCGGGAACTGTCGTGGCTCGCCTTCAACCGGCGCGTCCTGGAAGAAGCTTCGGATCAGAACAATCCTTTGCTCGAGCGGCTGAAGTTTCTGTCGATCTCCGCGAGCAACCTCGACGAGTTCTTCGAAGTGCGCGTGGCCTCACTCGTGCAGCAGATCGAAGACGGGTACAACGAGGGGGCGGCCGATGGATTGACGCTGATGGAAGAGCGCGACCGCATCAGCCGCGAGACGCACGATTTCGTCGACGAGCAATACGACTGCTGGAACGGGCATCTCCGGCCACGTCTGGCGGAGCATGACATCCGGGTTCTCGGCTTGCATGAGTTGGATACGGCGGCCAAGTCGTTTGTCGAAGAGTACTGCGAGCGCGAACTGGATCCGCTGCTGACGCCGGTGACAGTTGATCCAGCGCATCCCTTCCCGCGCGTAATCAATAAAGCATTGTGTGTGGCGTTCCTGCTGCGGCGCCGGCGGCGCTCGGCGATGACGTACACCGGCGTGGTGACGGTGCCTCGGGCTTTGCCGCGCTTGATCCGTCTGCCTTCCGAGGATACGGTCGATTTCATCTTCCTCGCGGACCTGGTGGCGTTTCATGCCGCGCGCATGTATCACGGGTACGACATCGTGTCGTCGGCGGCCTTTCGCGTCACGCGCAACAGCAATCTTTATCTTGCGGAAGAAGAGGCGCGCAGTCTGCTGGAGTCCGTTCGCGCCGAGCTTCACAACCGGCGCAAGGGCGATGCGGTGCGGATGGAGATCGAGGCCGATGCCGATCCCGAGATCATCGAGCGGTTGCGGGGCGTGTTCGAATTGGATCCGTGGCAGGTGTTTTCGGTGAACGGGCCGGTGAATCTCTCGCGGTTGTTCAACGTCTACGAGCAGACCAAGCATCCGGAACTGAAGTTCAAGACTTTTATCCCGCGCGAGTTACGGCTTACCGCCAAATCGCAGGACCTGTTCGAGGAACTCCGGCGGCATGACGTCTTGCTCCATCATCCCTTCGATTCTTACGACGCAGTGATTTCGTTTATCGAGTCGGCGTCGGAAGACGATCGCGTTCTTTCCATCAAGCAGACGCTGTACCGGACCAATGAACATTCGCTGATTGTTCCGGCGTTGATTGCCGCTGCTGCGAAGAAGGAAGTCACGGCGGTGGTTGAGTTGAAGGCCCGGTTCGACGAGGCGTCGAATATCCGCTGGGCACGCGATTTGGAAGACGCGGGCGTTCAGGTATTCCACGGCCTGGTGGGCTTGAAGACGCATTGCAAGCTCTCGCTGCTGGCGCGTCGCGATCCGGATGGCGTGACGCGTCGCTATGTACATATCGGGACCGGGAACTACAACGCGACGACGGCGCGCATTTACACTGATCTGAGCCTGCTTACTGCCAATCCTCAAATCACGGGTGCCGTACACGATGTGTTCAGCTTCCTCACGGCCTACGCGGAAACTCCCAGTTATGAACCGCTGCTGGTGGCTCCGCTCGATCTTGCTGAGAAATTGATGGAATTGATTGCGCGCGAAGCCGAGCATGCGCGACTAGGCCGTCCGGCGCGAATCATCGCCAAGATGAATGCGCTGCTCGACAAGAAAGTAATCCTGGCCCTGTACCAGGCGTCGCAGGCAGGTGTTGAAATTGATCTGCTGGTGCGCGGTATTTGTGCGCTGCGGCCCGGCGTGCGCGGGGTCAGTGATCGCATCAAGGTGCGCAGCATCGTCGGTCGTTTCCTCGAGCATAGCCGCATCTACTACTTCTCGAACGGCGGCGACAAAGAGGTTTACATCGGCAGTGCCGATTGGATGCCGCGCAATCTCTACGAGCGCGTCGAGGTGCTGACGCCGCTGAAAGATCCGATGGCTGTGGAGCGCGTGCGCCAGGAAATTCTGGAAGGCTATATTGCCGATAACGTGAAGACGCGGATTCTGGCAAGAGACGGTACCTATCATCGCGTGTGGCAGACGCCGGGCAAACGTGGGGTCAGGGCGCCGTCCGGCGCAGCCGCATTTAACGCGCAGGAGTTTTTCATCGCTCTGGCGGAGGGCAAGCAGCCCTTACAAGACATTCCCGCGACGCCGTCGCGCGCCCGGCGAAGAAGCACGGTTGGAAAGGATTTCTAAAACTGAATGATTGTCTATTTCCTGCGTCACGCGAATGCCGGCGAGCGGATGGCATCGCCGAAAAAGGACGAGAAGCGAGGCCTCGATAAGGAAGGCATCGAGCAGTGCGGCTACGTGGGGCGAGCGCTGGCTGCGCTCGATGTGCAGGTGGATGCCGTCGTTTCGAGTCCGCTGAAACGTTCGACCCAGACTGCTTCGCTCGTGGGTAACGAGATGGGATTCGAAGGAAAGCTGCAGATCGAACCGGCACTGCGCCCGCAGGCGACGTTCGCCGACTTCCGCAAACTTCTAGACAAGTACGCGCGCCACGAGGCCATCATGGTGGTCGGACACAATCCGAATCTGAGCGAATTTCTCGGACGGATCGTGAGCCCAACTGGGTGCGAGGCGGCCCTGGAATTGAGGAAGGGAGCGGTTGCCAAGGTTGAGCTCCGTCGCAGTGCGGGGTCGCTTTCGTGGTGCCTGACCCCGAAGGTGCTGCGT